>Ga0315298_1007314_pt1 | contig 14608 bp, 14 predicted proteins | sample WHS_1_MG_FD_203077 | JGI IMG/M metagenome (GOLD analysis project Ga0315298, IMG submission 203077) | Extremophilic microbial mat communities from Washburn Hot Springs, YNP, Wyoming, USA - WHS_1_MG | ecosystem: Environmental > Aquatic > Thermal springs > Hot (42-90C) | place: USA: Wyoming... | reverse complement strand
CGAGGAGAACGGCCAAACCAATGCCTTGGAACGCCGCGGACTCGACACAGATGGCAGCAACGTAGCCAAAACCGCGGCGATGCGAGTCCTACACAGAGGGTGGGCCTATTTCCCACACCCTCAGCTTTGGAGGCTCAATAGGCGCGCGGCTTGCGACGCTCTAGGTCAGGTGCTATAATCCTGTCGCTTTGTCTTGCAGTCCAACAGCGTAACGGATTATTGCCAGTGCACTGGAAGGGAGAAGAGGTATCAATACCGAACGTCTCACCAAGCTCCTGGCCGGAGTCCGCAAAGGCGAGGTGTCCATCGAGGAGGCCATGGAGGCATTGCGACTGCTCCCCTATGAGGACATCGAGTTTGCCAAGATTGACCATCATCGCGGTCTGCGCCAGGGGTTTCCCGAAGTCGTCTTCGCTCAGGGAAAGACGCCAGAGCAGGTAGCCACGATTGTCGAACGTCTGGCGGCCTGTTGCGACCGCGTTCTGGTCACAAGGGCGGACGGTGTCTGCTTCAGGGCAGTGTCGGAGAGAGTACCCACCGCCGTTTACCATGAACTGGCCAAGGCGATCGTGGTTCGCGAGGCGGAGCCGGTATCAGGGCGGCCGGGCGTAGTAGTGGTCAGTGGCGGCACCGCCGACTGTCCTGTGGCGGAAGAAGCCGCGATCACCGCCGAAATGATGGGTAGCAGCGTGCAACGCATGTTCGACGTCGGCGTCGCCGGCATTCATCGACTGCTAGATCATCTTCCACAGCTACAAGAGGCTCGAGTCGTGGTCGCGGTGGCTGGTATGGAAGGCGCGCTTCCTTCCGTAGTCAGTGGCCTGGTCTCGGTGCCAGTCATTGCCGTGCCCACCAGTGTTGGCTATGGCGCTAGCTTCGGTGGACTCGCCGCTCTCCTCGCCATGCTCAACAGCTGCGCTTCCGGCGTCTCGGTCGTCAACATCGACAACGGGTTTGGTGCCGGCTACTTGGCAGGATTGATCAACCGGCTGTAGGCTGCTGTCAGTTCTCAGCCATCAGGCGCGTGATACGTAATGCGTGATTCGTACTCCAATTTATGTACTGCGCGGAGGATGACCCCGCGCCACATTTCTACTGTGCCGGATGCGCAGTACGCATACATGGCACGATCCCGGATACGGACGCTAATGTCGTATGGAGGCTCAAACGGGAGGTGAACTAACTTGGAGAATAAGAAGGAGAAGCTGCGCCAGGTATTACGAGAGATTGGCTCGGCAGTGGTTGCCTACTCTGGCGGCGTGGACAGCACCCTGCTGGCAGCCATGGCCCACGAGGTGCTTGGAGATAAGGCACTGGCTGTCGTTGCCGCCTCGCCGACCTATCCGCCTGCTGAAGTAGACGCTGCCTTGGACCTCGCCAAGCAACTAGGGCTCCGCTTTCTCCTGATTCGTACCGATGAGCTGTCTGACCCGGACTTCGTCGCCAACAACACCGACCGTTGCTTCTTCTGCAAGGCCGAGCTTTTTGGCCGGATGAAAGACATTGCCAAGTCCGAAGGGCTGGCTCACGTCTTGGACGGCTCCAACTGCGACGACCTTGACGACCACCGGCCCGGCCGGCGGGCCGCAGCAAAGCTAGGGGTGCGCAGCCCATTGATCGAGGCCGGTTTCACCAAGGACGACATCCGGGCGCTCTCCAAGGAAATGGGCCTGCCGAACTGGGACAAGCCATCCCTTGCCTGCCTATCCTCACGTGTTCCCTACGGCACGCCAATCGAGCGTGGGCTGCTCGCGCGCATTGGCGCCGCCGAGGACATCCTGCGTGACTTGGGGTTGCGCCAGCTCCGTGTCCGTCATCATGGCGATATCGCCCGCATCGAGGTGCCACCAGAGAGCTTCGGGATTCTGATCAGTAGCCCGATCAAGGACGACCTCGTGACCCGCTTCCGCGCTCTGGGATACGTCTACGTGACCCTCGACCTAGCTGGTTACCGCACGGGCAGTATGAACGAGGTTCTAGCCAGGTGAAGGTAATCTACTTCGACTGCTTCGCCGGTGTGAGCGGCGATATGACCCTTGGCGCGCTGGTCGACGCCGGGCTCCCGCTTCTCACGTTGCAACGCGAACTGGGCAAACTGGCTGTTTCCGGTTACTCGCTCACGGCGAAGAGCGAGAAACGCGGCGCGATCGTCGGCACTAGGGTAATTGTCGACGTGGCGAGCGACGCCGCTCACCGCCGTCATCTCGCGGATGTCATTCAACTTCTGTCCAAGTCCTCGCTTTCTATCAGGGTGAAGCAGCAGGCGCAGGCGGTCTTTGAGCGCCTCGCCGAGGCGGAGGCCCAAGTGCACGGCATTCCTGCCGAAGCAATGCACTTTCACGAGGTCGGAGCGGTCGACGCCATGGTCGACATCGTTGGTGCTTGTGTCGGCCTAGAGGCCCTGGGGATTGAACGGGTCTTCTCCTCTGCCCTGCCGAGTGGGGGTGGCACGGTAGAATGCGCCCATGGCACGCTGCCAGTTCCGGCGCCCGCGACCATAGCCCTTGTCGCCAAAGCGCATGCTCCCTTACGGCCCAGCCCTACCGTCGAGGCTGCTCAAGTCGAGCTCGTCACGCCCACCGGCGCGGCCATCCTCACCACCTTGGCGACCTTCGAGCAACCTCTTATGACCATGAACAGGGTTGGCTATGGAATTGGCAGCCGGGAGCTGACTACTTTGCCCAACGTGTTGCGGATCTGGGTAGGAGAAATACCCGACCCTACCGCGGCAGATGCTTATCTTCTCCTCGAAACCAACATCGACGATATGAATCCTGAGCTCTTCGGCTACGTGCTCAATCTCCTTCTGGCCAAGGGTGCCCGTGATGTCTGGTTCACGCCGATCCAAATGAAGAAGAACCGGCCGGCAACGATGCTTAGCGTGATCGCCCCCCCATCCTTGGAGAGTGAACTGGCTACGATCATTCTCCGGGAGACTTCTACTTTAGGCCTCAGGGTGCAGACCATGCGCCGCTGGGAAGCTGGGCGCGTGGTGCAGACCTTTAGGTCCAGTCTTGGCGAAGCACTAGTGAAGCTGAAGGTTCTGGAGGGCATCGTCGTCGCCGTCGCCCCGGAGTACGACTCATGCGTCACCATCGCACAGGTGAAGGGCATGCCTCTACAAGAGGTCTTTCAACTGGTCGCCGAAGAGGCGAGGGGTCGGTTTCTGAATCGGCGTCTCGGTGCGTAGACAGCTGCTAGTGTCAGGGCTTGCTGTTGACTGCAAGATCGGCTTGGGGTATACTGTGCACGCAGCAACGAGTGGTGCGCACAGGCTGCGGCCTCCCGTGAGGGAGATGAGAGATCCAAGGAGGTGACAAGGATTGGCCAACCAAACCGGAAAACGGTATCTCTGCACCAAATGCAACTCGGAGGTGCTCGTCACCAAAGGCGGCAATGGCACACTGAAGTGCTGCGGCCAGGAGATGCAGCAGAAGAAGTAGCGGCAGTCCTTGGCGAGATCGGGGCGTCGGACGGCGCCCGTGCTTGGTGTGTTGTTTGCAAAGCAACCCAAATTAGATCTGTCAGAGGAAAGATGACATCTAACATCGGCCGTCGCCCAGGAGGTAGTTGAGTCATGGCCAACGAATTTGGAAAACGATATCAATGCGAGAAGTGTGGTACCGAGGTCCTTTGCACCAAGCCAGGCGAAGGCAAGGTCTGGTGCTGCGATCAGGAGATGGCACTGCAGAAGCCCAAGGCCCTCCCGTCTTCCGACTAGCTAGGTTCAGGCTGTTTTCGACAGGGTTCCGGCTTCTTGCCCAGGCTTCTGGCTATACATTTGGCAGATACTGCGTTCTTCCTTCTTGTTGCACAGTAACCGGGGGTTCCTGTGCTGGATCTTAGGCCGGATATGGTACCGACGCTGGCAGGGTAGACCACGCGGGCAGTACGTGATCTCCAAGAGTATCCTGACGCCAGTAACCCCCATGCTGAAGGGGGTTGTTGTTTTGTTACGCAGAGCGGGCGAGGACGAACGCCCTCTCGCCTTCTCTCCTATCTCCAGTCCGCGGTTAGAAGCCTTTGGCACACCAGGTCAGCCACCAGCAGTCTTCCGCACGGGCCGATCTTGAGAAGCCACTGTCAAATGAACCTCCGACCCACATCCTCGATGACGAGGATGACCCTGCGGTACCGCAGAGCCTCCGTGACGGGCTCGAGCGTGTGTTGTCGGGCGAATACCTGGCATCAAAGGCCTCCAGTACGTCCATGAGCGCCATCCCCACCTGATTGCTCTCGACGTTCGGTGAGCGGACGGCTCTGGCTTCGGTTCTTGCCGCCAGATGAGGCAATTGGGCATTTGCCATGCAATACTGATGCTTACCATTCAGCGGCAGGAGACGGACAGGGTCCTCGGGTTGGAGATTGGCGCTGACGACCACGTTACCAAGTCTTTCGCCCTTCGTGAGCTAGTCTCCCGCACCAGAGCCCTGCTCCGCCGCTCCACGATCCTGGCATGCCACCGCGCGAAGTAGAGATCGACTCTGGCCTGGTGAAGGAGGAGCGGAGCGAACTGCATGCATCCAGAACGGAGCAAGCCGATCTCTTGTTCTCCCTGAACTTGCCCCCAGAGCCGCTCTTCGTTGTTGGGAAGGGGCAACAGTTGCGCCAAGCGCCAGGGACACGGTTCACCATTCGGTTGCCAGCCAGCCCCCGCTTGACAGCGCGCCTAGAAATGGTATGATGACACTGTAAGCAATCACTTCTCACTGCTGATGCCCCGACGACGCTGTCCCGCGAAGCTTCTCCCCTCGCCAACGCCAGAGATGGCCCATGACTAGGCACGTCAAGCATTTCTATCCCGGAGAGGAGTGATCTCTTTGCCCTTGGCAAGCGAATACTCTCGACTGTCCGCCATAGCCTAATTAGGAGGTGCGCGATGACCAAAGGCGCAGTGCCGGCCCCTCTACTAGAGGGATGCCGAGTGCTTGACCTTACCGACGAAAAAGGGGCCTGCTGCGGTAGGGTTCTTGGCGATTTTGGGGCCGATGTGATCGTTGTCGAGCCCCCAGTTGGCAGCACCGCTCGCCAATGTGGACCGTTCTACAAAGACCAGATCGAAAAGGAGAAGAGTCTCTTCTGGTTCTACACCAACGCCAACAAGCGCGGGATCACCTTGAACCTTGAGAGTCTGGAGGGACGCGAGATCTTCCTCCGACTATTGGACTCTGCCGACGTCCTAGTTGAATCAGGACCTCCCGGCCGGATGGATCAACTGGGGCTCGGCTACGAGGAGTTGCGGCGCCGCAAACCCTCCTTGGTGATGACCTCGATCACACCTTTCGGGCAGACTGGCCCCTACCGGGACTACGCAGCCGAGGATCTGGTGCTCACCGCACTAGGCGGGATGGTACGCCTGTATGGCTACCTTGACACTCCGCCGTTCCGGATCAGCGCTCCCCAAGCCTACTTTCTTGGCAGCGCTCATGGAGCGATGGCCTCGACCATCGCCTTCTATCACTCTGAGCTAACTGGCCAGGGTCAGTTCGTCGACGTGTCTGTCCAGGAGGCCGTGGTCATGGCTCTGATGGTAACCACAGAGATCTATGAACTGCTACGGGTCAACGTACGAGGTGCTGGGCCATACTTCGTTTCTCCACGGCCAGCACCCGAGCCTCCCATGCTGGCCCGGCAGATTTGGCAGGTCAAGGATGGGTATGCCATGTTGCTCTTCGGCGGCGGTGCACTGGCGGGTGGGGCGGCCTCTTCGAAAAAAATCGTTGAACTGGCCAATGCCGATGGCTATGCCCTCGGCTACGCCGACTATGACTGGATAAACCGCGATTCGAGTGCTGCCACGCAGGAAGAAGTCAATGCCATGATGGCCGCTTTCGAACCATGGATGATGACTAAGACGAAGATGGAACTGCTTACTCAAGCCGTGAAGTTCGGCCTAACCCTCGCGCCAGCTAACGATCTCAAGGATATTGCCGAGAGCCCCCAACTCGCGGTTCGCGAGTACTGGACCGCTGTGGAACATCCGGAGCTGGGTGAAACAATACTGTACCCGGGAGCGCCTTTGAAGGTATCCGAAGGCGGGTGGGCGATCCGGCGCCGTGCCCCTCTTCTCGGGGAGCACAATCGGGAGATATACCAAGGTGAGCTAGGACTCTCCCCAGCACGGCTGGCCGAATTGCAGGCCGCAGGGGTCATCTAAGCAGCCTGTCCGACGCCGTAGCGCGGGGGCTTGCCTTCCCGCTCCGTTGCAGTGGACAAGGCCCCGCATTACAGGCGTGGCTTGCTGGACAAGTAGTAAGAAAGGGGGCCATCGTGACCAGCACGATCTTTGAAGGACTAAAAGTAGCCGACTTCTCTTGGGTGGGCGTGGGCCCGCAAGTGGCTCGTGAGCTAGCATGGCATGGCGCCACGGTGGTCCGTATTGAGTGCCATCGACGACCCGACACGCTACGGGCGATGTACCCTTTCAAGGATGGCGTCGCTGGCATCGACCGCAGCGCGTTCGGCACAGCATACAACTCGAACAAGCTGGGAATCAGTCTCGATCTCAATCTCCCTAAAGGTAAGGAGATCGGGAGACGGCTGGCTCTGTGGGCCGACATCGTTACCGACAGCATGGTGCCGGGGACGATGAAGAAGTGGGGTCTGGACTACGAGACCCTCAGCAAGGAGAAACCGGAGTTGATCTACTACTCGACTTGCCAGCAAGGGCAGTATGGCCCATACGCCAACTTCGGCGGTTACGGCGCCTTTGCGGCGGTGATGGGCGGCTTCTCGGCCCTGACCGGGCTGCCAGATCGCGAGCCTTTGCCCCACTTCAACAACTATACCGATTTCGTCTCACCCTGGGTATTGACCCTGGCGGTGGTTGGTGCCCTGCGGCGGCGCCGCAAGACGGGGAAGGGAACCTATATCGATCAAGCGCAGATCGAGGCTGGCATCAGCGCCTTGGGTCCGGCGGTGCTGGACTACCAGGTGAACGGCCGGATAGCCACCCGTGCCGGCAACCGTGATTCCTACCGTGCACCGCATGGCGTCTATCCCTGCAAGGGGGTGGACCGTTGGGTGGCAATCGCCATTGCGACGGAAGAACAGTGGCAGTCCTTCTGCCGCGCGATCGGCTCGCCCACTTGGGCGGGCGAGGAACGCTTCAACACACTGGCCGGACGCAAGAGTAATGAAGATGAGCTCGATCTCCACGTCTCCGAGTGGACAGCGAGTCACACACCAGAAGAAGTCACCGAGTTGCTACAGGCCGTTCGCGTCCCCGCCGGCACCGTACAGACGGGCGAGGATTTGTTCAAGGACCCCCAACTGGCGCATCGGCAGCACTTCCACTGGCTGGAGCACCCGGTTATCGGGCGGCATTCCTATCACGCCCCTGCCTACCGGATGTCGGAGACACCGGCGTATCCAACCTCGGCCGGCCCTTGTCTCGGTCAGCACAACGAGTATGTCTACAAAGAGATCCTCGGATTCAGCGAAGACGAGATGGCCGACCTGTTGGTCGAAGGGGTGATCACCACCGAAGCCGACGCGCCTGGGGTCATGCAACAGGCGAGATGAAATGTTTCACATTCTTTCACCGCTCAATTCGCATCGTCGGCAGGCCTTCCGATCGAGTGTTCTCTCAGGGCTTTCTCGCCCGAAGGGAATTGGTCCGCATGTCTAGGAATCGAGAATGCCGTGGGGAGCACTCTCTACTCCCCACGGCGCCAATCATTTCCTCGCGATGAACCAGCGAGACGGTGTGTCAGTGCGCTTCGCTAAGGCATCTCAACGCGCCAGAGGGTGCTAGGCGGCTTTTTCCCCCTTCTTCATGCTCTCGGCCTTGACGGCGATCATGTCGATGGCGTTGCCGCCAAGCGTCACTTGGTGTGCCATATTCTCGGTGATGTTCAGCGCCATGGTCTGCTCGCAATCGCGGTCACCAGTGGCATAGCACATGACGGCGGTCGCCATGGCATCTGATAGCACCTTGTCCTTGAGCAAGTTGTAGGCACCCAGCTTCCTCAAGAACGGCTCGCTGGAATCGAAGACCTCCCGGCAGGAGTCCATGAGCTTCGAGGTGAACTCACTCGGTCCGGTCTCCTGCCCCCCGTAGTTCGTCAGCACGCGCCGAAAGTTCTCGGCGTGGAAATTATCGTCCTCGGACATCTTCTCGAACTTCGGCTTCAATTCTGGCGGACATTCGTTGGCTAGTCGACGATCGGCTTCGACGACAAGGCGCTCTACAGCGATCGCATCATTAAGGGTTTGCTCAAGAGAATGCTCTTTTCCCTGAATGTGGTGTGTCACTTCACTCTCCTCTTTTCATCTGGCATCGCAGGGCGGCCTCCGGGAGCCATTCTCGGCTGGAGTGGGCCCTGCTCTTCACAAGGCGCAAGAGATATGCCACCTCTCGGGCCCGCCCGCTCTGCCCTCCCTACCTTCGCTGATCCTTCGCGTGTTGCCAGGATTTGGCTGTGCCACGTGGAGTCTCAGCATATTCTCAGCATTGCCTCAGGTAGCGTTAAGCAGTAAGCCATACTATTGGTAATGGCGGGAGTACCGCGAAGACGATGAGCGTTCGGGGACGACATCGGAAAAGAAAAAGGGAAGGAGTGAGGAATCATGCGCGTAACAGGCAAAGCTGCGGAATACGTATCGCCCTCGGATCCGCCTCTGCTGGGCACTCTGTTTGCCAGTCCAAGCTTCGCGTGGATCTGGCTAGTGGTCCGGGTCTTCCTGGGCTGGCAGTGGTTGCACGCGGGCTGGGAAAAGCTTCACAACCCGGGCTGGACTCAGTCTGGTACAGCCCTCAAGGGGTTTTGGACTAGCGCGGTTGCTGTACCGGCAACCGGAAAAGCCCCTATTACCTACGAATGGTATCGTGCTTTTCTCTCAGGGCTGTTGGAAGGAGGACACTATACCTGGTTTGCCAAGCTGATCGTCTTTGGGGAACTAGCTATTGGCATCGCCCTTATTCTGGGTGCCTTTGTCGGCATTGCGGCGTTCTTTGGCGGATTCATGAACATGAACTTCATGCTTGCTGGGTCGGCAAGCACCAACCCGGTATTGTTCACCCTGGCCGTCCTACTCATACTCGCCTGGAAGGTTGGTGGCTACTGGGGTCTCGACCGCTGGCTGCTGCAGTGGATACGAACACCATGGGAATGGGTAGATAGTCGGCGCGTGCAACCGCAACCTCAGCCGGCTACTCCATCGCAAGCCTCCTCGCCTGGGGTGTCTTGAGGAAGCAGTTGTGATGATCGGCGGTTGTTACTGAGGTTGTTACTGAGGCGATCGGCCGAAATAGATCTCAACTCGGCACCCTGACCCGTTTGGGCAGGTCAACAAATGACTGATAACTGCTATCACTGCTTAGAAGCCACTCGGTGTCAGGCAGGGGCGGGTTAGACCCGCCCCGTTCTTATTCATCGACATGCTGGTGATGGCCCTAGCTGACCAGGCGGCGTAGGATTGTCAAGAGGGAGACGAACGGTAAAGGTGCTTCCTTGCCCGACGACACTTTTCACGTCGATGTCGCCACCATGTTGCTCCACGATCCACCGGCCAATAGCTAACCCCAACCCCGAACCCCCCGCGTTGCGCTCGCGAGCCTTGTCAGCGCGGTAGAAACGCTCGAAAATGTGGGGCAGATCTTCGGGCGCGATGCCGACACCCGTATCGGCCACTTCCAGCGTCGCGTGCGTTCTGTCCTTGCGCAGGGACAAGGAAACCTCGCCGCTGGCAGGCGTGTACCTGATGGCATTGTCGATCAGGATCAGCAGGAGTTGCTTAAGTAGGTCACGATCCCCCGAAAGCGAGACTTGGTCGATGTCTTTGACCGTCACCTTCACGCCTTTGGCCAACGTCTTCGCCTCTCCGTAGACGTCGAGCAGCAAACGGTCCAGTTCTAATGGCTGGAAACACGGCTTCTGTCCGGCATCGGCACGAGCCAAAGAGAGAAGGTCGCCTACCATGCGCGCCATTCGATCCGCCTCGCCAGCAGCATCCCTCACCAACGCCTTACGTTCCTCGGCAGGCAGATCGTCACCCTGCTGACTGAGCAGCTCGAGATTCGCCCGCACTGCCGTGAGGGGCGCTCGCAACTCGTGCGAGGCATCGGCAACGAAACGGTGCTGTGCGGCGCAGCTTTCCTCGAGGCTTTCCAGCATGTGATTGAAAGTGCTACTGAGCTGGCCAAGCTCGTCGCGCTTGTTGGTGTTCTCCACACGTCGAGAGAAATCTTTCGAGAGCGCGATCTCCCTCGCCGCAGCAGTAACCGCGGCGACAGGCTTGAGCGCGCGGGCAGCGATAGCCCATCCGATCGTGCCAGCGAGGACTAGGGAGAAGAGCCCACCACCCAAGAGGACGAGGCGCAGCGTTGGCAGGAGGTGGTAGGCATCATCGTAGTCGGTAGCTACTGCCACGAAAGCGACGTGCTCTGACCCAGAAACTACCCGCCTGATGAACACCCGAACCCGCTCCCGGCCAACGGTGGCCCAGTAGAATACTCCTTGCCCGTCGCGAGCGCGCGTCAAGGCCTGCTCACTTGCCGGTAATGTGTAATCGCCCAAATTGGAGGATCGCGCCAGAACCCTACCATCCCCGTCGAACACTTGCACGTAGATGCCGGCCGATTGGAAGGCATCAATAGAGGGGATCTCAAGTGTGCCGTAATCCAACGAGGCTGGCGGCTCGGACTCAATCGATGCAGCAAGATGATTGGCCCGTGAGACGATGCTCTCGTTCCCCATATCCATCAAGTGGTCCTGGGTGTGAAAGTAGAGGAGAAGGCCAAACACGAAAAGGGATAACGCAAGCACACCTGTATACCAAGCAGCCAAGCGAAGACGAATCGACAAACTCGTTTACTCCCGATCTCGCAAGACATAGCCTGCGCCGCGTACTGTCTGAATCAACCGCTTTTCCCCATTTTCTTCGAGCTTGCTGCGCAGGTAACGAACGTATACCTCGAGGATGTTGAAGTTCCCTTCGAAGTCGTAGCCCCAGACCTTCTCCATAATGATGTCTCGAGTGAGTACCCTTTCCGGATTTCGCAGAAAGAGAAGTAGAAGCTCGTACTCTGTCGTAGTGAGTGTAATCTCCCGGTCGCCACGCCTGGCCAGCCGTGATGCTGTGTCGAGACTAAGGTCCTGATAACGTAACACTTCCCTAGCCGCCGGCTCGCGGCGGCGCAACAGGGCCCGCACACGCGCCAGCAGCACTTCAAAGACAAATGGTTTGAGGATATAGTCGTCGGCACCAGTCTCCAGGCCAAGCACCTGATCGGCTGCAGCATCCTTGGCGGTGAGCATCAGGATTGGTAATCGCTCATCCACAGCGCGTAATCGCCGGCAGACCTCTAGGCCATCCATTCCCGGCATCATTATGTCGAGAATTACCAGATCGGGTTCGCGCTCGCGCGCAATCTCCAGTCCCTCCGTGCCACTGTTGGCCACGTCGACGGCAAATCCCTCGTATCCCAGGCCGCGCTTCAAGACGTTGGTGATACTCGTATCGTCGTCAATAACTAGAATACGATGTGGCACTTCCTTACCTCCGGGCCGCGGTTCACCCAAGTTTACCACTGGAAGCGCCCGATAGCAAAGCCGATCAGGCCAAGGCATACGGATTGACAGTCGAACGAGTGCCCTGCTACGTCGCCGGGGAGCTTAGTTCGGCCGGCGCCACCAGTGCGAACGACGTGGCAATGTGGGACGGCAGTTCCTGGCATGCGCTGGGCGCCGGGCTGAATAGCCCATCCGGTCCACGCTCTTGCCGTGGCCTCCGATGGCTACCTCTACGCTGGCGGATCGTTCAGCAGCGCGGGAGGTAGGGCGGTATGCAACCTCGCGTGTTGGGACGGGCGGCGCTGGTCGGTACCGGGACGCGGCTTGGACAATCTGGTTACGTCTCTGGCAGTGCGCAGCCAGGACGACCTATACGCTGGCGGTCTGTTTCTAACCGCTGGCGGCACGGCGTCCCTGCAAATCGGCCGGCTTTTCTTGTCGGAGATTCCTCACTTCTCCCACTTCTACTTATACCCTTCGTTTCTCGCTAAGGTCCAGCCAGTGTGTTTCTCGAGGCGTGAGTGCCATTTGCGAACCGCCCTCAGGGTCGGTCAATGTTCCACACCACGAACTCGAGAACTCGCCACCTCGACGGTTTGGTGCGCTATGAGTTCAGCAGATTGGCGCGGGGAAGGCGACGCCTTCGTCCTGATCCTGGGTCGCAATGTGTCCGGATAACGACAACAGTGATGGGCAGGGACTGCATCATGATTTCGTAGTTCTCCTGCGAAGCCACAGTTCTGAAGCACTCCAGAATGACTCCCCGGCTGGCGCCTGGCAGCCCGGCCGCACCGGAGAAGACGCGCTGTGTCACAGGATCTTCTTCCCTGCAAGGTGCCTCCGGGGAGATCAGACTCCAGAGACGCCTTTAGCGTCGGTTGGGCATTCGCAGCGGAGCCTGATCGCGGACCGCTTGAGGGGTAGCCGAAAGCGGACAGCCATGTCCGCCTGCGATACGCCATCTCCGTCCGCTGCGCCGAAGCGAAACGTGGCTCCCCTTGCCAAGCCTGAGTGGCGTTCGCTGGGTGCCGACCTGGGTCAGCCCAACCTCCAAAGAGGATGGTAGCGCTTTAGGCACGAGACTTGCTGATCGGTATCTTGATCCCGCAGGGGCAACTCTTCTGATGGGATCTCAGCAAGCCGACTTTCCAGTGACTATGGAAATGGTGCCGCAAGGGAACGCAAGCGCTCCGACTTGCTCTGTTATCGAAGTAAGAAACGGTGCGACTGGGTCGTCTGAGGCCCAATTGCACGACGACCGATAGGAAGGGAAGAGATTCTACAGAAGAATCCGCGAAAGGAGGACCAAAATGGGAAGGCTGCACGTGCTGTCATCACGTGGTGACACACAGGTAACCTGGGATCAGAAGAAGGCTGCGGAAGGGGACCCGGAGGCTATCGAAGCGATTCGCGAGGCCGAGCGGATCTTCCAGGAGGAGAGAGCCAAAGGCAGTACGGCTTTCCGCGTGGCTACAGATAAGCCAGCAGAACGCATCGACGCGTTCGACGAGAAGGCCGAACAGATCGTCATGGTGCCGAAGGTGGCAGGCGGGGCATGCAGCTAGAGCCTCTTCTTACTGGCATAGCAGGGCTCTCGTTTGCGCTCCTAATTATCAGTATCTTCTGCTGGCGAGCGCTGACGCAGCCTCTTGGAGCAGACGTCTCGGGCCTCCATCACTCCAACTTCGAGTGGTTAGAGTCACAGAAGAGAGCCGAAGCCTTGCTGCGCGGCATACTCTCTGAACAAGAGTACCAGCAATTGACAAGGCGAGGCTTTCTGGAGGTTCCTAGCCCCAGCCTCCCAAACCGTGTCTACCGAGTACCGAGAAATCGTGGTCCAGTGTCGGTATTCGAGGAGGATAAGCTGGTGATGAACTTGTGCATCCAGCCTACCAAGCCGGTACCAGCGGCCGACGTGGTGATGATGCACAAGCTGATGATCGAGGGAAACGAACAGGAGTACCTGAAGATCGCGAATCAACTGGAGCCGACACCGTATCGATACTATCTGGGTGCCAGGCCGTAGGTTCCAACGCCACGAATGTCCGTCAGAGAGTTCGCTCCTGCGCCATGACGCCTCGGACTGATTCGGTGGCGCGTAGCCTGTTACAGGTTAGAAGTTTATGCCCCAGTTAGGGAGGGAACTGCTTGCGGTAGAGTGCCCGGGTCCGCAGAATGCTATGGTCGCGCAACCGTCGCAGGCCTCTCGCGGTTCGGGCACTTTGCTGTGTCATGTCCAGCCTAGGCCAGAATTCTTCAGCCCAAGATCTTGGCAATCCTTTGCAGCATCTGTGCCCGGCTCAATTCGCCGGACCTGACATCTCGAATCACACCGCTCTTGTCGATGAAATAATGCGTAGGCGTGCCGATCACCCGGTACTTGACCCCCAAGACCTGCTGAGGATCAACACCAACCGAAAAGGTGTAGCCATTTGCCTCGACGAAGCGTTGCACGGTCGATTGATCTTCCCCAATGCTCACTGCAAGCACAACCAGCCCGCTATCCTTCTTCTGCTCATATATGGCCTCGATGTCAGGCATCTCGGCACGACACGGTGGGCACCAAGTAGCCCAAAAGCTGAGCCAGACCGCCTTCCCCTGCAGGTCACTCAGGCGAATCTGTTTGCCGTCTAGGCTTTCAACTACGAAATCAGGTGCTCTCGCCCCGACTCGCGCCCCTTCGGCCGATCCGATCCCTGAATCACCAGCCGCTGAAGACTGTCCACCTTCCGTCTGCCGCGTAAAGTAGTATACTAGCGCCGTCGCTATAATAATCACTATGGCGACCGCAATCAGGTGGGTTCGCAAACGCGGGGCGCCTTTCTTTGTCTTCGGTTCTGGTACTCCCATTCCCACTATCCACCTTGCGCACGCTGGCGAGGCCCGGCAAGTCTTCAACCAGACTTCATTCCATCACGCTGCACTAATGTAAAGCATCACGCTCTGTTTGTCAAACGGTTGCTCTGAGGGTGTGGGAAATAGGCCCACCCTCTGTGTAGGACTCGCATCGCCGCGGTTTTGGCTACGTTGCTGCCATCTGTGTCGAGTCCGCGGCGTTCCAAGGCATTGGTTTGGCCGTTCTCCTCGCCCTT
>Ga0315298_1007313_pt1 | contig 14608 bp, 18 predicted proteins | sample WHS_1_MG_FD_203077 | JGI IMG/M metagenome (GOLD analysis project Ga0315298, IMG submission 203077) | Extremophilic microbial mat communities from Washburn Hot Springs, YNP, Wyoming, USA - WHS_1_MG | ecosystem: Environmental > Aquatic > Thermal springs > Hot (42-90C) | place: USA: Wyoming... | reverse complement strand
GACCTCTTTGGGCAGGGTTATCTGACCCACAGAAGTCACCTTGCAGACATAAGCTTCTGCCATTTCCACCACAAAATAACTTCGCATTTTTATTATTTAAGAATTTCTTAGTTGGGTTCCTCAAGATCATCGATTTACGCAACTGAGCCTCATTATCAAACATCGCCAGGCAAGGCTACATACGCAATACCTGCAATCGCCATCTCATCGAGGCGACGGCTTCGCGGAGATTATCCCGGGCCACGGCGTCCCCACAGCATGCAAGCGGTTCGGCCTGCGCGCTAACAACAACCGAGGCCGCTTCTAGGCATTCTTACTTGCCACCAATGCGTTCATAGCCGCAATCAAGGACCCAACGAGGCAAACGGACACCCTCCGGCTTTTACTCGAGCTCATCGAGGAGCCGAGCATAAGGTTGGTAGGAATGATCTGTTGCGGAAGAAACGCTTTTGCATGCCGATCTTTAAGCCCGAAACGGCGGTCATGCTGGTTTCGGCCCTCTTCGGTAAGATGGAACTTGTGGCAATTCCTAGGAGCTACAGGAAGATATGCATAGCTCAAGTCGTACACCGGAAGAAGCCGATCACTTCACGCTGCGGCATGCTTCTAAACTGGCTCTGTCCTGATGACGAACGATAAACGCTTCGAGTCGGAAAGGAGGGCCCGATCGAGGCTTGGAACGTCTGCGAGCCGTCAAAAGGCTGCTTGAGGATTAGAAGGCACCGAGCTCGAACCCAATTGGGCGCAAAAACATAGCGGTCTACCCGATTCTCTGGAGGGAGGAGGCCACATGGAGAAAGACTGAAGAGATCATCAGGCGGTTGTTCGGGTTCGGTCATTCGAGCTGATGGCTGACGTGGAACCCGGCCGAATATACAAGATATTAGGCATCATCTCCGTAGCTTGGGCAGTGACAGTATACAAAAACCGATTGACGCTTGACGAGAAGTTATTTAACCGCCCGTCGCCATAATCTCATCGGTGGTGGGATGGCAGAGATAGTCATCAAGATCCCCGAGGAGTTAGAGGAGCTGCCGGAAGATTGGTCGGCGGTTGCCTTGGACGCGATCAGGCTGAGGGCATTTGAATTGAAGCTGAAAAGGTCCAAGGCGTTCAGAAAAATCCTGCTAGATGCGCTTGATAAAATGTTGGAGCACAGCACGTTAACCAACGAGGACTGCTTGAGGCTGGGCAGGGAAGTCAACAGTGCCATGAAGTTGAGGATAGAACAGAAAATGTCAGAGACTCGATAGGCCGAACCATGAAATTGGTCGTAGATTCCAACGTCTTGTTCTCTTTCTTCAAGCGAGACTCTACAACTAGGAAACTCGTAATCGACCCGGAACTTGAATTCAATCTGGAATTGTTCACGCCAGCGGATGCCTTGGAAGAGTTGAAGGAGCACGGAGGCGAGATATGTTCCAAGTTCGGGATTTCACAGGGGGATTTCGATGCGATTCTGTCCTCACTGTCCATATTCGTGACCACAGTCCCCAAGTCTGTTTTCAAGTCATTTCTTTTGGAGGCGGAAAAGTTGTTGCCGGAGAACCCGGACGATGTTCCATACATCGCGTTAGGGTTAAAACTCGGCTGTCCCATCTGGTCGGAGGACGAAGATCTGAAAAGACAATCCAAGGTAAAGGTGTTTTCGACGCGAGAGCTGATCAAACTCTTATCTGGAACCAAGCCGTGATTCTCGCACCGGAAAGTCACAGGCGGTTAGATATTCGGTCGCCATCCCCTACGTTTATGATCGTCTTTTCGTGATTAACCCGAGACGACCAAAAGGGAAATGATCTACATGAACCCTGTGCAAGTCTCAAGATTTTACGAGGTTGACGAATTAAAGCCGATCGAGCTAAAGGGCCTCGCGTACGAGGCGATTTCTCCAATCCACCACAAAGTTAAATTTTTCTTCACGAACTTCATGTCTTTTCATAATACGTTAATTTTAATTAACACAAAACTTATAAATGTGTTAAAATAAATGAATCTATTGGCCCGAAAATGGCAGAGTTGGAAGAGCTTTTGGTGAGGCTCAATCCCTGGTGGCGCGGGAAGGCTGTGGAGGGCATCGCCGGGTTGAGGCCGAGGTTTCTTTATCAAAGACTGTTGGAGCAAATGAAAAACAAACAGATCATCGCGATCACAGGCCCGCGTAGAACGGGCAAAAGCACCCTGATGCGCCACCTCATCCAGCATTTGCTCAGCGAGGGCACAAAACCGACCGATATCATGTACTTCTCATTTGATGAGGTGCTGGCGAGGGATCCTGAGGTTATCGAGAAGGTTCTAATCACATACGAGCGATCTTTCCTGATGAGGGAATTGCGCGATGTGTTCATCTTTTTAGACGAAGTCCAGTACATCGAAAACTGGGCCGCAATCTTAAAGCGCTATTACGATTTGGATGTCGGGATAAAATTCGTGATAAGCGGTTCACAGAGCTTAGCCGTTAAGAAGGGCGGGGAGAGCCTCGCTGGCAGGATTTACGAGTTCCAGCTTCCACCGTTATCCTTCCGGGAATTTTTGTACCTGGCGGGCGAGGAAGAAAACAAAGTGTCGCTCGAGTTAGAAAGGCTGGAAGAAACCAAGAAAAGGCTTTTGCTTAAGAAGGGCCAAATCTTGGCGGCGCTATCCCGTTACTTGAGGCAGGGGAGCTTTCCGGAGCTGATACGTGAGGAAAACGTGGAAAACGCAAGACAGTACGTGGCTAGCCTCCTTAAAAAGGTGATTTTCGAGGACATCCCTATGGTCTTCCCGATTGAGAATCCGGCGCTGCTTAACGAGATGCTGAAACTGATAGCCAAACGCCCTGGGATGCTCTTAGAGTATCAATCGCTAGCTTCATCGCTCGGCATGACCCGCCAGACTGCCTCAAAGTATATTTCCATCTTGGAGGAGGCTTATCTGGTCAGAATCTTGGCAAACTATCGGAAGAGCGATTTGGCCGTTGCTAGGAAGGCAAAGAAGGCCTACCTCGTTGCCCACGCTTATGCCCTCCCCTTCATTGATTTGGAGGAGGTGCTCGCGCGCCCGAGCTGGTTGATCGAGAACGTCATCGCATGCCATCTGGATGCGAGATTTTTCTGGCGCAACTCCGGTGAAGTGGATTTTGTTGTGAATGGGGAGCCCATCGAAGTTAAAAGTGGGGAAGGAGAAAACCTGAAATGGGTAACCAAATTCATGAAAAAATTCTCGGCCGAGCGCGGGATCGTCGTCACCGAGGACACCCTCGAAAGAAAAATAGTCGATGCGGATGGGAAAAAGCTCGAAGTGTTGTTGGTCCCCTTGTGGCTCTTTTTGCTTTCCTTCTGAATTTCAAGAGTCCAGCGAGCTGCTCTCTGTCTAAGGCTTTTGTGCCTCGTACATCGTTTCCATAAGTTCGGCCATAGCGATAGCGTCAATATATCTGATCCTCAGGAGGAAGGAGGTCGCATGGAGAAAGACCGGAGAAATCATCGAGCAATAGCATTGTCTGCCCGGACCATGTGGATTGAGGGATTGAGTAGAGGTGGAAGCAGGGAAAAGCCAACGCAAAGCGCTCTACGAGCAGAGGCTTTAGCACTTGTGAGCGGGAAACCCCACACCCCTTTAGGGGTGTGATGAGGGCGGCTTTATATGGGATATCCACACATCTTGAAGAACAGAAAGGTATGCAGAGATGCTCGCCTATAGGTTCAGGCTTTACCCTTCGAGGGAACAAGAAAAAGCACTGCTTGAGATACTCGAAGCGTGCAGGTTGTTTACAACAAAGTGCTTGAGTGGGTCAACGGGGGAGAATCAAACCTGTTCGAGCTGAAGCGGAGGCTCCCCAAGCTCAAGGAGGAGAACCTTGGCTGAGGAAGGCCTACTCACAGTCGCTTCAGAACGAGGTCTTCAGGGTCTTCAAGAACCTTCGAGTCCTCTCAGCCCTAAAGCAGAACGGAAAAAAGATAGGCAGACTCCGGTTCAAGGGCGCTGGCTGGTTCAAATCCTTCGTCTACCTCCAATCTGGATTCAAGCTCGAGAACGGGAAGCTGATCTTCTCCAAGGTCGGGGGGATTCCCATCAGACTCCACAGGGAGATTGTGGGGAGAGTGAAAGGGGTAATAGTGAAGAGGGAGAGATCCGGGAAGTGGTTCGCCATCTTCCAGGTAGAGGATGAGGTGAACCCGAGGGGTACTTCGCAGAACGTTCCGGATGGGTTCGACCGCGACTACGTTGCAGCACGCCGAATCCTCTCCCTAGGGCTGGGACGGCCCGAATTAACGCCTGTGGAGATGGGGCCTCCACGGGAACTCATATCGGTTCCCGCGAGCACCGTCGTTGAGTCAGGAAGCCCACACCCGTTTACGGTGGGTGGTGGGTAGTTCACATATTTATGCAAGAAATTTGCAATAAGGTTGGAGATGAGTAATTTGTCGATCTTAATAAAAAACGGGACCATCTTGACACTGAATAAAAAAGGAGAGGTCATTAAAAACGGGGCATTGTACATCGAGGATGGGCTCATAAGGGATGTCGGGCTAACCTCGACGGTCGTCAAAGAGCACAGGGCTGATGTGGTCATAAATGCAAAGGGCAAACTCGTCATGCCGGGTTTCGTTAATGCCCACAGCCATTCGGTCGCAAGCTTGGTCAGGGGCTTAGGCGCAGATCTGAACCTCTTCGATTGGATGCAGAAGCTAAAATTGCCATATTATACGGAGATGAATGAGGAAGAGGCTTACTGGGGAGCCCTGCTGAGCTACCTCGAAAACATTAAAAACGGTTGCACATGCATTGTCGACCACTATTATCCTTCCCGAATGAACAGGGGGAATATAGACAGCTTGGCTAGGGCGGCCAAAAAATCTGGCATTCGAGCGGCAATCGTGAGAACTTACCATGAGGAGGGAGAAAGGATACCCGAGGTCTTCATAGAGTCACGTGAAGAGATTCTCAAAGAGTACAGGAGAATAATAAATGAATGGAACGGTAAAGCAAACGGGAGAATAATGACGTGGCTCGGCCCCGACAACCTCCTCTTCAGCACCCCCGAAACGATAAGGGAGGTGCATAAACTCGCTTCCGCCAACGGAGTCGGGATCCACTGTCACCTCTCTGAGACCGTGGAGATGGACAAAATGATAAGAAAAAAGTTTGGCAAGGGTTCGATTGAGGTATTTTACGATTTGGGGGTGCTGTGCCCAAAATTCCAGGCCGCCCACGTCGTAATTATTTCTGATAGGGAGATAAAGCTAATGGCGCGGACGGGCGCAAGTGCTGTGAACAACATAGTCACAAATACCTTCTTGGCGGATGGCGTTTCCCCGGTTCCAAAGATGCTTAGGGCAGGAGTAAACGTCGCTTTGGGAACGGACGCGACTGGTACTTATGGCACCCAAGACATGTTTTTGTCCATGAAATTTGCTGCGGCCATTCATAAACTCAGTTCCATGGATCCATCCGCGATCACCGCGAAAGACGTTTTGAGCATGGCGACTTGGAATGGGGCCAAGGCCTTGGGATTGCAAAATGAAATGGGCTCCATAGAGCAGGGGAAGAAAGCTGACGTCATACTGGTGGATCTTCAAAATTTGCATTTTACCCCTTTTCATGATCTAACGGCTGGGCTAGTATACTTGGGAAGGATCGATGATGTGGATACGGTCATTGTCGATGGGAAAGTTTTGATGAAAGGGCGAAAAATCGTTGGGATCGACGAGGAAGTTGTAAAGGAAAAAGCTCAAAGGGCATCAGAGGATCTTGTCAACAGAATAGCGTTAAAATAGATTCTTATTTTGCCCAATTTGTTCGAAATGTTTTTATCCAGCCTCGCCACCCTTTTAGGATGGTTTTTATGGTTGGAGAAAGGGTCTATAAAGTTGTGGTGACGGTTAAAGACATAAAAGGCGAATGCAAATTTGGCTACAAAGTCGGAGACAAGATCGAGATCGAGCAAAACCCTGAGGGCTATAATTTTGTTCCCATAATAAAGGGGCGGATATGTCCGGAGGCCTTTGAAAATATTTACCGAAATGCCTTTTGCATGCTTTTCGGGGGTAAAATACCTTGGTCGCTGGATGATGAAAGAACCATTGCGCAGACGGTGTGTCCAGATCCAAGGAACTTGGTCACGTTTGAGCTGAGGCAAATAGGAAAAAAATAGGGGTGAAAATTTGGAAATACGTGACCTAAGGTCTTTTATAGATGTTCTGGAGTCAAAGGGGGAGCTTATTCGGATTAAGGAGCCAGTCGAACTTGCAAAAGCGCCCGCAATGATGAGGGAATCGGACAAGATGGACAAGCCCGCACCGTTCTTTGAAAAAATTGTTGGATATAACGTGCCCCTAGTTTCATGCCTTCTCAGCAACATGAGGAGGATCGCGCTCGCGCTGGGCGTGGAAAGGGAGCAGATCATACATAAGCTCACCGAATACTTGGACCACCCGATAAAGCCAAAAATCGTGCAGGACGGGCCGGTCAAGGAGGTCGTGGTAAAAAAGAATATAGACTTGCTTAAGATGTTCCCGATTCCGGTCCACGCTAAGAAGGACAGCGGACCATTCGTGTCATCGGGCGTAGTGGTCGCGAGAGACCCCGAAACCGGGAGATTAAACCTCTCCTACAACCGGATGGAGGTAAAGGGTCCGACTAAGCTGGGCATTCACATTGACCCATGGAGGCATCTTGGTGACTTCTACAATGTCGCCGAGTCAAGGGGCGAGGCCCTTCCGATTGCGGTTTGCATTGGGCTGGATCCTGCGATAGAGATCGCCGCTGCGGCAAAGGTGCCTTTCGATGAGTTCGAGTTGGCGGGGGCCATCAGGGGAAGGCCGATTGAGCTTGTGAAGGGGGAAAGCGTGGATATAGAGGTGCCGGCGCATGCGGAAATCGTGATAGAGGGCAGAATACTGCCAAAAATCAGGGAGCCCGAGGGACCATTTGCGGAGTTCATGGGGTACTATGGAATGCATCCAGCTCAGCCAGTTTTTGAGATCACCTGCATAACCCACAGGGAGAGCCCAATATACAGGACAATGCTCGGCGCTTCGTGGGAGCATATCATTTTGGGCAACGTGATTTATCGAGAGCCAGTGCTGTACAAATTCGTCAAGCACGTAGTTCCAACGGTCAAGGCGGTTCATCTGCCGCCCTATGCCTCGGGGCTGCTCGCGCTGATATCCATAAAGAAGGAGAACGAAGGGACCCCAAAGAACGCCATCTTCGCAGCGCTCGCGAGTCACGTTAACATAAAACAGGTGGTCGTGGTCGACGAGGATGTGGACATTTTCGACCCCAAGGACGTATGGTGGGCGATCGCCACCAGGACGCAAGCAGACAAAGATTGGCTCATAATGCCAAGGGCATTTGGGCACCCCCTCGACAAGACTAGCGATAGGGGAGTCACTACAAAGGTTGGGATAGACGCCACGGTGCCGCTGGCGAGGAAGGCGGAGTTCGAGCGCGTGGTCTAAACTCAGTCCCTCAGGCCAAGTATCTCAGCAATGTTCTCCCCGAGCACCAACCTTTCCTTATTTTCAGGCAGCCTTAATGCCTTGATCTTCATTAGCTCAAGTTCGGTTATGTTCCATGGGGTATCGCTGCCATATATAACTCTCTCAGCCCCGATGTCCATTATCGCCTTTTTTACGTAGCCGGCTGGGAGGCATGAGGTCTCTAAGAAGATGTTGTCGTATTTTTTCGCAGCATAGCGAGCGTCGGCAGCGTAGGTTTCACTCAGCCCCATGTGGGCCATTATTATCGTGGCTTCCGGGAAAGTGTCCGCGAGCATTGCGATCTGAAACGGCTCAGAATGCGGGGGGGTCCCCGAGTGTACCATCACGGGGATTTTGAGTTTGATCGCCCTTTCAACTAATGGATGGACGAATGGCAAATACGGTGCATAGCACTGCGCAAATGGATGCAATTTCAGTCCTTTTATTCCCAACTCCTTCACGTACCTTGTCAGTTCCTCTACTGCCTTTTCCCCCTTCAGCGGATTGATTATTGCGAAGCCTATGAATCTGTCCGGATATTTCCTCGCAGCAGCTGCTATTTCCTCGTTTTCCTTTACGTCATCTGTCTCATAACCAGCCGCCTGTTTAGTCGTCATGATTATCGCTTTGTCTATTTTGAGGGAGTCCATTATTTTCAGGAAAATTTCTGGCGTGAAATATTCACTTGGCCCATCAGGCGTTTCGAAAATGTACGATTCGTAGGAGGCCCATCCGAAAGATTTTCCCAAGTGGACATGTGCATCGATTATTATTTTTTCACCCACTCATTTTCATTATTTCAAGCAAATAAAAATTTTCAGATCGCAGATTAACGCGCTGTTCAAGTTTCGACGAATTTTCTCTTTCTGATACAATTATCCAAACGCAAGCTACGGATTTCTTTCAAGACTAATCTTCGGCATAAATTGCGAGGTCAAGAAAGGTTTTTGCTTTTAAATGAACTTTTCGATTGAGCTTAGAGCTTTCCGCCCAACAGCAAGCGGATCTTCCGGACTCCAGAGCTCGATGACCAAAGGCCCGTTGAATTTATTTTCTTTCATAGCTTTGAAAATGCGTTCAAATTTTATTTCCCCCTCCCCTGGCAAAAGATGGTCATCCCTTAACCCCCTATTGTCGTGCAGATGGATGCAGGCTAGGTGGTCTTTTATCTTACGCATCATCTTTGCGATTTCCCTTTCAGGTTCTCTCGCCCCCCTCCTCCGATGCGCGATATAGGCGTGCCCCACATCGAAGGTTATTTTGAGTTGCTCAAATTCTTCGATCAACGGAATAAACTCCTCCATGGCCCAATATGGCTGGGTTATATCGCTCATGTTCTCCACTGCCAAAGTGACTCCCCTATCGCGCGCGCGTGGCAAGCATTCAGATACGAAATCTCGGAATAAATTTTTTGTCATCGCGAGCGTGGGCTCGAGTTCAGGGATTGGACATCTGCCAGGATGTGTGGTCACAACGCACCCCCCGAGGAAAGAGCATATATCTATGCTTTTCTTCACCTGCTTTGTGGTGAGCTTTTTGATCCCCGGATAATGGCTTGCCGGATTTAAATCCCAGAATGGTGCATGAATGGAAACGCTTAGGTTATAGGAGTTTATCAGCTCTTTTAGCCTAAGCAACTCTCCCGGTTTGAGTTCTGGGCGAAAATGCGGGACATCGCAAATTATTTCGATATGTTCAAATTCGAACCTAGAGGTCATTTCCACGATCTCCTCAAGGGAATTTTTTGGGAAGAGCAGGCTAGATAGCCCAACCTTCATTTTTTCACCGCGCTTCAGGGGAATTTATTCCTTGGAAATTTAACTTTAATGGAGTTATCTATCACTAGACGAGCCACGCCCCCTCCTTTTAATGACCACTGATCGCAAAGTTGCCTTATAGCATTAATTTGCATTTCTGGGCAGCGATTGTCCTACTTAGATCATCTCAACTTGTCTTCTGTCCGCCGCCCTCTCAGCGAGTATGGCGATGGAGGCCGAGACCAAGTTATCCATGCTAAGGGCGAGCTCCTTCTCCTTTAGAGCGGTTAGTATTTTCCTGAACTCCTCCACATACTCCTCTATTTCCATTTCCACACCTCAGGAGGTCAAAAGAACTTATGCCGGCCGCGCGGTTAAAATTTTCCAATCTTCACTTGTTGAATAGCTCTTGAACGAGTGTTTTGCCGCACTTGCTGGATCCCACAGAAATTGGGTAGGTGAGCTAAGGCTTGAGCACGTATGGGTTGAGTACTTGCTGCGACACCAGAGATGCGTCCTTTTCCCTTTCCATCCTGAAACCCTGCAACGCTTGGATGATGACCTCGCAGAAGACCGTCACCACGCCCTCCACAAGGTGACCAGAAGCCTGCTTTGAGTCATTTCCACCAGAGACATGCAGGTGTACTTTTGGTTTGCCATCAAGCAAGCTTATGTTCCCATTCCCGATTATTTCAAAATGCTCGTGAAACTCCCCCTGGCAGCCGCGCCTGAAGATAAGCTTACACTCCTTTAAAGCACCTACTGCAGTAATGATCACCCCGCTCGTCACTCCCTCTTCATGGCAAATCTTCTCCATGCTTTCAATTATCCTGTCGCCCTCGTCTAGACGTATGACGATGAAATTTCCGGAGCGTTTGTATTCCAATTTAACACCGACAAAATAGAACGCGGCCAAAGCATAAATTTATTCCCACAGATGCCGACAAAAATTAGCACGGGATTCCAGTGAATGGCTGCGAGATAGTAGAAGCCACACCGGACGACAGCGAAGAAATTATGGAGCTTGACAAATTCGGAAACTCTGAGCCCAGAATATTAGAGGAATATCTTTCGCCCATCGACCCAACAATGGTCAAAAAATATTTTATACTTTTAGCCAAGATCGATGGAAAAGCCGTGGCCAAGGTTGAAATAGCTATAGGTGAGAGGAGCGAGGGCTCAGTCGCGGTTCTCCGACGCCTCGTCGTCCACCCGAGCTTCAGGATGAGGGGCATAGCTACTGAGCTGGTGAGGAAGGCAATAGATAGGGCTAAGATCGAGGGGGTTGGTTTTGTCGATTTACATGTCTTGGAGAACAATGCGCCCGCGATAAGACTGTATGAGAAATTAGGGTTTGAGGTCAGGCATAAGGAAATTCATTTTAGGAAGGGGATAGGTTAGCCTCTTTCATGGCTTTTGTGGCAAATTGATGGGCTAGGAAGAGTGGTTCGGGAAGCCTGTGCTTTCCCGTGGTATCTATGGCGATGCGGATTGCTGTTTTAAGCGATAGCTTATGCCCCACGCTTACAAATATTAGGCCCGCGTTCTCCTTAGTCCTCACTGCCGCGCCTACCACCTCCCCCTCGTAAACGAGAGGCGAGTATGCCCCCTTTCTGTTAGGCGGCTCTTCAAAGCTTCCGACCAGACGATGTTTTGCAACTCCGAGGGTCGGCCTGTTTAATACCACGCCCAGGTGGCATGCCAGCCCCGCGCGCCTGGGATGAGCAACTCCCTGTGCCCCCACCATGTAAACGTCCGCATTTAAACCTTTCACCGCCCTTAACAACCCCTCAAGTTCCCTGAACGCGAGAAATGTGGGTATGTAAGGAAATTTTAGCCTTACTCCTATAGTTTTTTCTTTGAGGGGGGTAAGGCTATTGTAATCGACCACAACGCATGAGGCAAAAGCTTTCTCGCCCCTAGAAAAGGAAATGTCACAGCCGGCGATTGTTTCTAATTTGTCAATCCTGTCCTCGCAGATCACTAGTTTGGCTATCTTGCGTTGGATGTCTGCGAGCTCATCCAGGTCTATTTTTCTTGGGCGGAGGAGGGGAAGCATAATTATCTCAAGATAAGGCACGCTTGTGCAATCAAAAATTTTTCTGTTGGACGCATGGCCAAAGTTTTAAGTATATTAAAATGTTTGTTTCTGTGGGGCTAATCATGAAGGCTAAGGGTCCCAAGTGCAAAAGCTGCGGGAAAGGGATCTCCATAATGAGCTACGATACCGGCTACATAAAAATAGTGAAGCCGGGCCAGCCTAAAGCGGAGTTTCTATGCTGGAAGTGCTCGGAGAGATTGCTTGGGGACAAAATTCAGGAGATCTTTTCTCAATAGTTCGTCAGCCGAAATCGAAAATCTCTTAGCGCTTGAGTCCTGCTGGGAGGCAGTGTTGGAGCTTAAAAATTGGTCACTTTTTTTAATCTGAGCTTAGGCCTCGAGCTCTCTTTTAGCTTGCTCGAGCACTTTAGCAACTAGTTAAAAAGGGTTTTAAACAAGATTAGATTGGGGTCACTTTTGGCGGCCGTCGAAGATCATGCGATGATGAGCTTGGCGATTAAACCCCGCGGGAAATTTGTTAGTCTGGAGCACATTCAGGAGAAGCTGACGAGGGACGCTCGCAGGAAATTTTCCGAAAAAGAGGTACTAGAATTATTGGATTCTTTGGTCGATAAGGGCTGGGTCGAGAGGAAGGCGAACGAGTATGCGATCACGGATGCAGGCAGGCAATGGTTTGATTCAAGATGGAAGCAAATCAGAGATGAGCTCAACCAGGACTACCTAAAGGTTTACCGTGCCAAGGAATATTACCCGAAAGTCGTCGATGCGATTCTGGAGTTCTGTAGAGACCGCTACGTCTCGGTCTTCCGCCTTTTTACAGGCAGGGCTTGGCTTCAGAGAAAGCTTGGCCCAAGGTACATAACAATAAAAAGCGAGAGAGACCTGCAGCGCTGGTTGGACATCCACGGAATAGATTTCATCCCATACATTCATAGGATAGGCGAAGACCGCCCCGATTGGTTCGTGATAGATTTTGATGCGGGCAAAAAAGTTCCCATGGAAGAGACCAGGAAGGTGGTTAAGGTCGCATATGAGGTGCTTTCAAGTTACGGCGTCCTGCCATCGATAAAATTCTCCGGCTCGCGAGGCTTTCAGATATGGGCAAAATTCAAGCAGGAAGAGGTGCCTGATGAGTACCGACCGCTCGAGCTGAAAACTGGGAAAAGGGAGAAAAATCCGTTTAACTTTTACGCTGACATGGTCAGATTTGTAGAGGCGCAGGTTGCCGAGAAATTGCCCGGCCTGACAACCGCAGAGACAGCGAAAAAGGAGGAGCGGGCTGACAAGGTGCTATTGGATGCGTCCATCATCAAGCCGATGGGGGACGTTCGGGCGCCGTATAGCATGCACTACAAAACTGGCCTTATCTCATCGCCCCTCGATCTAAAGGAGCTTGAGCGCTTTTCGCCAGAGCAGGCGGATCCAGCGCTAGTTGCGGAGCGTTACGAAAAGAGGGGTAACGAGTTTAAGCTTGAGCCAAGCGATGGCGAGGAGATTTTCAAGGCCGTGGTGAAGTGGTGCATGAGATAATCGCCTGAAATTTCGCGAGTTTTAAAAAATTTTCAATTAAAGCTTACACGGTCAACGTAATCCTTTCCTTCAAGAAACTCGAATTTAATTGCTAATAGAAAATCATTTTTTATCTTCGGACGACTAGGTTTGGGGTAAAGCATGCGCGAGCTAAAGTTTTCTGAATCGGTGCGATCGCTAGAGCCCTTTTTTAGGCCTCGATCGGTGGCTATTATAGGCGCAAGCCCGAAGCAGAAGAAGGTGGGTTACGTCATAGCTAAAAACTTCGCGGAGAGCTTCAAGGGGAAGTTTTTCATGGTAAACCCCACCGCCCAAGAAATTTTTGGGCACAGATCTTACCCCAGCATAAAGTCAGTCCCGGAGGAAGTTGACCTCGCCGTAATTGCAGTTCCCGCGCCCGTCGTACCGGAAGTGCTTGAGGAGTGCGGCGAAAAAGGAGCAAAGGCGGCGATAGTTATATCAGGCGGTTTTAAGGAGGTAGGCGGAGATGGCGCAAAGCTTGAGGAAGAGCTTGCAGGGGTGGCTCGCAGATATGGTATAAGGTTGATGGGCCCAAACTGCATGGGGGTTTTCGATTCCGATAGCATGGTCGACACCCTTTTCATCCCCCGCTATAGATTAAAGAGGCCCCCAAAGGGAGGGATATCATTCATCTCTCAAAGCGGAGCTTCAGGGATAGCTTTTCTTGATTGGGCCGCAGGTGAGAGGATAGGGATAAGTAAGTTTGCGAGCTATGGCAACGCGGCAGATGTCAGCGAGGCGGACCTGCTTGAGTTTCTTGCCGCCGATGAGGAAACTAGAGTAATAGCGATGTACTTGGAGGGGATAAAGGACGGCAGAAAGTTCGTGAAGGTGGTTGGCCAGGCATCAAGGGTAAAGCCCGTTTTAGTGCTTAAGGCGGGTTCCACCATCTCGGGCGCTAGGGCCGCGCTCTCCCACACAGGCGCACTTGCTGGCTCAGACGAGGTGTTCGATGCCGTCGTCAAACAAACGGGCATGATAAGGGTATACGACTGGGAGGAAATGTTCGACTTTGCGAGGGTCCTTGCCTATCAGCCTGTGGCCAAGGGCGACAGGGTGGCGGTGGTAACGAATGGCGGCGGGGCTGGGGTCATGATCGCCGATGAAATAGAGAAGCTAGGGCTAAGGCTGGCTGAACTCGGTGAGAGAACGCATGCAGAACTTAAGGCTAAGTTTCCATCCCATGTGGTAGTAAACAATCCTATAGATCTTACCGGGGACGCGGATAATGAGAGGTACAGCGTGGCGATAAAAGCGGTTCTGGCTGACGAGGGCGTGGACTCCTTGCTTTTAGTTTGCATACCTCATACCCCTGCGGTCGACCTAGAATCTTTTGTGGACGTCGTTATGGATTCTTGGAGCAAATCGGGCAAGCCATTGGTGGTCTGCCTCCCAGGGGGCAGGGTTTCGCTTGAGTTGAGAGAGATTTTCGAGGATCGTGGAGTTCCCACTTACCCGACGCCTAGAAGGGCCGCTCGTTCGCTTTACGCACTAGCAAAATATGGGAAATCTAGGAGCTGATTCCTCTGATACAGCTGGTGGCTAGGAGCTTGTAGCTTGAAGGGGGTATCAGGTTTGTTACTCTTGATAGGGTCGACGCGCCGGTATTTAGATTTGTGGGCGGCAGGAGGCAAATTGATTAATAGAATTTTTGGCTTTGTTGAAATCCTCCCTTGGCGTGGGTAGGAAAACGTTACATTTATTGTAACGCTTTCCTTTATTTGATGACAATCCACGAACCCACGCCAGCAAAACTGAGGCATGTAGGCATATTAG
>Ga0315298_1007311_pt1 | contig 14610 bp, 10 predicted proteins | sample WHS_1_MG_FD_203077 | JGI IMG/M metagenome (GOLD analysis project Ga0315298, IMG submission 203077) | Extremophilic microbial mat communities from Washburn Hot Springs, YNP, Wyoming, USA - WHS_1_MG | ecosystem: Environmental > Aquatic > Thermal springs > Hot (42-90C) | place: USA: Wyoming... | reverse complement strand
GCGGCCTGATGCAGCACGTGGCGGATTCCCGCGCAGGCGGCGCGGCAATCATCGAGGCTGCGGATGTCACCTTCGATGAATCGGAAACGTGTCCAGGCCTCGGGGCCGATGCGTTGCCGTACTTCCTCGAGGTTGGCCTGGTAGCCGGTGGCGAAGTTGTCCAGACCCACCACCGTCTGATCCAGCGCCAGCAGCGCCTCGACCAGGTTCGAGCCGATGAAGCCGGCAGCCCCGGTCACCAGCCACGCGGCGGGCGTTGCCTTGAGCCTGACCTGCAGCGGCTGCGGCAGCAAAGTGGCGATCGTGTCCATCACAGGCGACCGTCGACGCTGTCGCGCGGCAGCAGAGACTTGACGTCGTAAACCACCGCTGCGGGCTTGCCGAACGCACGCACGCCAGTTGCACCCAGCTCGAGGAACTGGCCATGCGCAACGGCCAGCACGATGGCGTCATAGCTTCCTGCCTCAGGACACTCGAGCGGGCGGATGCCGTACTCATGTTCTGCTTCGGCTGCGTCCACCCAGGGGTCGTGCACGTCGACCTGGGCCTTGTAGCCGTGCAAGGCATGCACGATGTCGACCACGCGTGTGTTGCGCAGATCCGGGCAGTTCTCCTTGAAGGCCAAGCCCAATATGAGGATGCGTGCGCTCACCGGATTGATGCCTTTTCGCACCATCAGGCGGATCACCTCGGTGGCGATGTACGGACCCATGCCGTCATTGGTGCGGCGTCCGGCGAGGATCACATCCGAGTGGTGGCCGACCTCCTGTGCCTTGTGCGTGAGGTAGTAGGGATCGACGCTGATGCAGTGGCCGCCGACCAAACCCGGGCGGAACGGCAGGAAGTTCCATTTCGTACCCGCCGCCTGCAGCACTTCCAGCGTGTCGATGCCGAGGCGGTTGAACAGCATCGTTGACTAGGGCGATGTTGAGATCCCGCTGCGTGTTCTCGATGACCTTGGCGGCTTCGGCCACCTTGATGCTGCAGGCCTTGTGCGTGCCGGCGGTGATGATCGAGGCGCACAGCCGGTCGACGAAATCGGCGATCTCCGGCGTCGAGCCGGAGGTCACCTTGAGGATGCCTGGCAGGCGGTGCTGCTTGTCACCCGGATTGATGCGCTCGGGGCTGTATCCGACGAAGAAATCGCGATTGAAGTCGAGGCCCGAAACCTTCGCCAGGATCGGCACGCAGGCTTCCTCGGTACAACCGGGGTATACCGTCGATTCGTACACCACCGTGTCGCCGCGCTTGAGCACCTTGCCCAGCCTCGCTGGCCCTGATCAGCGGAGAAAGATTCGGCCGCTTGGTGGCGTCGATGGATGTGGGCACGGTGACAATGAACATCGTGCAGCGGCGCAAGTCCTCCAGGAGGGTGCTGTAGCCGAGGCATGTGGCCTCGGCCAGTTCCGCCGTGTCCACCTCCAGCGTGCCATCGCGACCGCCGCGCAACTCCTCTCGACACGGGCGCCATTGATGTCGAAGCCGACGGTGTCATGACGCTTGCCGAATTCGACTGCCGGCGGTAGCCCGACATAGCCGAGGCCGACGATTCCTATGATGGCGTCCTGCAGATCCTGCATGTCTGTTCCCCTGTCCGGCCAGGTGCCACCGCGCGAGGTCGCCCGGTCGCTGGCTGTGTTGGTCATTGCGCCGCTTGCCGTCTTGTACCGGCAAGCGGTGGACCCGCCACGGGCGGCAAGACCGGCATCAAATCGCGGCAATGATGCCAGAGGGCGCCTGGCTTGTAGCTGCACATCGTGTGTCAATTGGTGGCGACGCGACCCGCCACATTGGCCGTGGTGCCCTGAACCGGCTGAGTTGTTGCGCACTGCCAATAGGGTCCGATCACGGTCGCGAATTGTGAAAAATGATTAAGGGCTGTGTTTGCCTCTATTCAGACTAGCGACTGCAGGGGTAAAATTGTGATGGCCATCACAGTTTCGGTCTGCTGGCGAAACACGAACGATCCGAGCAGCTCGATGAGGCAGTGGCGGCACTTGCGCAGCTGGCGCCGAGAACAGGAGTGAGATGCATTTCATGAAGGATCTTGCTCCAACACTACCGCGTCGGCGCCTGTGGGGGGTCATTTTTGCGCTGATGGTTGCGGCAGCCATCGGGTTGCCATCACCAAGTGCTTGGGCAGCGGTGACGCGAACCTCGACGGCGCCGGGGCTCAAGTCGCTGCCTTCAGTGGCTTTCTATTACGGTCGTCACCTGCCGATCAACGTGTTGCAAGCCTTCGACTGGGTGGTGGTGGACGGCGATGCGGTGCTGCCGCCGCCGGTCTCCGAAATTGGCGTACGCGCGCAGCATCCGCGGTATTTCGGCTATCTGTCTGTGGGCGAGGTGCGCGATGCTTCGACACTGCCCGCGCCGCCGGCCAGTTGCATCATCGGCCAGAACGCAGCCTGGCATGCGCACATCCTCGATATGCGCCAGGCCAATTGCCGCGACTGGGTGCTGCGCGAGCGCGTCGAGCCCATGCTGGCGCACGGTTTCACGCGGTTTTTCCTCGACACGATAGACAGCCAGGAAAAAGTGCTCGTGCAGCCCGACGAGCGCGCCGCCTACGATGCCGGCATCGTAGCGCTGGTGCATGCCATCCGTGCGCGGGTGCCTGATGCGCAGTTCATCCTCAACCGCGGCTTTGCGCTGCTGCCGCAGTTGCGTGGCCAGGGTGTGGTGGGCGTGGCTGCGGAGTCGCTGTACCAAGGCTGGGATCAGGCGCAGCAACGCTATGTCGCCGTGTCGCAACAGGATCAGCATTGGTTGCGGGCGCAGTTCCAGCGGGTGCGCGCCGAGGGGCTGGTGCCCATCGCGATTGACTACCTGCCCAGCGATCAGCCGCGGCAAGCCGAAGCCGATGCCGCACGCATCACCGCTGCAGACATCGTGCCCTACGTGACCAATGCGCGCCTGGACTGGATCGGCGCCGGCGCAGTCAAGCCGCAGCCGCGTGAGATTCTGATGCTTTACAACGCTTCGCCATCGCCGCGCAGCACCAACGTCAACTGGTATGCGGCAATGGTTTTCAACCACATGGGTTACGCCACGCGCGAGCTCAATCCCGATCGCCAGCCCTTACCGCGACATCCGTTGAACGGGCGTGTCGCCGGGATCGTCGCATGGATGACCACGGATGACATTACCCGGAGCGGGCAGACATACGCCTGGTTGCGTGAGCAGATGCGCGCTGGCGTGCCGGTGCTGATCCTCGGTGAGTTCGGTTTTCCCATGGATGCGCAACACCTCGAACCGCTGGGGCTCGAGCCCGGCACCTCGGCGGCGGTGGGTGCGCAACCCGTGCGCGTCGCGCAGATCGATCATGCCTTGATGGGTTTCGAGACCATCGTGCATCCGCAGCCCGACGGCTTCATCCCGCTGACGCTGCGCGCGGGTAGCCCCGTGCTGAGCCTGGAGCGCGCTGGCCAGGCCGAGGTGGCAGCGGCCATCACTCCCTGGGGTGGCTATGTGCTATCTCCATATCTCATCAATTATCTGCCGCAGGGCGCGTTGAAAAAACATCATGCGCAGGCGCAGTGGATCGTCAATCCTTTCGCCTTCTTCCGCCAAGCGCTGCGCCTGCCGCAGCAGCAGCCGGTGTACGACTACACCACGCTCAGTGGCCAGCGCATGCTGTTTTCGCAGGTCGATGGCGACGGCTTCACCTCGGCCTCGTACATTCCGGAGTACCGCGAGCAGCCTGCCGCCGAGGTGCTGCTCAAGGCCGTCTTGGAGCGTTACCACATGCCGGTGGCCATGTCGGTAATCGCCAGTTTCTTTGCCGACCACGGTCTGCTCGATGCGGCGCAACGGGCGAAGTACATCCCGATCGCACGCAAGATCTTCGCGTTGCCGTGGGTGGAAATAGGCTCGCACACGTATTCGCATCCTTTCGACTGGCCAGCGCTGGAAGCCGACCCTGGGCTTTCCGCCGGCCTGCACTTGACACATTACGGCAAGAGCGACGTCAAGGGCGGTTTCGTAGCCACGGCCGGGCTGAAGTACGGCTATAACCTGCCGGTGCCCGGCTACCGCTTCGATCCGAAGACCGAAGTCTTCGGATCGATACGCATCATCAACGACCTGCTGGCGCCTCCCGGCAAGCGGGTCATGCTGTACCAGTGGTCGGGCGATACCAATCCCGATGCTCAAGTGGTGGGCATGACCTACGCCGCCGGCGTGCTGAACATCAACGGCGGCAACAGCACCATCAGCAACCAGTGGCCCTCGCTGACCAATGTCGGTGCATTGGGTGTGTGGCACGGCGACTATTTCCAGGTTTATGCGCCGGATGCCAACGAGGACGAGTTCACCGACAACTGGTCGCCTCCCTACTGTGGTTACGACCGGGTACTGCAGACGTTCCATCGCACCGAAACGCCGCGCCGACTGGCGGCAGTGAACATCTACTATCACTATTACACCGGCGCACGGCCGTGCGGGCTGAAGCAATTGCTGCGGGTGCTGAACTGGGCGCAGAAGCAGCCACTGACGCCGGTATTCCCCAGCCACTATGCACGCGTCGCGCTAGGTTTCGAGTATGGCGCTCTGGCGCGTGATGGCGATGCCTGGATCGCCCAGGGTTACGGTGACGACCAGACGCTGCGCATTCCCAAATCCATGGGCTGGCCCGATCTGTCGCGCTCTTCCAATGTGGCCGGTTGGGCTGATGTCAACGATGATCGCTACATCGCCCTCGGACGCGGACAGGCTCGGCTGGTATTCGGTGCGCAGCGGCCCGGTGCGCCGTACCTCGCCGCGGCCAATGCCGTGCTCACCGACATGATGCGCGTGCCCGGTGAATTGACGCTGGATTTCACCGGCCATGTGCCGCTGCGCGTGCGCTTGGGCAACACGGCCGGATGCCGCGTGCGTTTCGACGGCCGGGCGCAGATCCGTCGCGATGGCGCCGAGACGCTGATCAGCACCAAGGCACACGGCGGTCGCGTGACCGTTGGATGTCGCGGATGAGCGCGGGCGGCATGCGCGTGGAGGACAACACCAACGCACATGCACCGCGTTACCGGCAGCGCGCGACTGAACCACTGACGCGGCGGTTCTTCAGTCTGGGTGAGTTGCTGGGCTTCACGGCAGCGATCCTTGTGGTGTTCGTGCTGCTGTTCCCGCGTGCGATGATCGATCGCCAGCTCACCACGCGGCAGGCGGTGGATGCCGCCAGCATTGCCTATCTGTCGCAACTGGTGCACCGGCAGCCGCATGCCGTGCACCTGCGCTTGCAACTGGCGCAGCAAGCGTTGCGCGCCGGTGAGTTGACCCGCGCGCAACAGGCGCTGGCGCCGCTGGCCTCGGATGCGCACGCACGCGATGCCGGTGTGGCGGAGATGTGGATCGATCTGCGGCGCCTGCAGGTGGCGACACTGGCTCCCGCCGACCCTGCGCGCACGGTGGCCTTGCAGCGCTATGCCCGCGCGCTGTGGCATCTCGGCCCGCTGTTGGATCAGCGGCAGCAATTGGACGCAGCCCGCGCCGCGCTGCATGCCGGTTTGTACGCCGATGCCGCGAGCATGGCCGAACGCTTGCTGCGCGCTACACCCTCGGCTGCCGTCGCATCCGGCTCGCGCATCATGGAGCATGCAGGCGCTGATGGCCGTGACGATCGCTTCGACGCGCGCATCGGCCAGAGTCTGCGACGGCTGGTCGGCCTGGTGTGGGCAGGACCGGCGGCGTATATGCGCTTGCCTGCGGGATCGGGAGCGACGGTGGCAGCGCCGATGCAGGACGTGCACGCCGAAGCATTCACCTTGGTGTTGCAAAGTTGGCTGGCGGCCAACGAACCCGCTGCTGCGGCGGCGGCGGCGCAGCGCTGGCAGGCGAGCGTACCGGTGCATGCGCTGGACTGGCCGCAGCTGGTGCGCATCGCCGATTGGGCGCAGCGTCCAGATCTGGCGGCGACCTTCGCCCAGCGCTGGCTACGCAGCAGTTCGCCCAATCGGCGCTGGCAGGCATTCAACGCCCTGGTCAATGCCTACCTCGCTGGGGATCAGGCGGCACAGGCGCTGGCGGTCGCGCAGGCGAACCTGTCTTACATGAAGCCCGATGCACGGCTTTGGCGCTACATGACGCATTTGGCACTGCGGGCCAATCAGCCGCAGCAGGCTGCGGACTATGCCGCGCGCATGCTCTGGGAAAGGCGCGCCAATGCGCATTGAGCCCAGAGTCGACCTCACGCGTGCCATCGCGCTGGCACTGGTGCTCGGCAGCGTGCTGGGCAGCGCGACGGCGCAGACGACGCATGGCCAGAGGCCGGCACACGAGCACGCATCGCAGTCCGATGCCGAACTGGCCTGGCAGAGTTTCCTTGGTGCCGGTCACCTGGCACCAGCCTTGCATCTTGCGCAGACCATGGTGGCGCGACACCCGCACAGCGCACTGTGGCACCGACGCCTTGGCAGCGTGGCCGAGCAGCAGGGCAATGCCGTGCTCGCTGCGCATGCATATGGCTGGCTGGTCGAGCATGCCGGCGATTACGCGCTTTTGCCGCGCGCGCTGGTGCTTGCCATCGGCTCGCAACAGGATGGCGTTGCAATCCGCCTGATGCATCTGCGCGTGCAGCTCGCCCCCGATGATCAGGCCGCCTGGCGCGCGCTGATCGGCGCTATGCTCAACGCCGACCACATGCGCCAAGCCCTGTACCTGGTGCAGCGGGCCGACCGCCAGCGGCCGCGGCGCTTTCTGCTGGTCGAGCAAGCCTACATCTTGCATGAGATGGGTCATCCGCTCCAGCGCCAGCGTGTGCTCGAGCGCATCGTGCAGCGATATGGGCCCGATCCGGAAACCTGCCTGCAACTGGCGACGCTGCAGTACGTGCAGGGCGATCTGTCGGCGGCACTGGCGACGCTGAAGCCGGCCATGGCCAAGGCCGATGCGCAGCAGACCGTGTACTGGCAGACACTGGGCGCGCTGGCCTGGACGCTGCAGGATTTTGATCTCGCGCGCCATGCCAGCGAGGTACTGGTGAGCAGCAGCGAAGCGACCGCGCCGGATTATCTGCGCCTGTACGACCTGGACATCGCCACCCGTCCCGCAGTTGCCTGGAACATCGCCTACTCAGGCTGGCGCAAGACACATGCGCTACCGCTGTTTTTTGATGCCATGAATGCCGCTCAGAGCCTGCACGACTTGAGCCGGTTGCACGCGCTGTTCGCCAGCGTTGGCACGCAGGATCGCCTGGCCTTGGAAGCGCGGCCCGATTTCTGGATCGGCGCATCGGTGCTGGCCTACTGGGAAGACGATGCGCGCGCTGCGCGCCTGTACTACGCGCGGGCACTGCAATTGGCGCCGGGCGACCAGAGTGCGCTCACCGGTTATTTCTGGCTACTTCTCGATACCCATGACACGGCGGCATTGGCACGCATCGTTGATCGCATGGGCCCGGGCGTGCCTTCCGATGCCCACCTGCGTTTCGCGCTCGCTGCCGCGCTGGCCATGCTGCACCGGCCTAGTCGTGCGCTGACCCAGTTGCAGGCCGCACCGGCGACGTTGCCGGACAGCAGCCATCGCCTGGTGGATTACGCCCAGTTCCAGAGCCAGTCCGATGCACGGGATGCGGCCTACGCGACCATGCGGCAGGCATGCACGCATGCCCGAACACGCCGATGTCGGCGTCGACGCACAGACGTTGGCGCGACGGCAGCGCGCGGACCGCCTCGCCGAATTGATGATGCTGCGTCCGGGCGACCCGGCCCGGCGTGCGGTGCGCGCTCTGCTCGGCAGTGGCCAGCCGCAGGGTGAACAGGAACGCGCTCAGGTTCTCAGCTGGAGTTTCGATCTGGGCAGCCCGGAAGCCAGCGCGCTGTGGTTGCACCGCGCTTACGCGCAGGGCACGGCGCCGCCGTGGGCACGGTTGACGCAGGCGCTGGTGAGCGATGATGGCGATCAGATGCAACGGTTGCTGTGGAGCCAGTCGTCGCGGCTGCCACGTCGTGATCGCGTCAGTGCAGCCGCGCAGCTGGGCTGGTCGCAACAGGCGATCACGTTGGCCTGGCAGGGTCTAGAGGACGAACCCGCGGATCGCCGCCTCGAACGCCAGTTCCAGTCGCAGGCCATCACCAGCAGCGATTTCGTTGGTGCTGGTCCGCTGTGGCAGAGTTTCAGTGGCATCACCACCATTGCGCTGGGTGTGCAGGCGCGGCAGTGGCTGACGCCGTCGTGGTCAATGGATCTGGATGCCGCACGCACGCGGCAACTGCGCGAAGACGCGCAGCAGATCGGCCAGGTGCCGGGCCACGCCAGCAGCGCCCTGCTGACACTGACTCGACACACTCAGCGCGGCAGCTTCGGTGCGCGCATCGGCGGTGGTCATGACTGGCGCGGTTACACGCGCCTCGGCGCTTTTTACGATTACCAATGGCTTCAATCGCTGCAGGTCGGCGTGGCCGCTGACTACGGCGCGCCCGCCACCGACAGTGCGCCCCTGCTGATCGGTGCGCTGAGCGATCGCGTGCGCGTTTCGGGCAATTACCAGTGGACCGCGCGCGACAGCTTGGCAGCCGCACTGTCGGTCGGCGATCTGCGTGCGCAGGGCGGCGGCCATCTGGCTGACCGTCAGAGTCTGCAACTGGACTATGGTCACCGCGTGTGGTTCGCCGATCCGGAGATCAATCTGCATCTGAGCGGTAGCGTCGTGCGTTTTCAGAGCGCTGAATCGGTGCCGGCACAACTACGCCTGCTGGTGCCGGCCGGGCAGGCGGTGACGATCGGCTTCTTCGTGCCGCGCGATTATGCCCAGGCCTGCGCCGGTATCGGCTACAACCGTGGCGCCGCAGCGGCCGACTGGAATGACCGCCTGCATTTGTTCGGTAGCGTGGATCTGTGCCGCAATTCACTCGAAGGCGCCGGTGCACAGGCCACGTTCGGTCTGACCACACCGTTGTTCGGTCCGGACCGGCTGCGTCTGGGCATCGAATATGCGGACGATACCGGCGCCACCGCCACGCGCACGCTGGGCATCGGCCTGACGTACCGCTACTACTTCGCGCCATGAGTGGGCATGGCGCATCGGCTGGATAACCTCGCGAGGAAACGTCATGAACAATGCTGTGAAGTCGCTCCATCTGCCCCGTCTGCTGCTACTGGCTGCGAGCACTGCTCTGCTCGCCGGTTGTGCGAGCAGCACCATTCGCTCCACCGGCACACCGCAGTTGGCCATGGGTGTTACCTGGCTGGTCGCGCCGCTGGCCAACAACACCGCCACGCCCTATGCCGGCGAGCGCGCGATGCATCTGGCGGCGGCGTTGCTGGCGCATCACCTCAAGGCCGGTGAAGTGCTGACCATGCCCGAGCAGCCCAGCCCCAGCGGCCTGCCAATCGATAGCGGCAGCATCAGTCCCGAACGCGTGCATGCCTATGCGGCACAGCACGGCGCGCAATACGTCGTCACAGGCAGCGTGGACGAGTGGCACTACAAGACCGGCCTCGATGGCCAGCCGGCAGTGGGCTTCACGCTTAGCGTGACCGACGAAAAAACCGGTCGTATCGTGTGGACCGGCGCCGCGTCGGCCAGTGGCGGCAGCCGCGAGGGCGTCGCCGTGCTGGCGCAGGAGACCCTCAACGGCATGGTCGAGCGCATTTCCGGCAACTGACATGTCCGCAGCCACGCACGCACCGACATCACGCACGGCAAAGGCACGGGGGAGCTCGGCATGAGATCCGAACGCATGTCCGCGATCAAGAAGTCGCTGGAATCGGTGCTGCTGCCGATTCTGGCTTTGGTGCTGCTGGCCTTCTGGATGCCCGACCCGGGCGGTTATCCATGGTGGTGGCTGGCGCCGTTGGCGATCGCGCTGCGCTATGGCGTGGTTTACGGCAGCTTCTCCGGCGTGGTGCTGGTGCTGGGCAATTTGATCGGCGCATTGTTCATCGGCATGGGCTGGGTGATGTCCGCCGGCGACGTCGTCGGCGGCTTCCTGGCGACGGTGCTGGCCGGGTTGTATGCCAGCCACGCGCGCAACGTGCAGATCGAATCGAACGCGCGCCTTGAATACCTCGAGCAGCGCCTGGAATCGCTGACGCGCGTGTTCTATATCACGCGCCTGTCGCACAACCGACTGGAAGAGAGCCTGATCACCCGTCCCAACGATTTGCGCAGCGCGCTGGCCGCCGTGGCTTCCGAACTGGGTCGGCACGGCAACGGCGGCGGTGCCGGTGCGCCGCTGGGCGATCTGCTGCAGGTGCTGGCGCATTACGGCCGCTTGGGCGCCGCCGCGGTGTTCGAGATGGATGGTGATCGACCGCGCGCACAGGCCAGCGCCAGCATCGGCCCGGTCTTTGCCTTCGATGCCGACGACGCGCTGGTGCGCGCTGCCATCGAAGATGCGCAAAGTTCTTACTACTCGGTCGATCAGGTGCTTGCCGGTCAGACCTCGGCCTATCGTCTGGTGCTGCCGATGGTCGCCGCCGATGGCACGCTGCTGGCGCTGGTCGTCGTCGGCGAGATGCCGCTGCTGGCGCTGGAAGAAGAGAACCTGCTGACGCTGACGGCGATGGTGGCCTATGCCGCCGATGCCTTACACGCCGCGCGCGTCAGCCACGCCGTGCTGCAGGCTTTGCCGCAGTGCCCGCCGGCATTCGCGCTGGAATGGGCGCGGCTGGGTCATCTGGCACGGCGCGCGTACGTGCAGTCCGCCTGGGTGCTGCTGCGACCGGATGAAGGCGCCGATCCCGAACTGGCTTCGCTGCTGGCGCGCATGCGCCGCGGCCTGGATCGCTACTGGGAACTGCCGCCGGCCAACGGCAGGCCGGGCGCGCTGCTGGCGCTTCTGCCGCTGGCCGGGTCCCAGGCGCTTGAAGGCTTCCACGCGCGCATCGATGGCTTGTGCCGTGAGCATCTGGGCCAGCCGCTCGCGCAACTGGGTTGGCACCGGCACAGCGGCGCACTGCAGCGCGGTGATGCCGGCGAGCTGCAGACGCTGCTGGCAGAGAGTGGCGATGATGCCAAACGCTGACCATACCGGGCCATGGCTGTTCGGTGGCGACCCTGCCGCACTGCGGCTGACCCTGCTGGTGCTGCTGCTCAGCGCGCTGGCCAGCGCGCTGCTGGCGCTGCTCGGGCTGCTGTTGCGGCCGGAGCGCGTGCGCGGTCCGGCGTGGCGCGACTATCTGGTGTTGATCGGCATAGGTCTGCTGGTGCCGGTGGTCGGTCCGCTGCTGATGCTGCTGGACGTGGCGCTATTCAACTACCTGGTGCATCGGCACGCAGTTGAAGTGCAGCGCCTGGGTCTGGCGCCATTCGTGCCAGAACAGCCGCGCGCGCATCAGAAGTTCGGGCCCGGTGGCGCGGTGCAGGGTCTGCGTGCAAGCCACTTCGACGCTGAACAGTCCATCAGCGCGCTGATGGCAATTGAACAGGAACGCAGTGCGCAAACATCGGAGATCCTGCGCGAGACGCTGGGTCATTCCGACGAAATCGTGCGCCTCACAGCTGCCGGCCTGCTCAACCGCCGCGAATCGCGTGTGCTGGGCGTGTTGCGCCGTGTCGAGCAAACGCTCGATGCATTGCCCGATGACGCCATTGAACGCAGTGCGCAACTGCATCTGGAAGCCGCCGAGTTGTGCTCCGAGATGCTGTATCTGCGTTTGGCACGCGAGGGTGTGGCACGGTTGTACCGCGAGCACTGGAGCGAGCATCTCGAGGCCGCCCGCGCTAGGTTGGGCGACACGTCGCGCTGGTTGCTGGCACAGGCGCGCTGGCTCGACCAGGATGGCAGGCCAGAGGCCGACGACACCTATCGTCGTGCTGCGCGAGCCGGCGCCAACGCCGAGCGCGTGGCGCCGTTCCTGGCCGAACGCGACTGGCAACGGCGCGACTACCCGGCGTTGCGTCGCATCTTGCATGAGGCCGCGTTGTTCCGTGCGCTGCCACTGGTCGGACCACTGCGCCGGAGATGGGAGCGTGGGGCATGAGCGCGCGGCCGGACATCCTGTTGCTGCTCGAAGGCACCTATCCCTATGTCAAGGGTGGTGTCTCGTCGTGGGCACACGAGCTGATCTGCGGTCTGCCGCAGTACAGCTTCGGTATCGTGTTCCTTGGTTCGCGCAAGGCCGACTACGCGGGCCATCAGTACACGCTGTCGGCCAACGTGGTGCATATCGAGGAGCACTTCCTGTTCGATGCCGCGCCTGCGGCACGACAGGCGCGGGCACCGGCGATGCGCAAGGCCGACGCCGCCGTCGAGCAGGCCATCGCGCGCCTGCACGAGAATCTGCGCGACGCCGCCACGGCACTGCCGCCGGCGCGACAATGGAACGATGCGCAAAGTCCAGTCGGGCGCACGACGTTCTACGAAAGTGAAAGCGCCTGGAATTACCTGTGCGAGCGCTACCAGGCCACCGCCGAGGCCGATTCGTTCGTGGACTATTTCTGGACCGTGCGCAACATGCACGCGCCGCTGTGGCTGCTGGCACGCATCCTCGAAACCCTGCCACAGGCAGCGCTGGCGTTCGCACCCTCGACCGGCTACGCAGGCATGCTCGGCGCCATGTACGCCAGCGAGCGCCGCGCCCCATTCGTCGTCATGGAGCACGGCCTGTACACGCGCGAGCGGCGTATTGACATGATGAATGCCGACTGGATCCGCGACCGCCGCAACTTCCTGCAGACGCACCCCGCAGAGGTCAGCCACCTGCGCAATCTGTGGGTGCGTTTTTTCGAGACTGCGAGCCTGCGCGTTTACGATCAGGCCGGGCAGGTGATCAGTCTGTTCGAGCGCGCGCGGCAGCAGCAGATCGCCGATGGTGCGCCGGCCGCACGCACGTGCATCGTGCCCAATGGGGTGGAGATTGCGCGCTTCGCCAAATTGCGTCGTGTACAGGGAACACCGCCACCGCCAGTAGTGGCGCTGATCAGTCGCGTCGTGCCGATCAAGGATCTGAAAAACTTCATCCGTGCCGCAGCGCTGCTGGCGCGCCGTCTACCCGGCGTGCAGGCATGGATCGTTGGCCCGACCGACGAGGATGAGTCCTACGCCTACGAGTGCAACGACCTGGTGCGCTCGCTGGGAATCGAGCAGACGGTGCAGATGCTCGGTTACCGCAAGGTGGATGAGATTCTGCCGCAGGTCGGTGTATGCATGCTCAGCTCGATCAGCGAAGGCCAGCCGCTGTCACTGCTGGAGAGCTTCGCCGCCGGTATCCCAGTGGTTGCTACCGACGTCGGTGCCTGCCGCGAACTGGTTGAGGGCAGCGGTGCCGAAGACGATGTGCCGGGGAGCGCGGGACGTGTGGTCGGTATCGCCGACCCCGATGCGTTGGCTGCTGCAGCACTGGAGCTGCTGACGGATCCTGTCGCCTATGCCGACGCGGCAGCAGTGGCAGTGGTGCGCGTGCAGCGGCGCTACGACCGCGCACGCATGTTGGCGACTTTCGATGCCTTGTTCAGTGGAGCAATCAAACAATGGCCGGGATAGGTTTCGAGCTGCGTCGACTCAGCCGTAGCGAAACATACGCCGGACTACTGCGTGCCTACGCCTACGCTGGGCTGGTCAGTAGCGGACCGTGGGTGCTTTCGATAATGGCCATCTTGTTGCTGGGCCTGCTCAGCATCGGCCACGTCATTCCGCCGGCACTGATCACTTCGTTTCAGGTCAGCGTCACCTGGTTGATCGCCTGCAGCCTGATCTATACGGGCGGCGCGCAACTGGTCTACACGCGCTACGTGGCCGACCGCCTGTTCGGACGCCAGCCAGAGCGCGTGGTGCCCAATCTTGTCGGCATGTTGCTGGCGCTGCTGCTGCCGGCGCTGGTGCTGGCCAGCGCGGTACTGCTGCTGGTTTTCCCGGGCGTCGCCGCGGCGTACCGATTGCTGATGATCATCAGCTTCCTGCTGCTGTGCATCGTGTGGGTTGAGACGGTGCTGCTGTCAGGTCTCAAGCGCTATCGCTTAGTGGTAGCGATTTACGCGCTGGGCTACGGCATTGCCCTACTGCTGGGCTTGCTGCTGCGACCGTTTGGAACCTCCGGATTGCTCGGTGGTTTCGCCATCGGCCAGCTGGTGTTGGTGCTGGGCATGAGCATCACCATATGGCGGGAGTATCCTCCGCGCGCGCTGGCCGGCGGCGATCTGTTCCGTCGCGGGCGCACGCGACCGTGGTTGTTGCTGACCGGGCTGCTGTTCAATGCCGGCGTCTGGGTGGACAAGTTCATCTTCTGGCTCTCGCCGGTCACCGGCGAGCGGGTCATCGGCATCCTGCACAGCTCGCCAATTTACGATACGCCGACTTTCCTTGCCTATCTGACCATCGTGCCCGGCATGGCGGTGTTCCTACTGCGCATGGAAGTGGATTTCGTCGCCGCTTACGATCGCTACTTCGACCTCGTGCGCAACGGCGGTACGCTGGGCGCCATCGAGGATCGCCGCCGCGAGATGGTGCTGGCCGCACGCCACGGCATTCGCGACATCATCGGCACGCAGGGTTTGGTGCTGTTGGCGCTGATCGCTTTCGCGCCGACACTGCTGCCGCTGCTGCACATCTCCAGCCTCTACAGTGGACAACTGGCCGTAACTTCCGTCGGCGTGATGCTGCAACTGCTGGTGATGGCAGCGCTGAACGTGCTGCTGTACCTCGATGATCTGCGTGAGACTGTGCTGAT
>Ga0315298_1007310_pt1 | contig 14613 bp, 12 predicted proteins | sample WHS_1_MG_FD_203077 | JGI IMG/M metagenome (GOLD analysis project Ga0315298, IMG submission 203077) | Extremophilic microbial mat communities from Washburn Hot Springs, YNP, Wyoming, USA - WHS_1_MG | ecosystem: Environmental > Aquatic > Thermal springs > Hot (42-90C) | place: USA: Wyoming... | reverse complement strand
CATCGAGTGCGGCATGGGCAAAGCAGTCAGCACCCACCACATCACCCGTGGGATTCACATCGCCGGTACGCAACAAATTTATCCGGCGCAATTCGGCAGGGTCCATAGCCAGTTTTCTCGCCAGCCGATCCATGGCTACTTCCATCGCAAAAATGCTTTGCGGCGCACCAAATCCGCGAAATGCACCAAAGGGCGGATGGTTGGTCGCGACGGCACGCCCCCTGACCCGAATGTGGGGGCACTTATATGGTCCCGGGGCATGAATAACACCACGGGAGAGCACTACCGGACTGAGGGTACGATAAGCCCCGCCATCAATGGCGAAATCCATATCGATAAACTGCAATTCTCCGGCCTTATTGGCCCCCAAACGAATCATGGTGCGGGAAGGATGACGCTTAGGCGTCACCCGCAAATCCTCCCCCCGTTCATAAACGAGTTTTACCGAACGGCCACCCGCCTTGAGCGCCAGCAACGCCGCATGGCAGGCAATCACCGAGGGGTAATCCTCCTTACCGCCAAAGGCCCCACCAGTGGTACTTTGCACCACCCGCAGATGATCCTTATCCATCCCCGTACACTGAACCAATGCATCCAGCACGTAGTAGGGACACTGCATGGAACCTTCTACCAGAATGCTGCCGTCTTTCTGCAAATGCGCCAGCATCCCTTGCGGCTCAATATAGAGTTGCTCCTGGGACGGGGTGAGAAAGCGCTCTTCGATGACGACATCGGCAAGATGCTCGCCCTCCGCAACGTCACCCCGATCCAGAAGATAATCCGTATAAATATTGCCGGGTATGATTTCGTGTTGCGCAGCGAGTGCCGCATCGATATCAAAAATTGGCGCGGTATTGGGCAACTCCACCAAAGAAACACCGTTCAGCGCCATTCTGAGTTTCTCCGGATCCGCGTGGGCCAGCAATACCACCGCCTCCCCAGCGTGCCGAAATGCGCGATCAACGAGCACTACCTGATCGTTCTCCAGGAGCTTTACGGCGTTCATACCCGGAATATCTCGCGCCGTGACCACCACCAATTCCGACCAGTCTATGGCAGGATCGAAAACCACTTCCTGCAGCGTTCCACCAGCCTCAGTAGTGCGCACCGTCGCTCCATGGAGCACGCCTACGCAGGGCAGGTCATCGACATAGAGCGCCGTCCCCCTGATTTTGGCAACGCCATCGACACGGCGGGGGCTCGCCGTCTGCTGGTCAGTTCGCTGCTTCACCAAGGTCAAAGGCACAGTGACACTCCTTGCTCCCGGAATAGAAACGCACCGGCGGATACTTTGATGACCCGTATGCTCATGCAGCGCCCTTTAACAGGTGCGCGATAACCGCCTCGGTGACGATCACGGCATTACGCTCGGCGAGGGCGCTGGCATACAAATCGCCTGTTTTCCAGATTTCTTCTTCGGTTTTACCGGGGGGCGGAACGTCCACGTCAGAGATCCCTCGTATGGATAGATAATGATCCGCCAGACCGAAACGCGAGAGCACGGCCACATCCCCGAGATCCTCCATGGCCGTATTGGTATATTTCGCCTCGCCATGGGTATAGCGACGCACAATCTGTTCGGCAATAGCCTGGTTCGCTTTACCGATCCAGAAATCATTGCCGGTGATAGTGGCACCCACCATCACCTTCGGTGCCGCAGAAATAGCGAACATTTTGTCCAGCTTCTTCGCTTCTGCTGAGTTTTCCAGCGCGACATGGGCCGAGGCATTTACCGCCATGTTCAGCAGGGCCGGATTGATTTTATACGCCAGATTTTCCATGATATTCTGAGTGTAATTTCCGCAGTGGCCCAACGTGGCATAGTCCGCGCAGCCCGGAGGGGACCATGCCAACTGCTTTTGATCACTCAGGTAATGATGTCCAAAAGCCCAGGAGATTACCCAGCTATTGATATACACACTGCCCAATGCGGAGTTTTCTTTGTCCACACCGCCCGCAATGCCGCTGCGAATAAAAATCGTCTTCTTCACATCCAGAGCCGAGTCTTTCACCAGACTGGTGACGGTGACTGCGGCATTGATTTCCCCTTCACCGGTTTCCGTAACACAGACGTCTTTACTATTGCAGATCAATGGCCTGATGAGACCTGGCACATGCAACACTTGATGCTGAAAAGATTTTTTTACTGTCCATGCTTGCCATTCTGGCGGAAATGCTGTCAGCACGATCACCTTCGGACGCATTTTCGCCGCCACCGGTATAGCCTGGGCGTAGGCCAGTGGCGCCATCAATGAGAAGCCGACTGCACCACATAGCATCATATGCTTCCAAACCGTGTTTTTCTTCACGAACATTCTCCCTGGTGAGTTCTTCATAATAGGTTCTGATGTGATGCGCCGTACTGATCCAACTCCCTGAGCAGGGACTGCTTTCGTTGGCCCGTACAAAAAGCCGCTTCAACGGCGTTACGCTCAAGACGTAATGCGTCTTTCGCTGTTAAATCCAGACTGGAAAGTGTCCCGATAATGTTTTCACTCAGGTATCCACCGAAGTACGCCGGGTCATCCGAATGAATCGTCGCCAACAAACCTGCTTTCAACAATCGCCCCAGATTATGTTCGGATAACCGGCTAAACACTTTGAGCGCGACGTTGGAAAATGGGCAGACCGTCAGCGGGATTCGGTCATCCACCAGACGACGCACCAGTGCCGGATCCTCCAAACAGCGAACCCCGTGATCTATGCGCTCGACACCAAGCACATCCAGTGCCCGCCAGATATAGGCGGGCGGCCCCTCCTCCCCGGCATGGGCAACACGATGCAGACCCATGGACTTGGCCACCTTAAACACTTCCTGAAACTTCTCTGGGGGATTGCCCAATTCAGCGGAGTCGAGACCGATGCCGGCGATGCCCCCCAAAGTACAAGCACGCTCCAACAGCGCCACCGCTGGTTGCGGATCGCGATCCCGCTCAAAGCAAAGAATCAACGCGCTGGATATATGCCAGTCACGCTCGGCGTCCCGCAAGGCGGCGTTGATGCCACCCATCACCGCCGCCAATGCCACACCATTGGCAAGATGTGTCAGCGGATCAAAAAACAGTTCCGTATGACGAATCTGCTGGGCTTTGCAGCGGGACATATAGGCCATGGTCAGTTCATAAAAGTCCCGCTCTTCCCGCAATACCGACGCCCCCAGATAGTAGGCATTCAGAAAACTTTGCAGATCCTCAAATTGATACGCCGCCCGTGCCGCCTCTATCGTCTTATAGGGAATATCCACGCCGTTACGCTGGGCCAGCGAGATGAGTAATTCTGGCTCCAGAGTGCCCTCAATATGCAGATGCAGCTCTACCTTGGGTAATTCCTCCACAAAGTCAGCCAGCATTCCTTTAGTGTTGGTTATAGTTTCCATAAAAGGTGTTGCTCCATACATTTTATAAGGTTATGCATATACATCTCCTAGGCCGCCCGCTCACCCACGAGCCAGGTTCCCAATGGGCGTTGTTCCAGATCGGTCGACTTACCACTTAAGCATTCCTCAAACCAGGCCTCTACAGAATCAGCGGCGGGCTTCTGCGGCAACAGCACGAAATCAGCACGTTTTCCGGCCGTCAAATCACCGCCGATGGATCCTCTGCCCATACATTCGGCACCCGCCTTGGTGGAACGATACAATGCCTCTTGAGGCGCAACAGGAACACCCGCTTCCCGATGTGTTCCCAGAAATCGCTGCATGACATGCAGCATGCTATGACTGGGGCCACCACCGATGTCACTCGCCAAAGCAAAGGGAATATCGTAAGCACGTACTTGCTCTAAGGGCATGCGTCGGTTGCCCAGCGCCTCATTACTGGTAGGGCAATGCGCCACCCAGGAGCCGCGGGTCCGAAGACAGCGCCATTCCTCGTCACGCATTTCAATACAGTGGCCTAATATCGTCCGGGGCGTCAGCAAACCCGCGCGGTCATACACCTCAGTATAGTGCGCAGCATCCGGAAACAGCTCTTTAACCCATTGCAGCTCTGCGACCGACTCAGCGAGATGCGTCTGGATTAAACATGGACTCTCGGCGGCAATCTGTCCCAATGCCTTCAGCGATGCCGCCGTCAGATTGGGCGCAAAACGGGGAGTCAGTGCATAGTGTGTGATATCCGTTTGGCGCATAAATGCGCGCAACGCATCGGGATCATGCAGGCTGTAGTCAGTCAATGTATGGGGCGCATGAATCGCCATCAGGACGTTACCAATGACCCAATCGCCACGCATCGACGTCAGTGCAATCTGCGTGGCCTCGGCATGCGGACTGGAATAGCTCATGCCCATCACGGTCCCCGCACGCAATACATCGACATAGAATTGCGCCGCCGCAGCCCTGGCGAAATCGGTATCCACATAGCGCGCCTCTTCCGGCCAGATATACTCTTGCAGCCAGGTCAGGAGTTCGCCAGAGAAACATCCCCTGACACGATGTTGCACCCAATGCAAATGGACATCGACAAAGCCTGGAACGATAACACCATCCAGATCTTCTACTTCCGTATCACCGTCGACCTGATTCAGCATCGTAGCGAAATCACCCATACGCACAATGATGCCCTGATCGACACCTAAAGCACCATCCTGGTAAAATTTCCAGGTATTCGCATCTATCGGGTTGAGTATCGGCGCCCTAAATATTTTTTCCATCATCCTTACCCGTTGGCACCTTCATCGGTAATCTCACTGACAACCGCTTTGGATAACGTGTTCACCTGCCACAGATCGTAAGCAGCCGTATGGTGACAAAATAAAACCCGGTAGAGTATTGACGCCACAATCGTTGTCGCGACACCCACTAATGGAGATATATCTGTACCATGCAATAGATGCGCTCCATATCCCTCCCAAATAGGATTATTTGAGAACAATACGGTAACCGCGATTCCTATGGCAAGAACCCACACATTAGCACGCCTATGTAACTGTTTGCTCAACCCTCCGCGCGCTTCCGGGAGCACGTCCCACAGCACGTAGATGATCATCACACCGGTCCACGGCGCCGCGACAATAATCAGCAAATCCAGAAAGGTTTGAAAAGAGTCCCAAAATGACGGTGCCACAAAAAGCATATAGGTACCGACCAATGTCGCCAGCAGCGCATCCAGAACCGTAAATCTCTTGCGATCCAAATCCTTACCAACTACCACCGCGAGACTGAAAGCGGAACTGTAGGAGTTCATGAAATTGGATGCCAACAACCCTAATATCGCAAAAGTACAAAAACCTAAATACAGTACCGAAGTGCCCAGTCCGGTCGCCGCGATGCTTATTCCAGCGGGCCCTACCTGGATACCACCATGCACATACAGCGTAATGGCCAATGCGAGAATAAGCCCACCACCTGCAAATCCACCGAGGCTCGGCCATAACCCCATTTTCGTCAGGCTCGTGTCACGCCGCACATACCGCGAATAATCCGAAGCAAACATCGTCCATGAGAACGCACCACCCATGAGCGCCAAGGCAATTCCACCCAGGGTTTGAATTCCGTCAAAATGGCCTACGGCGGGCGTCATCGAAAGAGCTTGCCAGGCGTGTAGATATACCAATATGGCTATCGCAAATAGCGCGAGAATTAGCGCCCCCACCGTCTGCGCCTTCACGATCGCCCTATAACCGATGATGGGCACCACAAAATTACCCAACACAGCCAATACCAGCGCGTAATAAATACTAGTACTTACGGGTAACAAGCCATAACTGTCAAAGACACTGCGGAGGATATAAACCACAAGCACCAACACCACGGCCTGCCAACCCAACTGAGACAACCAGTTACTTAGAGAAATCAGCTTATTGACCGGCTTTCCAAAAACGCGTGCGGAAACCGCCATGGTCGGAATTCCATACACGAATCCCGGTATACTGAGGATGCCCACGGCAACAAATAGTGTGGACGCCAGCAGCACAACCCACAGAAATGGTGCAAAAGGAAACAACTGGGCGATCAAGACCCCGACCGGCAAGCTAGAGGCGGTCATGGTCGCCGCTAACCAGATCAAAGCGACCCGCGGCGCTGAACTCGTGCGCTCCGCCTCTGTCGTGGCACTAATCGAATGCCTGTCACCCATCACTCTTCTCCCTCAGTGTTACAAAATCATTGGAACTAAAATGCCCCTGCATAGAACGCTAACTTGATCCAGACCCCACTTCAACGTCAATTTGAAAAACCGTATTCTGTTTAGGCATCTTTTTGAGAAATGGTGGGAATTCACCATTCTTTACTGCGGCGAGTGCCGCACGATTTACCGCACTCAATGGACTAGGCTGGATAATTTTTGCCCAAAGCAACTGGCCCGTAGGCGAAATCTCAAACTCAACGGTCGCCTTGCCGCTCAGTCCCATCGCTCTTAACTCCGCGGGCACATGCAGATTCTGCTGAATCATTGGCCGCAACAGCCCTACATAACGCCCCATCAACGAGGCCGTCTGCTGGGCCGACAAGGGCGGCGGCGCAGGCGGCGGAGTCACCACCGGCTTAGGGGCCGGCATTGGCACTGGCTTCGGTGGATTAACCGTCTTAACCGGTGGGGCAGGCGGCGTTGGCGCCGGTTTCGGCGGAATCACCACCTTCGGGTGCGGACGGGGCGGTGGCGGCGTCACATGATGCAGCACCGGTTTGGGAGGAACCGGTTTCGGTAAAGGCTTGGGTACCACCTTCGGCGTTGGTTGCGGCAAAGTCACCATTTGTACCGCAATGACGTGTTCCTTGGGCTTAACGGCGTTTATCGGCGGTCTGCTGTGCCCGTACCAGACCAAGCCGAGCACGAGCAGGACTTCAACCGCCACGGCACCGCCCACGGCGTACTTAAAATGGCGTTCCTTCGGCTCCGGCACAAGTGAATAATTGGTAGCCCTAGACATCGTAGTAGTCATATAACTTTATTCCCATTTTCGAGCACTGTCGCGCTCGCCAGCGGTAGGTTTGGCGTTCGCATACGTTGCCCAGAGTAAAGACGCAACGAATCACGCGGGCTTTGCCGCAATACCAATGCTGGTTACACCCGCTTTTTGACAAGCATCCATCACCTGCACAAAATCTTTAAAAGGAACCATTTTATCGGCAGCGATCGTCACCTGCGTATGTTTAGCATCGCCATCGCCCGCGAGGAAACTCTGCAGTTGATCCAGGCTCATTTTTTTGCCCTTCGCCACAACACCGCCATCCTTCATGATATTGAGCACGAAATGCGGATGCGGCAGTACTTTCGTCTCACTGGATGTAGGCAAGTCCAGCTTTAACCCCTTATCCGTAATCATCTGCAAAGTAATCATGATGAAAAAAATCAGCAGAAACAGCATAACGTCAATCATCGGGATGATTTCGACACGCCCTTTTTTGCGGGGTCGGCGTTGGGGTAACATGCTTTACTCCTTACTTTGCCTGGCAAAGTGAAAAAACCTTCCGATACATCATGCAGTTATTTCAGACGCCGTAGCTGATGACGGGGCGCTGACCACCGTCTCCTCTAATACCACGGGCGCGCCATCCAAGCGGTTCATGAGCACCACTTTCAACGACTCAAGCTGGAAAATGGATTTCTCGATAGCGTTGTTGAATGCGTTAAAACTCAGTAAGCCGATCATCGCGATAAAAAGCCCAGATGCGGTGGCAATCAGCGCATCCGCGACACCGCCAGTAACGGAAGTAGGATTATGACCAGGCACCGCAAGAATGGAGAACGCGTGGAACATGCCGAGAATAGTGCCAAACAGACCCAGAAGGGGCGCCAGGGTGACAATGGTGTCCAATATCCAAAGGCGCTTGTCCAGGCTCGGCGTCGTCAGGAAAATAGCTTCATCCAAACGGTTCGCGAAGGCTTCACCACGGGCGCTGCCGTAGTGATGAATCAAATTGAAATGCCGGAGCGCTACACCCAGCAGAGATTCTTCGGGAAGCCCCTTCGATAAAACCACCAGATCTTCCAGATCAGGGCGCCGCAACTTGCCGCGGGCGGATATTCCCCAAAGGATTTTCTTACCTTTGCTGATGGCGTTACGAAGATACCAGCCCCGATCGAAAATCACGGCAAGCTCGACCACGAAAAGGAGCATCAAGATGTACAGAACACCATCTGAATAGTTGGCAAGATGTACGAGATAATTGAACGAGATCATATAAACTCCAGCACAAGGTGATTAACAAAACTATCTGGCATAGACTAAGCATAAAACATGCCATTGACGCCAACTGAACAGACCACCATTAAAATCATACAATTATCAAAAGCAAACAAGATGGCAACTTCCTTTTTGGTGCAGGCAATGCTGTACTGCACTATAATAGTGCAGCCTCCGAATCCACCCAAAAATTTCTTTCATAATTATGATGGGCACATCTTTGGATTCGGTAAAGTTCTTTTTTGGTGTGATACGTATTCAAAAAACACAACGGTTTGACGCTGTAAAAGGCTGTTGGGTTCACTATTGATCGCCCCTCAATCGCATCCGGCCACGCCGTTACCCGTCATGGCAAACGTAACCCGCGCGGAGTGCGCAGAAAAAAGTTCATACCTAATCAGGGATAGTGATGATCCATTGCAGTTGACTCCTGACCGACACCCAGCGATTATTTCCAACTTAACATTATTGCTGCTAGGGGCGTAAGCGCCTTGAACCAGCCGAGGAGCTTGGCATACAATTTAATCGCGTCATTATTCTCCAGCGCATCGGCAAAAATACTGCTCAACGGCGTAGTCGTACACTACGTGCTCGTAGACGGCTTTCTCCGTATTCAGCAGCATGCGTAAGGTGCCTATGAGTCCTTCCTGGTCCAATTTAGTGGTCACCCGCTTACCATGTCACAATTCAGGTGGTAGGGAAGGATAATATCGGGTGATCGTCAAATCATATATTCCATTGCTATATGAAATTCAAAAGTATATTGAACGCTAGGCAGAGGAGGAGTAAAGCGAATATACGTTTGAGTCCACGCACGGGAAGACAATATGATAAATGAACGCCAAACGGCGCGAATAGCACTGCGGTACTCGCTATTCCCAGCATAGCCGGCACGGAAACATAGCCAAAACTGGCCGACGGTAATCCGGGCCGTTGGAATCCGGATACAATGAAACCAATGGTGCCAAAGATCGCCAGTCCAAACCCCAAAGTCGTTGATGTGGCTATGGCCCGACGCAAATCCACATTACACCAATTGAAGAACGGAACCGTGAGCGTGCCACCGCCAATCCCCAACATCGCGGAGAGCGCACCAATACCCGTACCAATGCCCAAAAGGGCTAAGGGGCTAGGCAGGGTACGATGAGGCGCCGGTCGCCATTCAAAAAACATTTGCACCGCCGCCGCCACTAAAAATACGCCGAATATTGCTTTCAATGCCAGCCCCGGAATCAACCCTGCGAGATAACCGCTGACGAGGCTCCCGAGAATGGTCGCAGGAGCGAGTTTTCTGGTCAGATTCCAGTCAATTGCTTTTCGTCTGTGCTGAGCATATATTGCCGACATGGAGGTAAATATAATTGTTGACAGGGAAGTCCCGATTGCCATATGTGCTGCTATGCCTACGGGTATGGCGAGAACACCAAAGATAAAAATCAGGATAGGGACCAGGACGATCCCGCCGCCAACCCCCAGCATTCCTGAAATTATGCCAGCGAATGCCCCAGAAAACAAATAAAGCCAGACGATGTTCATGCTCGTACCCATAGTTATTTAGAGTCCTCATGCAGCGCCATCACTGCGGGGGACGCTTACTACCTCAAACTGCATCACCCCCTATCCGTATCATGTCAGCATGACCGAATACGGAGGAATTCGGTATTCAGACAAAACCGCCCCGCGCGGGCGATGGTGTAAAAATGGCCAGCAAAGCAGCGCCCCGATGCCAAAAGTACATCGCGCTATCCCATGAAGATGGCGGGCACCTGGCGGCCCCTGAGCGATAGCAGCATGGCGGGAGTCCGATAGAACAGCGTGGCCGATAACACGAACAGGGTAAAATTCCACAATCCAATCCCATGAAAGGGCAATCCGATCAACGGCGTCATCGCCAAGGCGGGCCCCGACACCTGGATCATGAAGAGCATACCAGGGGGCATGCACCGGTTCCGGTCGGGGACTGGCGCTACTCCGAAGGTTTCCAGATGGTGAAACTCTAACGCGCGGCCGCTACTCACCCGTTCAGTCATAGACCGGTGGTATCATGGTCTTAAAATACTACTTTTACCGTTCCAAAGAAGGAGCGCGGCATCATCGGCTCCGCTTCTAAATAGTTGCCGGGCTGATTGATATAGGGGAACTGCTTTTCCAGCACCGAGGCTTCGGAGTTCAGGAGATTCACCCCGCTCAGACTGAGCGTCACATTCTTGAACCCGTACTGATGTATCCGAAAGGTATGCGCAAGGTTGAAGTTCATGGTCGCATAGGCGGGCATACTGAGGGAAGTCGGCGCACCCGTACTGGCCTCAATATATTGCGGGCCGACCAGATTACCGTACAACCGCGCGCGCGTATCCATATAATGCCCTTCTATCCCCAGACCAGCAAGGTAAGTCGGGGTATTGGCCCGCGGCTCTCCAATGCTGGTAGCAACTCCATAGGCGCTTGACGAGTTTGAGGTATAATGCGCCGCCTGAAGCGAGTAGTTCCCATAAAGTGATACATAATTATCTAGCGCGTAAGCAGTGGCAATATTAATGCCTTGATACGATGAAGAACCGATATTGTACTCATAAGTAAGCCCTGTTGTTGTATCATAGTAGGAACTGAACGTATGTGTGAAGTCTGAGCGATAGAAAGAAATACTCGCATCAATGCCATCATGCTTGTAAGCCGCACCAAACTGGTACGTGTTGACTTGCTCCGGTTTTATCGTCACCGGCGTCGATGGCGACGTCGATGTGGCATTGCTATCAGCCGCATAGAACGCGGTAATATTTGGATACTTGTACCCGACCGCATAGTTGGCATACAGCGTTACCGCTTTTATCGGCTTATATTGGATGCCGGCGTATGGACTCACCTCACTGTAAGAGCGGCCACTGCTAGCACCTACGGTGTAGTAGTACCCCGGTACATCATTGATATGCGTGCTTACCGTCTCATATTTCAAACCAGGGGTAATCGCCAAAGAGTGCGTCAACTTGATTTTAGCTTGCGCATAGAGCTTACCGTACAGACGCCATGCGTGCTCATTCCAGAGGTTATTGTAACCGGCCACTTCGGGGACATTCGGGCTTCCGTAAACATAGTCCCGCGAATGATACAGAGAGAACGCGCCCAGTCCTCCGGCTTTCAAGTCCACATAATGACTGAGCCACTCGACAGAAGGATTAAACCCGAAAGTATTTGTGGTATAGCTATAACTGTGATAATTATCCCCGTTAATTGTTTGCGCCTGACATGCCGCAGAATTATTTCCGGCAAAATCATTCCCAGAATACTGGCAGACAGTTTGCGCCGGATTCAGATAAAAGGTGACAAAGCTGTTATAAGGCATATTGACACTGGGATTCACATATTCCAAACGATTGGAGTTAGTATAGGCATAAAATCCCTTGAAACCAAAAACGGCGTGAGAAGAGATAAGCGTTTTATTCTGCACTATAGCCATCATGTGTTCCGCGGTGCCATTCGCGTAGGTGAAAGACAGTGGCCACTGATAATAAGGTCCATACTGCTGCAACAGTGCGGTTGGCATTCGCGCGGCTGTGGCACCTTTGTTTTTATTCAGCAAAAATATTACTGACCATTTTGAGGTCGGAGAAATTTGCGGCAAATCATAGGCCGCATAGTAGGAATATTCGCGATCAGGACTGTGGTCTAGATACCCTGCGGTCTGGCGCGAAGAGAATCTCAGCAGGAGGTTACCATAGCCAGGACTTACGCCAGTGTTGACCTCCGCACCATAGCTGCGCGTGTTAAAAGAACCAAAACCGGCAAATACCGACTCGTAACGTTTTTCCGACGGAACCTTCGGAAGATAATCAATATTTCCGCCGATAGCCCCGACCGCGTTGATATCTGGCGAGGGGGTGCCGTAGGTCACCCTTATGCCCGAAGTTTCGCCGAGTGTGACCGGGATGAGATTCGTCAAATCCGCATAGTTGTTATTACCTCCGGATAAGCCGCCATTGAACAAATCAGCAATGGGTAAATTATCAAACGTGTAGCCTACTTGTGTCTGAGAGAAGCCACGTACTGAAATATGGGTCTTGACGCCAATGGGGTTCGTGCTGGTGGCGTTGACCCCGGGCACAAAACTCAGAATGGTAGAGGCATTCTGCGTAGACTCCTGACCCTCCAAAAACTTTTGGGGGATGAGTGCGGTTTCAGCACCATAGACCGGTTTGACCTGGGTAAGCGCCGCCTTCTCGACGATTCTCAGCAAATTCTTAGAAACCGACTTAATCTTATATACTTTTTTGGCCAGAGGCGGCGTGGCAGTGGTCACTTCTGCATAGACCGGTAGAAGTGAACTACCCAGTAATCCTGTTGCTACCAACAAGCTCTGTCTTAAATGGTGTTTATTTGATTTGTTCATTGTAGACTCCAGAGGTTATACCGCTTTTATAGATAGGCAATATCCATACCATGCCGACCTACGAGTATATTTGTACGATACACAAGGTGTCCCTTTTTATCTGCACCATAATGGGGCATATCAATATTCTCTGCCCAAAAACGAGGCAACAGCCATCACCTTATGATTCGGTGCATCTTGTCTGCCAGGACATACTGACCATATACAATTTATGATTAAAGTGTTATTTTGTTGCGAACGCGTTACATAAAACACAACGCCCTGAAGGATTGGCCATGAAACACCTGCGCCTGTTTAAGTACATTGACACGATTGTCAGGGAAGGCTCGGTCCGGCGTGCTGCCGAAAAGCTGCATATCACGGCATCGGCACTGGATCGCCGCGTTCAGGATCTGGAAGAAGAACTGGGCACGGGCATTTTCGAACGGCACCCGCGCGGGATGCGCCTCTCGGCCGCAGGCGAAGTTTTTCTGGGTTATATACGCCGCCACCTTTCCGACATGCAGCGCCTACGCTCAGAAATTGATAGCCTCAACGGACTTCGCCGCGGCCATGTAGCCCTCGCGGTCAGCCCCGCATTGGCGGCCGATTTCATCCCGCGAATTATTAATACATTCAGGGAGCAATATCCTGGTGTTTCTTTCTCGGTGACCGTAGCGAACCATAGCGATGCGATTCGTGCGCTGTTAGCATTTGAAGCCGATCTGGTGGTCATCGTGGCACCGCCCAGGCACCCCGACGTCATCGACCTTGCTATATCCGAGCAGCCTTTGGTAGCGGCCATGGATCGCGCGCACCCTCTTGCGAGCCAAGGTATGCTTCGCTTGAGTGATTGCATCCAGTATCCTTTGGTGTTACCGGCACAGGGGCTTACCTCGCGCGAAATGCTGGAGTCCGTGCTCCACGGTCGACGATCAGAAACTCATATCGCCGCCGAGAGCAACTCCTATGAGGTCATGCGCGGCCTGCTGTACGATACCCAAAACATTGGCTTTGTCATTTCAACGGGGATACGAGAAAATCGCGCCAACGAAAATATAGTATATCGGCCGATTTCCGCAGTGGACATACGCCCCGTACCATTAGTATGTGCACAACTCAAAAGCCGAGGAATTTCCGTCTCTGCCGCCCGTTTTTCCAACCACATAGCGGAGCAGCTAAATAATATGAATATCACGGAATAATATAGCGCTAGTGTAGAGTGGAATTCTATTTGCTGCTTAAATGGCGGTTAGCGCGGATGACCTTTTGCAGGATATCCCGCGCGGTTTTAGTCCAGATGAAGGGCGTGGGATTGCTATTGTGCTGGGTGATGTAGCCCTCAATTGCCTGGATGGCTGCAGACACACTGGTGAACACGCCCCGACCTAATCGCTGGTCCAGTATCGGGGGTTACGGGTTTGGTTTATATCCGAGTTTTAGGGAGAACAAATTTACCCTGGCACCCCCCGGTCTGTGCTATTCCGTCTCCCCCGAAACGACTACCAGGCCGCCCCAGGGCAACGTGTGGGGCAGCAGCCGTTCCAGCGTTCGCGCCACCCCGTTCCCGGCAGGAAGAAATATGGCGGAATGCACCGCCAGTCGGCGTACCGGCAAACCGGAGAAAAAGTCGAGCAACTCGTCGGGACGATGCCAGCGCGCCCCATGGTAGGCCCCGCTCCCGCCACGCTGCCCTTTCTGAGCATAGAGCAGGCTTGCCCGGTTGAGCCAGCCGATGGCGAAACGCCGGCGCGCTACCCGCACGATTTCGGCCACGGCCCGCCGCTCATCGTCCACAAAACACAGTGCCGCAACGGAAACCACCTGGTCGAAACTGCGGTCGGGAAAAGGCAGCGCGCGAGCATCTCCGGCTATCCAGCGGATCTCAGGGGGGCCCTTGGCGCGGGCGAAGGCAAGCCAGTCCTGGTTGAAATCCAGACCGGTGACGCGGAGACCCTCTTCGGCAAAACGGCGGGTAAACCAGCCGGTACCACAACCTACGTCCAGGAGCGTATCTCCAGGCTGCGCCTGGAGGAGCCCGGAGAGCAGGCGGAACTCCACCGTGCCGATCCACCGCCCCCGAGCTGTGTCATACCAGGCGTCGTAGGCGGCGGCGTCCATCAGCC
>Ga0315298_1007308_pt1 | contig 14615 bp, 16 predicted proteins | sample WHS_1_MG_FD_203077 | JGI IMG/M metagenome (GOLD analysis project Ga0315298, IMG submission 203077) | Extremophilic microbial mat communities from Washburn Hot Springs, YNP, Wyoming, USA - WHS_1_MG | ecosystem: Environmental > Aquatic > Thermal springs > Hot (42-90C) | place: USA: Wyoming... | reverse complement strand
GGCCTACCCAGGTCCTTCCGAGGTTCGGTAACATTCAGCAGATTATCTATACAGGAACTCAATTCCTTTAGCCCTTCACCAGTAACTGCAGATACAGGAATGAGTGGGGAACCATCCAACCGGGTGGATTTTAACAATTCTTCTACGTCCGTCATTACAAGCCCTAACCATTCATCATCAACCAGGTCTTTTTTAGTAATAGCCACAATGCCCTTCTTTATCCCGAGTAAATCCAGAATCGCCACATGCTCCCGAGTTTGCGGCATTACACCTTCATTAGCGGCTACAACCAGCAGTACAAGATCGACTCCACCGACACCTGCCAGCATATTACCTATAAAACGTTCGTGACCTGGCACATCCACGATACCCACCTCCCGTCCCGAAGGCAGTTTCAGCCATGCAAAACCCAGGTCTATGGTCATACCTCTTTCTTTTTCTTCACGGAGACGATCGGGATCAATACCGGTAAGTGCATGGATCAGGGCTGACTTCCCATGGTCGATATGCCCGGCGGTACTCATGACAAACATAATTTCCGAATATCCCCACTTTATGAGAGATTAAACGACTATTACCGGAATATATTGAATGAAGGCTTTAACAAATTCCATTTTAAAATGAATGACCATTAATTACAATATCACGTGACTTTGGTTCGATATCCATCATTCTGGAAAGGTGTGGAGAACAAGTTTAAAATCACGACATTAAACATCAGTAAAACATCAGAAGCCGATAAAGATACACCAACTACTCCAGTTTCCCGGCTTTTTGTAGCACCTGCATAATTGCCGGATTATCCCTTGGGTCTTCCCCGGTAAAGAAGCCCTGTGTAGGATAACCGAGCTCCAGGGAAATCGTCTCTGATGGTGAAATCAACGGCACAGGAATAACCACACCTCCGAAAGAGATTGACGACAAAGTTGACCAGAAAGCTCCCCAGTAAACAGGACGGCGGTTGACACAAACCACAAATACTCTACCGCTCATGGGAACATACAGTTCAGCTAGTTTCTGGTAAGCTTCCCTGGTAAGTGTAATGGAGTGGAGTTTCCGATTATAGGACATAATGTCCTTCATTGAAATCACCGGTTGTGAACCTATCTTCAGGTCTTGCAAAGATTGCACGGTGCTGGGCTGCAATTCAGTCTCAGAGAGGTAAATAGCTACCCCCTCATCAGAGCCTGTATCACCTGCATCACAACCACCCGTTAACATACATCCTATAAACATAACCATAAATAAAATTGTTCTCTTAATACAATTTCTCTCCGCTTTAAACTGGCCCCCCAATTTACCTTTCATAATATTTTTACAGGCCGCCCTTCTTTTCCTTTGAAAGATATCACAAGATATTGCAAAGTTCAATCTTCATTTCTGTTGTTCTATATCGCTTTAGCAAATATACAACATTATCTATCCCGAAATATAGTATAATAATAACCTTCTACCAGCCAAGTTCAATTGCCCTTGATAGAATTTTGAATTGCCCTTATTACAATTTCGTCTTCTTCCGGCAACACAGACCGGGGATCCAGAAGCAACCTGTTGCCTGAAATACGCCCTATTACCGGAATCTCCTGTCTGCGAAGAGACACTGCCAGCGCCTGCACCGGCAAAGCTCCTTTACCCCGACCTTCACTATTAAAAGCCAATAATTTTGTAGGTAGAGTACCCCCCGGTAAACTGCCTCCACCTACCATACTCTCGCCATCTATTACCTGCGCCTGTCCGCCGCTGGCCTCCGCCCAGCGATTAGCCCTGACTTCGATCCCCTTCAATCCGGCCGCTATCATGCGCCAAACGGGTATCTTTTCCAGAGCCTCTCCCTTTAAGTAGTGTAAAAGAGTTGCTGCAAAGCCAGCTAAACGATTCTTATCAATACGCACCGCCCTGGCTAACGGATGCTTTTTCAACTTGTCCACCAGTATTTTATCTCCAATAATAACACCAGCCTGAGGGCCCCCCAGCAATTTATCACCGGAAAAGAAAATAAGGTTGGCTCCCGCAGCAACGCTCTCCTGCACCACCGGTTCCGGAGCCAGTCCAAAAACAGATGTATCTATTAAACATCCGCTACCCAGATCATCAAAGACCATCAGCCCCTTTTGTTTGGCCAGAGCAACCATTTCAGGAAGACTGACCTCACCGGTGAAACCTATTATTTTGAAATTACTGGAATGGACTCGCAACAATCCCACGGTACGTGAGTTAATTGCCTGTTCATAATCGTCCAGATTGGTAATATTGGTAGTACCGACTTCAACCAGCTTGGCCCCACTCTGTCTCATAACATCCGGAATCCGGAAGCCGCCGCCAATCTCCACAGCCTGACCTCGGGAAACGATCACTTCCTTCCTTTTGGCCAAAGCAGTCAGAGCAAGTAAAACAGCTGCGGCGTTATTATTTACCACCAGACCGGCTTCAGCCCCTGTGACCTGGCACAGGAGATTTTCAATATGAACCTGACGCGAACCACGGGTGCCGTTTTCAAGGTTAAATTCCAGATCGGAATATCCTAAGGACACCCTTTCCATTGCCGCAATAGTCTCCCCGGAAAGTGGCGCTCGTCCCAGATTGGTATGTAAAATGATACCTGTAGCGTTGATAACACGACGGGGACCGGGACTACCCAATATACTCAAGTACTCTGAAACCTTGATTACGATATAGTCCCGATCCGGAGCCGACTTTCCCTCCTGGATATCTTTTTTAAACTCTGCTATGAATTTACGTACAGCACCAACTACTACATCACGGGGAAATACCCGATAATAATCCTGTAATCCTTTATCAGAAGCTACTGCTTCTACTGAAGGTAACTTTCGAAATTCATTATCCATCCAGCGTTATTCTACCCTAAAAAAAGACCACTGAAAAGCAGCTAAATAATTTATTCATAGTTCTCCTAGATACATTTTAAGAATATTACCAAGAGATGTTATAATTCAAATACTCTTTATTTCCTATAAAATGGTAAGATCATTTACATAATTTCTGTAAACTATAGGACTAAAAAATTAAAGGTGAACTCCGGGGTAAGCGATAGAATGCACGGCATTCCAACCCGGCTTTTGAAGGTAAAAAGATACGCTTAAAAGCTATAATGGTTATACCGGGACTTCAACGATTACCTGCGTCCCCCTGCCTTTTTCGGACATGATATTCAGCTTACCTCCCAGGAGTTGGGCTCTTTCCTGCATACCGGCAAGGCCTAGTTTCCCATTTCTTGCCAGATCGCCAACATTGGATGGCACATCATATCCCTTCCCATCATCGGCTACAGTAATTCGAATAATATTTTCCTGAAAATCCACAGTGATTGTGACATGCCTGGCTTCCGCATGGCGCCAGACATTGCGCAGAGCCTCCTGAACAATACGGAAGAGAGCCAGTTCATATTCTTCCGGTAAGCGCCTCTCCTGACCGTTTACCTGGACACGGGTAATCAGACCGGAATAAGAGGAGATATCAGCTGCGAGCCAGTTCAAAGCCGGCACCAGTCCCAATCTGTCCAAGGATGCAGGGCGCAAATCCTGGCTTAACCGACGTACTCCCTGCATGATGTCATTTGTCATCTGCCATAACTTTTCCAGTCTTTGACGCACCCTTTCGGGCAAATCTTTCTCAGATGAAATAAGGGAATCAAGTTGTCGAGAAAGAACTACAAGGGCTTGAATTGTATCGTCATGCAACTCCCTTGAAATACGTTTTCTCTCTTCTTCCTGGGCACGGGTAGCCTGCTGGACGTAATAGTGCAGGTTTTCCTGGAGCTTTCGTTCTACAGTCACATCGCGCGCTACATGCTGAAAACCAACCGGTCTGCCTTCTTCTGTGAGTAAACTCGAAGTAAGTTGAAATATGACCTCGCTTCCGTCTTTTCGAACTGAACGCTGTTCATAAGGTTGTTGCAGAGGTTCATTATTGAGCAATTTCCGTTTAATCATCCTGGCAAACTGAAGGCCATCTTCCTGCAGTAAATTCCTTACGTTCATACCTATCAGTTCTTCCACGGTAAACCCGGTCAGCTTACTGGCAGCTTGATTAGCTGCAAAAATGTTGCCGTCCATATCCTGAAGCCAGATTGCATCCTGAGCTTTTTCAAATAGCTCCCTGTATCTTCTTTCTGAAGCCTGAAGTTCTTTCTGAGCTTTCTCCAATCTAATCCGGTGATTCCGCTCCTGCCGTAGAGAATGAAAAGTCAAGGACAAAATATTGCCAATAATAAAAACAGCCCCGGCTTCAAAAATGTCATCGGTCATCGTAGGGGAAACAATTGCCCGTGGAAGCATTATTCCGAGTGAAACAAGCGCCACGAAAAAAGACCCTCTCCACCCAAAAATGAACCCCGACCAGACTATGGGAGCAAGGAACAGAATTCTTTCAAATGAGTGCCTTGACAAACCTAGATTGGTCATGAGCTGGGTCAAAAAAGCAGGGTGCTGCAATGTTTCGCCATAGTAGGGCACGGAAATTAACAAAAGAATAACTGCTATCAGCCAAAAACCAGGACTCCGGGTAAGTCGGAGCAACGAATTTATTAATGAGTAATATTGTAATTTCATTTTCAGATGCTTCCGGGCATTACTCCAGCTTCACCCATCCCTCTTTTAAAGCCCTCACTACAGCTTCCGTACGGGAACTCACCTGTAATTTGTTGAATATATGTCCCAGATGGGCCTGTACTGTTCTTAGACTCAAACATAATTCACTAGCTATTTCCTGATTAGTCTTGCCCTGGGCTGCCAAACGCAATACCTCCATTTCCCGATCACTTAAAATATCTGTAGCTCTGGGATGGGATGGTTTGTCATGAGAGGGCACGAAACGATTCAAGACTTTACGTGCAATGGTCGGATGTAATACCGATTCACCGGCATATACAGCCCTTACTGCATCTACAAGCTCTTTACCACGGATACTTTTCAATAAATAACCGGCAGCCCCGGCATCAATAAGGCTGAAAACAAACTGGTCATCATCGTAAGCCGAAAGGATGAGCACCGCTATCCCCGGATGACTCGCCTTTATCTGCCTTGTAGCTTCAATCCCATCGAGACGGGGCATGGCAACGTCCATGATTATAACGTTAGGTCTATGGACCCCGGCAAGCCTTACCGCTTCCTCGCCATCTCCAGCCTCAGCTACCACTTCTATATCGGGTTCCTGCTCCAGAATCTGGCGAGTCCCCTCACGAACCACAGCATGATCATCTGCAATCAGGACTCTTATTTTATCCATTTCCTTCCCCTGTTCTCATAATATCCCATGACCGATCATCCATACAAGATATTATGTTAATTCCTGTGATATTGTAGTTTATCAAACATAATTCAGACCATAACATTAATAAAAATAAGATACAGACCATAGCTCTTTGTATCTTATCCTTGTACATTTTTTAATTTTCATCATCCCCGACTGCCATAATGTAACCAGATATAAATACGCATGTCAATAAGCATAAATGCTTATTAGAAGTATTTAATATAGGCATAAATGCTTATTCCAAATTAAGAATATCCAGTATTTTTGAAGAATATTTTAGGCTTAAAGGCGGACGATAATGAAAAGCCCACCTGTTACACTTATTATAGTAAGTTCACAGTAAGTGGAAGAAAGGAAGGTAAGGATATGGAGTGGCAGTTTATTGTAGCATTAATTGTAGCCATCCCCGTAATCCTTTTCCCGGCCGCCTTTGTTTGGTATCTCAATGCGGGGGGGATACTTAAAGCAATCAGAGAAGCCAAGCAGAGAAGGATGGCAAAGGAGCAAAAAACCACGGTTACCGAAAATATAAAAAATTAAAATACAGATTAAAAATATTTTTAAAATAAGTATTTTCAACTGAAAAAATTCGTGTTAGAATAGATTCACCATTCCTCCTCGCGTGTGTACTAAGATCTATCCTCCCGGGAAGCCTAAAATATATATCTATTGTTGATAAAATTATGAAGACTCTGGTAATCGGAGCAGGCAATCCCTCCTTCCGGGATGACGGTGCAGGCCTTAAAGTTATCCAAATTTTAAGGAACAAACTGGCGGGTTTAAAATCGATAACCTTTTTGGAAACATCATCTGCAGGACTCGATCTCCTCAACTTTATCGGAGATTATAAAAAGGCGATTATAGTAGATGCTGTTATAACTCCCACCGGAGAAGCTGGTAACGTTCACCGACTGACCATCGCCGATATTATTTCTAAAGAATCTTCATTTCCCCATCAGATAGATTATGCCGGAGCCTTACATATTGCAAAGGAAACAGGCTTGCCCATTCCTGAAGAAATTATCTTTTATGGTATTGAAGTCAAAGATATCAATGAGATTGGTGAAGGATATTCACCCGAAGTGGAAAGAGCAATCGATCTCTGCGTTGAAAAAATTATTCAGGAACTCAACGAAAAGCGGGAGGAAAAGAGTAGTGTTAAACAAGTCGATACTTGTAGTGGATGATGAAGCAATTGTCAGGGAATCTATCCGCGACTGGCTGAAGGACGCCGGCTACCAGGTAAGTACGGCAGGAAGTGGAGAAGAAGCAGTAGAAATGATCCACCGGGAGGACTTCGGCATAATCATCGTTGATGTCCGTCTTCCTGGTATGAATGGAATAAAACTGCTACAGGAAGTTAAACGAGTTAAACCGGAAATTAAATCGATTGTGATTACCGCTTATCCTACTGCCGAATACGCAACAGAAGCCCGAAGGCTGGGAGCCATTGATTACCTGATCAAACCGGTCGTTCCCGACGAGCTGGAAGACCTGATTAAAGAAACCCTGGACAAATTTTAAACAACCAAAGTTACGAAGGAAAGATTACCAGTAAATCACAACCGAAGGGAAAGGAGGGAGGAAGTGCCGTATAGACGTTCCATACTTATTGTTGATGACCAGCAGATTGTTAGAGACTCGCTGAGCGACTGGTTCAAACAAGCAGGTTATCCGGTTACCACAGCAAGCACTGCTGAAGAAGCCCTGGAAATCTTGGAAAAACATGATTTTGGTATAGTGATTGCGGACATAAGACTTCCAGGTGAAACAGGACTAAGTATCCTTAAAGAGGTAAGGGTTAAACGTCCGTGGATAAAATCAATAGTTATCACGGCCTACCCATCACCGGAATCAGCCGCCCTCGCTCGCAAACTGGGAGCCATAGAATATCTCGCCAAACCCGTTTCACCAGATGACCTGGAGAAGCTAGTAAGTGAAGCTTTGAGTTCTACATCGGAAGCTACCGTCTCCACATCAATTTATCGAATCACGACTCCCGAAACGAGACGCATCAATCAATCTTTTTCCCTCAATAGCGCTGATATCAGGGCAATAGTTGAAGGCCTGTTACAGGAAATGGAAGTTATAGGAGTAAAGACCAAGCAGGGTAAATTTGTATTCGACCGAATTAAAAGCTTTGAAGAGCTATGCTTGGATTACGATGTAACCGTGCTGCCCCCTACCCGGTACCTGCGGCCGGCTAAAGAAGCCCTCCTGAAATATCAATCCGGCGAAACGCCTGTGGTAGAACCCGTCATGGATACCACGCCTCGTGCCATCATCGGAATTCATCCTTACGATCTAAAAGCTATCGAGTTATTGGATGAAGTATTCATTACGAGTAACCCGGACCCAAACTACATCGCCAGACGTAACAGTACCATTCTTATTGGAGTGGACTGTCTTTATCCTTCCAAGCACTGCTTTGCTCCCAGCATGGGAACCCATATTGTAGAAAGCGGATTTGACCTGCTTCTGACAGATATAGGCAGCAGTATAGTGGCTACGGTCGGCTCAGCAAAAGGAGCAGCCCTTCTGACCAGGTATACCCATGCTCCACTGGCAAGTGGAGAAGAAATTGCCCGGCAAAAAGCGGTACGAGAAGAAGCCTGGGAAGAAGCCATTTTGAAGCACGGCCTTTTCCTCCATATACCCAAAGAAAAACTTCCCAAACTGCTGGAAGAAAACTATGATAATCCCTATTGGGAAACTAGAAGCGAGAAGTGTCTGAGCTGTGGCTCATGTGTAATGGTCTGTCCCACATGTTATTGCTTCGATGTCCAGGATGAGGCAGACCTGACCCTGAAATCCGGACAGCGGGTACGTTCCTGGGATGGATGTGTACTGGTCGATTTTGCCACAGTAGCAACTGGAGAAAACTTCCGTCATGACAAGGCGAGCCGTCTCCGACACCGGATTTACAGGAAGGGAAAATATTTGTTGGAAAGATACGGGAAAATGGGTTGTGTTGGTTGTGGACGGTGCGCAGAAGCATGTCTGGCAGAAATTGCCAGTCCCCTGGAAGCATTTAACGCCATCGCCGAATCTGATGCACTTAAAAAGCAGATGATCGCCCGGGAAATAAAGACCCGGAGCGAGCTTTATTTACCTCAATTTGCTGAACTGATTGGTATAAGAGAATTAACCGCTCGCGAAAAGGTGTTTGAATTCAAATTACCAGAAGATAGGCCACTGGGGCATAAACCGGGACAATTTGTTGAAGTTATGATCCCGCCGATTGGTGAAGCTCCTATTTCCGTATCTTCCTCGCCAACCCGTGGCAACACCTTCCAGCTTGCTGTCCGCAATGTAGGCAGTGTCACCCACGCCATGCATAACCTGGAACCGGGAGCTAAAGTTGGTATCAGGGGGCCTTTCGGCAATGGCTTTCCTCTGGAAAGATTAAAGGGTAAAGATATCCTCTTCATCGCCGGTGGCATAGGACTATTTCCTCTGCGGTCGCTGATCCAATACACGCTCGATTGCCGGGAGGAATTTGGACGGATAATAATACTTTTCGGGTCACGTTCACCTTCGGAAAGGCTGTTCACCGACGAACTGGCCGAATGGAGCAAGCGTACCGATATCGAGTTTCTAGAGACGGTAGACCGCGCCGATCAGGAATGGAAAGGCAATGTTGGAGTAATCACCACTCTAATCCCCCATATCCAGATAACACCACGCAAGACTATCTCAGTGGTAGTTGGACCACCAATAATGTATCGCTTCGTTATCGTTGAACTAAAAAAGCGTGACCTCGCCGATGACAACATTATCATGTCGCTGGAACGCCGGATGAGATGCGGGGTGGGGAAATGCGGACACTGCCAGATAAACGGTGTTTACGTATGTCAGGACGGTCCGGTATTCACATATGCGCAGTTATTAACCCTGAGGGAGGCAGTATAATGAAACCAAAAGTTGCATTCTTCGACTTTTCCAGTTGTGAAGGTTGCCAGCTCGATGCTCTGGATCTTAATCCAGAGGAACTTATTGCATTACTCGGTGCTATAGATATTGTAAACTTCAGGGAAGTCATGAGTGAAAAATCCGATGATTATGACATTGCTATTGTGGAAGGTGCCATTACCAGAGAATCGGAGATAGGCAGATTACAAAATATCCGGCAGCAGGCGAAGATTCTCATAGCCCTAGGAAGCTGTGCGTGCATTGGGGGATTAAACTGCCTTAAAAACCACCTGCCGATGGAAGAAGCCCTGCGGATTGTCTATGGCAAAGACGCCGGATATTATGACACAATACCAGCCCGCCCTCTTAATGCAGTTGTTCCGGTAGATTATTACGTCAGAGGTTGCCCTGCCAATCCGGAGGAATTACTAAAAGTTATCAAAGCAATCCTTCTCAAGAAAAAACCGGAAATTCCGGGCTTTCCTGTATGTGTGGAATGCAAAATGGCAGGCAACATATGCGTTTTTGAAAGAGGCATGACCTGTTTAGGCCCTGTAATCCGGGCAGGTTGCGGGGCTATATGTATAACCAGCGGACGGTTTTGCTGGGGCTGCCGGGGACTGGTAGACGAGCCCAACACCGAATCAGAAAAAGAAATCCTCACTAAATACGGACTGAGTGTTGACCAGATCGTGGAAAAATTTAAAATTTATAATTCCTACACGGAGGTGGCCAGGTGACTGAAGTTAAAGTAAATGTCCATTACCTAACTCGTGTTGAGGGACACGGTAACATAGTACTCAATGCTTCAAATGGAAAAATTGAAGAACTGAGATGGGAAGTCACCGAATCGCCCCGGCTTTTTGAGGCCATGCTACTGGGGAGACATTATTCCGATGTTTCCCAAATAGCTTCTCGAATATGCGGTATCTGCTCCATAGCCCACTCCACTGCTTCAATTCAGGCTACCGAAGCAGCCTTCAATTTTCGCCCTTCAGAACAAACGGTGCTCCTGCGCCGGCTTTTATACGATGCAGAACTACTGGAAAGCCATATATTGCATGTTTATTTCCTAGTTGCTCCAGACTATCTGGGAACCGGCAGCGTTTTCCCGCTTATAGAAACACACAAGGATGTGGTGGTGAGGGCAATCCGCCTGAAAAAACTAGCCTACAGGCTGGCTGAGATAATCGCGGGGAGAAAGACTCACCCCATCGCATTGATGGCAGGCGGTTTTGCTAGAATTCCGGAGACGGGAGACCTGAAAAATATACGTCAGGAAATTGTAGAAGCCTTCCCGGAACTTGAGGCAACCGCGGAATTGTTAAAAAATTTTAAAATTCCCGAATTTACCCGGGAAACTGAATATATAGCCCTGAAAAACGATAGGGAATACGCCTTTTTAAGCGGGCAAATTGCCTCTTCTGACGCGGGACTATCCCCCCTGGACAATTATCTGAATATTACCAATGAGTTCTGCGTACCTCATTCAACCGCTAAATACACCAGAAACAAAAGGGAGTCCTACATGGTAGGTGCACTCGCCCGTTTTAATCTTAACAGTGAGCAGCTATTGCCACGGGCTAAAAAGGCTGCCGTTGAGCTCGGCCTGAACGCTCCATGTCATAATCCGTTTATGATACCCGTTGCCCAACTGGTAGAGTGCTTTCACGCAGCAGAAGAAGCTGTAGATATAATTGATGCCCTGCTGTCCCGTGGTCTCAGAGAAGAGTCATTTGAGATAAAGGTTAAAGCAGGCAGGGGAATAGGAGCCGTAGAAGCCCCCAGGGGAATTTTGTTTCACGATTACACCTATAATGACGGGGGGATTATTATAAAAGCCAATTGTGTAATTCCCACGAACCAGAACCACAACAATATTCAGAAGGATATGGAAGCCCTTGCTCCGGCGATAATAAACAAGCCTGAGGATGAAATAAGCCAGACGCTGGAAATGCTTGTTAGAGCCTACGATCCGTGTATTTCATGCTCAACACATGTGTTGAAAGCCAGGATAACTAAGTAGAACTACCGGCTTTTTGACCGGGCTCTTTGTCAGTAGCCCGTACGGCAGGAAGAAATACAGTAAAAGTACTCCCTTTACCAACCTCACTTTGCACCTCAATGCGGCCGCCGTGACGTTCAACAATGCCGTAGGAAACTGCCAGCCCTAATCCTACTCCTTTTTCTCCTTTGGTAGTAAAAAAGGGAGTAAAAAGCTTGGGCATGTTTTCAGGCGGAATTCCGACCCCGGTATCACTGACACTCACCTTAACCCAGCCCTCAGACCCATTAGAAATACCAACGGTGAGCTTCCCCCCTCCGGGCATCGCCTGAATGGCGTTCATGATCAGATTAAGAAAAACCTGCTGTAACTGACGGGAATCAGCAAACACTGGTGATACCGGCACTTCTTGCCTGACTATTTCTACTCGGGATTTAACTGCCTGATGCTCAATCAAAGTGATAACACGAGTGATTACTTCGCTCAAGTCCACCTGCTCAAAGTTCGGTTCAGACTGACGGGAAAAATCAAGCAATCCCCTCACAATCTGCGTACAGTGGTTCACGGCATCTTCAATTTTGTTAAAATCGGCCAGCATTTCCTCACGGTCTATTTTACCGCTACTTAACTTACGTGAAAGAAGTTTACTATAGACCAGAACACCGGCCAGCGGATTGTTTATTTCATGGGCGACAGAAGCTGAAAGTTCACCTACTGCACTTAACCGCTCAGATAGGATAAGCTGTTTCTGGGTCGTTTCCAGCTTCTGAATATACCTGTTGAGTTCCTGATTAAGAGCTACTATTTCCTGATAGGCTTCCATCTGAACTTCAAGGTAATTCAGTAATGTGGCAACTAAACCGCTTAACAGAAAGGCAAAAATGGGAAAGAGTATGGCACGAATAAAGGAATAAGCATCTTCAGACAGAAAAAATACATAGGGTACCATTATGACCATAAAGATAAGTGTCGTAATGATAACACCCCGCAATCGGAAAACTAAAGCGGCATATAACAGGGGATAAAGAAACAACACCAGATATATATCATGCAGGTCTTTAATCACAAAATAAAATATGAGACTAAACACTACCAAGAGAGCAGCAATTACCCAGAAGTGGACACTGCGTACCCCATTCCTTGCCCTCAGGTTCAAAAGCAGCCGGCCGAATTTTAACCTGGAATCATCCGTTTGCCCTGTTTCCTGTCTGCTGGTGTTGTCTGACATTGATACACCGCCCTCCCAATAAAAGCGCCAACCTTTATTTATTCTAATGATATTATAAGCTGTTATTTATGTAAAATCTTTCTCGTGACTGATTTCATCCAATCACGTACCATTGTAAACGATCAGACAGGTTCCCAGGATCCTGCCAGCATAGCAAAATCAACCGAATATTTCAACACGCAGTTATTATAAATTATATCAGCAACTACATCAGCTAAAATACCATCTGAATAAGCATAAATGCTTATTCTCCGGGTTTTATCTTCAGGGCATAAGGCAGGGTACTTATTAAAAATTATCAGTATTTCTGGAATTTAAATTAGGTAGCAAAGCGGACGTATCCGAACATTGCTTAATGTTATGCTTTAACTGGAAAGAAAAGAAAGGAGGAAAATGCAATGAACACAATTACGATTATCGCCCTGGTGGTAACGATTCCGGTCATCCTCTTCCCTGCTGCCTTCGTCTGGTACCTGAATGCCGGAGGACTGGTACAGGCTATCAGAGAAGCCAGACAGAGGAAGGCTACTGTAAAAGCTTGATTTTTGCAAAGGAGGTTTGGAACAATGAATGCTGTCGTTTTGCTCACACTGGCCATAATTATACCGGTTATAACGATTCCGGTGGCTTTTGTCTGGTATGTTAATTTTGGTGGTATCCTGCACGCCGTCAGGCAAACCCGCTCTACCACTGTCCGAGACGAGGAATAGAATAATAAATCACTTAAAGAGAAAGGAGGGTAAAAATGTCCTGGCAATTTATTCTGGCATTAATTATCGCAATCCCTATAGTCCTTTTCCCGGTAGCCCTGGTCTGGTACTTGAACATAGGAGGCATTATTTCAGCAGTGAAAGAAGCCCGCGTAAGAAAAACCGCTCCGCAAAAACAGAAGGCTGATGAAAGTTAAAAAAGTTGTATAATCAAATCAGAGGTATGTTAATTGTCTAACACGAAAACAACCCGCCAGCAGACCACTGCGGAAAGCAAGTTTTCTTACAAGAAAGCCTACATACTTTTTAGTATGATGGCTTTTTGTACTCTGTTCTATTACTTCGGAGAGATCGTAGACGCCGCTGGCTGGCAGAGCTTGCACCTGAGTTTCTTTTACAGCGTACACGATATTCATCGGCTATTATTCCTAGCTCCTATTCTCTACACAGCACATAATTTCAGCCCGAAGGCGGTAATAATAATTTCATTAATTACAGCGGGCATTTTTCTACCAAGAGCGCTCGTCTTCTCTCCTTATCCCGACCCTATTCTGCGGGCAGAAACTTTTGCGGTTATAGCCGGCATCACAGGATACCTGGTTGCTCTCACCCTTGATAAGAACCGAAAAATCGCCCGGCTGGAAAGAACGGTCACCAATGAGCGAGACAGGTTACTCTCCATCTTGGAAAATATGAGCGACGGAATAATGATAACCGGCCCCGATTATATTATCAGATACGTTAACCCGGTTTTGATCAAAGAATTCGGCCCGGGTAAGGGCTCTTACTGTTATAAATACCTCCACAGAGCGGACAAACCGTGTGAAGGATGCAGATTGCCCGCCCTCATAAGCGGAGAAATAACCCAATGGCTAAACCGCTATCCTGACGGGAAGATATTTGAAACAAAGGCGTCCCCTTTTGTGGATACCGATGGCACAACCTGCCAGATATCCGCATTCAGAATCATAAACACTCCAGAGCAGATATCAGGCCAGAAACCATAGGTCAATACGCCATCCTTTGGTTAGATAGATTTCAAGCCAATATTTATCTTATAATAACGGAAAAGTCAATTTTCCCGGAAAACGATGTTAATAGAGACTGAATGGATCATCCGCCTGCTGTTTTTAGGCTTGCTACATTGGTCACTGGCCGGAATAATGCTTCAAGACCTGGCAAAAAGGCAAAAGGTGGCAGGAGGTAGAAAATGGGTGTGGGCAGTACTCATAATATTTCTCACCTTTTTAGGGTCTTTAATTTACCTGTTATTCCATCCTCAGGTATTGAGCCGCGAGGAATAACTGTTTTTTAACAAAACCATAAAATTCCTGAAAATAAAAAGTATCCACCCAAGCCAATTAAGGCCAGCCCGCAGAACACTAAAAACCAGCGATAGATAGTATTACTAATGAATTTTCTCCCCCTTGACACAATAAATGCTATCGAAGCATACCAAACCAGGTCGGAGGAGATATGTCCGGTGAAA
>Ga0315298_1007307_pt1 | contig 14617 bp, 6 predicted proteins | sample WHS_1_MG_FD_203077 | JGI IMG/M metagenome (GOLD analysis project Ga0315298, IMG submission 203077) | Extremophilic microbial mat communities from Washburn Hot Springs, YNP, Wyoming, USA - WHS_1_MG | ecosystem: Environmental > Aquatic > Thermal springs > Hot (42-90C) | place: USA: Wyoming... | reverse complement strand
CTAAAGCAAACGACTATATCATACCATTTGTTCTTGGGTACCTAACGTTTGCAGCATTCTTGTACTTGATACTATGGTTCCCATCTCTTGTAATAGCAGGACGACTGAGCCTCTAAAGAAAGAAGTATATCCACCCTATCAAAATATTTTTTTGTTTTTTCTTTGATTAACTTACAACTTGTAATTGATTAAGCTTCAGTTTTAACTTAACGAAAAAAGCTTCTCAGGACTTATAGAGAAGTGAAGAAGTGGAGAAACAGTAGCAGCATGACCTTAAGACTTAAGTTGACAGTGTTTATACGAATAGTAGTGCACCTCCAGAATAGGAACTAAAAGTTCCTGTTAGTGCAAATATTCTTATGTAACACTTTAATTGTTATGCTTTAAACATCCCCCTTACTAGAGGAGAATGCGATAAAAAGATTTAAATTTACCTCCTATGAGAAGTAAGATCTGAAATTACAAAAATGTATGTAGCAATAAGAGATGTGAGTATATTAGAAACAGGATGTAAAAATGTATTTGATTGCGCAAAAAAACTTAGAATAAGTAACCTCGAATTAGAAGTGAATCGTGACCTTGTGACGTTACATTATAACCTTAAAGAGCAGAACGAAAGAAGAAAGTTACTACAAGATCTAAACTCGTACAACCAAAAAATTTGCGCACTCTTACTAGAAGTAGAGTTTGGAGAGAACTTTACTAAAATGCATGAAGATTGGATAATAAATGCAATTAGAATTGCTTCGGATCTTGGAGTAAAAGCGGTTCGCATCGGATCTCTAAATTATTTAAAAGACGAATCGCTCATATCAACTCATATCGACAGAATATCATCGACTTTAAGAAGAATCCTTTCAGAAACTTCAGAGTGTGATGTTTACTTAGCTATGGAGAACCATGGTAGCATAGGAAACAGAAGAGATTTCCTTAATGGATTAATTTCTAAGATAGACAACGAAAGGTTTAAACTTACTCTTGATGTAGCCAATTTTTATTGGTTTGGATACCCACTTACAGAAATTTACGATATTACAAAAGAATTTGGTTCTAAAACTGGACACACCCACATAAAGAACTTCATTTATCCTGAAAACAAGAAAAATATTAGGAGGAAAGTAGGCGAGGATTACCCTAGAAATTCTGTTCCAATATATGAGGGAGACATCAATTATGAACTGATCGTAAAAATTTTAAAAGAAAGTGGATATAACGAAGATTTAACAATAGAGGAAGAGTCGCTAGCTAAATTCCCACTTAGTGAAAGAATAAACGTACTAAGTAAAGATGCGCAATACATAAGAAATATACTTTCTTCTTTCTAGAAGCTTAAAATAAAACAGGAAAAAACGAGACCCACATTTTTATGACTTAAATAGGTCAAGAAGCTTACCAGATTGGATCTCATTTATTTTGCCACTAGGGTCAATTAAGACTGCTGTCTTATTCAATCTAATACTAGCTAAACCAATAACCATACTTAATAATCCATCATCTGAATCTAAACATATTAGATCGACATCATTTAGTTCTTCTGCTAAATTATTAACTAACAAATTTATGTCCGTTATCTCAACTCTTTTTATACTTACTGCAGGAATATACAAACCATAAGAAGATACTTTGGATTTAAAGGCTTTTAATAGTTGCTCTGTATCTTTTCTCCTAGTATAAATTATTACTAGTTGTGGTTGGTATGCTTTTACTACAGTAAGTATAGGATCCAACGAATTACTTAGTACAAAGGCAATTCTACCTTTAATTGAAGTCCATTCGAGAACTAATTTTCTGAAGTAAGACACTATCTCACGAACGTTACCTTCAACCATTCTATGAGGATACTGATATGTGGGAATAACGGTGATGTTAACTGAGTATTCTTCTCTTTCTTCTCGTAATTCTGCTATTACGGAAGCACTGAACGGCTGACGTTTATATTGAAAACTTAATATGTAACTAACTCTGTTACTAAAATCTTCTTGTTTTTGTATCTTTACATCTGTAATTGAAATATCTAATCCACTACCATATTGCTGTAGCCGTTTAGATGAAAAATCAATAAAAGTATCTATTTTTTCTTTAGGAATTCTAAATGGAGTTGAAATTTTCCAAGTTTTATCTTGGACTACACTCTTTTCCATTCTCCATTTCCTAACTAATGAGGGCGTTGCGATCTTTGATGCTTGAATGGAGGGCAACCACGAGGAAATGAACGAAATAAAGACCGAGGAAAATATAACTATTGACATGTTAATTGCTGATGTTTTAACATTTACGGGAATAACTACATTAAATACATTGAAGGCCTTGAATATAGCCACACTTAAAACGTAACCTGTTGTACCACCCAATAAACCTAATATACTAGCTTCAACTACAAATATAGTAAATATTTGAGTAGGATTGGCCCCCATAGCAGAAAAGATAAAAATTTCTCTTTTTCTTTCATATACCGATGTATAAAGAACAGAAGCTATATTTAATATAGCTATCGCAATTGGTACTATAACAGTAATCCCTACGACTTCGACAGAAATACCTTTACAGTAAATTTTCACAATGTCTCCTGGTACTGCGGCTATAACAGTATAATCACCTAAGGTAATAAGACGTCTTGCTAGGATATCTGTTTGGTTCTTCTCTTGGACTACACAATACGCTCCAGTAATTTCACCTCCGAGTTTTATAGCTGTAGTAGGAGACGTTAGAATTAAGTATGCTGCTGGAGCAGGTTTTGGTGCTTCACTTGCAACAGTACCAAGCCTTTTTGGCAACCAAGAACTTCCATCTGGTTCTGTAAGCTTTGATACCTCGTTCTCGTTGTATATTCCTACAACTTTTAATTTAATTCCAGCATACTCTAAACTCATGTTTATACTTATATCTAACTCATTTGCAACATGTTTACTAATGATTACGGCATCACTTTCGTTTAGTACTACATTCAACGCATTAGGAGGACTTATGTATTTAGCTAGATCAATTAGTGAAGGATCACCTACTGAAACAGAACGAAAACCATAAATTGGAATACTCTTGATGTAACCAAGTGGATTTATCGCCGGGATATTTTCTACTTTATAACTCATTAATTTTATTTCTTTTTGAACACTTAAGAATGTTAGATCAGCGTAAGCTAGAGGACCATTGGACTTCTGAACCATTAGGACAGTAGAACGATTAAAAGGCCAAAATTCTTTGGTTGGAAATACCTGTCCCACATAACGTGCGTTAATTGAAGTTAATGTTGTAAGTGCTGCAGTTATTACTATAATTGAGGTTAAATTTAAAATTGTTCTTAATTTATGCTTCTTTAAACTCTCAATAGAGTAGGGAATAGAGACAAATATGGCTGAAATAAAGGAAAGTCCCTCTTCTGCTTGAATTTTGCTTAAAAGAAATTGAAAGATAAAGGCTGAGAAAAAAACAAATGCAAAAAATAAAATAGTCATGGAGATTAGAAGTTCACCATACGCTGAAACTTGAGACGAGCCTGGAAGACTTTGATAAGCAATAACCATAAGAGTAAAATAACTTACCACAATAAGCGCACCATACTGCTCCTTGTTTTTAGCTAGCAAAGCACTTATAGCTAAAGAAACAAGCATAACTATAAGAAAAATTAGAACGATACCGATTTGTGCTTCTTCTAAAATATTCTCAATGTTGTGTACTATCGTGTTGCTAATAGCCATTATGTCAGCCTGATAAGCTAATGATTGAAGTGGGTCGCGAGAGTAATTTAACCTTCTCAACGTTTCATTTATTTGCTTAATTTTTTCTACTTCTAATCCAACGTAGAAGCCCATGCTAGACGCTTCTTTAATCGCTGCCAAGCTTTTATTGTAGGTAGCGATTACTACCTCCTGATTAGATCTTATCTGAGTGAGAAGAGGGGTATATAGGTAAAGCTGAATATCTTTAACTAAGTTAAGAGGCTCTGTAGCATTAGGCAGTCTCAGAGTGCTAACTTGGCTCGTTGTGATTAAATTAACTTGAATAAAGCAATCAATACCAGCAGGAATGACAACTGTACTTGGAGGTATGTTTAGAAGTTCGAGCAAAAACGACTCATTTTCTGTGTAATTTAAAAGCAATAGTCTAGAGTAATTCCTTAGCAACTCACTTTGCATATGCACGAACATTTCTTGCGCTACTGTTTCGTTACAAAAAATATTTGGTATAGAAGCAAAAACCTTAACAATCGCACCAGGTATTAACGGTATGACTACATCTTTTTTTTCACCCTCAGCAAGGTAGCCCAAATCGATGCTCACAGGGACATAAACATCACGCTCATTGAGTAATGGACCAAATATTATAATTTTGGTATTGGCAGGTAAAGATATGTTCGTTATTTTATTTCTTAATGAAATAGTTCGGTATCTATTTCCTAAAAACACTAATACTGATTGAAAATCTTTCATGGTATTGTTGGATACATTGTAAGTACGTAGCCTTACTAATGCTCCTCGCTTTACTCCAAAAATATATGAATTACTGTCAACCTTTGTTCCATTAAGCAATTGCAATTCAGTTTCTACAGATATTACGTGCTCTTTATCTAGGTAATATGGCAATTCTAGAATTTTATTATAGACTAATTTGGCAGGCGAGTCGAATGGCGGAATCTTTACTTTAAGCGTTTCTTCAAAAAGAGTTTGATTACTTGTGACATCACTTATTTTAACATTCAAAAACCCATCCAACTTGTCTTCTACTATATCGTTAACTACCCATACTCTTATTCTAGCAGTTGAACCAGGATAAAAGTACAAGAAACTTGAATTAGAAGAGAAGTCACCATCAACTACTATTATTGAGTGTAATGGATTGAATGCGTTTTTTATTTTCATATAACTTTCTTTCTTAAGGCCATAGTAGTCTATTAAGGATCCACTAATTGTAGGAACATAATCTGATAAGGGAAATAACGATACACCTATTGTTGAATTAAACTTAAGCAATCTCATTCGGTCTATCGCAGCTCTAAGAACTAGTGCTTGATATTTTTGAGTAACATCAATAGCGGAAGAAATATTTTCTATTGAATACTCACGGATAGTTGAAAAAGCAACTCGCGTATCCCATGTTCTTTTATCACTTGACAATTTTGACCAAAAAAGAACCAATGTGTTATTGATTATGTATTGCATTGCGCAAGCTTCATCATTTGATAATATTGGGCTATTCGAGCATTCCTTAAAACCTGAAATTGGATCATCACTATAAAAAGCAACAGTCTTCCATACATCGTCTTCGTAAGTTTCGCAAGTTAAATAATATTTTCCGTTCAAATAAACTACTGAAGGCGCGGCAAGTGTTTTATCCCATGAACAAACTAGAAAATCTTGGCCTTTGTCGAGTTCAGACAGTTTATTTGCTACTCTTACTCTAATTTCCCAAATCCATGAAGGTTTGTTCTCGCCGTGATAGTAGTAAAGGTAAAACTTTCCATCTTTTGGATTCCTAAATATAAAAGGATTCTGATTTCTTTTACCAACTTCAGGTTTTATGATTACTTTTTGATCCACAAAATGAATCCCATCTTTGCTAATTGCTAATCTTATTCCACTATCTTTGTCATAATCGAAGGTGTAAAACATAAAAAAACTATCATTCAAGTAAACTACACTTGGCCACCTGCCACTAGGTAATATTGGATTTTCTTCATATTTAGTCCAATGTATCAAATCGTCACTCCAAGCTAAGCCTATGCCTATCCATGGGTGGCAATAGTAGCCCCAGAATCTATGTCCACTAAAGTTCGCATCGACAATTTGCAATGTATGTGTACCTACCCATCCAGAGCCACTGAGTTCCCAACTTTGATCGCCACTAAGAACAATGTTAGGCTTGCCAAGATTGAAGTACGCGTCATACGATGTTGTTTCTAGGCCTGTTTTTTCCTTTACACTTATAGGTAGATCTATTGGTAAATTGTCGCTTACAGTTGAAAATACTCTTTTAAGCTCTTGTGAGAGTTCTTCTCTAGAAATATTCCAAAAGGGAGATATTTCTGTTGGAAAGCTTATTGGAGATACGATGTTAGGCAGGGACATATTCACTTTTGGACTATACTGAATATAGTCGGTCCAAGTTCCGTTGCACCACCCACAATAACTAAATGGGTCGAATATACCGGAATATGGCAGTAAAATTACATTATCACTTAAGCTCTCAACTAACGCAGCTAGCTCCTGATCGAGAATTTGATTAACTTTGGTTTCATAAAATGGTGAGGTATAAATTTCTCGTCCTGGTAAAACATGAGGACATACAATTATAACAGAAGGATAGTTATAAGATAAAAGTATCATTTCAATTAACTGTTCTAATATTATCTTTTTATCGAGTTGTGATGTGTCAAGCTTTGGATAAGAACCAATCAATGGAAAATCTAATTGTACAAGAAAACCTTTCTCAGAGGTGTAACGAAAGAAACATTCAGGCTCTACATGAGCAAAAGATCTCAAGAAGTTAATGTTAGCACTCTCTAATTCTTCTAAATCTTGTCTAACTCTGTTGTTCAACTGGTTTAGATCAAACAAAGGAGAAAAATAGGAACCGCCTCTCAAAAATATCTTCTTGTTATTAACTTCAATAACGCTCTGTGAATAGGAAAATTGGCCCTTCACACTTCTTATTCCAAAAATAGTGTTTACAGATCCATGAACATAATCTTTTGTAGATAGAGTTATGTTAGCAATGTATAAATTTGGGTTTCCAGCTCCTATTGGGTTCCAGATCTTAGGGTTTTGGATAACTACTTCAAAAGTTTCCCATTTCTTACCATTCTTTGGAAGCTCTAGAGTATACGTAGTAATGTAGGAGGTTTTGTTTTCTGGATCAAGAATCTTAAGATTTAAGTCTACAGTAATATCTGATTTTTGCTTATTCTGAAAAAGTAACTTAAAGTTTATAGTTGCATACCTTTCAGATACGTCATTAGTTTTGATTAGTACCATATTTATTGTGACCTCGCCGGTTCCAACAAGTGTAACATCGCGCCATATACCAATTAGACTAGTATGCAAATCTGGAGTAAAATCTGAGAAGGAATAAATTCCAGTGGGGTATACTCTAGAATTATAGGAATCTTGAACTGGGGACTCTAAATATAAAGTTAAGACATTAGTTCCATTTAAGATAACTGCGTCATCTACGTCAAAAAAGAATGGAGAGAAGTACCCAATGTGTTCTCCAAGGTAAATTCCATTTAACCAAACTTTTGCATCTTCCCAAACTCCAGAGAATATTAATCTTAGCTTTTGTTTTCGCATTGAACTTGGTATTTCAAAAGATGTCCTGGCCCATAATGAACAATTTGATTTTGTTGCTCTAAATAAAAATGGAACTTCAATTCTGCTCCAAGAACTAGCATTAAAGGTGGGCTCATAGTAAGAATCGTAGATGCCCTTCTCAAAAGAATCAATTTTGTAACTCCAATTATGGTTTAGAAAATATTTACTCTTAGAATAAAAATTGAAGGGAGAAATGTAGGAACTTACTTCATCCAGTAACACAGGAAAAGGGACGCTTGTTTCTGACCTTTTTATCATAGGAAACAGAGTGGCAAAGAAGAAAAGAAATACCACAATAAGACTAATTCCTAACTCCTTGAGGTTATTCTTGTTATAGGTCAATTCTAAGTTTTTCCTTCTTAAAAACTATTTATTTAACTTTTTCTCTAGAGATAAAAAAGAGTCAAGAAAAACTGTCTAAAAATCATTATGTTAATGTGCTTTAGAGTTGGAGTAACAAACCAACTAATAAACAAATTAAGTTCAATCGACAACATAAGTGCCAATCTTTTTTACTAACTCATAAGTATAGTTGAGATGCGCGATAGGAGTATTTGGAGCTACATTATTCGCGTCTCTGAAAACAAATCGCCTTCCTCTCGTAACCCCAGAATTTAAAACGTTTTTAGTCTCCTCTTCAATTTTGCTTAATGGACCATGCTGCAAAGTTGTAACTCTTACACCACCATATATTATTACGTCATCCCCAAGAATTTCTCTTGCTTTTCCAAGGTCTAGTGGAAACCCAGTATCAATCGACGAAATATTTAGTTCTTCCTTCAAAGTTTTTAAATGTTGTAGAACGGCTCCACACAAATGAATACTAGGTCTTCCAGAACAAAAAGTTTTGACTATCTTTTTATGAAGTGGAAGAACAAACTTCGCATATACTTTAGGAGATAAAAGTTGAATAGAGTCGTCTGCAAATCCGAAACCTTCATAAGGGAAACTAACTTTTAGTAGCTTGTGCCAAGCTTTCATCCTTTCAATTATAGCTTCAGTTATAAACCAAAGAAACTCTTCAGCTAAATTTTCATTTAGGTAAAGCAACTTAACTATGTAACCACCTGTTATGTTAGTCGCTATACTAAAAGGTCCGTCAGTTCCAATCGGAGCAAAAATGTTCCCAATTGGCCTTCCAAGATAAGTATATCCTTCTTCTTTCTTTTCTAAAAAATATTCATAGAAACTCCTTATTTTGGCCATAAAACCAGAAAAAGGTTCAGGTTTGCCCCTTTTGATAAAGTCTTTTATGTCATCTTCACTCTTTAGAAATGGTACGATATCTGGAACACTAGTATCAGAAAAGTACAATTTAGCCCCAAACCACGCAGACTCATAGACGTTTTGAAATTGTACAAGAAGACTCCACTCCCTGGGTAAGCCCATTTCCCAGTCAGCATAAATGTTGTGTCGTCTCCAATATTCAAACTCAAGTTCAACCTTTAACATAGTTTCAGGATCACTAAAAATTTTTTCATAATTATAGTTTCTCATGTTCAGTTCTTTATTTAGTACGATCATTCTATCTGTCATCCCCCATGTAACTGGAACTCTGCTATGCTTATTCGACTTAAAATCCTTCCAAAGTTGTGCTACCATTTCATTGTGCTGTTTAAAGTTATTACTTTCGTTCATCAGACCTAGGAAAACGAAGACGCCATACTTAAATCTTTCTTTGAATACATCTAAAACTGTGCAAAAACCGAAGCCTGGTAAATAGCTAAGAAGGATTAAGAAATTTCTTTTTGTGAAATAATTATGCAGCAAAAAATAGGTTTCGAGTAACTTATTAATGTAACAACAATATAAGAAGGAAAGGAGATGATGAAGCGAACTTTCTTAATGAAAGGAAAATAGTTATCGATGAAGTATAAAAATCCTTCTTCCTGAAAGACTTTCATTAGTTTTCCTATAATTCAGGCAAGAGGATTTACTAAGTAAAAGCATAAAGAACTAATGAAGGATTAGTCCTCTATTCTTTAAGTCTCTAGTTCAAAGAACATAAAAAAGGTAACTCTGGCCTAGAAAACCTTAAGTTAACAGAACAAAAACTTTTATATACCAAAATTAAATTTGATAGTTGGTAAAAATGTCAAAAAAAGTGAATGTTGACAGCTTAATTAACCTCTACAAAAATATGTTGCTCAACGATGTAGTCCCGTTTTGGTTAAAGCACTCTTTGGACTATGAATATGGCGGCTACCTCCATTTCTTGGACAGGGACGGCTCAGTTTATAACACAGATAAAGGGATGTGGATTCAATGTAGAGAAGTTTGGCTTTTTTCAAAGCTTTACAATACTGTAGAAAAAAGGAAGGAATGGCTCAGTGCTGCAAGGCTTGGGTATGAGTTCATTACTAAGCATGGCTTTGATTCAGATGGTAGAATGTTCTTTGAACTAACAAGAGAAGGAAAACCACTCAGGAAGAGGCGTTACTTGTTTGCAGAGTGCTTTGGAGTAATGGCTTTTGCTGAATACTACAAAGCAACTGGAAACGAGGAGGCTCTTCAAAGGGCAAAGGAAACATACAACCTAGTTGTAAGGTTGCATAAGAATCCAGACAACAGCACTCCTCCAAAGATATTTCCGCAGACTAGAGTCATGAAGTCTCTTGCTATGCAATTCATGCTCATATGCATATCTCAGGAAATTAGAAAAGTAGACTCTAATCCTTTATACGAAGAAGTAATCAACGACTCTCTTCACCAAATTTTAAACCACTTCTTAAAGAAGGAAAAACATGCCTTGCTAGAAAACGTAGGTCCAAATGGAGAGTACTTGGATTCTCCAGAAGGACGTTGCGTAAACCCAGGACACTCAATTGAAGTTTCCTGGTTTATAATGCACGAGGCTATTCATCGAAACGATTCTTCTCTAGTAGATGACGCCTTAAAGATTCTAGAATGGTCGCTAGAATTAGGATGGGATAAGAAGTATGGAGGAATAGTTTACTTCGTTGACATTGAAGGAAAGCCTCCTTCTCAGCTTGAGCACGACATGAAGCTTTGGTGGCCTCATACCGAAGCCCTTTATGCTTTGCTACTAGCTTACTACTTAACTAATGAAGAAAGGTACGCAGATTGGTACAAAAAAGTTCACGACTTTACTTTTTCTCACTTTCCAGACCGTGAGTATGGAGAATGGTTTGGTTACTTGCACTACGATAACACGCTCGCGAATAGGCTTAAGGGCTCCTTATGGAAAGGCCCATTCCATATTCCAAGAGCTCTTTTACAAGGGTGGAAGTTACTTGAAAAGATGAAGAATCCTAGTTTTGAACTCGAACTATAAACAGTAGACTGCCAACCTAAGGACCACTGTTCGTTGGCCTTATTTTTTGTATAAAATTTTAAGCTTTTATTTACGAACAATGCTTATCATCAATTTTAATTTTAAATCCATTAATTTAGCATAAGAGCAACATCCTTAAGTAGTTCCACATCTTTCTTATCATTTGAAGTCAAGAATTCTTTCTTACTTGTTTTTTCGATTTCTTCTTCTACTTCTTTCAGCTCAAATACTTTGCTGTGCAAAAAAAATACAACAAAATAGGCATATTTCTTTCAAATCTTGAAAACGCTTTCTTTTTCTCTTCTGGCAGAATAGTCTGGAAAATAGAGAGCCAACTGACTAAGGTAATTCTACTAAAACTTTTTAGAATTCAATTAAAAGATTAATAATATTGAAAAAGTCTTTATATCTGTTATCTTTATCTGTTAGTAATTCTCTGAAAATAGTTGTGGTTAGCGATGGAGCTACAGACATGGTCGCGACTGCGAGTGCTAGGAGAGTTAATTTCAATGCAAAAATAAATGATATTGGAAGCTTAAGGACGTGTCTCTTATGGTTCCTGTGGAACCCTGTACTATTTATGGTCTTTCGAGGGATGTTTCAAGACTTGTAACAAATACCCTGAGAAATTCGAAAAGAAGTGTACTAAAATCCGTTGATAACCACTACGAGAATAACCTTAAGATATTTTTATACAGAATATTCTGATGGAAGCAACTCATCCACGACCTCGTGTAGACTCTGCCTAATTTGGCTAGACCTTTTTAAACTGAAAAGAGTCTCATTAAGTAGGCGCATCGCGAAGACGGAGGCGATCCAGCTGTTTGTCCAACCTGACTCCACGCTCCAAGGTCCCCATCCAACATCTGAAGAAATCCCCCAGTACTCCCATTTCTCATAATCGAAACCCCGCATCCAGCAACCATCCAAATAGGGGTGTTCGTCTGAGCGAAGCTGTATCCTGCATAGGAACCCCGCCAGCTTGTCCTCTGCCTGCTTTAAACCGGTACTTCTATACACAGAAGCAAGCTCATGTAAGCCGAGAAAAGCGAAGTTAGAGGTGTAAAGCAGATCGCATGCAGGATCGCCAGTCTCTTGGATTATCGGAGCCTCTGTCGTACCATACTGCTCGTTAGAACTTGGTGGCGGGTATTCTCCATTCTTATCTGGGCCTAACAGTTCTCTAATAGCACCGCATGGCTGCTGTTGAGAAAGAAGCTCTTCGCTTATTTTATTAGTCCACGTCCTGTATTCAGGCTTGTCTTCAACCCGAATTAGGAATGCTAGAGGCAGGGTCATTCTAGCAAGTTCTTGAGTAAGCCCGTTCGTCCATCGCCAATCCGGATATTTCTCAACAGTCATCCGGATCGCGTTAACAGTTTTCTCAAAGAAACCTCGGTATCCGGTTAATAGAAACCCCCATAGGAAACATGTCCAGAGGTAAGCCTGGTAATGAGGTGAGTATGAAGTGACTGGATTTTTCCAGTAGTGTTCCCAACCGTTTCTAATTAAGTCAGGGAGGTCGATCCTGTTTTTCCTGAATCCAAGTGGGCCAGTAGTCCTGAAGTTTGCGAGAAGACAAAGAGCTAGAGATCTATCCCAACGGTCCTCCTCCAAGCTGTTGCTGGCTGAGAGTGTTGAAAGAATGACCCGTGCATTATCATCCCCATAGAAGACCGGGAGGTCCTTCATCCAGTTAACCAGTCCATACGCGGGACTGTTCTTATCGGTTTGCTGAAAGGACCATGCGTAGTCGAGGAGGCGAGTGGCGATTAGCCTACTTCTCGGATTGCCTGTAAGCTTCCAATCATATGCAAAAACCATCGCTGCTTCAGCCAAGCAGTCTGAACGTATCACCACCCTCTTGAGTTGATATCCCTCGTAATCTATGTTTGACTGGTAGCCTTCAATAACACCTCTGTTTCTCTCAACACCGAAAAGAACGTGTTTACGAAACCATTCTACGGACCTCCTATAAGCCTCCAGTTCCGCATTATCGGGGAGAGACTCATTATTTTCGAACGTGGTTCTAACGGTAGGAACCCAAGATAAGTCGTAGGTTTCTCCCGTTAACCATTTCAACAACTTCCTCCATACTTGTCTCCAAGCATTGCTAGGGGCATACCTTCCCGTTCTAAACTGGCTCAGCTTACTCGTGGAGACCATGATTCTATCAGAATACTCGAACAGAATAGGATAGAATTCTCTGGGCAGACCGAAAATCGCTTTATCATATCCTGCAACTCTTGCCAACACCATGTGAGAAACACCCTCCTTTTTATAGATAGGCAGGAACCAGCAGTCATGCATGTTCAGTATAGTCATAGAGGGAATTTCTGGTTCAAAGAAACTTGAAGTAACAACCACTCTCTCCCACTCTACTATCCGTGGCTCTCCGATTACAACGTTCGGAAGATCTAATGGATATTCTAAGTAGAGCCTTAAATTTTTTTCCACGACTTTGCCTAAAATGACTGAACTGATTGTCAGTTTCGGAACAGGATAGGAGTCCGCTAGGGCAAGCACACTGTCTCCAGGAGAAGCATTGTTAACAGCCTCTGTTAATAGCTCATAACGCAATAAGGTCCTACTGGATTCCATTAGAACCTTGTACAAGTCATTTTCAGAAGAACAACACAGCACCAGCCTTCCCATGAGTCTCCACTTCCGAGGTAGCAACTCTTTTACTCCTTATTAGTCTTTATTTTCTTTCAGTTATTCCTACTGTTAAACGGCTCTGTTTAACTTAAGTTCCATACCGCTACACCTCTAATTTTTTGAATTATGTAAATTACTTCCTCGCTGGGTAAAAAGTGAAATAAATTAAGCTATTTCCAAACGTGATCTAGTTTGCAACCTTTCTTAATGAAAGGAAAATAGTCATCAATGATTAGTTTTATCCTTTTGCATTTCTCTTTCTCTCACTTCGAAAAGCCAATCTCAAAAATCGTAAGTTTGGCAGACAAGATTTAAATTTCCACAAGATTCTCTGTAAAAAACCGGCATTTACAACGTTCGAAGCTTTTCTATATAAGAAAAATGTAACCCTTGGCCTATAAAAATATCAAGTTAACATAGCACTGATTTTTTAAAGTAATAGTTACAAATGAAAACCTAAGAATGGTGAAACTGAATATTTGTGTCGAAGGGAAGAGAACTTGTTGTGAAACCAGTTTCAACTTACAGTACATATGAAAGGCGTGAGGCTACTAGTTGGCATGCTTGGGTAGGAATAACCACAGAAAGAAAAGCAAACGATAAGCACATAGAATAGAAACTGAACTAAAAGATGTTGGGAAAGAGTAGAGTTTACAATTAAATTTCTTACTACAAGCACAGTAAAAGCTACAACGACATAAGTAACTTGGAAAAAGCAGATGTAATTTTGTTGTATGCTTCAGGACGTGGTCTTAAGGGTCTGGGCTCCAGCAAGTGGAGAAACACCATTACATTATTGGATTTATGCAATAACTGGAACAATATTAACATGGGTGATATACCTACTAAGACTAAAGTTTGCATGGGCTGGATTCATCTCGTTGCAATGTGGGTTACTTTAACGATTCCTAACTACATGTTGCTAACCTCACTAATTGTACTAATAATAAAGGAAGTTTCTGTAAGAACCTGGATGTAAAGAAATGCGAAAATATGTAGCGCCAGCAGCTTCAGGATGGACTATTGGCTTTGGTGCAGTTTGGCTCTTAGTAGCAATACTAAACTTATTTGGCGTCGTACTATCAAAGGTAGCAAAACTTTGGATCTAAGTTACTTCTAAAGCTAGAAGATTTTTTATTTTTTGATTTTGTTTACTTTTCCTAACTTGGAAACAGTCTTAATTATGATTATGCCAACTACCATGATTGAGATTAGTTCTCCCGCAAGCACTGAGAAGAAAGCTAGTTCTATAGATGCAACGGAGTATATAAAGTATAAAAGCCCAATACCAACTATTATTGCTATTTCTAATGAAGCGATAAAAGCTGCAATCATAATACCATGATTAATCTTTAGTTTG
>Ga0315298_1007304_pt1 | contig 14624 bp, 15 predicted proteins | sample WHS_1_MG_FD_203077 | JGI IMG/M metagenome (GOLD analysis project Ga0315298, IMG submission 203077) | Extremophilic microbial mat communities from Washburn Hot Springs, YNP, Wyoming, USA - WHS_1_MG | ecosystem: Environmental > Aquatic > Thermal springs > Hot (42-90C) | place: USA: Wyoming... | reverse complement strand
TGTTTGATCGTGATATCCGGATGCAACTTTTCGAAGTCGTTGATGATCTGTTGGAATGCCGCCACGGATTGAGGTTCGGTCTCTGTGTGCCAGATTCGAACGACCTTCTTTTCGGCAGAAAAAGCCAGGTAAGGAACGAAGAAAATGCACAACATCAAAACCAAGAAAGTCAACCCTCGATTTCGCTGAAACATAGATTCACCCTCCTCTCTGTGTCCATCATAGAGCCTACGTTCGATCACCCTCACAGATAACCCCCATCTTCCTTTACCGGCACGCACAGTATTTCGAACTCAATAGAGGTCTCTTCGCCTTCCTTCACCCCCTTTCTCAGATGCGTAGAGCGGTCTCCTCCGCCTCCAAAAGGGCCTCCATGACCTCCCTCGGCTTTGAGGCGTCTCCAATCACATAGAGTTCCTCAACCTTCCCTTCCAAGGCCTGAGCCAGATTGTTGTTCGAAACCGATCCCATGGCGATGATGATGGAATCGAAGCCTTCGAGCTTCTTCATGCCTTCCCGGGTTTCGACCCAGAGGCCGTTCTTTTCGAAACGGGTGGCCTTGGCCCCGGTCAAAATGCGCACCCCTTTCTCTTTTAGCCTCACGTTAAGGAAATGCTGGAGATGGCCGACCAGGTCGAGGGCGATCCCATCGAGCATCTCCACGACGGTCACCTCTTTCCCCTTTTCTGAAAAATAATCCGCTGCCTCGGCGCCGATGCCTCCGCCTCCCACGATGAGTATTTTTTGGCCCACCGCCATGGGGCCTTCGAGGGCTTCGTCTACGGCGATAACCTTCGCCTCCTCGATGCCCTCGATCGAAGGATAAAGGGATCTTGCTCCGGTCGCAACGATGATCACGTCAGGTCGCCTTTCTTTGAGCAGAGACAGGTCGAACCGTTTCCCAAGAAGGATCTTGATGGGAAGTTTCTCAAGCCTTCTCTTCATATATTCGACCCATTCTCTTAGAACCTCCTTCTTGGGAGGAAGGGCCGCGAGCAAGAAGCGTCCTCCCAGTTCTCCTTTCTCCTCGAACAGCGTTACCTCATGGCCCCGCTCCGAGGCGATCTCCGAGGCCTTCATCCCTCCAGGGCCTCCGCCGATCACCCAGACTCTCTTTTGCCGTTCCGCCCTTTTGAGTTGAAAGACGGCCTCTCGGCCCGTTTCGGGATTCACCGCACATTGGAGCGCTCCCTTTCGGATGCTCTGAACGCAACGGTTGCACGAGATGCAGGGCAGAATCTCCTCTCTTCTTCCTTCTAAAGCTTTTTTCGGGAGATCCGGATCCGCAATGAGGGCCCTTCCCATGGAGACGAGATCCGCCTTCTTCTCTTTGACCACCCGATCGGCAAGCTCCGGCGTCCGAATGCGGCCCACGGTAATCACCGGGATGCCAACGACAGCCTTTATCCCCTCGGCGAGATGGACGAAGACGCCCTCTTCTGCATAGTAAGGGGGGTGGTTCAAGTATCCCGACGCTCCCACACAGGCGGAGATATGAAGGGCATCGGCTCCATGCCGCTCCAGCGCCTTGGCGATCTTCTGGGAATCCGAAAGCCTTAACCCCCCTTCCACGTACTCATCGGCGCTCAAACGACAAAGCACGGGAAAATCGGGACCCACACGTTTACGAACCGCCTGAAGGACCTCAAGGGCCATTTTCATCCGCCCCGCTTCATCCCCTCCGTATTCATCCGTTCTTTGGTTGGAGAAGGGTGAAAGAAACTGACAAAGCAGATACCCGTGAGCCATGTGGATTTCGACTCCATCGGCCCCCGCCTCTTTGACACGCCGGGCCGCCTCGCCAAAGGCCTCCACGATCCCGTGAATCTCTTCCACGGAGAGAGCACGGGGCATCTCCTTTCGAACAGGGCAAGGAATGGCCGAAGGGGCCACGGTGGGGCTGCCCGTGATGGACGAAGAGGTCTGGCGCCCAGCGTGATTGATCTGAATGACGATCTTCCCGCCTTCGCGATGGATGGCCTCCGTCAGCCTCTGAAAGGACGGGATCTGACCGTCCGAGTCGATCAGGGCCATGTTCGAAAACGCCCGGCCCTGTTTGAGAACACCCGTGTGCTCGAAAGTCACGTAACCCACGCCCCCTCGAATGCGTCGAAGGTAGTAGGCGATATGGCGATCGTTGACGGCGCCCGTCTCGTCCGCAAAATTGGTGGCCATGGGAGGCATGACGATGCGGTTTCGAAGCTCGAGGTTCCCGATCCGATAGGGGCTGAAGAGGTGTTCGTAGAAGGCCATCGGGTTTTCTCCTCCCCTCAAAGAGGTTGACATGGAAGCCGAAAAATTGTATACAAGATTGTATTAAACTGAACCGTAATTTAGCAGATTTCGAAAGCCATGTCAAGTGTGAATTCGACACGGGTTTTCAAGGCGATGGAGGCGGAGATCCTTTCGGGACGTTTGAAGCCCCGAGAACGTCTCGTCGAGATGGATCTCATCGCCCGCTTTGGGGTGAGCCGTACGGTCATCCGCGAAGCGATCAAGATGTTGGAGGCCAAGGGCCTCGTCCGGACCACTCCTTATCGGGGAGCGGTCGTTGCGGATCTCACGGTGGAAGAGATCGAAGAGATCTACTTCGTCCGAGGCCATCTGGAGCGGATCGCAGCCCGTCTCGTTTTGGTCCACGTCACGGCCCGGGACATTCGACATCTTAAAAGCTTGGCCCGGGAGGTCGAGCAACATCTTCGGAAGAAGACGGATCGGATGATCGAGATGGATTCACAATTTCATCGAGCTCTCTTCAGTATCGGCCGAAACCGCTACCTCTGTGAGCTGATCGATTTCCTCCGCACGCAGGCTCACGTCGTTCGCTTCAACGCCTGGTCCCTTCCTGACCGCATCGAACAATCCATCTTCGAGCACCGTCAGATTATTCAGGCGATCGAAGAGCGGGACCTTCGGCGTCTCCAGAAACTCGTGGTGCGGCATCTCATGGTCTCGAAGAACCGTTATCTTTCCCAGCTGAAAGGCCTCAAAGAACGAAAGGAGTGACCCGACCGATGCAGATTCGAATCTATCCCGAACGGTGTAAGGGTGTCGAGGAATGCGGCCTCTGTCTTCACGTCTGTAAGAAACAGGTTTTTAAACCTTCGGAGGGCTTGAATCTCAGAGGATACCGACCTCCTGAAATCGAAAACGAAAAGGCCTGCACGGCCTGTGAAAATTGCATGATCTTCTGTCCCGATTTTGCCCTGGTCGTGGGGGGAAAGAAAGGGAAGCGAGGAGGTCCAGCATGAACGAGAAGCGGGTTCAGAGCGGAAGATATTTTATGATGGGAAACGTGGCCTGCGCGGAGGGCGCCATTGCAGCAGGGTGCGAATTCGCTGCGGGCTACCCGATCACACCGGCCACGGAGATTGCCAATACGTTGGCCGAGCGACTTCCTAAGGTCGGAGGAGCCTTCTTTCAAATGGAGGACGAGGTCAGCTCCATCGCCGCTGTCATCGGCGCCTCGTGGGCCGGGAAGAAGGCGATGACCGCCACCTCGGGCCCTGGAATCAGCCTCATGCTCGAAAACATTGGATTTGCCATCGGCGTGGAAACGCCTTGTGTCATCGTCAATGTCCAGCGCGGGGCTCCCTCCACGGGGATGCCCACAATCGGCATCCAAGGCGACATGGTCCAGGCCAAGCACGGATCCCATGGCGACTACCAGATCATCGCCCTCTGTCCTTCCTCGCCCCAGGAGATGTTCGATCACACGGTGCTCGCCTTCAACTATGCTGAGAGATACCGCACCCCTGTCTTTGTCCTCTCCGATGCGTTCGTAGGCCATATGAGGGAAGAGGTGACGATTCCCGAGGCGGATCGAATCGAGAGGGTTTATCGGAAGATTCCCCCTCCGGGAACGGATCCACTCGAGATCAAAGGGTTTCTCGATGAGGATGTGGCTCCAATGCCGATTTTCGGCCAGGGCTTCAAGGCCCATGTCACGAGTTCGTGCCATGATGAGGTGGGAAAGCGAAATCTCATCGACATCTCTGCCCTCGACAAGTTCATTCGAAAGTTGAGCAACAAGATTCTCAAGCATCGAGACGAGATCACCCTGGTCGAGAAGGATTACGAGGGGGCTGAGGTCGTATTGGTCTCCTATGGAGCTGTAGCCCGTGCGGCTCGGGCGGCTGCCTTGCGGGCCAGGGAGGAGGGCCTTCCCGTGGGAACGCTCCGGCTCATCACGCCATGGCCTTTCCCCTCCGAAGAGATTGAGAAGATGGCTCGAACTGCGAAACAGGTGATCGTCCTCGAAAATAACCTTGGACAGATGTACCCTTATATCAAAGCGGAAGCCGCTCCTTTTTCCCAAGTGAGCTTTCTCCCACCACGATGGGTGGGAGAGATCCACGATCCGGAGCATATCCTCACAAAGATCAGGGAGGTTTTGAGATGAGCGAGTTGACTCACCCTCTTCATCGGTTCATCAGACCTACGGTTCCTCACTCGACATTCTGTCCGGGCTGCGGGGACGGTATCGTGGCCCAGTCGATCCTTCGGGCGATTGACGAACTCGGAATGGACCTTGACGACTTTGTCTTTGTCTCAGGCATCGGGTGTGCCGCATGGATCCCCAGCCCCCTCTTCAACGCAGACGTCCTCCACACCACCCACGGCCGTCCCATCGCCTTTGCTTTCGGGATCAAGGCAGGGTTACCCGATAAGAAGGTGATGGTCGTCTCAGGTGATGGAGACCTTGTTGCCATCGGAGGAAACCATCTGATCCAGAATGCGAGAAGGAATGCAGATCTAACGGTCCTTTGCATCAACAACGGAATCTATGGCATGACCGGTGGGCAAGCAGCGCCCACGACACCCATGGGAGTGAGAACGACGACCACCCCTTACGGGACCTTTGAAAACCCCTTTGAAGACATTTCGGCCATGGTGATTGCTGCAGGAGCCTCATTTGTGGCCCGTTGGACGACAGCCCATCCTCGGGAGCTCACCCGATCGATCAAGAAGGCCATCCAGAGAAAGGGGTTCTCCTTTATCGAGGTCCTCTCCCAGTGCCCTGTCCAGTTCGGACGAAAGGCAGGTTTAAGCGGCGCTGTTCAGATGATCGAGGATTACAAGAAGCGTTCCCTTCTGGCCCGAGACGCAGGAAAGCTCAGCCCGGAAGAGCGGAAGGGGCGGATCGTCGTGGGAGAATTGGTTGAGATGGATAAGCCCGAGATGTTCGAAGAGGTCCAAAAAATGAAAGCGAGGGCTGAAGGAGGGGTTTCGTGAATCGGACGGAGATACTGATTGGCGGTGTAGGCGGACAGGGGGTTGTTCTTTCCGGTATCCTTCTGGGAACCGCAGCGACCCTGTTCGATGGCAAGCAGGCTGTTCAAACCCAGTCCTATAGCTCGGAGCTTCGAGGAGGCTCAACCCGAGCCGAGGTGATCATTTCGGATGAGCGGGTCACGGATCCCGAGGTGAGGAAACCCGACATCGTCATCCTACTGGCTCAAGATGCGGTGGCAAGATACCTTCCAAAGATCAGGCCAGGAGGTCTTGTGGCATTCGATGCTGACCTGGTTCAGACCCTTGAACCTGGCTCGTACGAGGCCCTTTCGGTTCCCGCGACGACCCTTGCTGAGAAGGAGATGGGAAATATCGTGGTTGCCAACCTCATCCTTCTCGGAGCCCTCATCCGGAAGACGAAGCTCCTGTCCGTCGATGCGATGGAAAAGGCCATCGAACGAAGCGTTCCCAAAAAGGCCATTTCCCTCAACCTCAAAGCCTTTCACAGAGGCCTCGAGCTGGTTTGAAAGGGGAGCGGCAACTCAAAATCACTCCATACCGATCAAGGAGGATTCGCATGGCCATCAAGACCTTTGAGGAATACGTCGAGAGCCTCAGAAAACTGAAGCCAACCGTCTACATGTTTGGCGAGAAAATCGAAAATCCTGTCGATCATCCCCGAATCCGAAAAGGGATCAACGCGACAGGGGCCACCTATGAACTGGCAAACGACGAAAGGTATCGTAGCCTCCTCACCACCACCTCTCCCCTGATCGGGGAGCGGGTGAACCGATTTACCCTTCCCCCTCAATCCATTGAGGACCTGGTGATGCGGGTCAAGGTGAACCGCCTTCTCGGTGGCCATGTGGGAACGTGCCACCAGCGCTGCACGGGTCTCGATTGCCTCTGTACGCTTTCTATCGTCACCTTTGACATCGACAAGAAATACGGAACCCATTACCATGATCGGTTCCTCGATTTCTTGAAGTACATGCAGAAAAACGACCTCACGGCCAACGCGAGCGTCACGGATGTAAAGGGCGACCGAAGTCTCGCTCCCCATGAGCAGCCGGATCAGGATGTCTACCTTCGGGTTGTCGATCAGACCCAGGAAGGGATCATCGTGCGAGGGGCCAAGGTGCATCAAACAGGTTCGCTCAGCTCACACGAGATCATCGTCCTTCCGACGAGAGCCCTGGGGAAGGGGGATGAGGACTTTGCCCTGGCCTTTGCCATCCCCTCGGACACGAAGGGTCTCATTCATGTGGTGGGCCGAAATTCCCTGGATACCCGCGAGATCGAAGGCGTCGATTGTGGAAATGCCCGTTACAGCAAGTACTGCCCAACCCTCATTTTCAACGAAGTGTTGGTCCCATGGGAACGGGTCTTCATGTTTCGGGAGGTCGAGTTTGCCGCGGAGATGGTGAGCCGTTTTTCGGCCTTCCACCGTCAGTCTCACGGAGGCTGCAAATCGGGGAAGATCGACGCTATGACCGGAGCGGCCTTGCTCATGATGGAGTATAACGGTACAGCGAAAGTGAGCCACCACAAGGAAAAAGTGATTGACATGATCCATATTGCTGAAACCCTTTATGGTTGCAGCCTGGCTGCCTCCTATGAGGGGAAGCAAGAACCCTCGGGAACCTACTTTATCGATCCCATCCTGGCTAACGCGTCGAAGATTCACGAGGGGAGAGAAATGACCGAAGCGATGCGCCTCTTGGTCGATATCGCAGGAGGGTTTGTTGCGGACTTGCCTTCGGACCGGGATTTCAGCCATCCCGAGGTGGGGCCTCTGCTGAAAAAATACTTGAAAGGTGCCTCGGGCGTGCCGGTCGAAAAAAGGGTCAAGATGCTTCGTCTGATCGAAAAGATGGCCATGGAGAGCGCGGACACGATTTCGGATATCCATGGGGGAGGCTCGCCTGCCGCCCATCGGCTTACCATCTTTCGCGAATCGGATCTGAACCGAAAAAAGGCCTGTGCGAAGCGACTCGCTGGCATTGAGGACTGATCGGGAGATAGAGCGAAAGAGTTGAAGGAGGGCACAGCCATGGCCAGATTCAAGGTTTTTCTCTACGAAGAGATGCACGAAGAAGGAAAGGCGATCCTTCGCGAGAAAGCAGACTTTTTTATCGGAAACCGCTACGATGAAGAGTATATCATCGAGCAGGTCCGCGATGTGGACGGCATCATCATCCGGGCCAACGGCCGGGTAAGCCGCCGTGTCATGGATTCGGCTCCCCGCCTTAGGGTTGTGGGAAGACATGGGGTGGGGGTGGAGAACATCGACATTGATGCGGCCACGGAAAAGGGGATTTGGGTCGTCTACACGCCTGATGCCAATACGATCTCCGTTGCCGAGCACTTCTTCGGGCTGGCGATCACCCTCTCAAAAATGATCCGGAAGGGAGAAAAGGCCTTTCGGGAAGAAGGACGATGGGAGGCCCGTTACCAGTACGTGGGCCACGAACTTCACGGAAAAACCCTGGGCATCCTTGGGTTCGGCCGCATCGGGAAGGCGATCGGCCGTATCGGACACTTTGGATTCGACATGCCCGTTCTTTACTACGACGCCATCCGGTTTGAAGAGGCCGAGAAGGAAATGGGCGCCAGAAAGGTGACATTGGAGGAGGTCCTCTCCCAATCCGACTTCATCTCCGTCAACCTTCCCATGCTCCCTTCCACAAAGGGAATCCTGGGAGCGAGGGAGTTCGCCTTGATGAAGCCGACGGCCTATGTCATTAACGTGGCAAGAGGCCCCATCTGGGACGAGAAGGCTCTCTACGAGGTCCTAAAGGAAGGCCGAATCGCTGGTGCCGGTACGGATGTCTTCGACGTGGAACCTGCTCCGAAGGACCATTTTCTCCTCGAATGCGATAACTTCGTCTGCACGCCCCATATGGCAGCCCACACCGAGGAGGCCCTGAGAAGGATGAGTCGTGTGGCCGAGGACATCCTGAGGGTCCTGGAAGGCAAAGAACCCCTCTATCCTGTCAACCACCCCAAGAAGAAGGGTTGAGCGAACGGAGTCCTTAAATGAACTCGGTTAGCTCTTCGAGGGGTTTGCGCTTCATGGTAGGAGATTCCTCGGGAACCCCTACGGGCAGGATCGAAATGATTCGGGTTGTCTCCGGCAGCCTTAAGAGTTTCTGAATGGCGGTTTCCGCATCGGTGCCCATGATCCCGATCCAGCCTGAACCCAGCCCTAAGCTGAAAGCGGCCAAAGCCATATTCTGAGTGGCTGCCGCACCTGCCTCGATCGCATGGAGGGGATCGATTCGTCGGTCCACACAGACCAGGATGACCACGGGCGCCTGGTGAATGCCCCAGTGAAGGACGCTCTCTTTGGCCGTTCGATCGAGGGCGCTTCGTAGCTTCTCATCTTTCACGACAACAAATTTCCAGGGTTGAAGATTGCTGAAGGATGGAGCCCATCGTCCCGCTTCGAGGATAAGCCCAAGCTGCTCCTCCCCTACGGGGTCAGGCTTGAATCGACGAATCGTCCTTCGGCCCACGATCGTCTTGAGAACCTCGTTCATAACCTCCTCCCTTCCTGAAACGAACCCCTTCCTTCGCACCCTCCTCACATCGAGAGCTTGTGAAGGAAGATTTCGCCGAATGGCCTCTCATTTCGTTTTCCCTCGCTCCTCGGCTCCCTTGGGTTGTTCGGTCGAGGGGATGAGCTCCCGCACGAGGATTGTATCCCCGGGTTTCAAAATCACATTTGTCCCAAAATCCTCTTCCCTGACTTCTTCTCCGGAGATCGCCTTGCTCTTCTCTTCGATACTCGCAATCTTTCTCTTCAAAGCGACGACATCAGGGTGTTTCGGGGTATATTTCGCTTCGAGCTCCGTGAGGAGGTTTCTGAGCTGCCCAAGCTGCGTGTCCGGGCCGGGTCGTTGGGGCTTGTAGTCCACTGTGATCACCTTCTGCTGCCCCCCTTCCTTTCGAACGATCATGATTCTCTTTGGAGTCCCCCACTCGACAAATCCACCTGCCATGAGGATGACTTGGGCCAAGGACGTTTCGCTTCGAAGCGGGATGACCCCTGGGGCGCGTACTTGACCGGATATATACACCTTGTAGCTCCGAGTCTCGAGAACCATGACCGAAACATCGGGGGCGTCGATAAACTCTTGGAAGCGCTTGGTGAGGATCTCCTTCAGCCGAAGGGGCGTGTGTCCGGCTGCTTGCACCTCGTCGATCAACGGAAGGGAAATCTTTCCATCCAGCCTCACCGTAACCGTTCGGGAGAGGGCCTCTTCCTTCCAAACGCTGATGTGTAGGACATCCTCAGGGCCGATGATGTAGGTATCGCTGTCCGTGGCCACCTGGGTTTGGGCTTGGGCCTCGGGCGGACGCTGCTGCCCTGTTTGAGCGTCCGAAAGGGGCGCCACCATGAAATAACAAAGGACTACCATGAGAGAAAAAAGAACCGTTCTTTGTAAAGCTGCCATCTTTCATACCCTCCTTTCGGTTATGGATGCTCCTCGCGGGCACTGCCTCTGGTTGGGAATCGACGGATGATAAGCTTGCGACTCATGTTCGACTCTTGAATCGCTCACGGACAATGGACTACGGCGAGCGAGCATTTGGATTTTTGTGATACGCACCAGCTCGGCGCTCAATCTCAGCTCTTTGCTCATCTGTCAGGGGATAGCATCGGGCACCTCCGCAATCCTATCCCGAATATCCTGAACAAGCTGGATGCGTCCGCAAACACTCGGCCCAAGGATATCTGCTTTACCTACCCTCTCTCGCTTTCCTCCTTGAGAATAACATGATACTTCAAATTTCATCTATTTTCAATTGCCTTGAACGAAAAGGTGAGCCGCTGAGGTACGAGAACGGCGCCAACCTCTTTTTCGGGGCAACACGCTGTGCCTTTCCCTTCTGCCCAGGCTCACCGCGTTGCTTCTCATAGCATTTCAACACTATCCCCAACTTCCCCCAGTTTCCGCTTATGGCCAACGGGATACTTTCTGAAAATGCGCTACGTGAACGGCCTGTTGGATGGTAACGGCGATGAGAGATGTCCCGGGTTTGTCGATGAAGCCGGCCAATTCGGGATGCCGATTCACGAGAAGTTGCCGACACTCTGCCTTCTGTGGGGCTGTTCTCACTTCTCTTACCGTACCGAGCAATGTCACTGCCTGCGCCTTGTGAAAATCTTCGGCATCTTGCGAACGGTTATCCAACAGAATCGAAACGGCAGGCTCGCTACGCATGTTCTCGAATTTGCTGGTCGCCCTATGTTAGGCACGATTGGATTTTTCCCATTTTCTGACTGGCCCGGTAATCCTTTCGTCAGCGCGACATCAGCGCGAACACAATCCAGCCCAGGTATTCACGGGTATAAGTGGCGTAGCGCACGGGTTCCGAGGCCAGTTGGGCTCGAACCTCTTTGGCTAACTCGTCGTCGGGATTGGTTTCAAGCCATCGGCGCATGGTGAGCCATTTGGCCGCCTCGTATCTGTCCCAGCTGTCCTGGTCTGCCAAGACCATTTCCACGACATCGTAGCCGAGGCGGCAAAAAGACGCGAGAAGTTCCGGAAGCATGAGAAAGTCGGAAATTGAGCCGGCAAGGCACCCTTTGGCAACATCCTCCGTCGGCGGTAACTGCCGCCAGTAGGGCTCGCCGATCAGGATGATACCTCCGGTGCGCAGGCTCCGCGCCAGAAGCTCGATAGTGCCGGCGACTCCCCCGCCGATCCAAGTGGCACCGACACAGGCTGCCACATCGACCTTCTCGTCCGAGACATAGCCGGTAGCATCGCCATGGATGAACTTGACTCGGTCGGCGACGCCGAGTTCCTCAGCGCGGAGTTTCGCTTGGGCCGTGAACAACTGGCTCAGGTCGATGCCGATGCCCATGACTCCGTAATCGCGTGCCCAGGTGCACAGCATCTCCCCCGAACCGCTGCCGAGGTCGAGGACTCGGGTCCCCGATTCCAGGCGCAACACCTTGCCGAGAGTGGCGAGCTTTTCGGGTGTGAACGGGTTATGGATGCGGTGAGCACTTTCGGTGATGCTGAAGATCCGTGGAATATCCATTTCGGGAAATCTCCTTATGGATGTGAATAGATTCGGTAACGGCCTAACGACAGGCTGAGCCTCGGGGCGCCGGTTGCCAGATGACGGAGTCAGACGGCGAGGCGGCACGAGGCTCTCTCGGATTGTTGGGCGGCGCTTTTTCTCTTGGGCCGCCCGGCAAGCCGCTGGCCAAGTAGCTTGCCGTGAACGATTTCGTTTATGCGGCGCGCCGGAACATCGATATCCTTGGCCAATTTATATTGACTGATATTCACTGGCTTCAAGAATTCCTCCATAAGAATTTTACCAGGGTGGATAGGCGCAAGCACTCTTGTCTTCATGATCGTTACCCCCTCATGATAATCCGCTATCTCTACATCATACGCATCGCCCTCTGACCAGCGATAACAGATACGCCACTGGTCATTGATGCAGATGCTATGTTGTCCTTGGCGATAGCCTGTAAGCTTCTCCAGCCGCTTCCCAAGTGGAATACGCAAATCTTCTAACTTCTCCGCAGCATCGAGTAGGATCAGCTTCCGTAAGGCGACACGGTGGACATCAGCAGAGAATCGAGGCGACCGGTGGCGTAAAAGGACCTTCTCGGTTTCCTTGGAACGAAAGGTCTTTATCATAAATGAATAATAACGAGAAGCGTTACTATTCTCAAGGGATATGATTTGTTATTCAAGAGCGACTAACGATTTAGGTCAGGGGTTTGTGAGATTCTATAACACAGAGAGGCACCATGCGGCAGTCGGGTACGTGCCCCCAGACCAGAAGCATGGCGGGACGGATAAGGACATTCTGGCTCGAAGGGGAACTAAGAAACTGTTGACACGAAGGCGACGTTTCGATAAAAACAAGCATTAAGAAGTCCAGGTTTCCACTATGACGAAGGCGGGCGAAAAATGGTGCTTCGAGGTAATGATCTCCCTTGACAATTTAGAAACAATGCACTACCGTTAATTCGGTGGTGCCCAAAGATGTCAAGGGAAGGTAGTTAATGCTGGCTCAAATTTTTGTTGTCAAAGGACTCTCTGTATCTCCTGTTTGATTGGGGGACAAGGTAAGACTGAAAAAAGAAGGAGCCTATGTTGAGAGAAACGATCGTGTCACATGCTTCATTGTGTACGGGCTGCCGGGCTTGCGAGGTGGCATGTGGTTTTCGTCGAACTATGAAGATGGATCCATTTCGTTCCTCGGTTGAGATCGAAAAGGACGAAGCAGAGGGGAAATTCCACATTCATGTCCAGGAAAGTTGTGATGTTTGCCAGGATTTAGAGGTTCCTGCTTGTATCCAGATCTGTCAGGTGCGGGCCCTGAGCCTTGGAAGAAAATTTGCTCAATGAGGCGGGAGAAAAGCTATGGTGGAAGAAAAACAGTCTTCTGGATGGGCAGGACGGTTACTTCGGGTCAATCTGACTGAAATGAGGTGTGAGATCGAACCGATCGACCCTTATCTCTCGTTTCTTGGCGGAAGGGGATTATCGGACTGGATTCTTTTCGAAGAAAGTCCTCATGACATCCAACCGACCGATCCCCAGAGCGTCATTGCGCTGGGCGCAGGTCCCCTTGTCGGAATGTTAGCGCCAGGTGCGAGCAGGCTGAATGTCTCAACGAAAAGTGTTCTCACCCACGGGATATCCACTGCCAATGTGGGCGGTCACTTCGGAGCGGAACTGAAGTATGCCGGGTTTGACCAAATCGTAATTCAAGGCAAAGCTTCCTATCCTATGTTTCTCTGGGTTCATAATGGAAGGGCGGAGATTCGAAGCGCACGGGGGTTATGGGGCAAAACGACATGGGAAACCGAAGAGGCGATCCGGAAAGAACTTCAGGATGAAAAGGTGAGAGTGGCCTGTATCGGGCCGGCGGGAGAGAACCTCTGCGCTCAGGCGTGCCTGATCGCTGACAAAGCAAGAGCGGCGGGCTGGGGCGGATGTGGAGCGGTCTTCGGTTCAAAAAATCTGAAGGCCATCGCGGTGAGGGGAACGATGCCTGTCAAAGTGTTTAATCCGGAGGCATTTTGGTCGTACACGATCAAACTCCAGGAACGGATTTCTCGATCCCGGGCTGCGCAGATCTTGCACCGATACGGGACCCATGGCGCTTATGGAGTCGGAGGACCCTTCGGTTCGACGCCCCAGGGGGTGCGAAACCATCAGGATGAATACTGGCCCGCAGAAAAAGGGATGCATCTGAGGGAGATCGTATTTCGAGAAAAATGGGAGATTGGAAGAACAGCTTGTTTTAGCTGCCCTATCTCTTGCACCCACCTCTATAAGCTTCCGGTGAAGGATGGAAGATCCCTCATTGTTGAAGGGGTTCATACCAATACGGTTCGAGGCTTAGGCTCAAACCTCGACATTACCGACCCGGAAGCGATCCTTCTGGGACAGGCTCTGATCAATCAATTAGGGCTGAACACGGATGGGGTGGCCTCGGTGATAGGATGGGCCTTTGAAGCCTACGAACGAGGCCTTCTGACTCTGGAGGATACGGATGGACTTGAGCTGAGTTGGGGCAACGCACAAGCCATGCTCGCACTCTTGGAACAGATCGCCTATCGAAAGGGCTTGGGAGATCTTCTGGCTCGGGGGGTTAAGGAGGCAAGCCGTATTTTGGGCCGCGGAAGCGAGGCCTTTGCAATGCACACGAAAGGTCAGGAGATGAACGAGCAAACCGTTCGATCTCACAAAGGATGGGCCTTGGGGATTTTCACCTCGACCAGAGGCTCCGGCCATCTCAATGGTGCGAGTCTCATTGAACGGTTGGGCATGGAACCCGAAAGAGCAAAGGCTTTGTTTGGGACAGAAGAGGTAGCGAGACCCGAGTCCTACGAGGGCAAAGGCAAGGCGACGGCTTGGTTCGAGAGCTTCAAATCTGTGGTCGATTCCTTGGGGATATGTTATTATATGACCCTCTGGATTGATTTGGAGCTGATCGGACTCGAAGATATGGCTGTCCTCCTCGAAAGCGCAACAGGTAAAACGATCGAGGCTCAGGAACTTCTGACGATCGGGGAGCGCATTTACAACATCGAAAAGGCCTTTAATACACTACATGCCGGGTTGACCCGCAAGGACGATGTAGGTCCAAAGCGCTTCTATGAAACCCCCATTTCCGCAGGACCCTTTGCGGGAGCCTCCCTCGATCTTCAGAAGTACAACAATATGCTTGATGAGTACTACTTGGCTCACGGGTGGGATCTCGCCTCTGGATGGCAAACTTCTTCCTGCCTCGATAGACTGGGTTTAAAAGAGGTTAAAGAGCGTTTGGCCCAAGCGGGGAAGCTAAAATGAGCCACATCGGGGAGCTGTTTTTTGCAACAACCGAAGTCTTGTGCCTAC
>Ga0315298_1007303_pt1 | contig 14627 bp, 12 predicted proteins | sample WHS_1_MG_FD_203077 | JGI IMG/M metagenome (GOLD analysis project Ga0315298, IMG submission 203077) | Extremophilic microbial mat communities from Washburn Hot Springs, YNP, Wyoming, USA - WHS_1_MG | ecosystem: Environmental > Aquatic > Thermal springs > Hot (42-90C) | place: USA: Wyoming... | reverse complement strand
TATTTTCCCCTCATCTTTTGTTAAATATTGTATTCTAATCAACTTATCAAAGTTTATAATCTGCTTTACATTTGTTCCTGTTTCTCTAATGATTACAACAGCAGCACCGCCAACAGTTCTAAACTTTGCTTCATTCGAAAAAACAGAAACTACTTTTTCGCCGTCAAAATAAACAATTTTGAGAGCCGCTTTTATTTCTTTATTTTTTATACTTTCATTAGCATTCACATTAGCATTAACATTTTCATTGGCATTTGTCATAAATAAAAATACAAAAGAAAAATTTAAAAATGTTTAGTTAATTGATAACATTTATAATATTTAGTAATCTTCTTCTGTCGCTCCCAAGACCTCTTGATTTGTAAAAACTTAATATATATGTTTTTAATATTTCTTTTTCATCCGAAGACAAGGATTTCCATAAATCTATTATTACTTTTTCTTTTTTCTTTTGTGAAATCATTTGTATTCCTTCACAATCCTCAAGTAAAAACTTAATCGCACACGTCGGACACATCTGACCAATCTCCTCGTCGATAGCAAACAACTTTAAACTCTTCTTATCTATCCTAGCTCCACATCGCATACATATATTTTCATTTGCGTCTTGCATATAGTCACCTCAGTATATAGATAAATCATTTAATGTTATATAGAAAAGTTTTAAATACTTTGTCATTTATTCGCCTCGAATTATATATATATATATTGTAAAAGGTAGTTAAAAAAAAAAGAAAAAAAAGATTTATAAAACAATTTCAATCATTTCTTTATCCTGGCCCATAATTTTGATGGGCACAACTTTAAAACGAATTTCTTTTCCAATCATCTTTTTTTCATCCCTGCCGTATGCCTTTATAAGTTTTTGTATTTCTCTTGTTGATACAAAAACTACAAAAGCACTATTAGTTGCGTCTTCAACACTTATTTTCCATCGTGTGCCGTTTTGCGTCTTTATCTCTTCTATACCCACAATGAAAAAGGTTTCATTTTCACGCTTTTTCAACTCCTCTTTGTTTAGAGTTACTTCGACGTCCCGTAAACTCATACTCCCACCTCTTTTAGTGCTGTTGTTCCTCGAACAACTTAACTAAACGCTCTATCGTTTGCCACAATTTCTCGTTTTCCTTCTGAAACTTCTTTATTTTTTCTATTGTCTCTTTTTTTACTCTGATTGTAGTGAAATCAGAGTCCTTTTTCTCTTCGACAGACGCAAGCGTCTGTATATCTGCATTTACAGTTTCATTTACATTTATATTTTCCATTTAATCACCTTTTCCTCTCTTATCTCCTATCTTCTGAAAACTATACCATACATATAGTCCTTTTTCCCGCAACTAGGGCATGTATACTTGAACAGAGACACTGTTTCCCAATTCTCTACATTGTGTCGCAAATATACTCGTTTATCACACTTGATACATGTTATTTCTATATATTTTTCATATCTCATTTTTTACCACCTCACAAACGTCCTATTTTTCTGGCACAGTCTATACATAGATATCTATATTTACCACGATATTTTCGTATTACTATTTGATTAGTGGGTATTTCATATATGGTTTTACAAATAAAACATCTCTTCATCGTCCTATCCATATACTCCCCTCATTTCAACTGTTCTGAATACACGTCGCAAAGCCTTTCGATTTCTCATTTTTTACCACCTCACAATATCTTTCCAACATCTACCTCGGGAGTGCGAATGACAACGTGGGTGTAGAAGCCACCGCCTGGAAATGATCTTGTCTCGACGTAGACATCGTCGTATTCCCTCGCAATACGATTGACATATTCTACCATTTGTTGGTAAGATACATTGTGTAAACTAATTCTCATTTTTTACCACCTCTCTTTTTGATTTATGTATACATATAGAACGTATACATTTTTAAACCTATCTTTTTTAAAACAAAAATACGGCAAATAACGTATAGAACAAAGATATATTTAAATCTTTCGATTTTAATAACGTATTAATAAATGTTTTTGTATATAATATATATTTAAAAATCTTTTTATATATAGTATATATTTAAAAGCCTTATTTATAAACTATATATTTATAAATATATATAATATATAAAATATTTATAAACATATATACATATAACAAGATTTATAAAAATTTATATAGACGGCTCAAAAAGGGTATCTCAAAATTTTAAGAAAAATATATAAAAATCTTTCGTATACGTGGTACAATTCTAAAAAAGTTTTAGAAAAAGAGACGGAAACATACCACACCTGGAACCTACCTGGAACTCTTTTTTCTCTTCTTATTGTTCTATTTGTTCTATTTGTTCTATAAAAAATATATTTAATATAATAAATAAGAAATATAATAAAAACGGCTCAAAAAGGGTCAAAATGTATATAAATTGTATATATATACAAAAAATGAAAAAAAGAAAAAAAGGGAAATAAAAAATGGAAGTAACCTGGAACATAGAACATGGTTTTAAGAAGAGAAATTTGACATTTTATTTGTTCCATTTCCAAAACATAGAACAAAATCTATATAAAAATAGTATATATATGTAGATATATAAATATCTACATATATATTTTCGTTTGTTTGTTATATTCGCTGTATTCACCAAGCATTCTTATGCCAAATACCATATATTCGACAGGTTTATATCGAGTGTTATCTATTTCCTTTGTTCTTACTTTCTTTTTAAAGTAATTTATATTTCCTGCTTCTTTTTGTATTTTGCCGAGTTTTTTCAGAAATTGTTCTCTTGTTAGTTTTACTGATACATCATTTTTGTTGCAAAAATCTATATACGCCTCGTATACATCTTTTGCGAAAACGCAAGTTGAGACCGTATTTCCTTCTATATATTCGTCGATAAATTTTTCCCAAGACGTCGCATATAGATTATATCGATCTCTTATCTTTTCTATATCATTTTCATATTCAAATCCTTTTTGAATTACAGTAGACAGTCTTTGCATCAACAGTTTCACTATTCCTTCCTTTTCTCGCAATAGCTTTTCAAGCATAAATGGGTCTCGACGTTCGCCCTCAAACTTTGCGTTAAATTCAATTAAAACAATCCTTCTATATACGGCGTCAGTTTCATCAAGGATTGTAGGAATTACATTCGTTGCGAAAATTAGTTTTGCAAAATTTCTGAACATAAACGACGGCGCAAATTTTCTTTCGGCTGTGACAGTATCACCACTCACTAGCGCTTTCACTTTGTCGAACTCTTTTATATCCTGGCTCTTCAGCTCGTATACAAGATTTGCGAATTTTCCTTCGAGGTCCGCCGTTGCGAACCTGTTTTCGGCAAGGTCGTGTAATGTTCTTGAAGATATATTTTCTTTACCAAGTATATCTTCGATGAGTTTTAACAAAGTGCTTTTACCATTTGCGCCGCTGCCAACAAGAACAAACATTTTTTCGTACGGGTTTGCTCTGTAAAGAGTATACGTCATCATATCAAGGATTAGATTTTTCTTTTTTTCATTTCCTTGTGTAATATCATTTAAGAATTTTAAAAATACTGTTGGCTCTTTTGTATTTTCGTTATAATCTGTATTCAGTTTTGAAAAGAAGATTTTCGCCGGAGTATATCTATGAAATTTATTTTCTTTTATATTGAAATAACCGTTTTTGAATGGTATTAAATTACTTATCTCTTCATCTGTTTTTACGTCTGCAATATATACCTTTGCTTTTATGTTGTTTAGAATTTCATTTCTATCTGCTTCATTGATTTTTACTTCTACTTTATCGGCGATGTATTGGATTATTCTTTTCATTCCTTCCTCTTCAATTGGTTTGTATATTCCTTCATCTTCATTGTATAAATAGATTATGTTTGAAGTAAAAATTAGGCTATATGTTGTAAGTATAGTTTCAGTTATTACATCTCTTATTTCGTCCTTTTTTTCTGGATTGAATATGATTTCATTTATCGCTTCATTTAGCTCGTGTTTTTTTGGAATGCTCCACTGCGGTTTTTCTATATCTTCGAAGCCTTTATTTTTTTTTAGCATCTCTTTTACATTTTCGATTGTTGAGAGTATGTATTCACTAAGTCGTTTTTGTATCACATAATTTTCTCTCATATACTCTTCTATCATTTGTGAATTCATTACTTCCTCGACAATTTCTTCGTCTGTCATTCCTTCTTTAAGACACTCCATTACGCCCATTTGAAGTTTTATTTGGAATTCAATATTGTTCATCTTCTCTTCATACTTCTCTATTTCTTTTTTTGCTTGCTCAACTGTCTCTTTTATTTTTTCATTTGGTTTTATTTCTGTTTTCTCTTCTGTTTTTTCGTTGGTATCTTCTTTTTTTATAGAAATAGGTTTTAGGTATCCGTCGTTTACGAGGTTTTCGGTTATTTCGGGTCCGAACATTTGTATATATTTATCAGGCACTACCTGTCCCTCGGACAGGACAACACCCTCGCCATTCTCATCGGCGAATTCAAATCGTTTAGCTACTTCATACTTCATATTTTCACCTCTTTTTTTTAAAAAAAATAGACAAACGCAGTTTGAAAAAATTAAAGAGGTGGAGATGCGGGTACAGATGAAGTATGAAGTAGTTTTCGCCTCTTCAAATGTTTTTTTCCTGCGTTTGTCTGTTATGTTGCGATTGCAGTTACATCTTATTAAATGCTATTATATTCATTAAAATTTTTAAACTTTTACTTTTACTTCTATAAATTTTTACCTGTATTTTTAAATTTTTCTATTTTAAGCAACTGGAAGTGGTGTAGAGTGAAGGGATAGAAACATAAATAAGAAGAGAAATAATATAATCGCAGTAATGAGCGCGAATTTGATTTCGTTCCATAATTCATCTATCATTTTATGCAGTTTTATCATAAGTGTATAATAAAATAAAGGTTTATAAACTTTATTGTTTATAATAATATTTATAAATCTTATAGATTAGGTGGTTTAGAATGCCTGACGCGTCTACCCAAAATAACAATTCCTCTTCAAATTCTCTCGCTTCTCCGAACATTGTGTATCGAAAAGCGACATCGGATGAAATAAAAACAATTAATGAGCGTATGAGTTTACCAGAAAATACGTCGGTGAAAAATGCGTGGGTCAGAGATTACGGGAACGGTCGTGTTGAAATAACTGACATTGATACTGAAACAAAAGGTCTTGTTAACGGTTATGTTGTAACAACCGGCGGGGGCACATATAAGGCATCCGGAACAATTATAAAATCTCAATCTACTTCTCAATCTCAACAAAATTTACAGGCGCAGGCGACACAAAATCTTCAAGCACAACAGCCAAAAGAAGAGCAGGTTCAAGCGATTCAAGGAGTATTTAAAACATCATCGGGTCAAATTATTTCTGGAATTTTTACTCCTGAACAAATAGCACAGAAGGAGCTTCAAAGTGTGAGTATACAAGCAGTGAATCTTCAATCAGGAATGTATACGGCAAATCAATTCGAGCCGTCGAAAATTCAGATACTTCAATCTTCTATAAATACATATTCAAGAGACACACAAATCATAAATAAGTATAATGCAGGTCAACCACTCACTCCATCAGAAGGAGTACGATTAGCAATTTTATCAGCACAAGAAGGCGCAAAAAATCCTCAAACAAATAAAACTGGTCCTCTTGAACTACATTTACCATTATCTTCAGGACAAAAATATGAAAAAATTGCAAAAGAAAGTGGATTAAACGCAGCATACGAAACTTATTATTCAGAACATCCAACTGTTTTAATGCAGACGATGGGAGAAATGCCATTTTTTGGGGGAATCTTGAGGAGCGGAGCGCAAGATTGGGAAGTTGCGAGGTCAGTTGCGCAGGAAATGATTGGTCAGACTCTGAATACAAATTATAAAGGAATTACAGAAAATCAAATAAAAGTTTCAGGCGCAGATGTTGGTTTTGCTGCTGCGCACTTTGCAATAGGAACTGCAAAAGCATATTATACAGGAGATTTTATAGGAAGGATTATAAAAAGTGGTTTATCTGCAGGATTAACTGCTATTGGAGGTCCAGCATTAGCAAGTAGAATTGGAATTCAATCCTTATCTTTATCTTCGGCTGGTGTTGCACTTGCCGAACCTGTTATTGTTGGTGTAGGAATTACAGGAGCGCAAGCAGGCTTATCGGCAGGAATGAATGTTCTTTCGGGTCAAGAATATAACAAAGATTTTAAATACATCTTTTCTCCTGAAAATGTTGGAAAGAATATTGTTTTTGCACCGGCGTTAAGTTCAATTGGTTTAAATGTTTATGGAGTAACAGGATTACCTTCATCTACATTTGGAGCAGTTGGTCGTGGAGCAGTAATAGGCGCAACATCTTCTTTATTATTTTCAGAACCAGAGACAAGACAAATTAAAACGGAAAATGGTCAAATAATTACTTATCAAGAAACACCTATCTTAAGAAATATTGCGGTTGGTGCGGTTGCTGGTGGCTTAACAGCAGGTGGGTTATATGAAGCTCAAAGTAGAGGATGGGATGTAAATATTGGTTTTCAAAAAGGATTAGAAAAAACCGATAATGGTGTTGTACAAAATGTTAAAGGATTTACGGCGTTGGTTGAAAAAGTAGACACAACGGGCCAAGCACCGACAAAGTTCTATGGTATCGCAGTAATGAGAGAAGGAGCAGGTGTTTATGTAGGAAATAAAGAATTCGTGTATAGATGGTCTCCGATAACTTCACAAACTGGCGGAATGGCTTCGGAGTTTGGAAAAATGTGGTACGACTATAAAACGCCAGAAATGATGAATATACAAAAAGAATATTTTGCTTCAAAAGGAATTAACGTCGAGGAATTAAAATTAGATTATTCAAATAAACTTGGTCAAGAAACTTCAAATAAGTTATTTAAAGCATTGGAAGAGCACAAAGGTTATATTGGAGGTTCATCGGCTGAAAAACAAATTATAAGAGGTTCAGGAATTTTACAAAGTGAATACAATCCTCGATTAGGAGCAAAACCAGATATTGATATTGTATTCATAGAAAAAAGCCCTGCCGATATAGAAGCATTTGCGAAGTCAGCAGGAATTACAAATCTTCAAATGAAAGGAGGTTCGCCTCTTGCCATTCAGAATGCAATAGATACTTCATATAAATTTTCGGGTCAATTAAACGGCGCAGCAGTTGATATAACTGTTTTAAAAGCATCTCCGGTTCCACCAGTTGCAACAGGATTTGCTTCGGATTGGCTAACTTCATTCTCTTCACAAAAAGGAGCACCTGTTTTATCTTCAAAAACTTTGATTAGTATGAAATCATCGACGGTCGCATACACACCTTCAACAAGAGAATATCAAACTTATGAGGAAGGAAAAGAAAAATACTTAATTGATTTCTATTCTTATTCAAAACAAACGCCCGAATCAACAATAAAAACATCTTCGATGCCAGTATTCAAAACTGCAAGTATAGAAATGATTTCTACAAGTCCAGCAGTTTCTGTTTCAAACATTGGTTCAACGAGTAATATTCTATCTTCAACATCAAGTCCTTCAAGTCCTGCAAGCAGTAGTTCAAGTAAAATGAGTATATCTGTTTCATCTTCTATAAAAAGTTCAGTTAGCAGTTTATCCTCTTCTCTATCTTCAAGTGTTTCAAAGAGTAGTTCATCCAGTCCTTCTAGTATAAGCAGTTCGTTCTCTTCAAGCGTCGGTTTATCTTCAAGTAGTCCATCATCTTCATCTTCAAGTAGTCCATCAAGTCCATCTTCATCTTTAAGCAATTCAAGTTCAAGTATTTCTGAAATAATAACTACTCCACCACCATTCTTAGGTTTTGGTTTACCTCGTTCAACTGGCGAATTTGTTAAAATCGGAACACAAAAGAAGGTTTTAAAAACAAAAGAAAAATGGTCAGATTTATTAACAGGTCTTCAAAAGAATATAAGAAAAAACATAAAAATCTAAAAAATCTAAAAGGTGTTTAAATGTTGTTTGCAATCTTTACTGTATTGGCATTAATTGTTGCATTTTACTTTAAAGAAATCGAACAAAAATGGGATTATATTTTCTTTGGCTTTGCTTTAGTTTTTGCTTTTTTAGAATATTCGACAATAGCAAATGCAGATGTATATAATCATCTATTCTATACAAAACAGATAGACTGTAATTATACATATAATAATGTAAGTTTACAAAATGCTTCGAGTTGTCAAGAGTATTATATTCTAAATTATAATAGAACTGTTAATGATTTCAATACAAATAATTATATTTATACAAAATTATTTGATAACTATCTCTTCGAACAATCAGGATTAATCTTCTGGGGCGCAGTAATATTATTTGTCTTATACATAGGAGCGAAAGGTTTAAAAATCTTAAACTATCTATAAAGATTTAAAAATCTTATCATTAATGAGGGTTTAAAATGTTTAATGTAATTCGAAATAATATTGCGTTATTTGTGCTTGCTTTAATGTTAGTATTAATTATATTTCTTTATGGAATCTCAAATGCAATATATTCGCAAATAAAAACACAAGCAACAACTTTATATACGGAACAGAATATAAATATGACTACAATAAATAAAATAGATAGTCAAGTTTTGTCTATTCAAGAATTGGTTAGAACTGGAATAAATTTTATTGTTGTAATGATAGTAGTATTAACTGTATATAGTTCATTTGTAGATAAATATAATTTATCTTCATATGTAACAACGTTTATTATTTCAGTTATTTTATCTTCTATATTGATTTATTTATTTCATAATATATATGATACAATGGTTGATAGTTTATCAACGACAAGCATATTTAATACAACTGGCTGGACTGACTTTATATTTACAAATTTTGATTCATTGATATTATTAAATATACTTGCATTTCTAATTTCATTTGTATTCGTAAAGAAAGCATAAAGTGATATTATGAAGACAAAACAAATAAATATAAAATATATATTCATTGCATTTGTTTTGTTAGCAATTAGTCTTTCCAGTGCTTGGTGGGATAGTAGTTATTCTTATAGACAAAAATATCAAATTAATCAAACTACTGGTTCGGTGATTAGTAGTTATCCTGTATATATTTCTGTTGATACTGCTTCTTTGATTGCAGCAGGAAAAATGCGAGCAGATTGTAATGATGTTCGTTTTGTTAATAGTACCAATAATCTGCAAAGCTTTCAAATTACAGGCGCGTGTAATTCTTCTGCAACTGGTTTCTGGGTAAATGTAACTGATTTAAATACCTCCAAACACGAAATCATAATGTATTATGGAAATCCGAATGCTGTAAATGCATCATCATCAGATGTATTTTCAGATTATACTGTTGTTTATCACTTTGACGAAGGAACAGGAACGACCATACACGATTATGCAGGCGGCGGAACAGTAGCAGATACTGCTTCGATTGTTGCTTCGAGTTATGCGTGGGTGGATAACGGAAAATACGGAAAATCAATAAACATAACTGCAGTTGGTTCAACACAATATATACAAATAAACGATTCAACCGATTTAAATGGAAGCAGCGGATATACCATTGATGTCTGGATGCGAAGCAGTGACCAAACCGCGTCGTATTTTACACTGTGGAAAGATTGGGACGATGTAAATAAAGAAGCAATATTGGATAGTTACAGGCCTACTTCCACTTATGTTCAGTATTCCAGTTCGGGGATATTATCTTGTAGCGGTTCACAATATTCTACCAGGACAGGCGACTGGGTTCGTTTATCAGCAACGTATAGTCCAACATCCGGATATAAGATATATTACAACGGTGTGCTTTGCAACTCGACGTCTACAACAACATTTATTGCTTATAATGCACCTATCAAAATGGGCTGGGCCGGTGGGGCAATAGGAGAAATAGACGAAGTGAGATATGCAAGAAAGATACTTTCAATATTTACAGACCCGTCAGTTAGTAAATTAGGTGGAGAAGAGATTCTTAACACTGTGTCTATCATAGCACCTTCAAATAATTCTTATCTTAATTATTCGAACATAACACTTCAATTTCAAACTAATTCCAACTCTTCGGCGTGTGATATTTACATAAATAATGTATTAAATACAACATTTTCTAATGTCATAAACGATGTTATCTATAATTATACGCAAAACTACATAGACGGCTCATATAACTGGTATGTAAACTGCACAAATGCGCCCCGAACCTCTTCTGTATGGACTTTTACAGTAGATACAACACCACCCAGTGTTTCGATTACCTCGCCTGCAAACGGTTCCAGTTTATCATTCGTTCAGCCGATTATAATAAATGGAACATCTTCTGATGCAATTTCAGGATTAAATTATACAAGAGTAATCGTTACTAATTCAAGCGGTGGAGTTTATTTAAATCAAACTACAACAAACTCGACGTGGAGTTTTACTTTTTGGCTACCGAATATAAACTCAAACGATTCTTTAACAATAACCGCAACTGCTTATGACAATGTGAATAATTCGAATACAACTATATCAATATTTAGTTATGACAATCGATTAACTGATTATGATTCTTATTTAAACGTTGACGATAAATATATTTCTAATTCAAATTGTTATATAAACTATACATTTAACGGAATAACCTATTATTATCCAAAAGTTTATTCAAATGGTTCTTTCATTGATTCACGTTGCAGAACTGCTTTTGCAGGCGTAAGCATAATGCCTTCAAATGCAGGTCCTTATGCTGTTCTATTGGATAACAAGATTTATGTTTATAATCACGATGGAGTAACACACGACGGAACAATTACACTAAATAATAATTATATTTTATATAATTTTAATCAATCAAGAGTTTTAACACTTTATTATTTTTATACCGTTTATAATGGAAGATATTACCCAACTATAACAATTTCGAATGGAACACATTCGATTTCACAAGGAGTCGATTCAGGTAATGCATATATATACTTTAATTCGAACGGAACAATCTGTAATAATAATAACTCTTCTTGTATATATGGTTATAATAGACCTTTACAAATGAATATTTCTGTATATTATTGGACTTGTGATACGGATTATGGAGGCTGTAATCCTTCATTTACTCTTTTTGACGACTGGATTCTTAATAATTCGATTGTTGGTTGGAACAATACTCAAATAAAAGTAACAAATACTCTATCAACCGAACAATCAATATTCTCTAAGTTTACTATGTGGAGATATACAGTATATAATATCACACCTGCGTTTTGGAATAATGCAACAATAAGATTTCCGATGTTTGCAAAGGATACAATACCAATGTTTATAAATAAAGTAGTTTCTTCTTCTTCATACTATCCGGCAAACATCTTCTCAGTAAACGGCGAAGTGTTAAAGCCAAGATGGATTTTCTACTTAAACGATTATGTAGGTAATGCTCAGACAGGATTATATAAAGCGTGGGACCCGAATAATTATCAGGTTAAGTTATTTCTAAATAATGGTTCTATAATTCAAGACGACGTTTCAGAGTTATGTTATTTTATTCCTGCATATTCACCATCGAACTTGTCATTAATTTATTCTGTGACAGGTTACCTTACACCTTGTAGCTCGGACACATATGCAATTAACCCGTTGCAAGTTCCTTTATATGTAAACTGCTATTCGAACTCAACGCACTATATTATGAACATAACAAGCAACTTTGATTTACATTATGAATTATATTACACGCATGGCGGAATAAACGACGGTGAAGTTTCATTCCAAAAGAATTATTATAAAACTCTGGACAAGGCGACCAACTCGAATGTATCTTTATATATTAATAGTAGATTAGCTTGTCAATTTACTGACCAAACAAAAATCCTTGGACTGCCAGGATTAACTGTTAGCGATACTGTAATAAACAAAATTGTAATTACACCTATCTTCATTTCAACTCTTGCTTTATCAGTTTTAAATCCGTTTGTCTCCGTAATACCTGTAATATTGAATGATACATTTAGCATTATTTCGGTCGAAATGATGGCTGCTATATTACTGCTTATCTTCGCAGTTTCGATTATAATGAACCACAATGCAGTAAGAGATATGAAATATGGGCTGTTTATGCTTATTATGATGATTTCATTTATTGCATTTTACATACAACAAACACCGACAGTTCCAAAACAAAGCGGTTTAACTTCTGCAATAGATTCATTAGTTTCTTCGATAGATAGTTTTAGGTCGTCGGGTGGTCATTTAGAAGATATGCTTGCAACATCATTAATATTCTTATTTAATTTAATGAGTTTCTTATTACAATTACCATTATTATTTGTTCAAACAATAGAATACTCATTAATAGCAGTTTTGCCAATTGCAGCTAATGTTATTTCATTCTTCGCTATAATGTTAGAAACAGCAATTTATATTTGGATTATAATAAAGGTATACGAAATAATCTCGAATAAGTTCCAGAGAATATAAAATATATATGGTGGTTTAAATGGAATTTACGAGCATAATAACAAGTTTCTTATCAACATATGAAGTGTATTTAATTCCTTTATTCGCATTAGGAATTATAATGATGATAATGCCAACATACTCATTAGCATTTGCAGCATTCTCAATCATTATGTTTGTTCTTTATTTCATAATGGGATTAGAGATATTTGTTCATCTTGCAATCGCTTCGATTGTAATTGCATTTATAGTTAAGTATTTAGGATTATAATTATATAATGGTGATATTATGAAGGAATTCGAAGTAATAACAAAAGACGAAATAGTTTTAAGAGCGAAGCGATTAAGAAATTTAACGAAAATTCCTTGCAAGTTTTACTTTATAAAAAAGAGAGTAAAAGGTACAAATGATTCAGAAGATAAAGAATAATATTTTTGGGGTGTAAGGCCAGACGGTTTTATATACCTTTGTTGTATATTTTCTTATAGCCGTCTGGGAACCCCTTAATCAGAAGAGTTTATTACTGCCTAGTTCTTGTTCATATAGATTTTTTTGATATGCCTTGACATAGTCGAAGATACGATTTGGCTGGGACCATTTCATGTATTCGACAGCGAACGGCATATCTTTTGTTTTTTCATAGAGTTCAGAGACAAAAAGTTTTCGATAAAAGTGAAATGATGGCATTATAGAAATTTCTTTTTCTATTCCTGCTAGTTTTGATTCCAGATAATATACACGAAACGGAATATCAAACTTTTTCAGAGATAAAAAATAAGCAACGTAAGTTTTTTTACGGAGATAAGTAAAAAACGGACGTAAAGAACGGATAGGAGTATCTATATCATTTGCAGTTTTATATATATCGTATACAGGCAAATCGAATAAATTTATAAGTGGAATGATTTTAAACGCATTCGGATTTTTTATTGCTAAATCTCTTATTTCTTCTGTTGACATTGCTTTTTGTTTTGAATAGACGAAGCCGTTTGTTGCTTGTTTCCTTTTAAGTGCAATGCATTTTAGATAGTACTTGTCTTTTTTGTTATCATATAAGATAAAAGAATTAAGGGCTTCGGTGAACCTTACACCAGTGCAAGATATGAGTGTCAAGACTTTATATAAATCTTCGTCTTTGTCTTTTACATCCTTAATAAAATCTATATAGTTTTTCATCTCTTCTTTTATAGGGAAGCATCTATTCGAAATCTCTTCTCCAGTTAAGATTTTAACTGGTCTACTCATAGTTTTCACCTCATTATATGTTATATATACTCCTATATATCTATTGTTTGTCCAATTTTGGCATTCTTTATTTATTAATAGAGTTCTATTAATAAATGAAATACTACAACTAATATAATACAGCCGCAAGTTTTTTAAATCTATCTTTTAGTGTATATATTTAAATATCTTTTAATGTATCGAAATATATTAAAATTCCGAAAAATAGTATATTTAGATATACTAAAATAAAATAATCATTACTTTTTCATAAAATCAGAAAACTGTTTTAAATAGGATTCACGCATTTGTTTTGTCTTCTTTTTAATTTCAAAGATAATTAATTCCTTTATCTTTTTGTTTAATGCTATTCTTGCGTCTTCTCTTATCTTTTGATTGGTCAAAATCTCAATCGCTCTTGCACGTTCTAATGCGTCTTCTATATCTTCTGTTTCTTGTTCTATCTGGCGAATTACAAAATAAGCATACTCTTCTGACTTCATATTTTCTACTGATTCCTCATTTGCTTTTTCCTTCTCTTCCAGTTTCTTTTCATACTTCTCTGCTTCTTTTCGTATACCTTCTTGTTTCTTTTGGTAGTATATTTGCAACTCTTTATCAGTTAAAACATTTTTTATATCTTCAACAAATAAGTATCCCATAAACGTTGGCAGGTTTTCGGCAATTACTCTTATCTGCTCAAAGGAATATACGTTCTTAAACGATTCCATCATAAATTTATCTTCCTCTTCAAGCGCAGGGTTACCTATAAAGACAAGTCCATATGATTTCCCAACTTCATTGTCATCGTATCTATCAAGAAGCCAAATAACCATCTGGACTTTTGCATTCCTATAATTATTATTAATCCTTCTTATATCATTTGCGCAGCCAATAAATGCAATGCAATTACTTCTTGCATATTCGATTAGATTTGTCAAAACAATCTGTTCAGTTGTTGAATGCATTCGATAGTGAAAAAAACGTTTTAATTCGTCAATACCAATTGCTGTCTTTTTGCTATCTTTTA
>Ga0315298_1007300_pt1 | contig 14637 bp, 7 predicted proteins | sample WHS_1_MG_FD_203077 | JGI IMG/M metagenome (GOLD analysis project Ga0315298, IMG submission 203077) | Extremophilic microbial mat communities from Washburn Hot Springs, YNP, Wyoming, USA - WHS_1_MG | ecosystem: Environmental > Aquatic > Thermal springs > Hot (42-90C) | place: USA: Wyoming... | reverse complement strand
GGATGATGCGGATGCCTTCAAGCAAGTGGCGGATGATCTGGGGTTGTCCCACCAGGTCTGCAAGAGTCACGTGCAGCGGAACACGGAGCAGTTAGTGGAAGAGTTACGGTCTCTGGCGAAAGAGGACAGCGATGGGTCGTTGAGGGCCATCGGAGTGGCTCCCGAGCAGGCGGTAGCGGATTTGGAGCGGTTGAAGGAGTTGGTGCAGGAGAGGCAAGCGGAACAAGGGAAGGAGTTAGAAACGATGCTGGAGCGGTATCTGAAGGCCTCGCCGCCTCGGGAGGGGGAGAAAGCGACAGTTGCAAAAAGCGCATTTGTGAGCCCGAAGGACCAGGGAGGGATGAGGGCACAATGTCCTTTATATCCGAACCTCAGGGAACCATTGCTTGACAGGGGGATGGGAGTATGTTAAGATGAAGTTGCTCCAGGTCGGCCAGGCGGTCGCGCTCCGCGCCATGCGCGGGGTGAGGAAAGTCCGGGCTCCACAGGGCACGGTGCTGGGTAACGCCCAGGCGGGGTAACCCGACGGATAGGGCCACAGAAACAGACCGCCGGGTTGGGAGGAGGTAGGCAGGTAAATGGGTGAATGGGGAGTGGGTGGGGTGTGCGCATCCTGCCGATTCTCCACATACCAGATAACCATCCTCCCGACCCGGTAAGGGTGAAAAGGTGGTGTAAGAGACCACCGGCGTCCGGGGTGACCCGGGCGGCCAGGCAACCCCCACCGGGAGCAAGGCCAAGCAGGGGCGACGTAGGGGCAACCCTTGCGGTTGCCCCTGCACGGGGCGGCCCGTCCCGTCCGAGCCCCGGGTGGGCCGCATGAGGCGGCGGGCAACCGCCGTCCCAGAGAGATGACCGCCCACGACAGAACCCGGCTTATCGGCCGGCCTGGAGCACATCAAATTGCCGCAGGCCGACGCCCGGCACCGCGTGCCCGGGAAGGCTGATTTCCATCGGCACACCGGAGGCCCGAAATGCCCGACCCCAATGAAATCGTCCGTCAGATTGTGCAGTTCCTGGCCCCCTTCCTCCCCTACCTGCTGAAGGCCGGGGAGAAGGCCGCGGAGGAAGCGGGCCGCAAACTGGGAGCGGCGGCCTGGGAGCAGGCCCAGGCCCTCTGGGCCCGACTGCGCCCCAAAGTGGAGGCCCGTCCCGCCCTCAAGGAAGCGGTGGCGGATGTTGCCGCTAACCCCCAAGACGAAGATGCCCTGGCCGCCCTGCGCCTCCAACTGCGGAAACTGCTGGAAGAAGACCCCGCCCTGCAGGAGGAAGTGCGCCGCCTGATGCAGAGCGAAGTCGTCCAGCGGGTGCTGGCCGAAGGCGGCGGCCAGATTCGGGACGTCGTCCAGGAGGCCGAGGGCGGCCCCACCACCCAGGAGGTCCAGGCCCGCCAGAGCAGCACCGTGGAGAACGTCCGCCAGATTCGGAGAAGATAACGGATGACCGAAGGGCAACGTTCGGTAAAGCAGAAGATCATCGCCGAACCCGGCGCCCAAGTCCAGAACGTCGTCCAGGCGGTCATTGAGCAGGTCACCCTCGGCGTACGTGCCCTGCCGACGGATTACGCCACCCGCATCGCCAACTTCCTCTGCGACTACCTGGGCATGCCCGGGCGCCCCGTCCCCTTCGGCGGGCGGGAGGAGGCCTTGCAGGCGCTGGACCGCTGGCTGGACGATCCCACCGCGCCGCCCTACCTCCTCCTGGCCGCCCCTGCCGGACGCGGCAAATCCGCCCTCCTGGTCCGCTGGCTGGAGCGCCTGCGCCAGCGCGCCCCCGACCTGCCGGTGGTTTTCGTCCCCGTCAGCCTGCGCTACGAAACCGCCTCCCAGGCCGTCTTCTTCGCCGCCCTGGCCGCCCGCCTGGCCCACCTCTTTGGCGACAAGGTCCCCGCCGACCTGAGCCAGGCCCCCGCCGTCTGGCGGGGAATGGTGAGCGGTTACCTGAGCCGGCCCGCCCCCAATGGCCGCCTGCTGGTGGTGCTGGACGGCCTGGACGAGGCCACCGACTGGCAGGCGGGGCCCGACCTCTTCCCCTTCCAGCCGCCGCCGGGCCTGCGCGTCGTCGTTTCGGCCCGCTACCTGGCCGGAGAGCGCGGGCCGGAAGGCTGGCTGCGCCGCCTGGAATGGGACCGCCACCGCCTGGCCCGCCCTCTGGACCTGGACCCGCTGACCCGCGAAGGGGTGGCCGACGTGCTCCAGAGAATGGGTTTTCCCCTGGACGAACTGGGCCGCCGGGTGGACATTGTGGCCGAGTTGCACCGCCTGAGCGAGGGCGACCCGCTGCTGGTGCGCCTGTACGTGGACGACCTCTGGGCAAAGGGAGAGGTTGCCGCCCGCCTGCAGCCGGAGGACCTCCACGCCCTGCAGCCCGGCCTGGAGGGGTACTTTGACCGCTGGTGGGAGGACCAGCGCAAACAGTGGGGAGAGAAGGCCCCCCTCAAGGAGCCGGCCGTGCGGGAAGTGCTCAACCTGCTGGCGGCCGCCCTGGCCCCCTGGGGCAGGAGGACCTGCTGGCCCTGAGCCGGTTGGATACCTGGACGCTGGAGGAGGCCCTGCGCCCGCTGGCCCGCCTGGTGGTGGGGGACGGGAAACGGCAGGGTTATGCCTTCGGCCACCCCCGCCTGGGGCAGTACTTCTGGGAGAAGTTGAGCCGAAGGGAACAGCAGGCCCTGGAGGGGCGCTTCCTGGACTGGGGGCTGGGATGTGTGGAGCGACTCCGCCGGGGGGAAATGGCCCCGCGGGACGTTTCCCCCTACCTGGTGCGTGCCCTGGGGGGCCACCTGGCGCGGGCCGGGGCGGGGCCGGAGGGCTGGCTGCGCCTGGTGCACGGCGCCTGGGCAGGGGCAAACGAGGCGCTGGAGGGGGCCTATAGCCTGTTCCTCCACGACGTAACGCGGGCCTGGTGGGCCTGTGCGGCGGCCGACCGGGAGGCGACGGCCCGGGGCGAACCGGCCCCTTACCTGGGCGGGGAGGTGCGCTGCGCGCTGGTGGAGGCCAGCCTGCACTCCCTGGCCGGGAACATCCCCCCGGCCCTGCTGGCCGCGCTGGTGGAGAAAGGGGTATGGACCCCCGCCCAGGGCCTGGCCTATGCCCGCCAGGTGCCCGATCCCTGGCAACGGGCAGAAGCCCTGGAGAAACTGGCCCCCCACCTGCCAGAAAACCTGCTGGACCAGGCCCTGCCCGCCGCCAGGGAAATCGGGATTGAATCCGCCCGCGCCGAGGCCCTGGCCGCCCTGGCCCCCCACCTGCCGCCCGACCTGCTGGCCCAGGCCCTGGCCGCCGCCGGGGAAATCCGGGATGCAGACGACCGCACCCAGGCCCTGGCCGCCCTGGCCCCCTACCTGCCGCCGGAGCAACAATCCCAGGTGCTGGCCGAGGCCCTGACCGCCGTAAGGGAAATCGGGGATGCAGACGATCGCGCCCGGGTCCTGGCCGCCCTGGCCCCCCACCTGCCGCCGGAGCAGCGGCCCCAGGTGCTGGCCGAGGCCCTGGACGCCGCCAGGGAAATCCAGTATGCACCCGCCCGCGCCGATGCCCTGGCTGCCCTGGCTCTCCACCTGCCGCCGGATGAGCGGCCCCAGGTGCTGGCCCAGGCCCTGGCCGCCGCCAGGGGAATTGAGTGGGAATCCGCCCGCGCCTGGGCCCTGGCCGCCCTGGCCCCCCACCTGCCAGAGGACCTGCTGGCGCAGGCCCTGGCCGCCGCAAGGGGAATCAGGGATGAATACGACCGCACCCAGGCCCTGGCCGCCCTGGCCCCCCGGTTGGCCGAATTGGGCTACCCTCAGGAGGCCCTGGCCGCCGCCAGGGAAATCGAATATGCGGATGACCGCGCCCGCGCCCTGGCAGCACTGGCCCCCCACCTGCCGCCGGAGCAACAGCCCAAGGTGCTGGCCGAGGCCCTGGCCGCCGCCAGGAAAATCGAGGATGCGGGTGGCCGCGCCCGCGTCCTGACCGCCCTGGTGCAGCACCTGCCACCGGAACTTCTGCCCGAAGCCCTGACCGCCGCAAAGGAAATCAAGGATGCCGATGACCGCGCCCGCGTCCTGACTGCCCTGGCGGAACGCCTGCCGGAACTTTTGCCCGAAGCCCTGACCGCCGCAAGGGAAACCCGGAATGCAGATGACCGCGCCCGCGCCCTGACCGCCCTGTCTCCCCGCCTGGCCGAACTCCCCCGCCCGGACCTCTACCGCCCTTGGGACGAAACCCTACCGCACCTGGCCCGCCGCACCCGCCCCGACCTGCTGACGGACCTGCGGGCCCTCGTCCCGGTCATCCACGCCCTGGGTGGGGAGGCGGCCATCGCCGAAACCGCCCGCGCCATCCAGGACGTCGCCCGCTGGTGGCCGTAAACGCATCACGCTTCACGCTTCACGCTTCACGTTTCACGTTTCACGCTTCACGTTTCACGCTTCACGCTTCACGTTTCACGTTTCACGCTTCACGTTTCACGTTTTACGTTTTACGTTTCACGTTTTACGTTTCACTCAGGAGATCACCCGATGCCCATCACCGTCGGCGACCGCATCCGCATAGACCCCTTCCCGGAAGAGGCCGAGGTCTACCGCCTGACCGAAGAGGGGGACCGCGTGGTCCTGGGCGTCATCTTCCACCCCTCCGGGCAGGCGAAGAGCCTGGTGCTGGACCGCCAGGAACTGGCCCGCCGCGTCCACCGCCTCCCCTCCCTCGGGGAAAACCTCCTCGCCCAGGCCCTCCCCCGCGACCCCTTCCTCCTCTTCGCCGAAGCGACCCGGATGCGCCTGGCCCACGCCTTTGACCCCCACTACGCCGTCAGCGTCACCCAGGTGGACCTCCTCCCCCACCAGGTGGACGCCGTCTACCGCCACATCCTCCCCCTCCCCCGCATCCGCTTCCTCCTGGCCGACGACCCCGGCCTGGGCAAGACCATCATGGCCGGCCTCGTCCTCAAAGAACTCAAGGCCCGCGGCGTCGTCCGCCGCACCCTCCTCGTCGTCCCCGCCCACCTGCAGGACCAGTGGCTGCGGGAACTGCGCGACTGGTTCCGCGAGGACTTCGTCCCCCTCCGCCGCGACCTCCTCCGCACCCTCTCCGCCGCCGACTTCTTCCACCGCAACCCCCAGGTCCTGGTCTCCCTGGACTTCGCCCGCCGCGAGGACGTCCGGGAACTCCTGGCCCGCCAGTCCTGGGACTTCGTCATCGTGGACGAGGCGCACAAACTCTCCGCCACCCGCTACGGCCAGAAGGTCTACAAGACCAAACGCTACCAGTTGGGCGAGGCGCTGGCCCCCCGGGCCACCCACCTCCTCTTCCTCACCGCCACCCCCCACCGGGGCGACGACCACGCCTACTTCCTCCTCCTCAACCTGCTGGAGCCCCGCCTCTTCGCCGGCCCCGACCCGTTGAAGCAGGCCGCCCGGGCCGAAGGGCTCCCCTTCGTCCTCCGCCGCACCAAAGAGCAGGTCACCGACCTCCAGGGCCGCAAACTCTTCCGCCGGCGCGAAGTCCAGACCGTCCCCGTCCCCCTCACCGACGCGGAACGGCGCCTCTACGACGCCGTCACCGCCTACGTCCGCCGCTGGTACGCCGCCGTCTCCGGCCGAACCGACCGCCGAAGCCGCAACGTCGCCCTGGCCCTCACCGTCCTCCAGCGCCGCCTCTCCTCCAGCCTCTTCGCCGTCCGCGAGTCCCTCCGCCGCCGCCGGAGCAAACTCCAGAAACTCCTCGCCGAGTGGGAGCGCCGCCTCCAGGAGGAAGACCTCCCCGAATGGGACGAGGACGCCCTCCAGGACCTGGCGGAAATGACCGCCGGGGAGTGGGAGACCTTCCAGGAACGGCTGGAGGGGCTCACCGCCGCCCAGACCCCCCAGGAGGTACAGGACGAACTGGATGAACTGGACGAACTGGTCCGCCTGGCCCTGGAGGCGGAGAAGGCCGGGGAAGAGGCCAAAGTCCGGGAGTTGCGCCGGGTGGTGGAGACCCACCTCCGCCACCACCCCGACGAGAAACTGCTCATCTTCACCGAGTTCAAGGACACCCTCACCGCCCTGGAGCGCCGCTTCCGGGAGTGGGGCTTCCCCTGCGCCGTCATCCACGGGCAGATGAACATGGCGGCCCGGGTGGACGAAGAGCGCCGCTTCCGGGACGAGGTCCAGGTGATGATCGGCACCGACGCCGCCGGGGAGGGCATCAACCTCCAGTTCTGCCGCCTGATGGTCAACTACGACCTCCCCTGGAACCCCAACCGGCTGGAACAGCGCATGGGCCGCATCCACCGCTACGGCCAGACGCGGGATTGCTTCGTCTTCAACATGCTCTACCCCGAAACCCGCGAGGGCCGGGTCCTGGCGCGGCTGATGGAGAAACTGGAGCGGATGCGCCAGCGCCTGGGCGACACCATCTACGACGTCATCGGCACCCTGCTGGAAGGGGTCCGCCTGGAGGACCTCATCATGCAGGCCGTCGTGGCCGGGGAGGAGGCGGAACCGGAGCAGGTGCTGGACAGCATCCAGGTGGAGGAGCGCCTGGAGGAGTTCCGCCGCGCCCTGGAGGAGAACGCCCTGGCGGGCCACCACATTGACCTCTCCGCCGTCCAGCGGGACCAGGCCGATTCCCTCCTGCGGCGGCTCGTCCCCTGGGACGTGGAGCGGTTCACCCGCCTGGCCGTCCGCACCGTCGGCGGCCAGTTCGCCGAAGACCGGCAGTCCCCCGGCGTCTTCCGCCTCAGCGTCCCCCGGGAGTTCCTGAAGGCGCGGGGCCTGCAGGGCGACGCCTTCGCGCGGGGCCTGCGGGTGGCCTTTGAGCGGGAGACGGCCCGCCGGGCAGGCGCCGAGTTCTTCGCCCCGGGGCACCCGCTGTTAGAGGCCCTGATTGACCACTTCCTGCAGAAAGACCGCCCGGCCCGGACCGTCCTGGTGGACGAGAAGGGGCGCCGGGGCACCCTCTGGCTCTATCGGTTGCGCCTGCAGGACGGGCGGAACCAGCCGGCCCTGGAGCGCCTGATGGCCCTCTTCCACGACTTCGCCACCGGCGAGACGCGCGAGGTGGACCCCCGCGTCCTCTGGGAACTGGAACCGCCGCCGGAGGGCCTGCCCCTCCCCGAGGACCTCCCTGTCCTCCTGGAGGCGGCGGGCCGGGCGGCCCGACGGCAGGCGCTGGAGCATCTGGACCTCCTCCGGCAGGAGGCCCAGGCCCGCCGGGAGCGGGAGTGCGCCATCAAAGAGCGCTGGCTCCGGGCCTCCTGCGACGAACTCATCCGGGAATCCCAGGACAAACTCTTCGCCTACCACCGCCGCCGGGATGCGGGCGAGGAGATGGACGCCGCCATCCGGCAGGAGGAGGAAAACCTGAAGGCCCTGCTTCGGGAGCAGAGGGAGCGCCTGGCCGAACTGGAGAAAGAGCGGCAGGTGGACCGCCTGGAGCCCGAACTGGAGGCCGTGGCCCTCATCCTGCCCAAACCTCCGGCGGCGCCGGAAGCCCCCGGCGCGGGGGAAGAGGCCCGATGGCAGGTGGAGGCGGCGGGGATGCGAGTGGCGATGGAGTACGAACGGAGCCAGGGCTGGAGCCCCGTGGACGTGAGCCGGGACTTCCGGGGGTACGACATCCAGTCCACCTCGCCCGCCGGGACCCGGTACATTGAGGTCAAGGCCTTTGCGACCACCGGCCCCCTGGAACTGACGCCCCACGAGTGGCAGATGGCCCGGCGACTGGGGGAGGCCTACTGGCTCTACGTGGTGGAGGACGCCCTGACGGCCCCCCGTCTCCACCGGATCCCCGACCCGGCCCGGCGCTACCAGCCCCAGGCCGTGATGGGCGTCGTCAAACTGGTCATTGAGGACTGGAAGGGAGGTCATGATGGTCCCTGAACAACTGCGTCGGCTCATACAGCAAGGCGAAAGCATGGATGTGGAGTTCAAAGGCGAATCTCAGCGCCCGCTCTCCGATGACGACATCGTCAGGGCGGTAGTGTGTCTGGCGAACCGGCCCGGAAGCGCCAGCGGCTGGCTTCTCATCGGCGTGGAGGATGATGGGCGGATCACCGGCGCCCACCCCCGCCACGGGAACATCACCGACCCCTTGCGCCTTCAGGCGCTCATTGCCAACCGCACCCGCCCATCCCTTTCCGTCCAGGTGCATGTGGTGCCCCTGCAACCGGAGGGCGTGGAAATCATTGCCATTGAAGTTCCACCTTCTCGCACCCCTGTCGGCACCGCCGACGGCGCCTATCTGCGGCGCGCCATCGGCGGGCGAGGCAGGCCCGAATGCGTCCCGATGCACTTCCACGACATCCAGTCCCTGCAGGCCACCCGGGGGCTTCTGGACTACTCCGCCGTCGTCGCGGAAGGCGCCACCTGGGACGATTTGGACCCCCTGGAGTTTGAGCGCTTCCGGCGGTTTGTGCGGGAAAGCCGGGGACGGGGAGACGAAACCCTTCTGGAACTCTCCGATGAGGAACTGGCGAAGGCCCTGGGCGCTGTGGAGGCCAACCACGCCGTCACCCGCATTCGCGTGCTGGGCCTGTTGCTTTTTGGCCGGGAAGCGTCTTTGCGCCGTTTTCTCCCTGCCCACGAAGTCGCCTTTCAGGTGCTTCGGGGAGACCGGGTGGAAGTCAACGAGTTTTTCCGCTATCCCCTGTTGCGCGTGATGGAAGAGGTGCTCCTGCGCTTTCGCGCCCGCTACCGCGAAGAGGAGGTTATGGTGGGACTGCTGCGGGTGGGCGTGCCCGAATACTCCGAACGAGCGTTCCGCGAAGCCGTCGCCAACGCCTTGATCCATCGCGACTACACCCGCCTGGGCGCCGTTCACATCCAGTGGTATGACGACCGCATTGAGGTCACCAACCCCGGCGGCTTCCCGGAAGGGGTGCATTTAGGCAACATCCTGGTGACCCCACCCCGCCCCCGCAATCCCCTCTTGGCGGACGCCTTCAAGCGAGCAGGCGTGGTGGAACGCACCGGGCGAGGTATTGACATTCTGTTCACCGAACAACTCCGCAACGGGCGCCCCGCTCCCTCCTACGAGCGGAGCACACCGACAGACGTCGTCCTGGTGCTCCCTGGCGGGCAGGCCAACCTGGCCTTTGTCCGGCTGGTGGTAGAGGAGAATCAGGCCGGACGCCCGCTGAGGCTGGACGAACTGCTCCTTCTCAATGCCCTCTGGCAGGAGCGGAGCCTGACGGTGGTGCAGGCCTCCCGCCTTCTGCAAAAGCCCGAACCCGATGCCCGCGCCGCTCTGGAGCGGCTGGTGGAAGTCGGCCTGGTGGAGGCCCGGGGCGAACGCAAAGGGCGCACCTACCACCTCTCGGCAGCCACCTACCGCCGACTGGGGGAGCCTTCCGCCTACGTACGCCAACGAGGCTTTGAACCGCTGCAGCAAGAGCAAATGGTACTCCAGTATGTGCAAAAATACGGGCGCATTACCCGGGCCGAAGCCGCAGAACTGTGCCGTCTCTCTCCCCCTCAAGCCTACCGGCTCTTGCAGCGCCTGGTGAAAAGCGGTAAACTGGTCCAGCACGGGCGAAAAAAGGGATCCTGGTATGAACGGCAAGCGTAAAATAACCACGCGTCGTTATTACATAACGACGCGCGCATATATTTGCGACAACGGGCAATCGGGCATGATTATGAGCAGGACCGGGTGAAAATGAGTGCAACTGAGGCACGATACCGTCCCCGACCGGTTGATCTTCCGCCGCAGCAAACGCATTATCCAACCGTCTTAGCCGGTTATCAAACCATCTCCGTAACTACCTACCAGGGAGCCCCCGGGCAAGCGCTATCAAAGACGCGGCGAAGGCATGCCCCTGTAGCGCAGGCCGCCAGGCCTGTATTCGCAGGCTAAAGCCTACGCTATATTATCTGCAAACGATTCAGGGTAGGTAATTACCCATCTCCGCAAATTTGTTTCAAAATGAGAGTGTGCGATAATAAAGACCATCGGCATTCAGAGCGCAGTGACCGGGATGAACAACGCCAATCAACCTCTCAGCGGCCACCTACCGCCGCCTGGGGGAGCCCTCCGCCGACGGTTTGAAATCAGGACACGGATGCACACGGGTCTCACCGATGAGCACGGCAACTACCCGCCAGGGGGCTCCGGTCACGTGCATACAAAATACCGGCAAAGGTATGCCCCCGTAGCGCAGGCCGCCAGGCCTGCATGCAGGCTGACAGCCTGCGCTACGTTATCTGCAAACCGATTCGGGTAGTAGTTACATCCGTGAACATCCGTACCATCCGTGCCCATCCGTGTCCCATTGAACCGAATCCACCGGTAGCCAGAAACGGAGATAGACTATGACGGAGTCCCGTTTCCTCATAGAAACCCTCCTCCCCCTGCGGGCCCTCTCCGAAGAGGCCCGCCGGGAGAAGGCCATCCGCCACGGCCACATCTCCACCCTCCACGTCTGGTGGGCCCGGCGGCCCCTCGTGGTGGCCCGCGCCGCCGTCCTGGGCGCGCTGCTCACCGAAGAGGCCGGGGTGGACGAGAACTTCATCGCCCGCCTCTGCCGCTGGGAGGTCCACGACGGCGACCCCGCCGGCCGCTACCTCCTGGAGCAGGCGCGCCATCTCATCCGCCAGCGCTTCGGCGAGACCCCGCCCCGGGTGCTGGACTCCTTCGCCGGGGGCGGCTCCATCCCCCTGGAGGCCCTCCGCCTGGGCGCCGAGGCCTGCGCCGTGGAGTACAACCCCGTGGCTTACCTCATCCTGAAAGCCACCCTGGAATACCCCCAGCGCTACGGCCACCGCCTGGTGAGCGAAGTCGGCCGCTGGGGCGGGTGGGTCCTGGAACAGGCCCGCCGGGAACTGGCCGCCTTCTACTCCCCTCTCCCTGTGGGAGAGGGGCCGGGGGAGAGGTCAACCCCCATCGCCTACATCTGGAGCCGCACCCTCCGCTGCCCCAATCCCGCCTGCGGCGCCGAAATCCCCCTCTTCCGCCAGTTCTGGCTGGCCCGCAAGGCCGACAAACGGGTGGCCCTCAAACCCATCCCGAACCCGGCGGCGAAACGGGTGGACTTCGCGGTCGTGGAGGGCCGGGCGGTTGACTTTGACCCCTCCCAGGGCACGGTGAGCCGCGGCAACGCCGTCTGCCTGGTGTGTGGCGCCAGCGTCCGGGACGACTACGTGAAGGCCGAGGCCCAGGCCGGGCGCATGGGCCACCGCCTGGTGGCGGTGGTGACCACCCGGGGCCGGGGGCAGGGCCGCCACTACCGCCTGGCCACCGAAGAGGACCTCGCCGCCTTCCGCCGGGCCGAGGCCGCCCTGCAGGCCCTGCTGCAAACCCCCTCCCCCTGGCCCTTTGGCCTCCCCTGGGTGCCCGAGGAGCCGTCGCCCGGAACTATCGGACAAGGACCTTCGCAACGGCCGAGTTATGGGATGACAACCTGGGGGAAGTACTTCAACCCCCGCCAGTTGCTGGCGCTGGTGACCTTCGGCAAATGGGTGCGGGCTGCCCACGGGGAAATCCTCCGCCAGACCTCCGACCCCGACTTCGCCAGAGCCGTGGCAACGTATCTGGCGCTGGCGGTGGATCGGCTTGCTGATTACAACGCCACACTGTGCCTTTGGCATGTGACGGGAGAAAAGATCGCCCATGTGTTCACGCAACACGACCTGAAAATGGCTTGGGACTATGTGGAGATCAATCCTTTCAGCGGCGTAACGGGCGACTGGAAAGGGGCTGTTGAGTGGCTACCTCACCCGCGAATCCCGCATCCCGCAGGTGGGCTCCGCCCACCTCGGCTCCGCCGCCGCCCTGCCCTTCCCCGACAGGCACTTTGACGCCGTCGTCATAGACCCGCCCTACGCCGACAACGTCCCCTACGCCGACCTCTCCGACTTCTTCTACGTCTGGCTGCGGCGCACCGTGGGCGACCTCTACCCCGAAGCCTTCCGGTGGACGCTGACGCCCAAAGACGAGGAGGCCGTGGTCAACCCCGCCCGCTTCGGCGGCCGAAAACGGGGGGAAGAAATCGCCCAGAAACACTACGAGCGGCTGATGCAGGCCTCCTTTGCCGAAATCTACCGCGTCCTCAAGCCCGGGGGTATGGCCGTCGTCATGTTCACCCACCGCTCCACCGCCGCCTGGGAGTCCCTGATTCAGTCCCTCCTGGACGCCGGCCTCTACCCCACCGTCTCCTTCCCCGTGCACACCGAAATGGAGGCCTCCACCCACCAGCGGGGCAAGGGCGCCATCCAGAGCACCATCCTCATGGCCTGCCGCCGCCGTCCGGAGGACGCCCCCATCGGCTGGTACGACCGGGTGCGCACGGAACTGGAGGAGGCCATCCCGGAGCGCCTGGCGGAGTTCTGGCGGGCGGGCATCCGCGGGGCGGACTTCTTCATCTCCGCCATCGGCCCGGCCGTGGGCGTCTTCGGCAAATACCGCAGGGTCATGCGCCCCGACGGCCGGGAGGTGAGCGTGAGCGACCTGCTGGACCAGGCCCGGGCCATCGTCACCGCCTTCGCCCTGGAACAGTTGGGGCTGGCCCGGCTGGACGAGCCCACCCGCTTCTACGTCCTCTACCGCTGGGCCTACGGCGGGGAGGACGTCTCCTTTGACGAAGCGAACAAACTGGCCAAGAGCGTGGGCGCGGAACTGGACGCGCTGGCAACCCGGCACCGCCTGGTGACGCGCCGGGGGGACACCGTCCAACTCCCCACCTACGCCGAACGGCTGCGGCAGGAGGCCTGCCTCCGCTCCCTGCAGAAGGCGCTGGAGGACGGGGCCCTGGCCCGGTTGCCGGAAATAGACCAGGTCCACCTGGCCCTCTACTTCTGGCGGAAGGGGGAGGTGGAGGCACTGGCGGGCCTGCTGGGGCAGACCGGCGTCCTCTCCGAGGACCACCCCCTCTGGCAGACGGCGCAGGCGCTCCTGGAGATAGAACAGGGGCAGAACGGCGGTGCAGTGGACGAAGAGGCCACCGTCCTGGCCCAACTCCTGGGCAGCAAGCGCAGCCTCCTGCGCCAGGCCGGGGACCTCCAGGCCACCGCCCGCCAGCCCCGCCTGTTTTGAAAATCCCCTTTTGCCACGAATTGCACGAATTTCACGAAATAAGATAAAAATTCGTGTCCATTCGTGAAATTCGTGGCAAATTCTGATACCGGAGGTGAACGGATATGCCCGCACAGAGCGCGAAACGGGTTTGGGAGGTCTGCGAACCGCACCCGGACGTCTTCTCCCGGGACCCCGACCCCTCCCTCTTCGCCATCAGCCTGCACCACGTGATGCAGGGCTCGGCGGACCGGGACTACACCGACCCGGAGCGGTTCTTCACCCGCACCTACATGACCCGCGCCCTCTCCGACCTGCTGGAACGGGTGGTGGGACGGCTGGCCGGCCTGGAGCGCGGCGCCCCCGTCCTGCGCCTGGAAACCCCCTTCGGCGGCGGCAAGACCCACACCATGACCGCCCTCTACCACATCGCCCGCTCCCCGGACCCCGTCGCCGGGCACGAAGCCGTCCGGCCCATCCTGGAACGGTTGAACCTGCGCACCCTTCCCCCGGACATCCGCGTCGCCGTCCTGGACGGCCGGGGGCTGGACGTCCGGGAGCGGCGGACGGAGGACGGCCTGACCGTGCGGACCCTCTGGGGTGAACTGGCCGTCCAGTTGGGCGGCCGTCCCGCCTACGAGATGCTGGCCGGCGCCGACGAGACCCGCACCGCCCCCGGCGGCGCCCGTCTGACCGAACTCCTCCACCGCTTCCGCCCCGCCCTCATCCTGATGGACGAGGTCCTGGAATACCTGGTCAAGGCCCGCGCGGTGAAAGTCGGCGACAGCAACCTGATGGAGCAGACCGGCGCCTTCCTGGGCGAACTCACCGCCGCCGTGAGCGCCGTCCCCCAATGCGTTCTGGTCCTGGCACTCCCCGCCTCCTCCCTGGAAGTCGCCGCGGAGAACCAGGAGGCCGCCGAGCGGCTCTTCCAGTACGCCAAAAAGGTCCTGGGACGGATGGAACTGGTGGAGACGCCCGTCGCCCAGGACGAGGTCTTCGGCGTCCTGCGCCGGCGCCTCTTCCGCTCCGTCGGCAGCGAACGGGACCACCGGAGGGCCGTGGACGCCCTGCGGGACTACTACGACGAGTACGCCCGCTTCTTCCCCGACCGGCTGCGCTCCCCCGACTACAAGGAGCGGATGCTGAACGCCTACCCCTTCCACCCGGAACTCATAGACCTCCTCTACGAGCGCTGGGGGCCCCATCCCCAGTTCCAGCGCACCCGCGGCGCCCTGCGCCTCCTGGCCCTGGTCCTGCGTCGGCTCTGGAGCCAGCGCCCCGGTTCCGCCCTCCTCATCCAGCCCCACCACGTGGACCTGGCCGACCGCCACATCCGCGGCGAGGTGGTGCGCCTCCTGGATGGCGGCATGGACGCCGTGGTGACGGGCGACATCCTCCAGCGGGCCCGGGAGATAGAGCAGTCGCTGGGCGGCGAGTACGCCCGGGAGGGACTGGGCCGGGGGGCCGCCACCTGTGCCTTCCTGTACAGCATCTCCGCCGCCACCCGGGACGTGGGCGCCACCGAGGAGGAAATCCGCACCGCCCTCCTCCGCCCCGACATCAATCCGGCGATGGCCTCGGAGGTGCTGGGACGGCTGCGGGAGGGGCTCTGGTACCTGCGCTACCGCGACCGCCGCTACCTCTTCACCGCCCGGCCCAACCTGAA
>Ga0315298_1007299_pt1 | contig 14638 bp, 11 predicted proteins | sample WHS_1_MG_FD_203077 | JGI IMG/M metagenome (GOLD analysis project Ga0315298, IMG submission 203077) | Extremophilic microbial mat communities from Washburn Hot Springs, YNP, Wyoming, USA - WHS_1_MG | ecosystem: Environmental > Aquatic > Thermal springs > Hot (42-90C) | place: USA: Wyoming... | reverse complement strand
GGGTCTTCGGCTCTCAGATCGTATTCAGGAGTCCATGATGCATTATTTACAAGGTAACTCAGACGGAGGGAAGCCTTTGTTTTTGACGGGCACATGATTTTAACCCGTACCTCGCCTGTGGGTTGATTCAGGTTGCTGAGGTTATTCAGCTGGTTTGAAATACGGGTAATCTGTTCGTTGAGATCGCTGATCTCCTTCGAAAGACTGATGCGAAGGCGGCCGGTTTCGGCAAACCGGGCCCGGATAAATTCGTCAGCGGCTTTCAGGTCGGCTATGTTAACGCCGGTATTGGTTCCACCGATGGAGCGATTGGATTTCAGAAAAGCTTCTTCCTCATCACAGACAGTCAGGGCTGATTTTTTCAGGTTCACCATATTCTGGAGAAGCTGAAGAGAATCCTTCAGGACTTTTATCTGTTGGTTTTCTTCCGGGCTTTTCAGATAGTTGATCTGGTAATTTACAGAGAGGATGGTAATGTTCCCTGTTCCCTGAACCTGAACGCTTTGTGCATTGATTTCAGCGGGAAGGCCGCTGAACAAAAGTTCCCGGGTTCCAGGCTCCAGCGAAACGCTTCCTTCCCTGGAAACCAGAGCTCCGTTGAGGAAGACAGTAACGTCAGTAAGGTTTGATGCCACAGGAACCGGTTGTTGTGCCATTGCCCGAAAATGGAAGACGATTGCAATCATCAGGATTCCTGCCGGTAGAAGTGTTTGTTTTTTCATGGATCGGATTGATTTTATAAGACGGACAAATTTATTCTGTCGGATAAGCAATCAGGCCTGTTGGTCAAAGGTAGTATTTCTTTCATAAAAATCAGGAACGAAAGGGAGGTGCAGGTTCAGATTATCCTTTACCTTTGATAAAAAACGCAGCCGTATGAAAACTTATTTTTTGCTTCTGACAATTTTTACGGGGGTATTTGCTCCGGCCAGGCTGAAAGCACAGGCCTGTGATTTGTATTATCCTGCAAAAGCAGGTACCGTTCTGGAAATGAAACATTATGATGCCAAAGGAAAGGAAACCGGAACTTCCAGGACAGTAATAGTGAGCAGCCGGGAAATTCCCGGGGGAATAGAGGTTACTGCCCGGAATGAATTTCCTCCCAGAAAAAAGGGTGAGCAGGCTTACTCAAATGAATACACCATTCATTGCGTCAATGGTCAGGCAACCATTGATATGAAAAATTATATGAACGGAGAGTCCATGGCCGGTTTTGAGAACATGAAGGTGGAAGTGAGTGGCGACCAGCTTGATCTTCCTTCCAATCCGAAGCCGGGAGATATGCTGAAGGGAGGGGTTTTGTCAGTGAAAATTGTCAATGAATCTGGCATGCAGATCATGCAGATGACAACGAAGATCAGTAACCGCAAGGTGGAAGCAATTGAGCCGGTTTCCACTCCGGCCGGGACATTCGAATGCATAAAAATTTCATATGACAGTGAGGCAAAAATGCTCTTTACGGTACGTGCGCACGGGGTGGAATATTACAGTAAAAATGCAGGACTGGTAAAATCCGAGACCTTCGATTCAAAAGGCAGGCTTACAGGATATACTGTGCTGACCAAGATCGAGTAAAATTTATGGGCAATCCCTGTAAGATAGATTGCAGGCAGGGTTATAAGGGTTTCAGAAAGAAATGGGTTTGTTTTTCGGTTTGTTCAATGCCAAGGATTTCTGAAATGATGAGGTTTGCAAGGATATTTTCCGCTTCAAATCTTCTCAAACGGGCAATGCGGGTAAATTTTGACAGGGTAATGTAATCATTTTCCCTCAGGTACGACAAGAGCATTTTTTCTTCAGCGGAATAGCGAATGATGATTCCTTTCGGGCTGGATTTTCTTTTCCAGACCTTTACCCAGACGGGATGCGCCAGGATATTCTGGTCCTTAATGCGCAGGTAAGCGCGCCATTTCCCTTCGTCAGTGAGGGCATAGTAAGGTTTATCAGAACCGGGAGGAATGCGGATTTCGAGAACCGTTTTTCCTTCCACAGTCCATTTTTCGGTAATAAAAGGAACTTCCGGCCGGCAGTACATCCGGGCGGCTGCTTCGGCCATGTAATATTCTTCATCTGTTCTTACACCGGCAATCCGACCGTTGTCCTTTACTCCAATCAGGAGAATCCCTCCGTCGGTATTGGCGAATGCACAGAGCGTGCGGGCAATCTTGCGGGAATCACTGATCTCGAACTTGAAATCAAGTTGCTGACTTTCCCCTTGCTCTATAAGTCTTTGTATATAAGTAGCCACAGAATAAAAATCAGTCCGAAAATAATAAAAGGGAAACAAATGAGCGAAAGAAAATAAAAAAGGTATCAGCCATGACTGATACCCTGATGTGGAGAATATGGGAGTCGAACCCATGACCTTTTGCATGCCATGCAAACGCTCTAGCCAGCTGAGCTAATTCCCCGTGAAAGAACCCTGGTAGCATCTTGTTGAATGTCAGTTGATTTTAATAAAGGCCCATCAACAGATGCGCTGCAAATTTAAAACATTTTTTCTTACCTGCAAAAGGCTTTTTTGGCAATAAGACCACCTGTATTTACGTTTAAATTAACAAAAGGTGGAATAGTCGGGAAGGGGTAACCTAAAAAATGAAAGACTATGGAACCGATAAATCATTTCGTGCCGACCTGGAAAGGAGCCGGCCGATCTTCTTCCAGGTTGGCTGTATTATTTAACATTTCTTCTTAAAAATTGACAGAAGGTGAATCAAAAACGGCAAAAATATATTAACTTTACAGCCTCAATTTCTAAATGCCATGGAAGTTAAGAAATCGGATAAAGCAAACCTTGAGAAGCAGAGAGGTATTTTCCTTCAGCTGGGGTTAGTAATAACACTCGGACTGATGCTGGTTGCCTTCGAATGGACCACCAAGCCTTCGAATGTCAAGTCAGTATATCAGGTTGAACAGCAGGCTGTTGAACAGGATATTATTCCGGTTACCCGTCAGGAACAGCAACCGGTTGAACAGCCGCCGCCACCTAAGGTTACTGAGGTGCTGAATATTGTTAATGACGATGTGAATATTGATGATGAACTGAAGATTGAAGATTCGGATGTGAAACAGAATGCTTCCTTTCAGATAAAGGATTATGTCGATCAGCCGGAAGAAGAAGCAGCAGCCGAGGAAGAAGTCTTTTTCATTGTGGAAGAAATGCCCAGTTTCATGGGTAAAGGGCAGGAAGGTTTCAGGGAATGGATCCAGAAAAACCTTCAGTACCCGCCGGTAGCTGCTGAAAACGGAATTCAGGGCCGCGTATTTGTCCAGTTCGCCGTCAACTCAAAGGGAGAAGTAGTTGATGCCAAAGTGGTAAAAGGCGTTGACCCGGCGCTCGATATGGAAGCCCTCAGGGTGGTGATGTCAAGCCCTAAATGGACCCCGGGAAAACAAAGAGGTAAACCGGTAAAGGTGCAGTTTACCTTCCCCATTGTATTTGTTTTGCAGTAACAGTTTTTTTAAAATACAAAGCAGCAGGCAGGAAATCCATCCTGCCTGCTGTTTTTTATTAGGTATAACATCATATCATATTATTCGTATTTTTATGAAAATTTTAAAAGCATCCCTATGAACAGATTGGCTACCCTGCTCATTATGGTTCTGGTATTCACCTCGTGTGCAAGCCGGAAGAAACTGCTTACCCAGCAACGATATGATGAAGTGATTGAACGTTGTGTCAAAAGTCTTATTAAGGACCCCGGTGATGAGGAAAGTGCCCGGCAACTTGACCAGGCATACCGGCTGGCGAATGAACGGGATCTTTCGCGCATTAAATATCTGAAGGAAGAAGGCAATCCGAACAATTATGACGAGATGTTTAGCCTGTACTCGGCCTTAAAATACAGGCAGGAAAGGGTCAGGCCCGTGAATCCGCTTCATTTTGACGGGCGCACAGTATCTCTTCCCTATACAGATTATGATGCTGAGATGATCACGGCCAAAAAAAGTGCGGCAGAATATTTTTATAATAACGGGAAACGCCTGATGGCTGAAAACACCAAAGAAGGGTACCGTACGGCCTGGTATCAACTCACTAAGGCAAGGGATTACAGCGGAGGAGCCTACCCTGACCTGGACCAGATGATTGTTGAAGCACGCCGGAAGGGCATTTCCAGGGCACTGATCGAAATTGAAAACCGTACCCAATTTCGTTTGCCCCCCGATTTCATCGGCAATGTTCTGAGTTTCAATACCGATTATCTGCGGCAGGAATGGGTGGAATATTATCTTACCGACCGGGATCAGAGCATTGATTTTGATTACCTGATCCAGGTGAATTTGCTGTACATTGATATATCTCCTGACCGGGTTACCGAAAAAGACCAGCATGTGACGAAGGAGGTGGATGACGGATTTCAGTATGTGCTCGATGCAAGGGGCAATGTAATGAAGGATTCGGCCGGGAATGACATCAAGATAAAAAAGACCAAAACCATCAGTTGCAGCCTGATTGAGAGCATTCAGGAAAAAAGTGTCAGCCTGAGGGGAGAAGTGGAATTCATGATGCTCAACCCCGACAAAAGGCTTTTGAAGAAAGAGCCGATAGGGGCGGAATCAAGATTCACCTTCACTTCAGCCAGAGCGATTGGAGATGTTAAGGCCCTTTCGGAAGAACAATTGAAGAAAATACAAACCAAGCCGGTTCCCTTCCCGACCGACTTTGAAATGATCGGTAGGTGTACGGAAAACCTGTCCAATGCAGTGAGGGACGTTGTGTACCGTAACAAGCATCTGATAAAGTAAATTCTTCTGCAGATTGTATCTTTGCCCCGCAGATTTTAACCGGACCATTTTGTCCGGAAGTTTATATGCATTTCACCTATGGGGAATTATTATGTTACTGCCCGGAAGGCAGAACGAGCCGTGCTTGTGGGAGTTGCCTTTCCCTGGCAGGAAGAGGAAGTGGTGGCAGATTATCTGGAGGAGCTGGCCTTTCTGGTGGAAACAGCAGGAGCCAGGGCGGTAAAGAAGTTTATTCAGCGGATGGAAGCGCCGAATCCCCGTACCTTCATCGGGCAGGGGAAGGTGAATGAAATCAGGGCGTATATTGATTTTCACCAGGTTGATCTGGTGGTTTTCGATGATGAACTTTCACCAACCCAGTTGCGGAATCTTGACAGGGAACTGGGAAGAAAGGTTCTCGACCGGACCAATCTTATTCTCGACATATTTGCCCAGAGGGCGCATACTGCCTATGCCAAAGCCCAGGTAGAACTGGCCCAGTATGAATATCTTCTGCCGCGGCTGGCCAGGATGTGGACGCATCTGGAACGTCAGCGGGGTGGAATAGGCCTTCGGGGCCCGGGTGAAAAGGAAATTGAAACCGACCGCCGGGCTATCCGAAACCGGATTGCTAATCTTAAGGAAGAGCTGAAACGCATAGACCGGCAAATGGCTACCCAGCGCAAAAACCGGGGGCGGCTGGTGCGTGTTTCCCTGGTTGGCTATACCAATGTAGGTAAGTCAACCCTGATGAACCTGCTGGCCAAAGCCGATGTTTTTGCCGAAAACAAATTGTTTGCCACCGTTGACCCGACGGTAAGGAAGGTGGTGATTAAAAACCTGCCGTTTCTGCTGTCCGATACCGTTGGGTTTATCCGAAAATTGCCGCATTCACTGGTTGAAAGCTTTAAGTCGACACTGGATGAAGTGCGCGAATCGGATATTCTTCTGCATGTGGTCGACTTATCCCATCCCGGTTATGAGGAGCAAATTGCCATAGTGCAGGAAACACTGAAGGAAATTCAGGCCGGCGATAAGAAAATGATCATGGTTTTCAACAAGATTGATGCCTACAAACCCGAAGATCTGGCCGGCACTGCTGATAACCCGGGCGAACCGGCCGGACAATCAATGGAAAACCTTCAGAAAATGTGGATTGCCAGAGAAAATGCCCCGGCGGTTTTCATTTCAGCTCTGAAGAAACAAAACATCGAAACACTTAAAGAATTGCTTTACCGCGAAGTAAAGGAAATCCACCGCAAACGTTATCCCTATGACAATTTTCTGTACCCAGATATTGAAACATTGGAATAGAATGGAGCACAGAAAACCTGGGAGGACATTCTACAAGAGCCTGTTTTTAACCAGGTATTCAGCAATCTGAACTGCATTCAGGGCAGCACCTTTCCGCAACTGGTCGCCCACACACCAGAAAGTAAGGGCATTCGGACGGGAAATGTCTTTCCGCAGGCGGCCAACAAATACTTCATCCTTATCGGAGGTGAACCAGGGCATCGGATAGGTGAAGGTGGAAGGGTCATCCTGAAGAATAACTCCTTCGGCTTTTTCAAATGCTTTCCTGGCTTCGGCAAGACTGATTTCCTTTTCGGTTTCCACCCATACTGCTTCGGAATGGCTTCTCAGCACAGGAACCCTGACTGTAGTGGCACTAACTTCGATTTCAGCGTGCATCATTTTCCTGGTCTCATGGTACATTTTCATTTCTTCCTTGGTATAGCCATTTTCCAGGAAAACATCGATCTGAGGGATGAGGTTGAACGCAAGCTGGTATTTGAATTTTTCAATGTGTACCGGTTCGTTGTTCAGCACCTGCCTGGTCTGTTCCATCAGCTCGGCCATGGCCTGTGCACCGGCACCACTGGCAGCCTGGTAGGTGGCCACATGAATCCTTTTTATGGGAGAAATATCGTGAAGGGGTTTCAGGGCAACAACCATAATAATGGTGGAGCAGTTGGGATTGGCAATGATATTTCTGGGCCGGTTTTTGCAATCTTCCGGATTTACCTCGGGCACCACCAGAGGAACATCAGCATCCATGCGGAATGCGCTGGAATTGTCAATCATTACTGTCCCAAACTTGGTGATGGTCGGGGCAAATTCTCTGGAAACATTGGCACCGGCTGAAACCAGGGCAATATCAATCCCTTTGAAATCGTCGTTGTGTTTCAGTTCCTTCACTGCAACAGGCTTTCCTCTGAAGGAATACGTCTGGCCGGCACTTCTGGCCGATCCGTGCAGAACGATTTCATCGAGCGGAAAATTCCGCTGTTCCAGCACCTTTAAAAATTCCTGGCCAACAGCTCCGCTTACGCCAACAACAGCAACTTTCATAAAATATGTTTTATAACATAAGAGCTGTAAAGATATAAAAAACATTGATATGCGGATGGTTCACCGCCTTTTATCAGAAGGAAAATTATAAGAAAGCTGAAAAATGTTCCATGCTTTTTCTACGGTGAAAAATCTTCGGTTATCATCTGTAAAGCCATCAGAAAGCCACTGAGGAAGTAAAAAGAAAGGATGTACCTGCGAGAAAACGGCAGGATCGGGTATTAACAGAAAAAAGTTCATGCGAAAGTATTTTTTCCTGCTTTTCCTCCTCCGGATCAGTATGGGCTTTGCCCAGTTTTCGGCCGATTTTGAAGAAGGGTTTCTTCCGGGATGGCTGGAAAACGTATCGGGCCGCTGGTTGGCTGACAGCGTGGGAGCTATTTCAGGCTGTTTTTCGCTGCACCATGTATATGACAATTCCGAATCGGGCGCGGACGCTATCAGTCATGCCCTTCCTTCCTTTGCTCCCGATTCAGGAGAGATGACATTTTCCTGCAGGATCAGGCATGGATATGCTCCTTCTTCGTCAAACCGCTGGGGCTGGTATCTTTTTGCGGATGCTCCTGCCGTCTCCATGACACCGGGAGGGAAAATCAACGGGTATATGGTGGGGATTAATTTTACCGGAAACGACGATAACCTTCACCTCTATAAGCTTAGAAACGGGGCCTGCATTGACATTTTCAACACGGGCTTTAACTGGGAACAGTTTGCTGGCACGGTAAAGGCTCCGCGCATACTGGTAAAGCGCTCTGCGGCGGGTTTCTGGGATATTTCCATTGATACCACCAATGGTTCGGGGAATATTATCTCACTGGGCGGCACGTTTGATGCTGAATTTCTGCATGCCTGGCATACCGGTTTTTGCTTTGTTTACACTGCTACAAAGGACCGACTTTTCTGGGCCGACGATCTGCAGATAACCGGCCGGATCATTACCGATACGGTTCCTCCTTCTGTTGCGGGGTTCAGGATAATTTCTTCCCGGGAGGTATGGGTGCAGTTCTCGGAAAATCTGGCGGCCACTGACAGTATGCAAGCATTTTTCGAATACAGGGGGCAGGTTGTGAAAGCAAAGGTGAGTGCCTGTTCAGTCAATGATGCCGTTGTGCTTCAGTTTGAAAAGGAACTGCCTGACGGAGATACAGTGAAGATCAGGCTGGAAGGAATGGCCGACAGAGCCGGTAATGCAGGCAGGGCGGAAATCATTGCCTTTTACCATCATTTTCGCCGATTCGATATTCTGATTACTGAAATCATGGCCGATCCTTCCCCACCGGTTGGATTACCCGAATTTGAGTATGTTGAGCTTTACAATGCTTCTTCCTGTGCGGCCGACCTCACAGGCTGGAAAATGGAAGCAGGCAGTAGCAGGTTCGATTTAAGCGGATACAAGCTGGAGCCCGGGGCATACCTTATTCTGACGCATAAGAATGCGGCACAGTTGTTTGGCGACAGTGTCCGGATTGCTCCGGTCTTTTCTTCCACAGCGGTCCTTACCAATACGGGTACGCGGATCATTTTGAGGAATGCTTCAGGGGAGTGGATCGATGTAGTGGAATATTCCGACCGGTGGTATCAGGACTCGTATAAAAAGGACGGGGGCTGGTCACTGGAAATGGTGGATACCCGGAATCCCTGTGGCGGGATATCCAACTGGATTGCTTCAAAGAGTATGTACGGAGGAACACCCGGTTACCGTAATTCCGTTTCGGCATCGAATCCCGACCGGGAAGCACCTGTACCGCTGTACGCCTATGTTACCGATTCACAACGAATTGACCTGGTATTTTCCGAACCGGTTGACAGTGTGTCAGCATCAGCGCCCATGCAATACCGTGCTTCCGGTCAACTGATATTTCCTTCAAAGGCATTGCAGGCCCAGCCGAAAAGTTCGTCAGTAAACCTGTTTTTTGACAAACCGGTTCAGGCAGGAACAACCTATGAACTGCGGGTGAGCCGAAATGTCTGTGACTGTGCCGGCAATCGTGCTTCGCTTGACCGCTCGGTTCGTTTTGCCGTTCCGTCTGACCCGGCCCCCGGAGATATTGTCATCAACGAAATCATGTATCATCCTGACGATTCGTCAACGGAATATGTTGAGCTTTACAACAATTCCTCCCGTCCGTTTGATCTGGCGAAACTGTACCTTGCAATTTATTCTGAGGGAACAGAGGAATTTCAATCAAAAAAAGTGATCTCTGCCTCACCGCGGATAATCTTCCCTGACGATTATCTCGTTATTTGCCGTGATTGCCGGAAGCTTTCTGCTGCCTACAGGTTGCCTTTTACCTGGTCGTGCGTGGAAATGGAGAGCATGCCTGCGCTGAATGACGGCGGAGGCCGTATGGCCATTCTTAACAGGGGAATGGAGGTGGTTGACGCCGTTTCCTGGTCGGATGACATGCAGTTTGCCTTATTGCACAGTCCGAAGGGTGTAGCGCTTGAAAGGATTCATCCTTCAGCACCTTCGGATGACCCAATGAGCTGGCATTCGGCTTCGTCGCTTGAAGGTTATGCCACCCCGGGCCGCAAAAATTCCCAGTACACTGAGTCATTGAATGGAGGGGAGAAGATTAGGGTTTCTCCTGAAGTTTTTTCGCCAGATAATGACGGCATGAACGATCTGCTGGAAATAGGTTTTACCGATGATCATCCGGGGTGGGTAACTGATGTCAGAATATTTGAAATGTCGGGCCGGCCGGTTCGTCATCTGGCAGAAAGCAGGCTGGCAGGAACGTTTTCAAGGATTTTCTGGGACGGTACGAACGACAACGGAAATTTATGCTATAACGGCATTTACATTATTCTGATACGCCGGTGGGATCTGCAGGGCCGGAGCGAAGAATTCAGGAAGGCCTGTGTGTTGTACATTCCGGGCAGAAAATGAAGCCCGGCAGGGAGCCTGTTTACTTCCGGTAGGTGCTGATAATGCGGCTCTGCTGCATACGGTGAATGAATCCGGTAATTTCTTTCTGAAAAAGCTTTTCATCTTCTCCGGAGAATCCGACTTCAACAGGGAGGTAATAGAAGCGCCTGCGGATGTCATCATCAATGTCGTTCAGTGCCTGCAGGCGCATAGCATCTTTTTCAGTGGTAATAATGTACTTTTCCGGGGCGTCCGACTGGTCGTATGCTTTGAAGATCTTTATGAGATCGCGGGGTGAATACCGGTGATGATCGGGAAAAACGAAGCGGGTAAGCCTGGCGGCGTATTGTTCCATAAAGTGTTCGAGCGGTGCCGGGTTGGCGATTCCTGAAACCAGGAATACGTGTGCATTTTTTGCTTTGAGCTTTTCAGGAGGCAGAGCTGGGGCGGCATTTTTGTAAACAGGCAGCAGATCGCCATAGCGGAGAAAGGAAAAGAAGACCTTCTGGTGGGTGAGCGGGCGGAGTTTTGATTCAATGATTCTGCAGTCAACAGGCTTCATGTCGGGAGGACATTTGGTAACAATAATAATATGTGCACGCTGGATTCCCGAAACCGGTTCGCGCAGATTTCCTGCCGGCAGAAGCAGGTCATCGGTAATCATCCGGTTGTGGTCGATCAGCAGGATCATCAGTCCGGGTTTGACCCTCCGGTGCTGAAAGGCATCGTCGAGAACAATTACTTCAAGGGAAGGGTTTTTTTCCAGCAGAAGCCGGATTCCTCTGATCCGGTCGGCATCAACGGCAAGATCAATGTCGGGGAATTTTCTGTAAATCTGAAGCGGTTCATCACCGATCTGGGCCGCTGTCACATCCGGAGAGGCCGACACAAAGCCTCCCGAAAGTCGCCGGTAGCCTCTGCTCAGCACGGCAGTGCGGTATTGTTTTTTGAGAAACCTGACGAGGTATTCCACATGGGGAGTTTTTCCGGTGCCACCGACAGTAATATTGCCAACGCCGATTACGGGGATGTCGAATTCTACGGAACGCAAAATTTCCATGTCGTACAGAAAATTTCGTATTCTTACGACGAGGCCGTACATCAGGGCAAAGGGCAGAAGGTATTTTCTCAGGTGCCGGAGCATGGGCCGGTGCGTATTTCGGGTAACAATTCGTTATGAATGGCGGGCAATTGCCGACGTTTTAGCAAATGCTTATCAGTAAATCATCAGGCTGAAAGGCATTCGGGCAAGAACTCCCTGCATGGACAGGATCTGATTCAGGTCTCTGAAAAACGGCCAGGAATCGCCCAGGGTTTTTTCCAGAACTTTGGCAGAAGTATTTTCAGAGAGCATTTTCATCAGCTGGGTCAGCGGGTCTTCCAGTTCGGGGAGGTTTACCACGCGGTATTCGCTGAGGTTTGCCTTCCGGGCGGCCAGCTGGATGGCTTTTTCCAGTCCACCCAGTTCATCCACAAGTCCCAGTCGGGAAGCGGAAAGGCCGCTCCAGATTCTTCCCTGGCCAATGGAATCAACAGACTCGTATTTCATTTTTCTGCCTTCGGCCACATGGCTGACGAAGGTGGAATAGATGAATTCAATTTCGGTCTGAAGAGCTTCTTTTTCTGCTTCCGAAAGAGGGCGGTAAAAAGAGCCAAAGTCGCTATAGCTGTTGGTGCGGGCCACATCAGTGGTTATCCCTATTTTCTTTTCCAGTAAAGGTTTTGCATTCAGCAAAAGCCCGAATACACCGATAGATCCGGTAATGGTTGTGGGATTTGCGACAATAGTTCCGGCCGGACAGGCGATATAATATCCTCCTGAAGCGGCAACATCGCCCATAGAGACCACCACTGGCTTGGTTTCTGCGGCCAGCTTAACTTCCCTCCAGATAACTTCCGATGCCAGGGCGCTTCCTCCGGGTGAATTGACACGGAACACAATGGCTTTTATCAGCGAATCTTTCCGCGCCTTGCGGATAGCTTCCGAAATCCTGTCGGAACCTACCGAGCCTTCCTGTCCTTCGCCGGAAACAACTTCTCCCGAGGCATACACAACGGCAATTTTTTCCCGCACGAATTTGTGGGGTTTCACGGCAGGTGCTTTTATGTAAGAGGCAATGGACAACAGTTCCGGTTTACCGACAGGTTTTTTTCCTGACAGGCTGTCGAGCAGGAGCAGAAGCTGGTCGCGATAAATAAGGCTGTCCACCATTTTCATCTGAAGGGCATCCTGTGCTGTACGAAGCTTTAGTCCGTCGGCCATGGCATTGAGCTCTTCCACCGGTATATGGCGCGCCTCTGAAATTTTTTCCAGCATATGCTGCCATACAGAGTTCAGAAAAACAGAAAGCTGTTCCCGGTTTTCTTTGCTCATTTTGTCAAGCATAAAAGGCTCCACAGCGCTTTTGAATTTTCCGTGCCGTATGATCTGGGGTTCCACGCCGATTTTTTCGAGCATGTTTTTATAGAACATCACTTCGGCGCGGAGGCCGACAAACAGCAGATTTCCTGCCGGGTTGAGGTAGACCTTATCGGCGGCCGAAGCAAGATAATAGGATTTTTGCAGGTATGAATCGGCATAGCTGATGACGAATTTGCCGGAGGTTTTGAAGTCGGTAAGTGCTTCCCGGATTTCGTCGACTGTTGAGTTGCCGGCAGGGATAACCGTCAGGTCGAGCAGGATGCCTTTGATGTTGGGGTCATCTTTTGCCTTTTTGATGGAGGCCAGAATATCGTTCAGGCCGAGAGCCGGAGAGGGTTTGAAATCGGGGAATGAAAATCCTTCAAGGGGATTTTTCGAACTCCGGTCGGTAATGGTCTGGTTGAGATTGAGAAGAAGGACAGTATTGGGTTTCACCTGAACGGGCTGCCGGGAAGAGGTAGCTATGATTCCCAGGATTCCCATGAAGATAAAGAATACGAGCAGAACAACAACAAGGCCTCCGACGATGGTGGCCAGGAGCATTTTCAGGAATGTTTTCATATTGCTTGAGGTATCAATGTACCAAAGATATGTATTTCAGTGCAATTATGCATTAAGTGGTGAGGATTTCGTTGCTTGCTGTTCGCCCTGCGCTCAGGGCTTTACGCTCACTTTCATGGTTCCAAGGTTCAATTTGAATTGTCATTTTTGATTTGGAACACAAACCCTGTCAGTGCCTGAAATAAGTTGACCGAAAAAAAGTTAACAATATGAAAAAAGTAGTATGTTTTGATCATGAAGCCAGAGCTAGTTATAACAGGCATTTCAGTGATGATTTCAAGAAAAAGAAAGTCAGAGAATTAGAACGAAACATCACATCCATTGCCGATATTTGTAAAACCTACTCAGTGAGCAGGACATCAGTTTATAAATGGATTTATAAATATTCAGTAATGGCAAAGAAGCAAGTCAAACAAGTGGTTGAAGCCAAGAGCGATACCCAAAAGATTAAAGCTCTTGAGGAGCGTATTAAAGAACTTGAGAGAATAATTGGACAGAAGCAATTATTGCTTGAGTTCAAGGACAAGATGATAGAGATAGCAGAAGCTACCTATAACGTCGATATCAAAAAAAAAGTAAGTTCCAGGCTCTGGTCTGGTACTACTTCAACCGAAGAAAGCACGGAAAAAAGTTAAGTTCTCTGTATAAGGTAGTTGGTATAAGCAAACAATCTTTCTATCAGATGTTAAAGCGCCGCAGATACAAGCTTGAAGAACAGGAGCAGTTGATACCACTGATCAATGAGATCCGGAGGGATCATCCCCGGATGTCGGCCAGGGATATTTACTTTAAGCTTAAACCCAGCTGTATGGGCAGGGATCAGTTTGAGCGTTTTTGCATGGACTCAGGATACAGGATTAAAAAACTAAGAAATTATAGAGTTACAACCAATAGTCTTGGAGTAACACGTTTTCCGAACAAGATAAAGGGGCTGAAGGTTACAGGTGTCAACCAGGTTTTTGTAAGTGACATAACCTATTATGATATAGGACCAGATACCTATTATCTCACTTTAATCATGGATCTTTATAATCGTGAGGTAGTGGGGTGGTCAGCGAGCGACAACCTTCGAACAGAAAGTACGACGTTGCCGGCATTGCACAAGTTGATTAACCAACGGGGTAAGGCGAGTTTAAAAGGTGCCATAATCCATTCAGACGGAGGCGGTCAGTATTACTGTAATGATTTTAAGGCAGTTACCAAAGACCTGGAGATGATTAATTCCATGACGGAAGATAGAGTATATGAGAATGCTCATGCTGAAAGACTGAATGGAGTAATCAAAAATAATTATCTTTATCCTTATGGGCCAAAAACCTTTTTATCTCTTAGGAAGCTGTTAGATAAGGCTGTATATATGTATAACACAGGTAAACCACATAAAGCATTGGGAAAATTAACACCAAAAACATTTAAAGATACCATTGATAACGAGGATAACTCTTTAAAGAGTTATCTCCCGTTATCAACGGTAAATCATCTTAATAAAAAAAGAATAAAAATTATTAATAAAACGGTCAACGTTATTTAGGCATTGACTAATCTCAAATCAAAAATCACAACTCACAAATCACAAATACCAAACCACAAACCCTGCGCACAAAGCCCAAATCGAAATCAACAATCGATAACGAAAGATTTGTGATTCGAGATTTCTGATTTCTGATTTCTGATTTTTTTGATCCTGAACGAAAACAAATAAAATCTCA
>Ga0315298_1007298_pt1 | contig 14640 bp, 10 predicted proteins | sample WHS_1_MG_FD_203077 | JGI IMG/M metagenome (GOLD analysis project Ga0315298, IMG submission 203077) | Extremophilic microbial mat communities from Washburn Hot Springs, YNP, Wyoming, USA - WHS_1_MG | ecosystem: Environmental > Aquatic > Thermal springs > Hot (42-90C) | place: USA: Wyoming... | reverse complement strand
TCGAGGGTCCCCCGTCGACCGCTATGTGGACCTTCCGCGCCAGGAACAGACCCCGCTTCCGGTCGGAGATGATCGCCGCCTCCGGGTCCGTACGGCTCACCCATCGCTCGTTGGTGCGCGCCTTCGGCTCCTTCTTGGACCCGGCCGGAGAGCCGGTGGGAGGAGGTGGCGGGTCATCGTCGCCCTCGTCGCTCGGCCCCTCGTTGTCGGTCCACAGCTTGCGGACGTAGTCGTCCACGCTCGGCAACTGGTTGTACAGAGCGCGGCTCACCAGTGAGTCGGGAGACGCGTTAGCTTTCACCAGAGAGGCGTCGAGGTACAGCCGGTCGCCATCCACATAGCCCTGTTCAGCGCACTGCCTGACGATCTCGTTGAAGAACTGCCGATAGGCCTCCCGACCATAGCGCGCCCTGGCCTTGGAGAGAATGCTGTGGTCCGGGGGAGTCTCGTCGAGGTCATACCCCAGAAACCAGAGGTAAGCCAGGTTCAGCCTGATCTCGTCTGCCAGTCGTCTCTCCGAGGTGATGCCGTAGAGGTAGCCCAGAAGCGCCATCTTGAAGACGACCACGGGGTCTACTGATGGGGCCCCAGTGTGGCTGTAGGTCTGGCGAACCAGATCGCGGACGAAGGTAAAGTCGACGACCTTGTTCACCGAGCGCAGGAAATGGTCCTGTGGCACCCGGTCTTCCAACGAGAAGTTGTAGAACCACTTACCCTGCAAGCCCTTGCGGCCCATCATCGGCCATCACCCCGTCAACCAGAGATTCGGCCGGGGACGCGCCGTTCCTGTACGAGTTTGGCAACACCTCCTTTGACACGCGCAAGCAACCGACACAGGCGGCACTCGTCCCTAGGGGACCCGGGCTCAGAGGATTGCGAGAGGGCTACGCTGAACTCAGAGGCGACTCCCGAGCCGACGGGGCCAAAGGCGGCTGCTTCTTCCCTCGGCTGTTCGCCAAAGGGACGACTGCGGGCCCTCGCTTCTCGCTCGCTGGTTAGGCCAGCGTTGCCTCAGTTCCTGGTGGCGATGGCATGCTGGCCAGTTGATTATGCAAGGCCCGGCCTGGCTGGATTGGGCGTTGAGCGCGTAGCCGCTCCATATCAAGGCGGTAACCGGCGGAAACACCAACGCAGAAGACGCTACATGAGCTCCTTCGCCACAGCCACGTACGCGCCCGGAAATTGCTAGCTGCCAAAAGTCCTGTCGTCGGGCAGAGCAACACCTGCATCGGGCAGTGCGTTCGGAGGTCGGCCGGGGCGACATGCCCGGCAGCCATTCCCTATCTCTGCCGCCGCAACGAGCCGAGACTTGCCTCCGGGTAAGCGCTTGGAGGCGGCGGGCCTCAAAGTGATCGCTCAGGGGGAGGTACAGAGCAGTTCCCGGCGTGTGGGCCTAGGGGCTGCAGCGGAATTTGCCTCCTCACCGTCAGCTAATGACGGTTGCGGGCGTGACAATAACGTGAGGGGACGGCTGCATTTCTTGTGTCGCGTCTGGCGGGAAATCGAAATCCGCAGCCGTACTGGCGTAGGCGCCGAGGTCCGGCGAGCACGGGGCGGAGCGCGGCCTCATCCTGCGGATGCGCGTCGGCGGCCTCGGCGAGGTCAAAAGGTGGGTCCTGTCGTTCGGGGCGGGGGCGGAGCTGCTGGAGCCGCCCGAGCTCAAGGCTGCGTTAACGAGGGACGTGGAGAGGCTGTACTGCACCTACTGCGCTACACCTATTGCGGAAGGGTGGGATAAGGGCTGCAAGACATGACCTTCGGCGAGTTTTTCAGGAGGGGCACTGGCCAGGACCCTTTCCCGTACCAGAGACGCCTGGCCGAAGCGGAAGCGGGAGCCTTTCCCCGGGTGCTGAGGGTCCCCACCGGCTCGGGGAAGACGCTTGGGGTCGTACTGGCCTGGCTTTGGCGGCGCAGGTATCACGCTAGTCAGGTAGTGCGTGGGGAGACTCCTCGACGTCTCGTTTACTGTCTTCCCACCAGGGTTCTGGTGGAGCAAACGGCCGATGTCGTGACGGCGGCCATCAAGTCCCTTGGGCTGGCGGAAGGGTGCTGCGTTGACCCCGAGGCGGGGCGGGGCGGGAATGAGGGCCCGCCGGTGCCTGTTGTGATTCTTATGGGCGGTCACCGGGACTGGCTGCCCGGCGACCCGGAGGACTGGCTGCTTAGGCCTGCGGCGGACATGATTATCGTAGGCACCCAGGATATGCTTCTCTCAAGAGCGCTGAACCGAGGTTACGGGTCCACCCGGTTCGCCTGGCCGCGCGAATTCGGTCTTCTCAATAACGACGCCCTCTGGGTTTACGACGAGATTCAGCTCATGGGTTCCGGCCTGGCGACTTCGGTCCAGCTCGAAGCCTTCAGGCGGCGTTTGGGAACCTTCGGTCCTACCGGTTCCCTGTGGCTGTCCGCTACGCTCGAGCCTGCTTGGCTGGCGACTATCGACCATCCCGAGCCCGACAGCTCAGAGGTAGCCGCCCTTGGTGATGAGGACTTGGAGCACCCGCACTTGATGCGGAGACTACAGGCCTCGAAGTCTCTCCTTAAGCTCGGCCTTAGCGTACCGGTGCCTCCCAAGAAGGGGGAGGCGGAAACTTTCCGTCCGGCCCTGGAGGCCTACGCGGAAAAGGCCGCGAGCTGGGTCCTGGCGAACCACGCCCCGGGGACACTGACTCTGGTCATCGTCAACACGGTAACGAGAGCCAAGGAGATTTACAAGAAACTCGTACTTGCGGCCAGCACCGCCGGAGCCGGGCCGCATGTGGTACTCCTGCATTCGCATTTCCGACCGCCAGAGCGTGCCCGGGCTGTAGAACAAGCCCTGTCTGACCTCCCGGCGGAGGGGAGGATTGTTGTCAGCACCCAGGTGGTGGAGGCGGGGGTCGACATCTCGGCCCGTGTGCTGTTGACCGAGCTCGCGCCGTGGACGAGCGTTATCCAGCGACTTGGGCGCTGTAACCGGTACGGCGAGGTGCCGGACGCAATGGCTGCGTGGGTGGACGTACCTGAGGGCGCGGCGGCACCGTATGAGAATCAGGAGCTCCGCAGATGCCGTGAGAAGTTGGAAGAACTGGGCGCACGGGGCGGCCCGGGCGCCGTCACGCCTCGGGATTTGGCGTCCGAGACGTGTCCTCCCCCGAGAAGCACCCACGTCCTCCGCCAGACCGACCTGGTGGGCCTCTTCGACACGACACCGGACCTTAGCGGTTACGACGTGGACGTGAGTCGGTACGTCAGAGACGCAGAAGAGCAGGACGTCCAGGTGTTCTGGCGGGAGTGGGGAGCCGCCCAGCCGCCGGAGGAGCTGGCCGCTCCGAGCGCTCAGGAGCTCTGCACGGCACCGATTGCTGATTTGCGGCCGTGGGTCCGGAGGAAGCGGGTCTGGACGTGGGATCATCTGGCGGGCGGGTGGGTGACGCCGAAGAACTTGTTCCCAGGCATGGTTCTTCTCGCCCGGGCCTCGGACGGAGGGTATGACCCGCTGCTCGGCTGGGAGCCGGAGGCCAAGGGCCCCGTGCAGGTCGTTGACACCCCGGAGGCCCCGGGAGAACCGGGCAGGGGGTCTGCTGCTCACGGGCGGCTGGGGGAGACCGCTCCGACACCCGAAGAGGGGATGGGGGACGACCTGTGGTCATCGCGGGTCAAGGGGCTGGTCACCATCGCCCATCATTCAGAGGCCACAGTCAGCACGCTTAGAGCAATGCTGAAGGAGCTGAGCCAGGGACTCGGCTCCGAGTACATACCGCGAGATGTGGAGCAAGCGGTGCTGCTCGGGGCCCGGTGGCACGACCGAGGGAAGGCGCACCGGGTGTTCCAAGAGTCTCTTGCCGCAAAACTCAGTCCGCAGCAAAGGGTTGCCACGGCGGGGTTGCTCTTGGCTAAGGCCGGAGCAGGACGCATCCGCCACGGGCGTAAGCACTTCAGGCACGAACTGGCCAGCGCGTTAGCGCTGTTGCAGTCGTCCGAAGTGTACAACGGCGTGGTGGGGCTGGCCGCCTACCTCGCCGCGGCTCATCACGGAAAGGTTCGGCTATCCATTCGATCGTACCCCGACGAGGTGGAGCCTCCGGAGCACCCCAACCGGCGCTTCGCGGCCGGAATCTGGGACGGCGATGAACTGCCTGAAACGGATTTGGGTGGTGGGTGCGGGGCTCCGGCGGTCAGGCTGGATTTGTCTGTCAGTGAACTCGGTGGCGGGAGGCCTGACCGCCCCAGCTGGCTCTCGATGACCCTATCACTGCGGGACTCTCCCGAACTGGGGCCCTTCCGCCTCGCGCTCCTTGAGGCGCTCGTGCGGGCGGCGGACGTGCGGGCAAGTATCGCCGACGGTGGGGAGGAGTGACCTTTGGGCGGCTCTTACCAGGTTCTGTTGAAGGGGTGCGATGAGGAGTCCTTCATGGGCTATTTAAAGGCCCTGGGCGTGTTTCGCGTCGTCGCCGAGCAGAAGGATCCCGGGGCTGACCTCAGTTGGACGGATGAGGGTCCCGTCCTCAGGTCGGCGTTGCAAGCGGCTGCGCTCGTGGAGTTCTTTCTTAAGGAATACTGCCCGACCCCGATAATCGCGCCCTGGAACGCAGGGAGCGGTTTCTTCAAGAAGGGCGTCGCCGACAAGGTGCTGGAACGCCTCGAGAGCGCGACGGACCAGCGGTTTCAGGACTATGCGCTGGCAATCCGGGCCGGGAGGGAGGCCCTGGATGCGGTCGGAGCCGGGGGACGCATCCTTCCGGGCAAGGGACCGGAGAAAAGACGCAAACGAGCAGCGGGGGCGGCGAAGACGCAGCTTATCAGCGAATGTAGGGCCCGCCTGCCCGAACGCGCATTGGCCGCGTTGGACGCCATGGTCGTCCTGGGGGAGCAGAGGGTGCTTTACGCCCCCCTAATGGGGTCGGGAGGCAACGACGGGAACTTCGAGTTCACGAACAACTTCATGCAGAGACTGCTCGAAGTGCTTCCCACGCGCGACGGCGAGCCGCTGCCGAAGGGAAGCCAGCAGTGGCTGTTGAGGGCTCTCTTCGCGGAAGGTAACCCCTCGCTGCGACCAGCGACCGTGGGTCAGTTCAGCCCCGGGGGCATGGGGGGCCCGAATGCCGCGAGAGGCTTCGAGGGGCGGTCTGTAGTCAACCCGTGGGACTACGTGCTGGCAATCGAGGGGTGTGCGTTCATCGTCGGTGCGGCGAGCCGACGGCTGAGAGCTGGGGCGGGCGGAACCGCCTCGTTCCCCTTCACTGTGCGAGTTTCCGGTCCGGCCATGGGTTCGGTGGGTGAGGGCGAGGTCGCCGCGGCGAGGGGCGAGATCTGGCTTCCGGTCTGGCAAAGACCTGCCTCCTACGCGGAGGTTCGATACCTTTTCGGTGAGGCGCGAGCGGAAACGGGCCGGCGCATGGCTTCGACGGGCGTCGACTTTGCGCGAGCGGTGGCTGCCCTAGGGGTCGACAGGGGATTGGAGGCGTTCCGACGGTTTGCTTTTCTGGGGGGGCAGCGTTCGGGTAGGATGCACCTAACGGTCGACCTCGGTCGGCTGCGGGTGGTCCCCAGGCCCGAGACGGGTGTGCTGAGGCAGCTGGACGTGTGGCTAGGGCGGCTGAGGCAGGCGGCGGAAGAGGGACCCCTGAGTCTCCAGCGAGCCGTCCGAAAGATTGACGACGCAATCCTTTTGTTCTGTAAACACGGAGGGGCGGCACATCTGCAAGCCGTGATTGCGGCCCTCGGCGGCGCGGAGCGGGTCCTGGCGAAGGGGCATGCGCGTATCGGGGGTGCGGGCGACCGATCCGAGGGAGTGCGTGCTGGGAGAGAGGGTGCGGATAGCCTGCCACCCTTACACGGACTGGATGCCGCACGGTGGCTGCCTGCGGCCGACGACGGTTCGGCTGAGTTCCGATTGGCGGCGGCCCTTGCCTCCGTCACCGATGAGATTATCGGACCGTTGCGGTGCCAACTCGAGCCCGTGACGATGGCCTCCGGGCGGCTGACGTGGGCAGGTTCAACGCGGACGGACGACGCAGCCCGGCTGTGGCCGAGGAAGCCAGTTTGGGGCAGCGGGAGGCTCCCGCTCAATCTCGCGGCGTGTCTCGAGAGGAGGTGTATTGAGGCGGAGCGCGCCGGGGCGGAAACGGTTCCTCTGGATGCCTTGCTGTACCCGGGTCTTTCTTCAGTTTTGGCCTACCTTGAGGGTCGAATCGACGAACAGCGAGTCGAGGACCTCCTGTGGGGACTGCTAGGCCTGCAATGGCGGGGAGCGCCGAAGCGGCTGTGGGCATCCGGGTCCACCGCGGAGACGAAGTCAGCTTTGAGCACGTTGCCGCGGGCCTACGCCTTGCTCAAGCTCCTTTTTCTACCCTTTCCAATCCAGCATAGCGGACAGAGGCAAGCCGACGTCCCGCGCAAGGGTAGAGTCCAGGTTTTGTCCTATCTAAGGGCGGGCCGCTTTGAGGACGCCATCGGTGTGGCCTGGGCTCGGTTGAGGGCGGCCGGCTTTGCTCTCAGGGGCTGGCACGGAAGGGCAAGACCCGATTTCACTCTAAGCGGCCCCGAGCAGCAACGGCTTGCGGGGGCCCTTCTGGTGCCGGTATCTCCGGAAGAAGCCGGCTGGATGGCAAGGCTTGTGCTGGTTGAGGGAGAGGAAGAGATCTCGTAAAGGAGAGAGGAAGATGGACCCTAAGGTGGATTTGGGTAACCTGGCCGGGGTTGGTCGTCTGACTGCGGAAGCGACACTGGAGCCTCTGCAGGGCGCGAGGTTTCAGCCTACGGGGTTCCCCGACCTGGGTCCGGCCACTTATAGTCTACCTGACGGTACGGACATGCTCCTGGTGGAATCGGCCCAATCGATGGCCAACAGATTAGAGGCCGTATGCTGGGACAGCGCGGGCGACGATTTGGTGGCCTGTCTACGTGGTATGCCTTATGTGAGGGTCGAGCAGAACGGCTCCTTCTTAACTTGCAGCGTACTTGAGGCCCACCGCTTGAACTCCCCGTACATCCTCGAGGGTAATGACCGTACCGTCTTGGAGCGATTGGCGGCCGAGGCCAGGGTGGGGCCGACCGGGACCGTCAACCTGCGCCTGCTGGCCCGGACAGTTTTCAAGTACGACCCTAATTCGGTCCTCCACGGGGTATTCCTGGCGAAAAAGGCATTGGCGGGCGGGCGGCTGCGCCTCACCAGGGTGCTATCATCGTTCATCGAGGCGGCGGATGTGCGCCGGGCCGACAGCGGCGGCGTCAAGAACGACCGGGTCGACCCCACGGGCGACACGGGAAGGGGTTTCGGGAATGTGCCCTTCGCGCGGACGGAATTCGTGGCCAGGTCCGTGACCTGCTACCTTAACCTGGACTTGGCTCTTCTCCGCTCGTACGACCTGGGGGCTCAGGCCGAAGCGTTCTTGATTGCCCTGGCCCTATGGAAATTCCGCAAGTTCCTTGAAGCGGGTCTCCGGCTCAGGACCGCATGTGATTTTCGGTGCCGGTCACTCAGCGTGACCCATCCCGCGGGGTTCATGGTGCCTGAGACTCAGGAATTGGAAACGGCCCTTCCGGACCTTATCACGGGCTGCCGGGCTCTCTTCGCGGAACCGCCGGTCACGCGGGTCGTTTGGAGTGGACCGAGCCCGAGGGCGAAGGAAGATAAGGCCGATGAGGGCGACACCGAAGAGGGCGGGGAAGAGGAAGAGGAGACAGAGGACGAATGATAGCCATCGAGTTCACGTTCCCACGTGGCTATCACGCGACCGCTTGGGGCCGTCATGTCAACGAGGGCCTGCCCGAATGGCCTCCTTCGCCGTGGCGGATTCTCCGAGCTCTGTTGGCGGTCTCCGTACTGACCGGTCAATCCCGGGAGACCTTCGGCCGAATCCTCTTTAAACTCGCCCTCGAGCTGCCCGACTTTGCATTGCCGCCAGCGGGTGTGGCGCATACCCGGCAGTTCGTGCCCGGCTACTGGGGTCGGAAGACGCTCATATTCGACAGCTTCGTTGTCACAGCTCCGGAAGATGCGGTCGTCGCGATATGGCCCACGACGGACCTGACTTCGCCGCAGGAGAGGCAGGCCTTGGCCACGGTCTTGGACGCCCTCGGCTATCTCGGGAGGGCGGAATCGCGGTGCCGGGCCCGGCTTACCGAGGCACCGCCCCTAAGGAATTCGGGACCGGCCGAGCGACTGGCTGGCATTCCGTCCGACTGGGACCGCGTCCGCGTGTTGGCGCCGCGCGTACCGAGCAACGAGGAAGAGCTTTGGAGTTGGCTATCAGTGGACACCGGGACACTCAGAGACAAACTCAAGATAATAGACCCACCCGGAGCGCGGTGGGTAACGTACTTCCGACGGCGGGACTCGCTTGACAGGTCGCCGATTAAACGGGCCCATAGCCACAGGGCAGGCGACTTCGCGGGAAAGACCGCCAAGGTCGTGCGGTTCCTTCTTGACGGCAAGCCACTGCCCCTGGTAACTCGGACCGTGAGAATCGGCGAGTTGGCCAGGCGGGCGGCGATGGCGCGGTATGGACGCGCCAACGGCGGAGAGATTTCGCCCACCTTAACCGGCAGAAGCGCTGAGGGGACGCCCCTACGGGGCCACGGGCACGCTTTCTATTTGCCCACCGACGAGGATACCGATGGCCATCTCGACCACCTCACGGTGTTCGCGAGCGCGGGCTTTACGTGGAGCGAGGTCCAGGCCCTTGCGTCGCTTAGCAGGCTGAACCCGGGAGCGGGCGAGCCGGAGCTCCGTCTGCTGCTCTTGGGCATAGGTGTCCCGGGGGATTTCCGTGGCGGGACCGGGCCCGTGGGACCATCTGCGACTTGGGTTTCAGCGACTCCCTTCGTTCTTCCGCGGCATCCCAAGTGCCGGCGCGACGGCAGCCCGAAGTTGACCGCGGGGGGGCTACAGGTGGATGGTCCCGAGGACCAAGTCCGCCGGGAATGGCGTCTCCGTCAGCTGGCCAACCCGGAACTGCCCGACCTGGTATCGGTGGAATTCGTCGACGGAGCCCCCGCCGGGGGCCGCAACCTCCGGTGGATTGAGTTTCAGCGGTGGAAGAGTGGAGGAGGAAGCAAAAGTTCTGTCTTTGCCGGTTTGCAGCTGAGATTTGCCGCCCCGCTGTTGGGCCCCCTAGCGCTCGGTTACGGGTGCCACTACGGGCTCGGTCTGTTCCGGCCTGAAAGCCCCAAGGAGCTGCGGGGTTAAGCCCGAACGGAAGGGGCGGACCGCACCTTGACAACTGAGGTGAGAAATATGGGGGAGACGGAGCGCCAGGCTCCTCCCGAGGCAATGGCGGAAGGTCCGGCAGGCGGGCATCAGAAGGGGGGCGGCGCGGCGCCCGACCTGCCGGACCTCGTTCCGGCGAGAATGCTGAACGAGTTCGCCTATTGCCCACGGCTCTGCTATCTTGAGTGGGTCCAGGGGGAGTTCCAAGATAACACGGATACGGTCGAAGGTCGGTTTCAGCACCGGAGGGTGGACGTCGAGGAGGGCCCTGTCCCGCCTGGCGATGAGCTTAGCAAGGCCCTGGGTGTGGACGACACCGCCCGCATTCGTTCTGTGACGCTGTCTGGAACCGGCATCGGCGCAATCGCACGGATAGACCTGGTCGAGATGACCCAAGGCAACCTGGTCGTGCCGGTCGATTACAAGCGGGGAAGGCTGCCGGAGGGTAATCGGGAACCGTGGGAACCCGAGAAGGTGCAGCTCTGCGTTCAGGGGCTCATCCTGAGGGAGAACGGCTTCAAAAGCAATTACGGCATCCTCTATTACGCCGATTCGCGTCGGCGAATCCGGGTGGAATTCACGGAAGACCTGGTGTCTCGGACATTGGAGCTTCTCAGCAAGCTACGGGAAACCGTTTCGCAGAGGCGGCTTCCGCCTCCATTGCAAGATAGCCCTAAGTGCATTCGCTGCTCCCTGGCGGGCATATGCTTGCCGGATGAGACGAACCTGCTTACGGGCCAGGCAGGTGGGGAGATTAGGCGGCTCGTTCCCGCGCGGTCCGACGCCGGGAGTGTGTACGTTCAGACGCAGGGGATGATTGTGGGCAAACGAGGCGATGTGCTGGAGTTCCGGGAGCGAGGCGCCACCGTACAGGAGGTCCGCCTCCTTGACGTAGCTCAGCTGGCCGTGTACGGCAACGTCCAGGTTACCGCGCAGGCCCTGCGAGAACTTTGCTCGCGCGGGATACCCGTATGCCACCACTCGTACGGCGGATGGTTCTTTGGGCTTACTACGGGGCTCCCGCACAAGAACGTGGAGCTGCGGATAGCCCAGTATCGCACCGCCTTCGACGGTCAACGCTCACTGGCCCTGGCCAGGGAGTTCGTGGCGGGCAAAATACGAAACTGCCGCACGATGCTCAGACGGAACTCCAGACAGGAAAGCACCCCACAGGTCAGAGAACTGGCGGCACTCGTCGCTAAGGCCTCGGAAGCCCCCGATTTGCCGGCACTGCTTGGCGTAGAGGGCGCCGCAGCGCACTGTTACTTCAGCTGCTTTACGAGCATGCTTCGGCCTAAGGCCGGACAGGTTACCGCGTTCGATTTTCGCACCCGAAACCGCAGGCCGCCGCAGGATCCCGTGAACGCGATGCTGTCTTTTGTGTATTCGCTGCTAGCGAAAGACCTTACGGTGACTGTGCTGGCGGTCGGCTTCGATCCTTTGCTGGGTTTCTTCCATCAGCCGCGGTACGGGCGACCAGCGTTGGCACTCGATCTGATGGAGGAGTTTCGGCCAATCCTGGGCGACTCTGTTGTGGTTGGGATGGTCAACAATGGTGAAGTGGCGGATGAAGACTTCGTGATGGGCCGCCAGGCTTGCATGTTAACCCCGAACGGGCGTAGCAAGGTTATTAACGCCTATGAACGGCGACTTGACACACTCGTACGACACCCAGTTTTCGGGTACTCAGTGAGCTACCGGCGGATTCTCGAAGTGCAAGCAAGGTTACTTGCTCGCTGCCTGCTGGGTGAACTACCCGGATACCGCGCCTTCACGACGAGGTAGGTGACTCGGTGAGAAACCGGTACCTGGTTTGCTACGATGTCTGCGACCCGAAGCGGTTGGCGAAGACATTCAAGAAGATGCGGGGATTTGGCGACCCTTTGCAGCTGTCTGTATTCCAGTGCGACCTTTCGCGGCAGGAACTCGTCCTCGTCAAGTCTGCTCTGCTGGACGTAGTAAACGTCCGTGAAGACAAGGTGATCATCGTGGATACGGGTCCTGTGTCGGGAAGAGCCAAGCGATGCTTCGAGTTTCTCGGAAGACGCGAAACGCCGCAAGAACGAAAGGCCGTGGTGGTGTAGGGGCTGTGGTGGTATAGGAGCGAGTGCTGCAGTGGCACGAGGACTCGTGGGACCGCTCGAAGACGAAATGCGCTGGTGGAGAAGCCTTCGCGTCGTTTCGGGGGCAGGTGGCAACGTTGGACTGCACCGGGTGACCCGAACCACTCGCAAAGCGGCCGCCACACCCAGTAAATATCGGCCTTTCAGCGGACGCTGCATCCACGGCTAGACGGCCGTGGCCCCATTGAAGCGCGAAGTACTCCTCCGTCCAGACCACGCCGAGCAGCCACGCATCCACGGCTAGACGGCCGTGGCCCCATTGAAGCGAGACATAGAGCGGGTAGTCATCAGGCCGGATGAGCTTGCATCCACGGCTAGACGGCCGTGGCCCCATTGAAGCACGAGGAACCTGTGGGCAGCCTTCTCTATCTCTTCGGCGCATCCACGGCTAGACGGCCGTGGCCCCATTGAAGCTTCTTTACTTTCCTCTACTCTACTTTGTGGATTACCGGCATCCACGGCTAGACGGCCGTGGCCCCATTGAAGCTGTTCCGTCCCCTATTCCCTTACCCGGTCGGGGCCCCGCATCCACGGCTAGACGGCCGTGGCCCCATTGAAGCACGTCAGTTCGCCCCGGCGCTGACGTCTCAACCGCCTGCATCCACGGCTAGACGGCCGTGGCCCCATTGAAGCCATGGTACCGGGGGGTTAGGTGAGGATGGGACGCCGAGGAGCATCCACGGCTAGACGGCCGTGGCCCCATTGAAGCATACTCTGACCCGCCCGAAGAGGCCGGGTCCGCCCCGCATCCACGGCTAGACGGCCGTGGCCCCATTGAAGCACCGTTCTGCGACCCCATTCCTTGATGCGGTTGCGGCGCATCCACGGCTAGACGGCCGTGGCCCCATTGAAGCTACAAACTGTCTCGCACTTGGCGTTTAGTCGTGAAGCATCCACGGCTAGACGGCCGTGGCCCCATTGAAGCTGCATCTCACGAATATCCATGGGTTGAGCCGCCTTTGGGCATCCACGGCTAGACGGCCGTGGCCCCATTGAAGCGTCGAGGTCGAGTGCGACCCCGAGTCCTGCCCCGATGCATCCACGGCTAGACGGCCGTGGCCCCATTGAAGCGACACAGACGGGCCGCCACGACTCGTGTCTTCCCCGCGCATCCACGGCTAGACGGCCGTGGCCCCATTGAAGCGTGAGGAAGCCGCACTCGACCAGCACCGCCGGGGCCGCATCCACGGCTAGACGGCCGTGGCCCCATTGAAGCATACTGACCAGACTGCTCCCGCCAGGCGTCGTGGCCAGCATCCACGGCTAGACGGCCGTGGCCCCATTGAAGCGACGAACTGCACGCCCAGCCCAACGACGAACTGTGGAGCATCCACGGCTAGACGGCCGTGGCCCCATTGAAGCAACTCTCACCCCCCAGATTAACATTCGTGTAACACCGCATCCACGGCTAGACGGCCGTGGCCCCATTGAAGCAGGGACGTCCCCACATCATCCTCGGGCGGCGGGCGGAGCATCCACGGCTAGACGGCCGTGGCCCCATTGAAGCTGCGGAGCGGGCGGCATGAGCCTGGGGTTCATCGAGGCGCATCCACGGCTAGACGGCCGTGGCCCCATTGAAGCGGCCTGCCCCCGTTGGGCCTGGGCGCCGCTCAACTCCCGGCATCCACGGCTAGACGGCCGTGGCCCCATTGAAGCCGGCGAAGCTGAGCATCGCCTTGTAGGCGTGAAGCGCTCGCATCCACGGCTAGACGGCCGTGGCCCCATTGAAGCTTCGCTCATGTTGACCGCGTGTCACCCCTACTCATCGCATCCACGGCTAGACGGCCGTGGCCCCATTGAAGCTACTTCTCTGACTGCAGAAAAGTCCGGAACGACCGAAGCATCCACGGCTAGACGGCCGTGGCCCCATTGAAGCTCCGCTTCGGCCAAGGCAAGCCAGCGGTGGAGGAGTTCAGCATCCACGGCTAGACGGCCGTGGCCCCATTGAAGCTCTGAAACACGGCGGCTCGGACCCGCTCCGGCAAATTGGCATCCACGGCTAGACGGCCGTGGCCCCATTGAAGCTTCTACGTGGCCGGGCAGCTACACCGGTGGGACGACATGCATCCACGGCTAGACGGCCGTGGCCCCATTGAAGCCGGGCGCGCGACGCGAAAGCCGCGGCTCTGGCTTACGCATCCACGGCTAGACGGCCGTGGCCCCATTGAAGCGGCCTGTGCCCCGCTCGCCGTGCCCCACGTGCTCCCGCATCCACGGCTAGACGGCCGTGGCCCCATCGAAGCCATGAAACGGTGACGATATGCAGTTAATGCTTGTCGCATCCACGGCTAGACGGCCGTGGCCCCATTGAAGCGAGTTCGGCCCGAGGTGGGCCGTCGGCTTCGAGGCGGGCATCCACGGCTAGACGGCCGTGGCCCCATTGAAGCCTAAAACCCAAACGGTTCTTTTCATGGACATCACCGAGGCATCCACGGCTAGACGGCCGTGGCCCCATTGAAGCTCGGGCGTGCGACCTTGCCGAACCTCTCGATGTCCGAGCATCCACGGCTAGACGGCCGTGGCCCCATTGAAGCGATATATTGCTTGAACAATCGCTGCAAAATGAAACGAGCATCCACGGCTAGACGGCGGTGGCCCCATTGAAGCTGTGCAAGTGAAGCACCGACTGTCATCGTTCGCAAAAGCATCCACGGCTAGACGGCCGTGGCCCCATTGAAGCTTCGCCGTCGCCCGCGTCGAGACCCGCGCGACCGACGCGCATCCACGGCTAGACGGCCGTGGCCCCATTGAAGCGCGGTCAACGTCATCTTGACCCCTCCTGTTAGCTATCGCATCCACGGCTAGACGGCCGTGGCCCCATTGAAGCACGCGGACGAACGCCTCTTCCAGGACCGGCATGCCGTCGGGCATCCACGGCTAGACGGCCGTGGCCCCATTGAAGCCTCTCTCCCACAGAAGGTCGGCGACCTCCTCCACTGCATCCACGGCTAGACGGCCGTGGCCCCATTGAAGCTTCATTCTGAGGAACAACTTGGCTAACGAATTCGCGCATCCACGGCTAGACGGCCGTGGCCCCATTGAAGCGGTATGCGAGCCCGGGAGGACCCTTGCAGTCAAGACCGGCATCCACGGCTAGACGGCCGTGGCCCCATTGAAGCGCCAGGAGGCGGTTGCTCCGTGAGGTCCCGTGAGACGCATCCACGGCTAGACGGCCGTGGCCCCATTGAAGCTCTGGGCCGTTGATATCGATTCGCCGCCGCCTTTCCGGGCATCCACGGCTAGACGGCCGTGGCCCCATTGAAGCGATGAGTCTTCGATGAGGCTGCCAAGCGCCTTCGCTAAGGCATCCACGGCTAGACGGCC
>Ga0315298_1007291_pt1 | contig 14654 bp, 10 predicted proteins | sample WHS_1_MG_FD_203077 | JGI IMG/M metagenome (GOLD analysis project Ga0315298, IMG submission 203077) | Extremophilic microbial mat communities from Washburn Hot Springs, YNP, Wyoming, USA - WHS_1_MG | ecosystem: Environmental > Aquatic > Thermal springs > Hot (42-90C) | place: USA: Wyoming... | reverse complement strand
CCCCCGGCGCCTGCCGCGCGCGGCGCCGCGCCACCATCCCCAGCACGGCGCTGCGGTGGCGCGCCTCGAGCTCGAGGAACAGCGGGAACGTCGCCCGCAGGCTCATGCGCTCGGGGTCGCCGGCGTGCACGCCCGCCACGATGGGCTCGGCGATGCGCTCCAGCACCTCGTCGCCCAGCCGGCGGCGGACGAAGGCGGCGAGGGTCTCGTCGAGGCCGGGGTCGGCGGCGGCGCGGCCGTCGCGGAAGGCGCGCGCCACCGCCCCGCGGGGCAGGACGAGGTCGAGCCCCACCCTCGCCTTGCCCCGCCAGGAGAGCAGGCGGCTGAGGGCGAACGGCAGCAGCCGCGTGGGCACCGTGAGGACCAGGCCCTCGGGGAGCTCGTGGAGCCGCCCCCGCCACAGCACGAAGCTGCGCCGCACGTCCTCGTTCGCGTCGAGCAGGCGGTCGCCGATGCCGAGCTCGTGGGCGAGGCGGATGGGCCACGGCTTCTCGGCCAGGGCCGAGTCCGGCCCGCCCTCGACCACGAAGCCGTCGTGGCGCACGGTGAGGACCTTGCCGCCGAGCCGCGGCTCGCGCTCGTAGAGGTCCCACTCGAGCGCCGCGCCGCCCCGCCGGGCGCCCTCCAGGGCCCAGGCGGCGCCCAGGCCGGCCATGCCGCCGCCGACGACCGCCACGCGCAAGGGCGCGGTCCCCGGCCGCGGGGGCCCGGCGGCGGCGGCCGGCGGCTGCGGGGACTCAGCGGCCACCGTGGTCGTGCGGCCCCTGCGGGCGCTCGACCGGCCGCTGCGCGAGGTGCTGGATGACCACGTCGGCGAGCGCCTCGATGAACTGCGGCGAGTCGTTCGGCGTCTGCACGCGGCGGTACTCCATGCCGAGGTCCTCGGCCTGCTGGCGCAGGACGACGTCGAGGTCGTAGAGCGTCTCCACGTTGTCGGCGACGAAGCCCACCGGCACCACCAGCACCCGCTTCCAGCCCTCGCCGGCGAGCACCCGCAGCGCGTCCCCGACCTCGGGCTCGAGCCACTCGCCGCCGCCGCGACCGCGGCTCTGGAAGCCGAAGCGCCAGTCGCCCGGCATGACGAGCGGCACGAGCTGGGCGACCGTCTGCTGCAGCTGGTCGACGTACGGGTCGCCCTCGAGCACCGTCTCCAGCGGCACGTTGTGGGCCGTGAACAGCACCGCCCACTCGCCCGGGTCGCTGCCGTCGAGGGCCTCGGCGATGCGGCGGCTGAGCGCCTGCACGAACGGCCGGCTGGCGTGCCAGCCGCCGAGCAGGGCGACGTCGCCGGCGCCCGCCGCCGCAAGTGCCGTGCGGTAGCGCTCGCTCGTGAGCCGCGAGGCGAAGGGGCTCATGGGCAGCGCCAGCCGCACGCGGGCGTCGAGGCCCTCGAGGCACTGGGCGACGGTCGGCTCGCTGAAGAGGAAGCCGTGGCGCACGCGCACGGGGAAGGCCAGCTGCTGCACGAGGCTGGCCTGCAGGGCGCGCGCCTGGCGGGCGGTGATGGCGGGCAGGGGCGAGCCGCCGCCGATGCGCCCGTAGCGCTCCTCGAGCTCCGCCAGCAGCGACGGCTCCGGCTCGCGGCCGGTCATGCGGCGCAGGAAGGCGGGGATGTCGGCGAGCGTCTCGGGCCCCCCGTAGGCGAGGAGGGCGATGTCGACGAGGCTGTCACTCATGGCGGGCATCCTTTGTCCCGGGGCTGGCGCCGACCCGCGCCCCGAGGCGGTGCACGGTGTCGACGAGGAAGGCGACGTGCTCGGGCGGCGTCTCGGGGACGAGGCCGTGGCCGAGGTTGAAGACGTGGCCGGGCCGCCCGCCGGCCCGCCGCAGCACGTCGGCGACGCGCTCCTCGATGGCGGCGGGCGGCCCCAGCAGCACCATCGGGTCGAGGTTGCCCTGCACGGCGACGTCGCCGAGCGCCTGGCGGGCGCGGTCGAGGTCGACCCGCCAGTCGAGGCCGACCACGTCGGCGCCGGCGCGGGCGACGTGGTGGAGCATGCCGCCGGCGCCGTTGGCGAAGTAGATCACCGGCACGCCGCAGCGGCGCACGCGGTCGAGGAGGGCGCGCACGTGCGGCAGCACCAGGAGCTCGTAGTCGTAGGGGCTCAGCCAGCCGACCCAGGAGTCGAACACCTGCAGCACCTGGGCGCCGGCCGCGACTTGGGCGGCGAGGTAGTCGGCGACGACGTCGGCCAGGAGCTCGAGCAGGCGCCCGAAGGCGACCGGCTCGTGGTACATGAACGCCTTCACGTGCGCGTAGGTGCGCGAGTGGCCGCCCTCGACGACGTAGCTCGCCAGGGTGAACGGGGCGCCGGCGAAGCCGATGACCGGCACCCGGCCGTCGAGCTCGCGGCGCACGAGGCGCACCGTCTCCATGACGTACCCCAGCTCCTCCGCGGCGTCGACCCGGCGCACGCGGGCGAGGTCGTGGCCGCTGCGCAGCGGCTGGTCGATGACGGGCCCGTCGGCGGCGGTGAAGCGGAAGCCGATGCCCATCGGCTCCAGCGGCAGCAGGATGTCGGCGAAGATGATGGCGCCGTCGAGGTCGAAGCGCCGCAACGGCTGCAGGGTGACCTCGGCCGCCACCTCGGGCCGGCGGCACATCTCGATGAACGACAGCCGCTCGCGGACGGCGCGGTACTCGGGCAGGTAGCGCCCGGCCTGACGCATCAGCCAGACCGGCGTCGTGTCGACGGGCCTGCCGGCGCAGGCGTCGAGGAGGCGCACAGGCTCACCTGCCCGTGGTCGCGGTGGTCCGGGAAGGGCGCGTCATTCTACCAAGACGCCAAGCGGGAGCCCGAAGGCTCCCGCGTTCCAGAGGGGACGGCCGGCGCTGAGGCTCACGCCGGCCGGTACCCCTCGCCGAGCGCCGCCTTGCGGCACGTGTGGCACACCGTCAGGCGCACGCCGCCGTCGCGCGGCGAGAGCACGTGGTGACGGAGCGAGCGCGGCCCGAGCGGCGCGCCGCACAGGGCGCAGCGGGCGCTCTCCAGAGGCCTCACAGCGGCCGGCGACGGCATGACCGGCGCCGGGCCGACCAGGGAGGAAGTCGTCAGGGGATAGGCATCACCCATGGACCCTCCTGCGTCGTCGTGGAGACCGCGACGGCCGCCGGCACAGCGCACCCCGGCGGCGTTCTTGCTGATGCCCCGGAGCGGCGCCCCGTAAACCTGTCGCAGGCGGACGGGGCGCCGCCGGACTAATGCCTGGAAGCGCCAGCATTAGTAAGACTTATTTGCAGGAACGTGTTTCCTTATGGACAATAGGACCCCGGCACGACGACGACCGCGACGAGGGAGCCCATGGCCGCACGCTACACGCCCACCCCCGACGTGCCCCGCATCGAGGGCGGCGTCACGCTCTTCCGCAGCTGCCTCGTCTCGGCGGAGTACCCGGGCGTCGAGGCCTCGACCCACTGGCTGTTCGAGCGCCTCGGCATCGAGTACACGGTGAACCCCGCCCAGACCTGCTGCACCGGGCTCGGCTACTACTCCGACCTCATCCCCATCCGCACCACGGTCGGCATCGCCGCCCGCAACGCCTGCGTCGCCGTGGCCGACGGCCACCCGGTCATGGCCTACCTCTGCTCGACCTGCTACGCCATCAACAAGAAGGCCCACGCCATCCTCGCCGTGCCCGAGTACCGGGCCGGGACGAACTCGGTGCTGGCCGCCGTGGGCCGCGAGTACGACGACGCGGTCGCCGCCACCGTCCGCCACGTCCACACGCTGGAGGTGCTCTGGGGCAGCCACGACGCCCTCGCCGGCCTCGTGCGCCGCCGCCTCGACGGCGTCAAGGTCGCCACTCACCCCGCCTGCCACTACTGCAAGGTCTTCCCCGAGGACGTCCCCGGCGACCACGAGGGCCTGATGCTCCCCGAGGAGCTGCTGCTCCCCGCGGGAGTCACCCCCACCGGCCACTACCCCGAGAAGACCCTGCACTGCGGCGCCGGCTTCCGCCAGCGCTTCGTGAACCCCTCGCTCTCGGCGGCGGTCACACGCGAGAAGCTGCGCCGCCTGGCCGCCGAGGGCGTCGACGTGCTGGTGCACATGTGCCCCAACTGCCACGTGCAGTACGACCGCTTCCACGACATCCTCAGCGCCGCGAGCGGCGAGGAGTACCCCTTCATCCACCTGCACACGCAGCAGCTGCTCGCCCTCGCTCTCGGCGCCGACCCCGAGAAGGTGGTCGGCGTGCAGTCGCACTCGCAGGACGTCGAGCCCTTCCTCGAGCGCATCGGCGCCCGCGGGCGCACGACCGTGGCCGTGGGGGGTGAGCGGCCGTGAGGGCCGGCGTCTTCCTCTGCCAGTGCGGCGGCAACATCAGCGACATCCTCGACCTCGAGGCCCTCGCCGGGCATGCGCGCACGCTCGACGGCGTGGTCGCCGTCGCCGTCTGCCAGTTCCTGTGCGGCACCGAGGGCCACCGCCTCATCAGCGAGGCCGTGGACGAGAACGGCCTCGACCACCTCGTCATCGCCAGCTGCTCGCCGCGCTTCCAGGGACCGACCTTCGAGCGCGTGGCCCGCGAACTCGGCCTCGGCGAGAACGCCGTCGCCTTCGCGAACGTGCGCGAGGGCTGCAGCTTCGTCCACCGCGAGCAGCCGGAGCGCGCCCAGGAGAAGGCGCGGGCGATCGTCGCCGGCGCCGTCGCCCGCGCCCGCCACCAGGCCGACCTGCCGCGGCGGCGCACCTTCCTGCACCGCAGCGCGCTGGTGGTCGGCGGCGGCATCGCCGGCATGACCGCCGCCGAGGAGCTCGCCGCGGCGGGGGTCGACGTCCACCTCGTCGAGCGCCGGCCCACGCTCGGCGGCTACATGGCCCGCCTCAGCAAGACCTTCCCGACCGAGGACTGCGCCATGTGCTCGCTCGCCCCGCGGCTCACGAGCACGGCCCTCGACGGCCGCATCCGCGTCCACACCCTCACCGAGGTCGAGGAGGTCGCGGGGCCGCCGGGCGAGTTCCGCGTCCGCCTGCGCCACCGGCCGCGCTACGTGAGCGAGACCTGCGTCGGCTGCGGCGAGTGCGCCGCCGTCTGCCCGGTGCGGCTGCCCAACGACTTCGACTTCGGCGTCAGCGAGCGGCGCGCCATCTGGCGTGACTTCGCCAACGCGGTGCCGCCGACCTTCGCCGTCGAGAAGCGCGGCTGGAGCCCCTGCAAGCGCGCCTGCGCCGTGCACACGAGCGCCCAGGGGTACGTCGCCCTCATCGCCGAGGGCCGCTTCGAGGAGGCGTTCCGGGTGGCGACCGAGCCGAACCCGTTCCCCAGCACCTGCGGCCGCATCTGCACGCGGCTCTGCGAGTCGGCCTGCGCCCGCGGCCAGGTCGACGAGCCCATCGCCATCGCCGCCCTCAAGCGCTTCCTCGCCGACACGGTGCAGGACCAGGTCCCCGTCGAGCCGGCGCGGGTCGTGCACGAAGAACGGGTCGCCGTCGTGGGCGCCGGTCCCGCGGGGCTCACCTGCGCCCGCGACCTCGCCGACCTGGGCTACCGGGTGACCGTGTTCGAGGCGCAGCCGCTCGCCGGGGGCATGCTGGCCACCGGCATCCCCGACTACCGCCTGCCCAAGGCGGCGCTGGCCCGCGACGTGGCGCGCATCCTCGCCCGCGGCATCGAGCTGCGCACCGGGGTGCGCGTGGGCGTCGACGTGACCATCGACGACCTCTTCGCCCAGGGCTTCCGCGCCGTCTACCTCGCGCCCGGCCTGCAGAAGAGCGCCGAGGTCGACGTCCCCGGCGCCGAGCTGGACGGCGTCACCCGCGCCGTCGAGCTGTTGCGGGAGCTGAACCTCGGCGGCACGCCGGCGGTCGGCGAGCGCGTGGTCGTGGTCGGCGGCGGCGACGTCGCCCTCGACGCCGCGCGCAGCGTCATCCGCCTGCAGGCGCAGCGCGGCCTCGAGCCCGACGTGACCCTGGTCTACCGCCGCAGCGAGGTCGAGATGCCGGCCAACGCCGGCGAGCTCGCCGAGGCGCGCGAGGAGGGCCTCAAGGTCGAGTTCCTCGTGCAGCCGCTCGCCATCCTCGGCGAGGACGGTGCCGTGCGCGGCGTGCGCCTGCAGCGCTGCGAGCTGGGCGAGCCCGACGAGAGCGGCCGGCGGCAGCCGCTGCCGCTCGCCGGCAGCGAGTTCGAGCTGCCGGCCGACACGGTGGTCTTCGCCGTCGGCCAGGCGCTGGTCGACGACTTCGCCCGCGGCTGCGAGGGCCTCGAGGTGGTCGACGGCCGCATCCGCGTCGACCCCGACACGATGATGACCACCCGCGAGGGCGTGTTCGCCGGCGGCGACGCCGCCCCCATGGGCTACTACACGGCCGTCGAGGCGGTCGCCGCCGGCCGCCGCGGCGCCCGGGCCATCCACAACCACCTCCGCGGCCACGACCTGCTGCCGGTGTGGGACCGCGAGCGGGGCGAGGCGCGGCCCGACCCGGCCGCGCTGGCCGCCATCGAGCCCTGCCAGCGGCAGCCGTGGCCGCTGCTCCCGGCGGCCGTCCGCCGCGCGACCTGGGACGAGGTCGCCGGCGCCTACGGCGCCGAGGAGGCGATGGCCGAGGCGCGCCGCTGCCTCTCCTGCGCCGGCTGCAGCGAGTGCGACAGCTGCGTCCGCGCCTGCCCCAGCGGGGCCACCGACTGGGACCAGGAGGAGACCGTCGAGGAGGTCACGGTCGGCGCCGTGATCCTCGCCACCGGCCACCAGGAGTTCGACGCCCGCCGCAAGACGGCGCTCGGCTTCGGCCGTTACCCGAACGTCATCACCCAGAGCCAGCTGGCGCGCCTGCTCTCGGCCAGCGGCCCGACCGGCGGCGAGCTGCGCCGGCCCGGCGACGGCCAGGTGCCGCGGCGCGTGTTCATGCTCCAGTGCGTCGGCTCGCGCGACTGCACCGCCAGCGGCAACGAGCACTGCTCGGCCATCTGCTGCCTGTTCGCCACCCTCCACGCCTCGCTGATCAAGGAGCACTACCCCGAGGCGGAGGTCACCATCGCCTACACCGACCTGCGCGCCGCCGGCAAGGCGCACGAGGAGTACTACCGCCTCGTGCAGCAGCGCGGCGTCCGTTACCTCCGCGGCCGCGTGGGCGAGATCGTCGAGGAGCGCGACGGCAGCCTGCGGGTGCGCGTCGAGGACACCGTCACCGGGCGCAAGCACGACGAGCTCTACGACCTCGTCGTCCTCTCCGCCGGCCTCGAGGCGAGCCAGGGCACGCGTGACATCGCCCACGTGGCCGGCGTGCAGACGAACGCCGCCGGCTTCATCCGCGAGTACCACCCCAAGCTGCGCCCGGTCGACACCCAGCGCAGCGGCATCTTCGTCGCCGGCACGGGCGCTCAGCATGCTGAGCGCCGGGTACGCCCTCACGGCCGCCCAGGTGGCGGCCAGCGACCCCCGGGTCTGCATCGGTTGCGGCGTCTGCGAGACCATGTGCCCCCAGGGGGCGGTGCACGTGACCGGGGAACCGGACGCGCACAGCGTCGTCGACCCGACCATCTGCCGCGGCTGCGGCATCTGCGTCGCCGAGTGCCCGACCGGGGCCGTCCAGCTGGGCGGCTTCAGCGACGCCGAGCTCCTCGCGGAGGCGGGAGCATGAGCGCTGCGGCCGGGGCCCGCGCCCAAGCCGGGGGCGGCGGCGAGACAGGCGGCGGCCGCCGCATCGTCGCCTTCTGCTGCCGCGAGTGCGCCTACGCCGCCGCCGACGCGGCGGCCAACGCCCGCACGCCGCTGCCGCCCAGCGTCCGCCTCGTCATGGTGCCCTGCAGCGGCCGCGTGGCGCCGCTGCACATCCTGCGCGCCCTCGCCGACGGCGCCGACGGCGTCATGGTGGCCGGCTGCCTCGAGGGCCAGTGCCACTACCGCGAGGGCAACTTCAACGCCATCGACCGGGTGGCGCTCGTGCAGCGCCTGCTGGAGAGCGTCGGCGTGGAGCCGCAGCGGGTGCGGATGTTCACCATGAGCGCCGGCGAGCCGCCGCGCTTCGTCGCCGCCGTGCGCGAGATGGACCGCGTGGTCGGCGCCCTGCCGCCGCTGCGTCGCAGCGGCGGCGACGGCGCCGACCAGGCCGCCGCGACCGGGGCGGTCGACGGCGAGACGGAGGTGCCCCCGTGCCGTTGACCGAGCGCGGCCGCGAGCTCCTGCGCCGCCTGCCGGGCGCGAGCCTGCCCCAGGGGCCGGGCGTGGGCTGCGAGATCGTCCGCCACGAGGAGCGCTGCGTCGGCTGCGGCACCTGCGCCCGCGTCTGCCCCACCGGGGCCTCGGCGCGCAGCGACCTCCTCGACGTCGGCCAGCTGCTGGCGGCGCCGGCGGGGACGCGGCGGGGCGAGCTCGGCGCCGCCCTGCGGCGCATCATGCGCCACCCCCCGCGCGACCCGGTGCCGGTGCCGCCGCGCGTCGTCACCCTGCGCACCATCGTCTACGACGCCGGGCGCTGCCGCGGCTGCGGCGCCTGCGCCCGCTCCTGCCCGGCCGACGCCATCACGGCGCTGCCGCCGCGAGCCGCCGAGGCCACGGGGGGTGATGGGCCGTGAGCGCCGCGCCGACCGCCGGCGCCCGCCCGCTCGTCCTCCTCTGCGAGTGCGCCGGGACGATGCCCAACCTCGACTTCCCGCGCCTCGCCGCCGAGCTGGACGGGGAGGCCGAGGTGCGCCGCGACGGCTACTGGTGCGGGCGCCGCGGCCAGGCCGTCATCCGCGAGCTGGCGGCGGCCGCGCCCGGGCGCCGCATCGTCCTCGCCGGCTGCGGCCGCGACTTCGCCGCCCGCCGTTTCCGCCGCCTGCTCGACCGCGGCGTGCGGCTCGAGGTCGCCGACATCCGTGAGGGCTGCAGCTGGGTGCATCCCGTGGACGACGCCGACGCCGTCACCGACAAGGCGGCGCGCATCCTGCGCGCCGCCGTGCGCTGGCCGGAGCCGGCCGACGACCGCCTCGCCTTCGGCCGCCGCCGCCAGGAGGTCGTGGTCATCGGCGGCGGCGTGGCCGGCACCCAGGCGGCGGTGGAGCTCGCCCAGATGGGCCACCCGGTCCACCTCGTGGAGCGGCGCCCGTTCCTCGGCGGCCGCGCGGCGCGCATCGGCACCGTCTTCCCCACCAACGACTGCGGCCAGTGCCTGCCCGCGACCGAGGCCCAGCCCGGCACCCGCAAGTGCTTCCACCGCAACCTCGCCCTCGACCACCCCAACCTGACAGTCTGGCGCCGGGCCACCGTCGAGGCGGTCGAGGGCCGGCCCGGCGACTTCACGGTCACCATCCGCCAGCTGCCGAACGTGGTCACCGACGCCTGCGTCAACTGCGGCCGCTGCGAGGAGGTCTGCCCCGTCGAGGCGTCCGAGCCCGGCCGGCGGGCCATCTTCAGCGAGCTCTACGACGGCCGCGTCGTGCGCACCGTCGACCTCGAGACCTGCACCTTCTGTGGCCGCTGCGCCGCCGCCTGCCCGGTGGAGGCGATCGACTTCACGCAGTCGCCGCGGCGGGTCAAGGTCGCGGCGGGAGCGCTGCTCGCCGCCGTGGGCTGCGAGCCCGCCCGCCGCCAGCACTTCGAGTACCTCGGCTACGGCAAGCCAGGGGTCATCACCCAGGTGGAGCTGGCCGAGCGGCTCGACGAGTGGGAGGCCCTCGCCGCCCTCGGCCGCCTGCCCGCCCGCCACGTGGTGATGGTCCAGTGCGCCGGCTCGCGCGACCGCCGCCACCTGCCGCACTGCTCGCGCCTCTGCTGCATGATCGCCCTCAAGCACGCCATCCGGCTGCGCACGCTCTTCCCGGAGATGAAGGTCACCATCTGCTACCTCGAGATGCGCACCGCCGGCGTCGGCTACGAGAACTGGTTCCTCGCCGCCCGCCAGGCCGGGGTCGAGTTCCTGCGCGGCACGCCGCCCGAGGTGCAGACCGACGGCCGCGGACGGCCCGTGGTCGAGGTCGAGGACGTGACCGCAGCCCGCAAGCGCGTGCTGCGGCCCGACCTCGTCGTCCTCAGCACCGGCATGGAGCCCGCGGCCGGCATCGAGGAGCTCGCCGACCGTCTGGGCGTGCAGCGCGACGTGGACGGCTTCATCGACATCCTCGACCGCAAGAACCGCGCCACCGAGACCAGCGTCGAGGGGGTCTTCGTCTGCGGCTCGGCTTCAGGGCCGAAGGCGCTCATCGAGGTGACGACCGAGGCGTCGGCGGTGGCCACCGAGATCCACGCCTTCCTCGCCTCCCGGGGCCGCCGCACGACGGCGCCGTCGGAGGTCGACCCCGGCCGCTGCGTCGGCTGCGACACCTGCCTGCGCCTCTGCCCGTTCGGGGCCGTCGCCCTAGCGCCGCGGCCGCAGGACGCGCCGCGCCCCGAGGGCGTCGCCGCCGCCAGCCTGCTCGCGACCATCGACCCCGGGCATTGCCGGGCCTGCGGCATCTGCGCCGCCACCTGCCCCGAGCTCGCCATCCGCCACAACGTGAGCGACGAGGAGATCCTGGGACGCCTCGCCGTCCTCACCGACGGCGTCGAGGCGCCGGTCGTCGGCTTCTACTGCCGCGAGTGCGCCGGCGCCGCCATCGGCCTCAGCGGGCAGCGGCGCGACCGCTACCCCGCGAACGTGCGCCTCATCGAGCTGCCCTGTGTCGGCCGCCTCAGCGCCGTGCACCTCGTCGAGGCGGCGCGGCGCGGCGCCGCCGGCGTGTTCGTGGCCGGCTGCGCCGAGGGGCGCTGCCAGTACCGGCGCGGCGACGAGAGCGCTGCCGAGCAGATGCGCCTGGCCCGCGAGGCGCTGGCGGCGGCGGGCGAAGCGGTGCCGATGGAGCTCTGGCACCTCTGCGCCGCCGACCGCGCCGGCGTGGGCCGCCGCATCCGGCTCTTCGTTGCCCGCGCCCTCGGCGACAGCGAGACCCTGGCGGCGCTGGAGCGCGAGGCGACGCTCGTCGACGGCGGCGCGAACGGCTGCGCCGGCTGCCCCGCAGCGGCAGCCGGGCCGACGGCGGGCGAGGCGACGGCCGCCGCGGACGGCCGCGGCCCCGACAGGGCGCGCGAAGGAGGTGAGCGCTGTGGCTGTCGTGCCTGAGGCCCCCGCCTACCCGCCTGAGGCGCTGGCCGAGTTCGCCCGCCTGCAGGAGGAGTGCAAGCTCTGCTACCAGTGCGGCACCTGCACCTCGTCGTGCCCCAGCGGGCGCGAGCTCTACCGCGGCCCGCGCCGCCTCGTGCGCCTCGTGCTCGCCGGCGACATGGCCGCCGCCCTGCGCAGCGACGACCTCTGGCGCTGCACCGGCTGCGGCACCTGCAGCGAGGTCTGCCGCATGGACATCGACGTCGCCGGCGTGCTCGAGCGCCTGCGCGCCCTCGAGCGGCGCTACGGCCGGCTGCGCTGCCCGGAGCGCGAGGCGGCGGCGGTGGCGGCCGACGAGCTCGGGCGCCGGCCGCGGCTGGACAACCTGCGCTTCGGGGCCCGGCTCGCCCTGCGCGGCCACCTGCCGAAGGACAAGGTGGCCGCGCTCGAAGCCGGGCTCGAGGCCCTGCGCGGCCGGCTGGCGTCGGGGGGTTCGGCGCCCCCCGCGCGCGACGAGCGCCTCGAGCCGCTGGCCTTCTACCCCGGCTGCTCGCTGTCGCAGGACCCGGGCCTCCACGCGCTCGTGCGCGAGGTCGCGGCCGGCTTCGGCCTGCGGCTCGAGGAGCCGGCCGCCGTCGCCTGCTGCGGCCATCCCGCCCGTGAAGGCGGGGCGACGCGCTACCGGCCGGAGGGGCCGGTGGCGACCGTCTGCCCCGCCTGCGACGCCAGCCTCGGCGAGGCCGGGGCGACCACCACGCCGCTGTGGACGGTCCTCACGGGGCGGGCGCGGCGGCAGGGCCGCTCCCTGCGCGCCGCCGCGCCCGCCTTCGTCCCCTACGTCGGCTGCCTGGCCGACCGCGACGAGGCGCTCGCCGGCCTGGCCGCCGCCGCCGGCCTCGCCGGCTGCCGCATGGTCACCGACTACCCGAGCCTGCACAACGGCTGCTGCGGCGCGGTCGGCGGCGTCTACCGGGGTCCCACCAAGGCGAGCGCCATGCTGCTGCGCTTCGCCGCCGCCGCCGGGGCGCCGGTCGTCACCACCTGCCTGCTGTGCCGCGACAACCTGCGCTCGGCCGCCCGCCAGCTGCGGCTCGACGTCCCCGTCCACTTCTGGCCCGAGTTCTTCCGGGCCGCTTCCGCACCGGAGGAAGGCCACCATGAGCACGCCTGAGCGTCCCGGCGCCCCCGCAGCGCCGGACAACCCCTTCGCGCGGCCCGCCGGGAGCGCCTTCGGCGCCGCGCCGGCCCGCGACCCCGGGCTCGTGCGCCGCATCCTCGAGGACCCGCGCATGCACGACCACCGCGAGGGCTTCCTGAGTTGCATCCAGTGCGGCGTCTGCACCTCGGGCTGCCCGGCGGCGCGCTTCACCGACTACTCCCCGCGCGAGGTCGCCCGCCGCGCCCTCGACGGCGACCCCACCCTGCTCGAGGACGACTCGGTCTGGTACTGCTTCTACTGCTACACCTGCCAGAGCCGCTGCCCGCGCCACAACAGCGTCGCGGTCATCAACCAGGTCGTCCGCGGCCTGCAGGTCGAGAGCGGCCGCGGCCACCGCCACGTGGCGCCCTTCGCGCAGTGGTGCGCCACCTTCTACGAGAAAGGCATGGGCGGCGACCCGCACCTGCACTTCCCCGACATCGCCGCCGCCTGGGGGCCGAAGTGGGCGACGTACATGGAGCGCCTGCCCGAGGTGCGGGCCGACCTCGGCCTCGGCGACCTCTACCCGCCCGAGGAGGTGGTCCGCGAGGTGCGGGCCATCTTCGAGCGGACGGGCTTCCTCGAGCGCCTGCGGCAGGTGCGCGGCGAACGGCAGGGCGACGGCGGCGAGGGATGAAGCGGAGGTGACGACCGCGGGCGGCGGCGACCATTGACGCGACGCTGACGGCGGTCGTACGTTGCTCCCCGGACCACCGCCGGGGAGAGGAGGGACCATGGCCCTGCGGACCGCCCTGGTCGCCGTCATCGCCGTCGTCCTCAGCGCGGCGCTGCCCGCCGGCGCCGCGGCAGGCTGGGCCACCGTGCCGCCGCCGGTGGCCGGGCAGGAGGTGACGGCGCTCCGCGCGGTCGATGCCCGCTGCGCCTGGGCGACCGCCGCCGGCTCGCTCTGGCGCACGGCCGACGGCGGCGCCACCTGGGACGAGGTGAAGCCGCCCGCCGAGCCGTTCACGCTCCTGCAGGCCGACGGGCCCGGCTCGGCCTGGGTGACCAGCCCGTCGGGCACGGACCCGTGCCTGCGACGACTGTTCCGCACCGACGACGGCGGCGAGACCTGGGCCGAGACGAGCGCCCCCGGGACCGGCATGTACTACTACACCGTCGCCCCGGGAGAGCCCGACTACTACGAGGTCTGGACGAGCCTGTCGGTCGCCGGGCCGTGGTTCGCCGACGGCGGCGACGGCTTCTGCGCCGAGGCCTGGGAGCAGTGGATCTGGGGCCCGATGTGGGGCTACATCCCTCTGGGCTCGGGGGCGACGCTGCGGCACACGCGCAGCGGCGGCGGCGCCTGGCACGTGGAGTACGCCACCGCCCGTGACGGCGACGGCAACCTGACCACCGGGCCGCCGCACTTCTCCGGGCGCTGCTTCCCGCAGGCCGACGCCAGCTTCGCCGCGGTCCTCGACTGGCCGACCCGCGGCCTCGCCGTGAGCCTGGCCCCCGACGGCTCGCCGCTGCGCTGGGCCACCGCCTTCCCCGCCGTGGACGACCAGACGCCGGTCCTCCTCAGGCTGGCGGCCGCGGGGCGCGTGTTCTGGGGCAACGCCGCCGGCACCGGCGACGCCACCAGGAACCTCTGGTGGAGCGACGACGGCGCCAGCTGGACCAGGGCGCGCGTGGGCCTGCTGACCTCCTGGCGCGCCGTCGACCTCTGCTTCCTCGCCGACGGCCTGCACGGGTTCCTGCTGCTGGCCTTCGACGACGGCTCGTGGGCCGTCTACGGCACCGCCGACGGCGGCGGGTCGTGGCAGGAGACGGGCCTCGGCGGGGCAGGCTGGGCGGCCGACGACTGCCGCCTCGTGCCCTGCGAGGGCGGCGCCAGCGCCTGGTTCGTGGGGCCCGGCCTGCTCTGCCGGTACACGGTCGACGAGGACGACGTCCGCGCGCCGGTCACCGCCGTCGCCGGCGACGACGGCGACTGGCACCGCGAGCCGGTCACGCTCACGTTCTCGGCCAGCGACGACCGGCCCGGGCCGGTCGTCGTCCAGTGCCGGGAGGCGGGCAAGCCCTGGCGCGCGGCGACGACGCTCACGATCGGGCCCGGGAAGCGCGGCGCCAACAGCGGCGTGCACACCGTCCTCTACCGGGCCGTCGACGCGGCCGGCAACCTCGAGCAGACCCACCTCTGCCAGGTGCGCATCGACGCGCGGCCGCCGCGGACCGTCGACGACGCCCCGGCCGCGCCAATAGCCGACGACACGGTCATCACCCTGACCGCCGAGGACCCCCTGTCCGGCGTCGCGGCGACCTGCTGGGCCCTCGACGGCGGCGCCTGGCACAGCGGCAGCGAGGTGCCGGTGCGGCTGGGCGGCAAGCGCCGGCTCACGCCCGGGACGCACTGGCTCGCCTACTTCTCCGTCGACGCGGCAGGCAACCAGGAGCCGCTGAGACTGGCGGTCTTCACGGTGGCGGCGGGTTGAAGGGGCGGGGGGCGGGGC
>Ga0315298_1007290_pt1 | contig 14654 bp, 12 predicted proteins | sample WHS_1_MG_FD_203077 | JGI IMG/M metagenome (GOLD analysis project Ga0315298, IMG submission 203077) | Extremophilic microbial mat communities from Washburn Hot Springs, YNP, Wyoming, USA - WHS_1_MG | ecosystem: Environmental > Aquatic > Thermal springs > Hot (42-90C) | place: USA: Wyoming... | reverse complement strand
TTCGATCACTGGCCTCCACGGCCTTGCGCGCGGCCTTCAAATGCTCCAGGTTGTTGGCCAGCGGCTTCTCCACGTAGACGTCCTTGCCTGCCTTGATGGCATATTCCAGATGCTTGGCATGCTGAAAATCGGCGGTGGCGATGATCAGAGCGTCGATATCCTTGCGGTCGCAGATCTCCTCCAGGTTGCGGCACTGGATGGCCGCCTGGCCGGTGGTCTGCTCGATAGCGTTGGCCCCCTCCTCCCGGCGGCGGTTCCAGAGGTCACACGAGGCCACCAGTTCCATATTCAATTCCTTGCAGTTGGCAAAGAACTCCCGCATCAGGTCCGACCCCCGGTCCCCCGGGCCCACGATGCCCACGCGCACGCGGTCATTCGCCCCCAGCACCCGCCCCGGGAAGGGGCCGATCGCCAGCCCCAAAGCCAGCCCCGCACTGGCTCCCTTCTGGAGCAGTTGCCGCCTGGTCATCCCATCATCCATTTGCGCTCTCCTTTCGGATATCGGCCAACATATGCTTCCCCTCGGGAGGCTACCTCTCCTGCGGCGCTTTGCAGCCCCACGCAGAGGGCCAAAGGTTGAGTCCCGCCTGCGGCGGGCGGGATACGCGCTGGCGGTCAAGAACCTGCTGGCAGCGTCTGCGGAGTCCCAAATGCCGTAACCAGGATGGCCGCAGTCGAGCAGAGAGAAGGGCCGGGTGACAAGCCCGGCCCTTCCCATCTGCTTCTGCCTTGCCCGCTGCGGTATGGGGGGCTCACCGCCCGCCGTCTCCCGGCCGCACGCTGCGTAGCGGGTTCTCCCGGCTGAAGGGCGCGGGCGCCAGCCCACCTATCGGCAGCCAGGAGTGGTAGACCGTGCCCGTAGCCCCGGCGCTGGCAAAATCGCACAGATATCGCGGTTGCTCCCCGTTCACCCGCAGCAGCAGCCAGGGAGTGGGTTCGTCCGCCGTGCGTACCCGCGCCAGGCGGAGGCTGGCGGCCTCCAGGCTGGCGATCCCGCTGAAGGGAATGGGGTTGAACCGGGGATCATAGGCCAGCAGCAGCGGTCCCCGGTAAATCGAGGCCTTGCCTGCGCATTCGTGCTCGCCCACCCAGAAGTGCGGCCGCAGGTCCAGGTCCATCTCGATCCGATCCCCCTCCCGCCAGGTACGCGCCAGGAGCAGGTAGGCACCAGGCCGGGCGGAGACCGGGCGGCCGTTGACCTTGACCGCAGTCTGCTCGGACCACGCGGGGATGCGCAGGAGCAGGATAAAGCGGGTGGGCCTTTCGGGCGTGACGCGAATGGCCACCCGGCCCTCCAGGGGATACCTGGTCTCCTGGCGGACGATTACCTGCACCCCGGAGGGCAGGGTCGCCTGCAGCCGGCAGGGGCCGTAGTAGTTGAGGGCCAGGCCATCGGGGGACTGCATCAGCGCCCACTGGGAGATCATGCCCAGCAGGCGGGGGCCGTTGACCGAGCAGCAGTTGAGTTCGGGCAAGCCCGGCCGGCACTGGAAGCCGATGTCATGGAAAGAGGCCTTGCGCTGGCCATCCATGGGGGTATTGTAGGTCCACCAGCGGCCGGAGGGGCACTGCGCGCCCAGGCCGGCGTTGAGCGTCGAGTACTCGATCTCGTCGGCCACCAGCGAATCCCCGGTGAGGCGGAGCATGTCCAGCGAAAGGGCGGCCCAGGCCACGGTGCAGCAGGTCTCGATGGCCTGGGGGCTGTAGGGATTGCCGCAGGCCTGCTCGCCGGAACTGAAGCCGCCGGTGTTGTGGCGGTCCCCTTCCACGATGGACCACCAGATGTGGGTGAAGGCCCGGCGGTACCGGTCGTCCCCGGTGACCAGCGCCAACTCGGCGATGGCCATCAGGTTGTGCAGGCTCTCCCAGCGGGGCTTGGGCGTCTGCCAGAAGGGCAGTCCGGCCAGGGCGGTGCGCACGTAGTCGCCCGCGGGCGGCGTCTCCCAGTCCCGCTCGACCCGGTGGGCCATCTCCAGATAGCGAGGCTCGCCCGTCTCCCGGTAAAGTAGCAGCATGCCGTGGGCGATGGCCTGGTTCATCTCGATGTCGCCTGCCCCGGCAGCCTGGGACACCCTCAACCCATGCTCCGGGAAGGTGGCGCAGATGAAGTCGGCGGCCCGCCGGCAGGTCTGCAGGGTGGCCGGGTCGCCGGACTCACGGTGGCAGAGCAGCAGCCCCACCAGGGCGTGGTAGTGCCCCCAGAGGTCCCACCCGGTGCGCAGGCGCCCGGCGCGCGGGAAGGGGCCCAGATACCCCTCGGGTGATTGGGTGGCGATGAACTCCGACGCCACCCGGCGGATCTCCCGCTCCAACTCGCGGTCGCGGGTCAGCCGCCAGCACAGCACCGCGGCGGTGAGGTACTTGCCCACGAACTCCCCCGACCAGGGAAGCAGGTCCCGGGGCTCGGCGGCATCCCGGTCCCGGAACATGGCGATCAGGGCCGGGTTGGCGGCGGGCATGCGCAGCAACCATTCGTCCCGGTTGGCCCGCACTCGCTGCCCCACGAAGCCGCCAAGGATGCAGCGCACGCCCGGGTTCACCTCCAGTCGGGGCGGGGCCTGGTAGGCTACCTGCGCTACCCACGCCTCGCTCGCGGCCAGGCAGAGGCAGGCGGCGAAGCCCGCGACGATCATCCACTCCATGGCATGCCTCACTTGCCGGCGCTTCCGGCCAGGGCCGCCCGCACCGCCGCATAGGCCGGCTTGGGGGCGCCGGCGGCGTCAAAGAGCAGAGGGGCGTCGGGCCTGCCGGTGTGCGCCGGAATCCAGGAATAGCGGTCGCTCACCCCCCATGTGACCAGGGCTGTGCATCCCGAGGCCGCCAGGCAGGCCTCGGTCACCACGCGGTAGACCTCGGCCTGCTGATCCAGGCGGGCGGGCAGGGGCCCGGCCCCGTCCTGAATCTTCACGTCCATCTCGGTAATGTGCACCTCCAGCCCCAGGCTGGCCAGCCGGTTGATATTGGCCGCCAACTCTTTACGCGGTGGGTAGGCAACCAGGCCAACGTGCATCTGCAGCCCCACCCCGTGCACAGGCACCCCCTGGTCGAGCAACTCCCGGAGCAGGCGAAAGATGAAGGCCGATTTGGCGTTGAGCCCCTCGGCCGCATAGTCGTTGTAGAACAGGCGGGCCTCGGGGTCGGCCTCGTGCGCCCAGCGGAAGGCCTTAGCCAGGTACTGCGGCCCCAGGGCCTGCAACCAGGAGGTGTCGCGCAGGCCCCGCCCTTCCGCGGCCACCGCCTCATTCACCACGTCCCAATAGCCAACGCGCCCCCGGTAGCGGGAGACCACCGCCTGGATATGCTCGCGCAAAGTCCGCACCTGCTCCGGCCTGGTCAGCGCCAGCACCCAGGGCGGGGTGGAGCCATGCCAGCAGAGGGTGTGGCCACGCACCCCCATGCCGTGAGCGCGGGCGAAGGAGACGATCGCGTCCGCGTCGGCGAAACGATACTCCCCGCGGGCCGGACAGAGATAGCGGTGCTTGAGCGCGTTCTCGGTGGTTACCAGCGAGAACTCGCGGGCCAGCACCTCACGGTACACCGGGTCCTGGGCCAGGGGGCGGGTGGCGACCGCCGCCCCGACGCGGAAACCTCGCTGCTCGGCCAGGGCCCGCAGGGTATCTGGCGTCGGCATCCGTCCCTTCTTGCCGCTACTCGGGCAGCGGCTTGCCTCTGGTCTCGGGGGACATGATCAAGCCCACCAGGCCCACCACATAGATGCAGGCGACAACCCCCGCCGCCAGGCGAAAGCCTATGTCCGCCCCAAAGCGGGCGCCGAAGGTCATCGCCAGTCCGCCCAGCACGAAGGGGGCGCCAGCGGCCAGGACACGGGCGCAGTTGTAACAGAAGCCACAGCCGGTCGCGCGCACCCGGGTGGGGTAGAGTTCGGGAAAGTACACAGTGTAGGCCGAGAAGGGGCCCAGCGTGCAGAAGCCCAGGATGGGCGCCCAGATCATGGCCTGTAGGAAGGTGTGCGTGCTCCAGAACATGCCCTCCACTGCCGCCCAGGCCAGGAGGAAGAAGGCGAGCAGTGAGACCCGCCGGCCGACTCGCTCTGCGAAGAGGGCATAAGCATACATGCCGAAGAATGCGCCGGCCTGCTGCACCAGGAAGACCAGGCTGCGCTTGGCCGCCTCGTCCTGCGGGGTGAGGTTGAGCGGCTTCAGGGCGATGGAGAGCAGGTCGGAGGTCCAAAAGCCCACGCCCCAGAGCCCACCTACCCCGGCGGTCGCCAGCAGTACGGCGGCGATGGTGTTGCGCCGCAGCACCCGGTCGCGGAAGAGGTCGGCGATGGCGCCCAGTTCCTTGGTGGAATCGGCGCGGGCCACCTTCCGGGCCGTGTGCCAGGCCTCGGGCTCATGGAGCGAGCGGCGAATCCAGACCACTACCAGCGCCGGGATGATCCCCACCATGAAGGCGTAGCGCCACCCCAGCCCGCTCATGCCCAGGCACACCAGAGCGGCCATCATGTTACCGACCGCCGAGAGCGCCTGCAGGCTGCCCAGGGCCATGGCCCGGGAGCGGCGGGGGAACACCTCGGCTACCAGAGAGGCGCCCGCCGCCCATTCCCCGCCCACGCCCAGGGCGGTCAGGAAGCGGAAAACAGCCAGGGACTCCCAGTTCCAGGCCAGGCCGCTCAGCCCGGTGAAAAGGGCGTAGATCAGGATGGTGTAGATCATGGTGCGGGTACGACCCAGGCGGTCACCCAGGATGCCGAAGACCAGGCCCCCGGCAGCCCACCCCAGCAGGAAGACGGAGGTGATGATCCCCCCGTACCATCGCGTGGCGCCCGAGAGTTGGTCGGGGGGCACCCAGGACTGAAGCAACTCTCCCACCGCCTGTGGGCGGACGATGGTGAAGATGTTCTGGTCCATGGTGTCGAACAACCACCCCAGGGCGGCAATCACCAACACGAGCCACTGGTAGCGCCCGAGCCCCTGGTACCAGCGTAGGCCCTTGCCCTCCCCCTCCTCGATCTCGGTCTTGCCCACCACACCCTCCTGTCGGCCGCCAGCGGCCGCCTGGCATGCGTCCCGCCTTTCACTTTCGCAGAGCGGGGGCGCAAGACCTGCAGCATGACTTTGCGAGGAGGGCACAGCGAATCCGGCTGGCCTCGGGTGCCGTGAGCGCCGGATGTGGCTCGGAGACCGCCCTCCGAAACCCGAAACCCTATCCCCTAATCCCTCGGCACGTGCATGCTTTCGGGCACGGGCACGCCCAGGCGCTCGAGCACTTGTTGGGTCTGCTCGTCATAGTGCACGCCCACGGCGCGTAGGGGGCCTGCATAGCGCAGCCGACCCTGGCGGGCGGTCCGGCTCACTGCAAAGCCAATATAGCCGTATTGCCACCCGCGATAGGGGATGGCACGGGTGGGGAAGGGGCGGGTCACCCGGGGTGCTCCCGGTCCCGGCCAAACTTGCTGGTGCCCATCGGTCTCGAAGTAGAAGTCCCCCGGCTCCACCACGGCGCTCCGGTAACCGACGTTGCACACCGCGACCCAGACCACCAGGAAGGCCTTGCCGGAGGCCGGACGGACCCCCGGTTGCCCGGAGTACCCTTCGCGGGTGAGCCGCCAGACCACCAGTATCAGCGGGTCTCCCTCAAAACCGGGCTGGCGCTCGGCCTGGCGTGGGGGCGTCGGGGCCGGAGCCCCGGTAGTGATGTGTTGGCGGATGCCGGCCAGGGTGAAAACGGCCAGCCCCACCAGGGTCATGATGCTCAAGGTCCCCCACACCCACCTCCATCGCGGCGAACGCCGGGGCGCGCCGGGACCCTCATCCTGTGGTTGGTATTCCACGATCCACTCCTGCGCGGGGACGCCCGCGGTAGTGGGAAATATAGCCAGGGAGGACGCAGGTGAGCGTGTAGCCGTGGCCCAGCGCGCACGCGGGGTGTCGGCGAGACGGCCACGGACGGGCGAGCGTGTGCAGGAAGGGTGACACCATGCCAAGATCATGTCCTGCTTGCTGCCAAGCGGGGGGAGGGTTGGCATTGAGGGGAGGATGCTGGATGCCGGACACTGGATGCTGGAGGAGCGAAGGTCCCTAGTACCCGGGCTGGGTTTCGGGCCAGCAGCCCCTCACCCCGCCCCTCTCCCGAGGGGAGAGGGGGTGGTGCGTTCCATGTACCAGGAGTCATCCGGGTGGCGGAATGTGTGGTGAGACCTGATGGCAAACCCCACGCGTTGATAGAGGGCGAGCGCGCGGGCATTGGCCTTGACCACGGTCAGGGTAATGACCGGCCGGCCCAGGGCGTCACCCTGGCGCAGCAACTCGGTGATGAGCACCCGGCCCCAGCCCCGGCCCAGCAGGCGGTCCCGCAGCCCGATGCCCAGGACCGGTCGGTCGCGGTCGAGCCCGATCAGGAAGGCGTGCCCCAGCACCGCACCTCGGGGCCCGATTAGCCCCAGGCTGAGGGCGCGGCCGTCACAGGTGGCGGCCAGATGGTCGGCGATCTTCTCGGCAGTGACCACTGGCCCGAAGGGCGCGTAGAAGTCACGCACGGCGCGAGAGAGCGACCGGTAGAAGCGAAACAGGGCCGGTGCATCGGCCGGGGCCAACCGTCGAATGCTTGGGCTCATCCCTTCACAATGCGGAAGAGTCGCCCGTCGCCCGGCCGCAGACGAACACTGACCCTGCCGTCCGTGGTGGTGGTGTAGCCCCGCCATTTGCCGGTTCTCCGGTCGAACTCCTGCACCTTGCTGCCCGGCGCCAGGGTGAGGTGGGCGGTAGCCTGCTTGCGGTAGTCCCGGTTGACCACCATGAAGGCGTCGTGGTCGAAGAGCCCGAGCACAAACTCACCCCCGCTAATTTTGATCGGCGACCTGGCTGGTATGGCCTCGCCACCCCACGGGATGGGAGCGGTGTGGTAGACCCCACGCGAATCGAGCGCCATCAGCACCGGGCTCAGGCTGGCCATCTCGGCATTCAGGCGGGCGGCCGCCGCCGCCAGCGGGGTGGCCTTGCCATCCACATACAGACCATCGTATTCCTGGGGGCCCCAGTAGGTGAAGTAACTCAGCCCCCGCCCCCCATAGGCCAGCGTGGTGTAGACCAGGTAGCGCAACTCGTCGGCATTAGGCTTGCGCCAGGCCTTGACCACTACGCTGCTCTGCACGATGTTGAGGAAAGGCACCCCCGCCTGCTGCGCCGCATCCCGGATCAGCTTGAGGTTGAGGAAATACTGATCAGTATCGTGATCCTTGAAGAACTGATAGTGGTCCCAACTGATAAGCCCGGGCTTGACCACCTCCACGAACTGGCGCAGGTGCTCGCGATAAGCGGTGACGACATCGCCCTTGGTGCCCAGTTGCTCGTTGCTCGCATAGGTGGGGAAGAGGTTGATGTAGGCCAGGTGGGCGGGGTCCTTCTCCCGCAGGTAGGCCACCAGCCGGCCCAGGGCCGGGAACTGGGCGGCGCTCGGCTCGTCCAGGATGTAGTAGGCGTAGAGCGCCGGGTGGTCCTTGACCCGTTCGATGAGGGCATCGAGTTGCGCGCGCTTGCCGGGATCGTCCAGGCTGGCGGGGGAGATCAGCCCATCCTGCAGCATGGCCCGCAGCCCGTGCTTGGCCGCCAGGTCGAGCCCGGACTCCGGCACCCAGGTCATGGTGTAGTGCTCGGCGGCCACTGCGGCCAGGGCCTCGTCCGTGGCGGGCGGCGGGCACCAGAAGGTGGTCAGCAGGTGATCGAGCCGCCACGGGCTTGCCCCTCGCGCAGCACACACGGCCAGGCACAGGCACAGACAGACTAACCCCAGGCGCAGCATATATCCCACCTCCGGAGCGTTTGCCGCAGCATTCTGCGGCAGGCTGCCGGGTTCCTGGCAGGGGGGCCAGGGGCTGGGCCGTTTTCCTCCCGCGCACGCGCAAGAATGGTAGACTGATTGCATGCGGATACTCGTCATCGAGGATGACCCTGCGGTCGTGGAGGTGCTTCGGCTCTACCTGGAGGCAGAGGGCTTTGCGGTAGACGCCGCCAGCAGCGGTGAGGCCGGGTTGGAGCAGGCGCGCGCCAATCCGCCCGACCTGGTGGTGCTGGACGTGCGCCTGCCAGGCATGGACGGGTGGGCGGTGGCGCGGGCGCTCAAGCAAGAGCGCGACCTCCCCCTGATCATGCTCACCAGCCGGACCGAGGAGGCCGACCGTGTGCTGGGGTTCGAGTTGGGGGCCGACGACTACGTTCCCAAACCTTTCAGCCCCCGCGAAGTCCTGGCCCGCATCAAGGCGGTGCTACGAAGAGCCGGCGGCGGCCTGGGCAGCGAGCAGCAGGCCCTGCAATACCGCGGACTGGTGGTCGACCCCGTGAGCCGGGTGGTGCGTCGCCACGGAGAGACCGTGGCCCTGACCCGGCGCGAGTTTGACCTGCTCTGGCATCTTGCCTCCCACCCGGGCCGGGTCTTTACCCGCGACGCCCTTTACGAGGCGGTGTGGGGGGACGAAGCCTGGGGCGACCTGCACACCTTGGACGTGCACATCAACCGCCTGCGCGCCAAGGTCGAGCAGGGGCCCGGGCCTCGCTACCTGGCAACAGTGCGGGGGGTGGGCTATAAGTTTGAGGTGACTGGCGATGAATAGGCCCCGCCCATTGGCCGCGCATCTGGGTCTCACGCACGCCATGGTGGCGCTTTTCGGCTGTAGCCTGCTCGCGGTGCTGGTGGCCCTGCTCGTACCACGACTCTACCTGCAGCAGCGCCAGCAGGCGCTGCTGGGGCAGGCGCGGGACCTGGCGGCAGAGGCCGGGCCGTGGCTGGCAGGCGAGGGCGAGCGGCCAGCGCTGGCCATCGCCGGTCTGCGCGGGGCAGCGGTATGGCTCTACGATCGCCAGGGCAAGCCGGTAGCCTTCACCCGGGGCCTGGGCATGGGGATGCCCGGACGGCCCTTGGGTGCCGGGCCGGGGCCTGGTGCGCGACGACATGGTCTGCTCGCACTCATGCACATTGCCCCGGAGCACTGGCAACAGATTGCCCGGGGCCGGGTGCTCGCAGGCACGGTGGGATTGAGAGGCGGCGAGCGGGTATACCAGGTCGTGGTGCCCGCCTACGCCGGGCGCGAATTCGCAGGGGCGGTGGCGCTGCACGCTCGGCTGGCCGACTTGAGCGGGACGGGAATGGCGCTGGTGCCCGTGGTGCTCGCGGCCTCGGCGCTCGCGGCGCTGGCGGCAGTGCTGGCGGGGGCCTGGCTGGCCCGGCGGGTAGCCCGGCCCCTGCAGCGGATGACCCGTGCCGCGGAGCGGGTCGCCGGCGGTGACCTCCAGGTGACTGTGGAGCCTCCCGCCTGGCAGGAGGGGGAGGCGCTGGCCCTGGCTTTCAACCGGATGACCACCAGCCTGGCGGCACAGGAGCAGGCGCGCCGGCAGTTCATTGCCGACGCTTCCCACCAGTTGCGGGCACCACTCACCTCGCTGCAGGCTCAGGCGGAGGCCATGCTCGACGGGGTGGTCAGCGATGAGGCCACCCGGCGGCGCTTCCTGGCGCGGATGGTGGGCCAGACCCGGGCCCTGGCAGCACTGGCGCAAGAGTTGCTGGACCTGGAGCGGCTGGACGCCCAGACCGCGCCCGGCCAGCCGCAGCAGGTTGACATGCGAACCCTCTTGGCCGACGCGGCGGCCGCTTTCCCGGGAGAAGGGGACAACCACCTGATTCAACTGCAGCTGCCTGAAACCCTACCCGCAGTATGGGCTGACCCCGGCGAGGTCCGCCAGGCAGTGGTGAACCTGGTGGACAACGCCCTCAAACACACCCCCGCCGGTAAGCCGGTGCGCATCTGGGCAAGCGCGGAAGGCAAGCACGTAGCGGTGGGCGTGACGGATGAGGGCCCCGGCATCGCCCCCGAGCACCTGGCGCGGGTGTGGGACCGCTTCTACCGCATCCCCGGTGACGACAGTCCGGGCCACGGGCTGGGGCTGGCAATCGTGAAGCGGCTGGTGGAGCGCCAGGGAGGGACGGTGCAGGTGCACAGCGACCCCGGCCGGGGAAGCACTTTCTCCTTCCTGCTGCCCATGTCGTCCCAGCCTTCACGCAGAGATGACGCCGATTTGAGCCTGCGTTGAGATAGCGGCGGTATCCTGGCAGTAACGGGATACGAGAACCCCTTGGAAGGAGGACCACTATGGTAAGACGTGTTATGCTGGCAGGCGCCACGCTGGCGCTGGTGGCCACTGCCGGGCTGGCGCAGACCGCGCCCCAGGCCAAGGACACCACTCCGACACCGAAACCGGCGGTGCAGCAGCGGCTATCCGAGCAGGAGCAGCAGCGGCTGGGTGAGATCCGCAAGCAGATGCAGACCTTGCGGGAGGAGGCGCGCCAGATCCTGCGCAAGGCCTTCCCCGGCCGCGCCGGCCAGGGCGTAGCGCGCCGTGACGGCGCCGGGCGCGAACGCTGGCGCGAGCGCGCGGGCGCAGGCCGCCGGTTTGGCCCCGGGATGGGCCAGGGGTTCCGCGGACAGGGCCCTATGGGCTACGGAATGCGCGGTCGCCAGGGACCCGGCAACGGCATGGGCTACGGGCCCCGCGGGGGCCAGGGCTTCGGCCCCGGCATGGGTTACCGCTTCCACGGCCGCCAGTCTGGCCCCGGCATGGGCTTCCGGTTCTACGGCCGGCAGGGCGGCCAGTGCCCCTACTGCGGTCAGGCGTGCCCGGCCCAGGCCGTACCCAAGGCCAAGTAGCCGGCATCCGGCAAGGGGGGATAACATAAAGGGCAGCCCCGAGGGGCTGCCCTTTCTTTGCTTTCCGGGGGTATGGATGCCCGGCTAAGCCTGCTCTTCCTTCTTCTCTTCCTTCTGCTCGTCTTTCTTTTCCGGCCGCTCCGGCTTGGCGGTGCTCGCGGCCTGGGCCGGGGCGGCAGCCAGTTGCGGCAGGCGGCTCAGGACTTCGTTAAGTTTGATGCCGGTCATGGCCTCCAGCACCGGCGGCAACTGGGCGATGATCTTGGTGACGTCGCGGGTGATCTTGTCCGCTCCTGCCGACTCCCCGCCGTTGGAGATGATCACGATCTGCTCGGTCTTGGCGAGCGGGGCGGCGATGGCGGCTGCGATCTCGGGCATCTTCTCGATGAAGGTCTGGGCGATGGCCGCCTCGTTGTAGGCGCGCCAGGCCTCGGCCTTCTTCGACATGGCCTCAGCCTCGGCAAAGCCTTGGGCTTTGATCACCTCGGCCTGGGCCAGGCCCCGGGCCCGGTTGGCCTCGGCCTCGGCGAGACCAACCACCTTGACTGCCTCGGCTTGTCCGGTGGCGGTGGCGGTGAGGCGGAACTGCTCGGCCTCGGCCAGCGCCTGGATGCGGTAGCGCTCGGCCTCCGCAGGCTTTTCCACCGTGGCCGCCAACTCTTTCTGCTTGCGCTCGATCTCCCGGTCCTGCACGTCAATCTGCTTTTCCTTCTCGACCACCTGGACCTGGACTTCCTCGGCCTTGATCAACTGTGAGGTCTTGAACTTCTGCAGGTCATAGGCGAGGTCGGCCTCGGGCTGCTTCTGGCTGCTGGCCGCCTTGTAGTCGGCCACGCTCATGTTGTAGTCCCGCTCGGATTCCGCCACCTTGGTATCGGCGGCGAACTTGGCCTGCTGCCCTTCCTGGGTGGCGACCGCGGAGCGCACGGTGGCGTCGCGGGCGGCCTCGGCCTCCCCGATCACCGCATCCCGCTTCACCTGGGCGATGCGGGGCTTGCCCAGGGCCTCCAGGTAACCGTGGCTGTCACGGATGTCGCGGATGGTAAAGGAGACGATGCCCAGGCCCATGTTGGCCAGGTCGGTGGCCGCCACTTCCTGCACCTTGGTGGCAAACGCCTCCCGGTTCTTGTAGACCTCTTCCACGGTCAGGGTGCCCAGGATGGCGCGCAGATGTCCCTCCACGGTCTGCAGGGCGATCTGGGCGATCTCGCTCTGCGTCTTGCCCAGGAACTGCTCGGCTGCGGTGCGGATGGAGACATCGTCACCCCGCACTTTGATCTGGGCGATGCCGTCCACCACGATGGGCACGCCCGCGGTGGTGTAGACCTCGGGCGTGCGGATTTCCAGGGTCATGATCTCCAGGGACAGGGTGTCCACACGCTCCAGCACCGGCCAGATGAAGGCGCCGCCGCCCACCCGGATGCGAAAACCCACCGGCTGCACGATGCCGTCGGCGCCCTTGATCAGGCGGCGCCGGCCGGAGATTACCAGCACCGTGTTCGGCCCCACCTTCACGTATCGGCTGGCGTACACCACCATGAACAGGATGATCACGGTGATGATGCCCGCCACCACGAACGGGATGCCCTTCCCCGGACTAAGCAGTTGTTCTAACATGCGCCTCCCTCCTTCATCCCGTGGCGCCCTCCGGGGCGCCCTTCTCGACCGGCTCCACGTACACCATGGTGCCCACCACCCGGGTGATGCTCACCGGCGCATAGCGCTCGATCGGCTTCCCGGTGGCCGAGCGGGCGATCGCGGTATACCGGCCCCCCATGGTGACGTAGGCGATCTCTCCCACGCCCTCGGCCGGGATCGCCACCGTCACCTCGCCGTGCACCCCAACCAGCGCCCCCATCTGCACCTCGCTCGAGGCCTGCACGGCGTTGAACACCCGGAAAAAGAACATGAACACGGCCCCCGACACCACCACTGCGGCCAGCACCGCCGCGGGCAGGGTGACGAAGAGGTTGTACTTGAACATCTTGGTGAGGATGAGCCCGGTCCCGCCGAACACGGTGCTGAAGACCGAAATCGTCATGGGCGAGAGCGGCGAGATGGTCACCTCCCCGGGCCCCTGGCCCGCGTCCGCCTCGCCATGGCCAGCCCCCTCGCCGCCGTGGCCGCCACCAAAGTCATGCCCGTCATGAGGCACCGCCACGTCGCCGCCGTCGTGCTCGAAGCCAAAGATCGTGCCCAGCAGCGCGGAGACGGTGGCATAGGCCATCCCGGAGAAGAAGCACACCCAGTAGGCAGCGACATCCCACCCCATCACCGTCATCTCCCGCCCATGAGGGCGCGCATTACTTCCACGACGCCGCTATCCCTACCTGCACGGGCCGACCCGGGGCAGCCTTCGTAGGACGGGATGCCCGCAGGCGCCAACGTAGTGCAGTCCTCCGGCAGCCCCCAGCCGAAATGTTTGGCATGCCCGGGGGTGCTGCTATGGCATTACACGCTTGGCGCCTTCGCGGTCGGTCGGGCCTTGCCCGCAGACGCCTCCACCGGCAGACTTGGGCGCCAGCGTGCACCCGGGAGACGCCATGTCCAGGCTCACGGCCACCCTGGCCATGGAGTATCTCAGCGCCGACGACGAGTTCCTGGTGCAGGACCTGGGCAACCGTGGACACTGGAGATAACTCCGAGCGGGCTCACAGGTAGCCCAGCCCAAGCCTGGACAGGGCCCCGGTCCGGATAGTCCCGCGTGAAACGGTGAACAGGTCCGGCTGGCGGTCCTGTATCTCGGGGCAGGCGGTGGGGAGGTACTGCCGGGCGTTGTATTCCACCCCGAGCAGGGGGCGGGTCCGGGCGGCCAGCCCGGCGGAATGCACCAGGGCGAGGCCGGGGTTAGTCAGGTCCTGCACGCTGTAGGGGCGACCTGCCACCTCCAGTAGCGCGACATATAGCAGCGCCGCCGAATGGCCCTTGCAGGTCTTGAGGGCCAGCCCGCTCCAGCCCAGGTCGAGCGCCAGGGCCAGGGATTCCAGCCCGGTCACCCCTTCGTCGGCCAGCACAGGCTTCAGCGCGGCCAACTTGCGCAGGTCATGGCGGTCGGCCGCGAGATCACGGGCAGTGGGCTGTTCCAGGTAGCGCAGGCGCTCGTACCCCCGGGGACAGGCCGCCCGGAAGCGCCCCAGCAACTCGACCATGGCCTCGGGGGCAGGGCACATCTCGTTGGTATCCACGCTCAGGGCGTAATCGGCCACGCCCGCGCCCTCGATCGCCGCCACCACGGCCAGCAGGCGGGCCAGGTCCCAGTCGGGGTCAGTGCCCTTCAGTTTCACCTTGAAGGCCCAGAGCCCATCCCGAGCGATCCACTGCTCCAGGCTCACGGGGAGGTCATCGCGCGGATCGGCGTCCGAAATTTCTGTGCTCCGCAGCCGGTCGGCACCACCCACCAGGTGCACAGCAGGGAGGGTGGGGGCATACGCCGACCGGAGGTAATCGGTAACATATCGCCCCCGAAACTCTTTGCCCAGCCAGGAAGAGAGGTCGTGGCCGAGAAACTCAGGCCCGCAGGCGGTGTAGGAATCCACCCCGTGCAGGCGCCCGTAGGCATCGTGCAGGGCGGCGTCCACCGGGCTGGTGGCGACGAGGGAGGCGAGGGGAGGGACGGCAGCAGATGCTCCCTCTCCCTGAGGGAGAGGGCAGGGTGAGGGGGGTGACGACGAAGCCGGCCCGGGCAGCCGCCCCTCACCCTCACCCTGCTGGGAGAGGGAATGGGAGTTCCCCACCCTGGAGAGAGTTTTCAGTTCCCCCTTCCACTCCCACCACAGGTCCAGCGGGTGCCCTTGGGCACCTTGCAGTCGGGCGCAGAGCGCCTCCAGCACGCCTCGCATGGCCGCGTCGCGGGTCTCATGGGGCAGGTCGCCCGGCCACGCCCAGGTGGTGCCCAGCAGGATGCTCCCCCACCCCACCGCCCGCCGGCAGCCCAGTTCGACGCGAGCCTGCACGGTGGCCAGGGTGTGGGTACGCACCTCGCCGGTAGCAAAGACCA
>Ga0315298_1007288_pt1 | contig 14655 bp, 8 predicted proteins | sample WHS_1_MG_FD_203077 | JGI IMG/M metagenome (GOLD analysis project Ga0315298, IMG submission 203077) | Extremophilic microbial mat communities from Washburn Hot Springs, YNP, Wyoming, USA - WHS_1_MG | ecosystem: Environmental > Aquatic > Thermal springs > Hot (42-90C) | place: USA: Wyoming... | reverse complement strand
ATCAAAGTCAACAGAAGACAAGAAGTTGTATGAACCCCCAATTTGCCCATTGTAAGCCCACGCACCATATATAAGGTCAATCCCGTCAATCTCGCCAGAAATGTCCACATCGCCATCGAGTTTTGGCACAACCCTTTTGATAAAAACCCTTTCAGGGTCAACCCTGAGCCTTATGAATCGCCCGTCGTGCGCCCAGACAAATGTCTTTTCGTCTTCGTTCACCAGCTCTGTATGCACCTCCTCGCCCACATCCGTTACAACACCAAAAGACATCGGCAAGTCGAACTTGTTCCCAGCCACAGACGATGTGCGCTTTACCTTCACCTCAACCCTCCCTTTTCCATCCTCCTCTGCTTCTAACCTCCGCACATTGACCTCGTATATCGGATAGCCGATGTTATAGACAAACGGCATGAAGATAAAGTCCAGCGAACTTCCATAGGCCTGTTCTAGATACTGCTGAAGTTTGTATGTGTCGTAGTATGCCTCTTTCATAGCGATGTCGTCGTGGAGTTTTTTGAGCGCACCAAAAAACGCATCATCACCAATGACCTTTCTTAGCATGTTGGTCACCACCGCCCCTTTGTAGTAAGTAACCAGCATGTAAATCATCGAATCAGATACATATTGCGATTGCCACGATGTAAGCGGGTAGTCCTGATTCACAGGCACGAAATAGCGATACATCAAAGAATAGGATTCCACCGCACCCTGCAAGTATCCGTTTCCTACCGCATTATCCATATAGTATATCGAAGAAAACTCGGCAAACCCTTCAGAAAGCCACGCGGCTAAAGGGTCATTGGATTTATTCATGTCTGGAAACCACTGATGCCCAAGTTCGTGTGCGAACAAGGCGGTCCTGTCTTCCTCCCCGCCATAATGACCGCTTCCGATCAAGAACATGGAATCGGGGATCCACAAGAGCGCTGGCCAACCGAATGCTGCTCCTGCATCGTCTGTGATCTGCGATGCCTCGATCTTTGGGAAAAGATAAGCCCCATAAATCCCTTCGTAGAAGCGGATGATGTTCTTGATGTCAACGAGCACCTGAGGGGCGATGTCTTCGCTGAAAGAATCCTTTGTCGTGTAAAGTCCCACGAACTGCGGGGACATCGGTATCTTGGAATAGTCGTAACTGCCTGCGGAAAGCGAGCGTGCCTCTGTAGGAAAATCCTGCACCACATGGTGCTCCTCGTAATCCTGATTTGCGTTCGACGGCGCAACCCCTTGAACTATGCCTGTTGCAGCAAGCGTCATCCCTTTTGGAATGGATATCCTGAGGTCCGCGGTCGCAAAATCTGACGCCAATCCCATGGGCAAGAATATGTTCATGTCCATGTAAAGGATTGGTGAAAAGGCACATAGGTTCACCTGAAACCCCCCACTATACGAGCAGTTTGGAGTCCCAGAAAGGTCAACTACTATGCTGAAGGTGTCGCCTCTGTTTTTTGCCTGAGGCAATGTGACTCGGAGGACAGGATAGCCATAGAGCTCGCTCATAGCGAAATCAAGTTCTTCGCCTTCGGGCGTCTGAACCCCCGTCACATTTAGGAAGACAAGAAACGCAAGCGAATCTGTCTGTGATTCCAGGATTTTGCCATCAATCCGAATATGTGCGCTGACGGACTGCGCCTGCGGGTCTATGATGACATCCCCGGAAAAGGATGTTGCCCTGTGCGTGTAGAAAGACCCGCCCTGCTGTCTAAGGATAGGCTGGTTTCTTAGATGCCTGAGGATCGCCTGAGCGCCTTTGTAGCGAAGGTCCATAAGTAGCCTAACCCTTTTCAGGTTCGCTTCGATGTGCTCGTTAAGCTTTGGCAACTCCTCGATGTAGCCTGCGTGCGCCTGAGCGCTAGAAATCAACAGAGAAGCAATCAAGACAAGCCATTTTGCCTTCATAAGGACTCCACAAAAAACGCGACCGTATTTTAGCGAGTTTGACAAGTAACAACAAATCAAGGAACAACAAATGGACATAAAGCTGAAAATTCTTCACCTAACTTTCAACCGACCGTTCATGGTATAAAGATTTTTGTTCCTTATGACTCGCCGTATCCTCCTCCACTTTTTTTACTAACGGCATACTACGGACATTTTTAGGGCTTTGAAAAAACCTTGCACTTTCATAACAAAAGCCCTAAACATAATATGGGATTGTAACTTGCTCGCGATGAAAACAATCAAAAGTAGTTTGCGCAGATTTCGGGTTTTGATGTTACTTCATTCCCCTTTCAACATTGTCCGCTTTACAGCACTTGCGAGTTGCTTCTTGATTTTCACCGTCCCCTTTGCATGTTCGAGCCATAAGAATGGAAACGAAAGAGACTTTCAAGATGCTTTTGACGCAGGGGAAAGCAGATCTTCGATCCTAGACAACTACACACTCGATGCGGTAGAGGGCCATCAGGAAAGCGAGAGCAAGGAATACTTTCCATCGGAAGTGCCAGAAGAATCAGTAAGTGAATACCCATATCCTATCCCTGAAATCCAGGAGCCACTTCCCTTTGGTTTCGGCATTGCAAAGGCGTTGCTACCATTGCCTTTGGGAATCAACACTGCTGGTTTTGGCGGGCAAAGCGGGGAAAAGAGTAGGTTCACTGTGACTCAGCCAGCAACAAAGACGGTATATATGCCCCCAGAGGTCAGGGTCATATTCATGGAAGGAGGCTATGGCAGGCTCGTGATAGCCAGATTGGATGTAGTCGGGATCACCTCGCCGTTCAGAGCAGAAGTCGTGAAGAAGCTTTTTAGGCTCACTGGTCATGATTTCACTGATGAACTTATCCTTTCTGCAACCCATACTCACAGCGGACCTGGGCGCATGGTGCAAGGCTTCTTCGAGTTTCTGGCAGACCAGTTTTTCCCTGAGCTTTTTGACAAAGTCACAAGCGCTGTCGCTATGGCAGTCGTTGAAGCCTATCTAAACATGGAGCGAGGTAGCATGGGCTATGCACTGGCAAAGGATGACCTTTTGCATAAAGATAGACGATGCGAAAATCCTCCCTTTTCTATCCCAGACATGCCTGTTTTGGCATTCAAAAGTAAGGAGGGTGGACTGCGGGCGCTGGTTGTGAACTATCCCATCCATGGAACTGTGATCCCGTGGACAGAACATTATCTAAGCAAGGATGTGAGCGGTGCGATAGAACAGAAGATAGAGGAGACATTCGATCATCCAGTGATGGTCATGTTTTTGAATTCGTATGCAGGGGATATGGCGCCTGGGGTGACACTACCTCCCGAGTTGGAGGAAAAAGATGTGACGACTGTTTGCGAGGGGCTTGGAAATAGGGCGGCTTCGACCGTGCGGGACGCAATGGCACATGTGGAGTATGAGGAGGAGGTTCAGATAAGCGCAAAAAGCATGTGGGTTCCGCTTGACAGGGTCTCGATTGGGTATGAAGGGGACGAGTTCCCTTATGAATGCGGTGCAGTGCTTTGTGGTGCAAGCATAAAGGCGCCGTGCTTTGAAGATGCTTCTGGACCGATTGTAGATCTGGATAAGACCTGCGTGGGTCTTTGCGAGGCGTTGGGGATGCCAGGTCCCGAGGGAACACTCATAACGGTTGGAAAGATTGGGAAAGTGGCATTTACGACATTCCCATCAGAAGCAGTCTCGATGATCGGTGCCGAGGTCTGCAAGGTTCTAGGGGAGGTGTCAGGTCTTGGATGTCTTTTTGTGGGTTATTCGCAGGATTACATTGGATATTCCTTACCTTACGATGATTTCTTCTATGGGGGCTATGAGCCGCAGCTTTGCCTGTTTGGACCCAGGCAGGGCGAGTATCTCATCAGCAAGATAAAAGAACTGGCTGAGGTGGTCTTCAATGGCATGGAAAAACCAGAGTCAGGGGGTGGTGCGTTATCACCGCCTGCGCTGTCGTATGAGCCTTTGCAGGCAGAGATAGGGCTGGAGTGCGGGAAGATAACTAAGGATACGCAGGCATTGTTCGGGGCTTTTGATACAGTGGTTTTCGCCTTCTACGGGGGTGACCCATGGCTTGGCACTCCCGTTGCAACATTGGAGGTGTTCGACGGCTCTGAGTTCAGTCCTGCCCGCAGGCGAAACGGCACGGTTATAGATTCGACAGGGTATGAGTTTCTTGTAACCCTCGATGTTGATCCTCCTTACAAGCAGAGCGCTCGAGAAAGGCACTTCAACTGGAGGTTTTCCTTCAAGGTCTCAAGAGAGGCAGACCTTGAGCCAAAGATGAGTGAGGGTGTCTATCGCCTTAGGGTTACAGGTCGAAATGCCAATGATAAAGGTGTGTCACAGTTCACTGTGTTTTCCTCACCGTTCAAAATAGAGTTCTAGAAAACATCGAGAAAACATCAAAAATGTAAGGGCGAATGCGATGTTGTCTGTCCCATCTAGAAGCAACGATAAGCTGGAAACCAAGGCGAAAAGGGAAAATTTGACAATTATCATTTTTGGGGTGAAACGATTTTGGCGAACCAACCGATCAATTCTGTGACAGATGCGCTTCTCCCTGCACTGCCCTGGGGAGTGGCGAGGGGAAGCGAGCCTTGGGTGGGTCAATGGCGGGCGCATGAGAAGTGCGGAGGCTCAGGTCTGTCGTGCGGCTGGACCGCGGGGGAGGCTCCTTGGGGGGCCGGGGGGTGGCGGTCGGTAAAGTGCGACCTCAAGGGGTGGGAGTGATTTGACGGCCAGGGGACTGATTGCGCCTTGAAGCGGGCTCTCGGTCAGGTGTGGATTGAAAGAGGATACGCTAACAACGAAAGGTCGAAGATTCCGGGTTCAAGGTTTGAAGGGCAATCGACGAAAAAATTCGAAAAATCGGTCTCGTGCCAAGACAGCGGAAAACTCGTGATCGCAGCGTGTTACGAAGGGTTTGGTTTGGAAGGAGCCACAAAATTATGTTTGCGTAACCCCGCCTTCCAGCTTAGACCCTACTGCGAGCCCTCAAGCTTTCTATATATTGTTCTTGTTGCAATCCCAAGCAACTGCGCTGCAAGCCTCTTGTTCCCTTTTGTCATCTTCAGTGTCTGATGGATCACCTCCTGCTCGATTTCTTCCAAAGGGGTCCCAAGTTCTATGGTCAAAAACTGCCTTGTCTTCTCTTCGGATGCGACAAGCTCAGGCAAGTCCTCAGCCCTTATCGTGTCTCCCCTGCACAGCACCACTGCGTGCTCGATCGTGTTTTCAAGTTCCCGCACATTGCCAGGCCAACTGTATTCCTGCAAAAGTTCCATCGCCTCTCTGGAAATCGCCCTCACATCCTTTTTGTTCCTCTTGGCAAACTTTTGCAAGAAATGCTGGGCTAGCAAAGGAATGTCCTCGGGTCTTTCTCGCAATGGAGGCAAGGTGATGGTGATGACATTCAGCCTGTAAAACAAATCCTCTCTGAACTTACCTTGCCGCACAAGTTCGATCAAAGGCTTGTTCGAGGACGCTATGACCCTACAGTCCGTCTTTATGGTCTGTGTGCCCCCAAGCCTTTCAAACTCGCCCTCTTGCAAGACTCGCAGAAGTTTCGGCTGGACTGCCAGATCGAGCTCTGAGACCTCGTCCAAAAATAGAGTGCCTTTGTCTGCAAGTTTAAACCGCCCTTCCTTCCTTGCAAATGCACCTGTGAACGCCCCCCTTTCGTGCCCGAAGAGTTCCGATTCCAGAAGTGTATGCGGTATTGCGGCGCAGTTTACCGCCACAAACTGCCCCGATGCCCTCTCGCTTTTGGCGTGTATCAATCTGGCAGCCAGTTCCTTCCCCGTCCCAGACTCTCCCTGCAATAGCACAGTGGCAGAAGTCGGGGCGACTTGTGCAATCGTGTCCAGACACTTCCTCATCGCAGGGCTATTGCCGATTAGCATCCTTTCATGGGAAATCGCCTCGAGCTCTTTTCTAAGCCTCAGATTCTCATTCTGCAAGGATGCCTTCTCGAGCGCCCTCGAGACAGAGCGAACGACGAGCGGACGACGCAAAGGCTTTGTCACAAAATCGTATGCCCCTTCACGCATCGCCTCGACCGCCTTTTCTATCGTGCCAAAAGCGGTCATTATCACGACCTCTGTCGTAGGTCTTATTGCCTTTGTCGCCTTTAGCAAGTCTAGCCCATCCATCCCTGGCATCCTCAGGTCCACTAGCATGACATGGAAATCTGCACCCCGCAGAAGTTCCATCGCCTCCTCGCCAGACCGTGCGACCGCGACCTCATAACCCTCTTGCTTGAAGATGTGCGACAAGGATTCAAGCGCAGAGGCATCGTCATCAACGATCAGCAGATTGCCTTTTTGGACGCCTTCCATCGTCAACAATAATAGCAACTGTGGTTGGGAAAACAAGCGAAGATTTTGTGCTTGAAAACATCTTACCAGATGCCTACCATAACCTGTCCCTTTGTCGAGGTTCAGTATGAAGGAAACATTTGCTTGTTTTGCGCTTCTTTGCTTTGTGACTTTTTCGTGTGGAGCACCAGACGAAGAAGAGCCGAGTCTTGCGAAAAGGTCGAACGCAGTTCAAACGGTGAAGATGTTACCGAAGTGGAAAAGCGAGGAAGAAAAATCGAATCCAGAACTGACAGTGCTTGCAAATAGTATCAGGGCAAGCAGCTCCCACTATTATGCATTAACCGTGCCGCCCCAGAGCAGGAACTTCAGGATGATGACAGAATGGGAACAGATGACTGGGGTGCTCCTTGCTGTGCCTGGAGATATGGGACAAAGCGTAAATAACTCGATTGCTGACATGGTTGTAAATGGAGCAGGCTATGTGGATTTCTATATCGTTGTTCCCGATTCTTGGACTGCATCGTGGTTTTCGGGTGTGCTAAAGAATCGAGGGATGTCCGATTCGCTTATCTCGCAAAAGGTGCATTTTATAAACGCGACTCTGGATTCTATCTGGATGATAGACTTTGGACCTTTCCCTGTCATATCGGAAGACGATAGGGTGGCATTCGTGGACTTCAGATACTATTCTGAGCGTGTGAACGACGATGCTATCCCGACCAAGCTTGGCACATATTTTGGCACAACCACATACAGGGCAGGTCTTGACTTCGAAGGTGGAAATCTACAGATGGACGAGGTCGGGACTTGCTATACATCGCAAGGTGTTTATCAGGAAAACCCCTCGATGACTGCATCCCAGATCGAAAGGGTATTCACCACCTATTTGGGGTGCAAGAAACTGATTGTCATGGAGCCTCTCGAGGACGGCACATCGCATATTGATATGTTCATGAAGGTAGCAGGAAAGGACAAGGTCATTCTAGGGCAAGCGACAACAAGCACAGCGACATCCCAGACCGTGCAGACGCTCGAACAAGATGCCCAGATACTTAGTGGCGCTACCGCTGCGGACGGGACGCCAATTACTGTTTACAGGATCCCCATGCCCTATCAAAGAGACGGCGTATGGCGCACCTACACGAACTCCACGATGGCAAACGGGGTGAACCTTTGGCCAGTTTATAGCGTCAGTAGTTCCCAGCAACAACAGGCTGCGAATGTGTGGCAAAGCGCACTACCTTCGTGGACGCATATCCCGATAATGTCTGACGAGATTATAACATGGGGTGGGGCAATGCACTGCATCTCGAGGACGATCCCTGCCAAGACTTATAAAAAGTGGGTTGCAGACGGGAGGTGTGTAAGTGGAAAATGCCAGGCGGTGCCTGGCGGTTACGATGGAAGTTGTTCGACTAGCGCCGACTGCTATGGACCTACATGGCTCTGTTCGAATGCGTATTGCGCTTGGCCCAACAACTGTGGTTCGCTTACATCAACAGGGTGTTGTGATGGACAGGTCATCCGTTATTGCGCTAATGGCATAGCGAATGCGATTGATTGCACATCGCTTCCCTCGTGTGGATGGGATTCTTCTTCGTCCTTCTATGATTGCCTGACCTCTGGCGGTTCAGACCCATCTGGCACTTATCCGAAGTCTTGCAGTGGTTCGTGCGTCCCTAACTGCGCTGGCAAAGAGTGCGGTGATGATGGTTGCGGTGGTTCATGTGGCACCTGCCCCTCTGGTAAGACATGCCAAAACTATCAGTGCGTTGGTTGCACGCCCAACTGCGCTGGCAAAGAGTGCGGGGACGACGGGTGCGGTGGTCAATGCCCGCCCGGGTGTTCAGGAACGCAGGTTTGCAGTAACGGCAAGTGCGTTGAACAGTGGCCGCCACAGTGCCTTGGGGACACGGGACCTTCCGCGGATACATGTCCAAATGGATTGACCGATATTGGATGTTGCGACAACGGGCGTCTGTTATTTTGTTGGGAAAATCAGCTTTGGTGCATGGATTGCGCTGGAGATGGCTATGTGTGCGGATGGTACAGGGGTGACAACCAGAATCCAGCGGGATACTATTGTGGTCCTCAGAGCATATTGCTTCCATCGGACCCGAGCGGGCAGTATCCCCCGGACTGCTCAAAACCTTGCGTTCCAAACTGCACAGGAAAACAGTGCGGGGATGATGGATGCGGAGGTTCATGTGGCACCTGTCCTTCTGATAAAACATGCCAAAACTATCAGTGCGTTGGTTGCATGCCCAACTGTGCTGGCAAGGACTGCGGTGACGATGGATGCGGAGGTTCATGTGGGACCTGCCCCTCTGGTAAGACATGCCAAAACTATCAGTGCGTTGGTTGCACGCCCAACTGCGCTGGCAAGGAATGCGGGGACAATGGCTGCGGAGGGTCTTGCGGAGCTTGTCCCTCTGGATACGACTGTTCCACAACAGGGAAATGCATTCCATGGTGTACTCGTGACTGCACGAACAAAGAGTGCGGAGACGACAACTGTGGTGGTTCATGTGGCACCTGTCCATCTGGTAAGACATGCCAGAACTATCAGTGCGTGGAAATTTGCGTCCCCAACTGTGCTGGCAAGGAATGCGGGGACAATGGCTGCGGAGGCTCTTGTGGCGAGTGTAAGTCTGGTTACACTTGCGATGAATTCCATTGCAAACTTGCTGGAAGTCAGGATGCTACACAGGCGGACATATCAGGTGACTCGCAGACAGGTGACATCCCGTCCTCTGGCAATAGTAACAATAAAGGAGGCGGCTGCTCTGCAACGAACTTTGGCTCCACTTTCTGGCTTTATGCCTTGTTGACTATGGTATTTCTGTTTATTGGAGGCAGAGCGAGGCATAGAACGGGGATTTTGTGATGAGTTTTCCCGCTTCGGGGACCTGGTGAGTGGTGATTGGGTCCACGCCGGCCGATTGCAATTTTCGCCTAATGTTGCTACGAAAAAAACGGGCTGTTGAACATTTCAAATATTCTTGGTATCCTTGAAATGGCGTTTGCCTTCTTTGAATAGCAATGGGCTTCCCGATGGAGGTTTCCTTATGAATGTAACATGCCCAGGTTGCGGTGCTATTTATCGGGTTCCTGAAGAGCGTCTAGCGCAGGGTAAGAGTGTCAAAGTAAAGTGCAAGAAGTGCGGTCAACTGATAGATGTGGGCGGGACGCTCGCTCAACCGCAGGCAAAAGAAGTGTGGTTCGTTGCAGTTGGAAAGGAAAGACGCGGTCCATACTCGCAGAAAGACATTGTGGATATGCTGGAGGGGGGTGTAATAGGACCCGAGACATTTGTGTGGAAGAAGGGGATGAAGGATTGGACAAAACTCGGGAATGTGGAGGAACTGTCGGCACTTTTGAAGAAGCCTGAGCCTTTGTCTAGCGAGGAGCCCACCGTCGTCACAGAAGCGCCTAAGCCTTTGGAAGATGTTGTAAAGCCCGCAGAGAAGGAAAAGAGCGAACCTATGGTTTGGCAACGGAGAGAGACATCAGTTTTGTTCTCTCTCGAGGATTATAAGGCGAAGAAGCGCACAAGAACCGAAGAGGCAGTCATTGAGGTTCAGCCGGTCGGGGGTCAACAAGCACAGCAGCCTGTGCGCAGACCCTCCGAGAAGATTCAGGTCATAACCCTTGACGAATCAGAGGTCAAAAAGGTTGCCGAGCAGTTGAGAGCCAAGAAGAGGCGCAAGACACTTCTTTTCGGCGGCGCGGGGGCAGTTGTTTTTATTGCTCTGGTGGTTGTTTTGGCTATTTTTGCTATAAAGGGCGGTGGAAAGGAGGAAACTGCTGTTGGAGCCAGCACGGCAGAGGTTGCAAAACCTGTCCAGATGCCCGAGCAGGCAGTTGTGTCGCCTAGACCCACAGTTCAAGGACCACAGGAAAAACAGGAAGCCAGAGTCGAGCCAACAACGCCTGTCCAGCCTGTCCAGCCTGCCCAGCCAACAGCGACCAGTGAAACTTCAGAGCAAAAAGGGAAAAAGCCTGCCCTGAAAAAGGAAGAAAAGCAAAAACCGCCAGTCGTCGAACGGAAACCAGTCGAGGAGAAGCCTATCGAGCAGCCTCAAGTGAAGCCAGCAACCCAGCCGCAGGAGGATGTGAACGCATTGCTTGCGCAGTTGAAAAAAGGACAGGGTGGTGAAGGGGCAGGTGGCGGTGAAAAGAAAGTAGAAGAACCGAAGAAACCAGCGGGAGGCTCTGAGGAAAATCTGCCAGAACAACTAAGCTCTGGGCAGATCACATCGGTGATGCAAAAGGGGAGGGCAGGCATAGCATCTTGTTTGAAGAATGCTGGTATCCAGCCAGGAACTAGCGTCACTGTGAAGACAAAAGTGGAAATAGAAGGCTCTGGGAGGGTAGTTTCTGTGCAGGTCTCGGGAGCGCAAGGTGCGGAGGACTGTGTGAAAGGCGTCCTTTCCAATCTGAAGTTTCCTAGATTCAAAGGCGCCAACATGGTTGTCCCTTATCCTTATACTGTGACTCCTTAGAGGACAAGTTTGGGAATCAATGTTTTTGCTGCTGGCGAAAGTCCGCAGTCGCTGGAAATCTCATCCAGACGAGCGATTTTGCGAAGTCAGACACATGTTGGTTTGCTCGAAAAAACGACCTGCTGAACCTAGTCGCCTGAGCAAGAAACCATGACCTTCATGTTGAATGTTTCATGATGAGACAGGATTCCTTATCGGCGATGCACAAGATCTCTTCGTGCGGAAGAATGCTACGGATTTTTGGGCTCGCGCCAACAGGACGGGCGGAAGAGCGGATGAGCGAATCTGCATGTGGGCGAACACCATGGTGCTGCACCCAAATATTATGTGCGACCATTGTTTTTTGTTTTTCTTTTTTTCAATTGCGTATTTCTTTGCTTTTCGGTTACACTAACCTAGTTTAGCGGGGCTACCATGGCACTGATTTCGAACGGAGAAAAAATCATGAAGAAGACAATGCTAGTCTTGATGCTTTTTTCTACCCATGCCTTTGCTCAGGCAGAGGCACAAAGTCCTGAACAAAGTATTAGGGTGTTGCAGCAAAAGCCTTTAGTAAAGAAAAACAGGGCAGAGATTGTCCCCCTATTTTCTGTAGGGCTGAACGACACCTTTTCACAGCACATTGGTGTCGGAGGAAACATTACTTACCATATAACCGAGGAATGGTCTGTGGGTGCCGAGTACCTCAAGTTCTTCGGGTTCAAAAGTTCTTTTGCCGACGAGGTTACCGCCTTTGGAGTGGCTGACAAGACGAGGCTTCTTAATTACACCTTTGGGTTCAACGGCAACTTTTCGCCTTTTCAGGGGAAGTTCTTGTTTTTTGGAAAGGGCCCTATCTACTGGGACATCTCTTTTACCGTGGGGCTGGGCGCGACACGCACCGAGACCCGCTCGCTTAGATTCACAGGTAGCCTTGGCGGCGGGATGCGCTTCTTGATATGGCGTTTTTTGACATTCGAGGTTGGCTACCGTGATTACATCTTCAGGGACGATTTGGGTGGGGGTGACAAGCGTTTCGTCAACAATATGCAACTGGTATTTGGACTCGGTGTTTTTGCGCCATGGACATATCACTACAAATACCCTAAGTAGCGGAGGATGGCTATGAGGAGGCTTATTTGCGCAATATTTTTCTTGTTGCTTGGGCAGGCGACACTTGCGAAGGAATACGGGCAGAAGGTAAGCCCTATAAGAAAGCAACTTCTTTTGCGAGCGGAGAGAGGCGAGTTGAACCTCTTGCTAGGACCTACCATCCCGTCTTATTACACAAGGCACATGCTATTCTGTTTTGGGGGAAGCTACTTTATCACAGATTGGGTCGGTGTTGGGGCTGACATCATCGGCTCGATTCCTATGGCTACGAATCTGACATCTCAGCTTCAGAACGAGCTTTCCCTGGAAAGCAATAGTAAGGTCTCGCTTCCAAGGTCTGGGGTCGACTTCATAACCGCAGCGAAGGTAACCTTTGTCCCCCTCAGCGGGAAACTCGTGGTCATGAATCGCTATTTAGGCTATGCTGACTTGTTTTTGTCGGTTGGTGGCGGGATGGCGCATGTGAAGGGATACAACGGGCTTAGCAGTCGTGTGTCTTATGCAATCACGGTTGGCGGAGGATTGCGTTTTTATCCACTGAAGTTCTTGTCTGTGAACATCGAGGTCATGGATTATATGGTCTCGATGGCGATGCCTGAAAACTCGCAAGTCAAAGACACTGATAATCCTGTCTATAAGTTGAGTGTGGGCAAAACTGTCGTGCCTTACTACAATAGGATCGTCCAGAATCCAGCCATCCTCTTTGGTGTTTCGCTTTACCTACCGTTCGAGCCTAAGCGAGGGGAATAGTTCATGACGAGGTTCATCGCTATTTTCTTTGCAATAAGCACCCTTCCTCGTTTATGTCTCGCGAGTCACTATGAACTGGAGCAGATAGACTTAGTCGAGCCCGACATCCTTCAAAGACTGTTGTCCATGAACATCGTGACGACTGAAGATTTATATAATCGAACAGATACCCCGAAGAAGAGGGCTAAACTGGAAAAAAGCCTTGGCGTGCGGAAAGAAAAAATTCTTTTCTGGGCAGAGTTCTGCGACCTCTTGAGGATAGAAGGGATAGGACCAAAGGTGGCGAGGGTTCTTCTGCACTGTGGTATTCACGGCACGAAGGATTTAGCGAAAAGCGACCCGCAGGCACTTTTGGAAAAGATAATCAAGGCGAACAAAGAGATTGAGGTGCTTGGCAAGATCCCCGACATAGAAACAGTCAATCACTGGATTTCTTTAGCCAAATCTCTTCAGAAAAGAAAGAAACCTTGATTTGTGGCGTTTGGTGAGGAGGTCATGAAGGGACGCCTATTGAACCTGGTTGGTGCGGTAGTTTCGACTTTGTGGCTTGTTGCAGTAAGCGTGTTCATCCTTCCATGGATTAGGGATAAGTCCACCTCGGTCACAGTTGACTTTGTGCTTATTCTTTTGTGGGTGTTCGGGGCAGTTCTTGCAGGGTGGTTTCAGGTCTCTCTTGCGACAGAAGTTGGGACGGCGGATGAGTCAGTCTTCAAAAGACAGACTATGGTGAAGTCTTTGGCAGTGGTTATCGCCATAATGGCGAATCTGTTCTGGTCTAACTACGCGGGTGGCGACTTCTGGTTTTCGTATTATGGAAAGGTCGGGGTGTATTCGACTGCACTCAGGGCGCGTTCCAGTGAGACCAGGAAATGGGCAATAGAGAAGGTTGCAGGGATGACATCTGACGCTCTTGTCACAATGCTTCCTAAGGTTGCAGTGCTGATAGATGACGAAGACGAACAGGTGCGGGCACATGCAGTGGCGTGTGTGGGGCACATAGCCTTCAAAATGAGGCTCGCCCTGAAGACGAGAAACGAAGGCGACGAAGGTTTCGAGCAAGAAGCACTGAAACTCGCAAGACAAATACTGAGGTGGGGTGATGTTAGACTGCAAAAAGCCAAAGGGACCGAGAGACTTGCATGGATTTATGCCCTAGGGTGCCTTGGGGACGATAACGCGTTGGGGGTACTGGCAAGGGTCTTAGACGAAGCGAAGGACGGGTCCGAGGAACAGAGCGCTCTTATAGGTGCCCTGAACGACATGGCGACAGAGAAGAGTGGGATAATGCTAGCAAGGCTTGCAAAACGCACAAAAGGCAACGACCAGACATTGGCGACATATGGTGTTGCGACCATGATGGCTGCAATGGTCGACAAACTTGGAAAGGAGGCATCTTTGAATCACGATTATTTGGGGATGAGGGATGGATTGTTGGATGCGTTTCCGTCGCTCGAAATAAGTTCGTTGTGTGCGTTTTTGAAAGCCTTTAGGCTTATTGCGGATGCAGAGTTTACGGATGTGCTGATTCAGCGTGGCTCGAAAGAGGCGCTTGGTTCTTTGTGTGAAAGGGTCGAAAGGAAAAGATGGTTTGGGGCGCCTGATAGCGTTGTTCCAGAAGCTAAGTTTTGGGTTTTGTATCTAGACGCGCTTTCGGCAATCGCTATTGGCAACCAAAAAGTGGTTGACTACCTGAAGAAACTAGCTGAAAGCGACGGGGTTCATGAAGATGTCAGGAGGCAGGCTTTGTCAATGCTGAGGGAGCTCGGAAAATGATGGACTACGGGTCAAACGGTTCTTTGGTGCTTCGAAGGATAGGCAGGTTACTGACCATGGACCCGAATGAGGGGCTTGAAGGGCTTAGGGACGCAGCGATCGTCGTGAGGGACGGGGTTATAAAGTTTGTGGGTCGGGAAGATTCTTTGAACTTCGCGGACACAAAAGACTTGCCAGTTGTTGATGCAGAGGGCGGGCTTGTGACGCCTGGGCTTGTGGAATGCCATACCCATACTGTTTTCGCTGGATACAGGACGGACGAGTTCGAGGCGAGGGGGGCTGG
>Ga0315298_1007287_pt1 | contig 14656 bp, 11 predicted proteins | sample WHS_1_MG_FD_203077 | JGI IMG/M metagenome (GOLD analysis project Ga0315298, IMG submission 203077) | Extremophilic microbial mat communities from Washburn Hot Springs, YNP, Wyoming, USA - WHS_1_MG | ecosystem: Environmental > Aquatic > Thermal springs > Hot (42-90C) | place: USA: Wyoming... | reverse complement strand
TTTTTCGTCCCGGGGCGCTCACCGCGCGAACGGGCCGCCGCGGTTCGTCCTCAGCGGCGAAAACGCCGCCAGAAGCGTCCCCACCAGCGTCCCAGGGGACCGGCGGTGGAGAGATCCAGGGAAGCCTCTTCGTCACCGGCGGGCACGGGCAGCAGGCCGAAGGGTTGTCCCCAGCGCAGGTTGCGCACCGTCTCACACCGCCTGATTTCCCGCGCACCGGAAAGATACTCCACTTCCACCTGCCAGGGAATCGCCGCCAGGGCCGTCTCCATCCCTTCGCGGGTGTTCACCGGCCAGCCGTTGACGGCGGTGAGCAGATCCCCGGACCGCATCCCCGCCTGCCAGGCGGGGGAACCGGGAAGAACATCCAGCACACGCAGGCCGCGCGGGTCGGGCACGAAAATCGGCCGGCCGATGAACTCCATCTTTTTACCGATGTAAATAACCAGCTCGTGCCCCAGAGGGGAGAACAGCGCCGCCAGCAGAGTGACCGGGCGGGAATCCCGGCCGGCCACCGCCAGCAAAAGCAGCGTCAAACTGTAGATGCCCAGAAACAGGGCGGAAAAACGGCTTTTCTGTTCCGGCCGGTGGGACACGGCCAGATCGCCGTAACCCAGCCCGGCCACCACGGGAATCAGGGAGTAGATCAGGTTCTCCGTATGTGCCACCGCCGGCTTGAGCAGCGGCCACCAGTCGGGCATGTGCACCCCCTGCGGCGCCGCCGCCCGGCCCACCACCGCCAGGGCGACAATGGGAATGGGCCAGAAGCGCTGCAGGGCGAATCCACCCACCACCCGCTCCCGCGCCCCCCGGTAGTAGGCCGGCACCGCGCCCAGGTGGCCGCCGATCAGAATGAGCAGGCTCTCCACCATGTGCAGGGTGGCCACCAGGGCGAGCACCTGGGTGATGTTCACATCGGGAAAGCCAAAAAAAATCTTGCTCAGGGCGAGAATCCCCCCCGCATAGGCGAAGCACAGAAAGCGGGCGTTGATCAGCATGAGGGCGATGGCCACCGGCCAGAGGTAAACCAGGCCGGAACCGGAAAGGGTGACTCCGATGAAAACCATGAGAAAGCTGCCCGCCAGACCGCCCAGCAGGCCGTGGCCGGTGGCGGTGAAAATTTCGCGCCACACCCCCGGGGCCGGCAGGCCGAAAAAACTCTCCCTGATCGCCGCCATCCGCCGGTACTGCACGGCCACCAGCAGCACCACCACCCAGAACAGGGGGTCGAACAAGGCCTGGAGCAGGGAAGATATGATCAACGGGATTACCTGGTTAAAGGGAAACAAACAAAACCACACCACCCGACTTGCTCAATACCTCGTTTGACGGCGAGGGCGTAAAAACCGTCAGACACTCCTTCGTCCCGCCCACGCCGGACCACCTCCCCGCACGGGGCTTCGTCGGAACCGCCGCACACCCGGATAAAGTCCGGGGTAAAGACGGCGTAAAACCGCTACGCCGCTTTTTTGACGCCCAGTTTTTCCTGCAGCAGTTCGATGCCCTTCTGCAGCTGCAAATCCACTTCGGCATGAGGGGGCTGCGTCACAATCACATTGGGCACAATGCCTTTTTTATTAATGTCATGCCTGGCCGGGGTCAAATAGCGGGCGGTGGTCAGCTTGAGCCCGGCGCCGCCGCCCAGCTGGTATACCGTCTGCACAATGCCCTTGCCGAAGGTCTTTTCCCCGACCAGAATGCCGGCACCGGTGTCTTTGATCGCCCCGGCCAGTATTTCCGCCGCGCTGGCGCTGTTGCCGTTGACCAGCACCACCAGCGGCAGACCCAGATTGCCGCCGTTGGAAGAATAGGTTTCATCCCGCCCGGTACGGTAATCGATGTAAACCACCGGTCCTTTGGGCACGAAGTAGTCGGCCACCCGCACCGCGGCCTGAAGCTCGCCGCCCGGGTTGTCCCGCAGATCCAGAAGCACCGCGCGCATATTCTCCTTCTTCAACCGGGCCACCACATCATCCATCTCTTCGGGCGTCTTTTCGGTGAACTGGCTGATCTGGATGTAGCCGATCCCGGTGCCGGGCAGAATTTTGCCCTCCACCGTGGGCACGCTGATCTCCTCCCGGGTAAGCTGCACATTCCAGGGTTTGGGCACCCCCTTGCGCGCAATGGTGAGGGTGATTTTCGTCCCCACCGGTCCGCGCATCAGGTTGACGGCCGTTTCCAGATCGATGTCCCGCGCGTCGCGGTTGTTGATGCGGGTGATGATATCGCCCTTTCTGATGCCGGCCTTCTGGGCCGGAGTGCCTTCATAGGCCCGCGCCACCGTCAGATAATGGTCCTGCATCCCGACCAGGATGCCCAGTCCGCCGAAACTGCCCCGGATCTGTTCCTGCAGGCCGGCAAAGGTATTCCGGTCCATGTAGACCGAGTAGGGATCATTCAGCGATTCGACAATCCCGTGCAGGGCGCCGTCCACCAGAGTGGTGGTGCTCACCGGATAGAGATACTGGGAGCGCACGAGGGAAATCACCCGCACCAGATTGCCCAGATCTTTATAATTGGCGGCCAACAGCCCGCCGGCAACCACAATAATGAAAAAAACCACCGCTGCCAGAGCCAGCAACCAGCGGCTGATTTTGCGCCAGGCCCCGCCGTCGTATAAGCTCACCGGGTTCAACACCTGCCTGTTCCTTTTCTTTCCTGAGATCACATAAGTATTATACTACATCATCGGGCGGCCAATTACAACCGGGAACAAAAAAGAAAAAACCCGCCCGCAGCAAAGCGGCGCGGGGGGAATCCCGCCGCAGGTTTACACATAGGACAGCGGGTTGACCGGATTGCCGTTCACCATCACGGTAAAATGCAGGTGGGGTCCCGTCGACAGACCGGTGCTGCCCACCCGGCCGATCACCTGCCCGCGGGCCACCTCCTGGCCCCGGGAGACGAGAATAACCGACTGGTGGGCGTAAAGGGTGGTCACGCCTCCCCCGTGATCGATCATCACCACATTGCCGTAACCGCTCATATACCCGGCATAAATGACCGTACCGGCCTGGGCGGCATGAATGGGCGTGCCCGTGGGGGCGGGGATATCGATGCCGTTATGCAGCAGCGTGGTGCCCAGAATGGGGTGCTGGCGGTACCCGAAAGGGGATGAAATGCCGGTGAAACCGGGCAGCGGCCAGGAAAACGGGCCTCCCCGCGGGGCCGTGGGGTTGTTTCTGGCCTGTTCCAGGGCGATCTGGCGCAGGATCTCCTGCTCCCGGGCCTGCAGTTGCTCGGCCTCCGCCTCGTTCTGCTGCAGTTCCTGCCGGGCGGAAGCGAGCAGCACTTTTTGCCGCGCCTGCTGCCGCACCAGCTGCTGCCGCGCCGCCTCCTGCTGCGCGATCAGAATCTGGATGTGGTTTTTCCGCTGCTCCAGGCGGGTTTTCTTGTCGGCCACCTCCTGCCGGCGGGCGTTGAAATCGTTGACCACCTGCACGTCCTGGGCCACTATCCGCTTCAACAGCTCGTAGCGCTCGATAAAATCGCTGAAACTGCGGGCATCGAGCAGCACTTCCAGGTAACTCACCTGTCCGGTCTGGTAGATGTCCCGCAGGCGCTGGTTCATCAGGAGCGTGCTTTCCTCCAGACGGGCTTCGGCCTGCTGCAGTTCCCGGCCGGCTTTTTCCACATCGGCCCGGGCCGTTTGCAAATTTCGGTTCAAGTCGTGCAGCCGGTTCTGCGCGGCGATGATGGATTGCTCGGAAGCGGCCACCTGTTCGGCGTACCCCTGCACTTTCTCTTTTGACTGGTTGACCTGTCGCTGCTGCTCCACCAGCTTCTGCCTGGTCTGATGCAGCTGCTCCTGCAGACCGGCCCCCCGGGCCGCGCCGCCCCCCGTACCGAAGATGGTCAGCGCCGTGAGCAGGGCGATCAACCTGCAACCGAAACTTTTCACCGGTTTCACCTCTCGGTAAAATCAAACATTCAAGAAGCGGCGGATGGAAATGGTGCTGCCCAGGGCGCCGATGAGCAGTCCCAGAACGGTCAGCCCCCCGAGCATGGCCTGCAGGTACCGGCCGCCGGTGATCAGGGGAATAAACGGCAGCGTTTCACCGATCCGCCGCACCAGGGAAAAGTAACCGAAGTAGACCAGCAGCGCCGCGCACAGCGCGCCGATCAGGCCGAGCACCATGCCTTCCAGCAGGAAAGGGAAACGCACAAACCAGTTGGTCGCCCCCAGGTACTTCATGATGCTGATCTCCCGCCGCCGGGTGAATACTGACATGCGGATGGTGGTGGAGATGAGAAACACCGCCGCCGCCGCCAGGGCGATCATGGCCGCCAGCCCGGCCAGCCGGATCCAGTGGGTGATGGCGAGCAGCTTTTCCACCACCCCCTGCCCGTAGCGCACTTCATCAACGCCGGACATGGCCTGAATCCGTGAGGCCACACCGATCACCTGATCGGCCCGCTGCGTCTTCACCCGGAAGGCGTCGGGCAGGGGGTTTTTCTTATCCAGGCTGGCCAGGACATCTTTCTGCCCGCCGAAACTCTGCCGCATTTCCGCCAGTGCCTGCGCCTTGGAGATAAAGCGCACCTGGCTCACTCCCGGCAGCGCCCGGATCTTTTCCTCCAGCGCGTTCACCTGGTCCTGATTCAACCCGTTATGCAAAAAAACGCTCACTTCCACACTCGATTCCAGGGTGGTGGCGACCCGGTCCGCATTCAAAACCAGCAGCAGCGAACACCCCAGAATGAGCAGGGATACCGTCACCGTACCCACCGAGGCCAGGGAGAGCCAGCTGTTGCGCACCAGGGAACGGAACGCCTCCGCAAAATAGTAGCCGATGGTGCTAATCCTCATCCCGGTACCCCCCGCCGATTTCATCTCTGACCACACACCCGGCGTTCAACGCCACCACCCGTTTTTTCATCCTGTCCACAATGTCCCGGGCGTGTGTGGCCATGATAATCGTGGTGCCGCGGGCGTTGATTTCCTGGAAGATGTTCATTAATTCCCAGGCGGTTTCCGGATCCAGGTTGCCGGTGGGTTCGTCGGCCACCAGCAGCACCGGGTTGTTGATCATCGCCCGGGCGATGCCCACCCGCTGCTGCTCGCCGCCCGAAAGCTGATCGGGCAGCATGTCCGCCTTGCCGGACAGACCGACCAGTTGCAAAACCTCGGGCACCCGCCGCCTGATGTCGCGCCGGGAGGCGCCGGTCACCTCCAGGGCGAAGGCCACGTTTTCCCATACCGTCTTGCGGGGCAGCAACCGGAAATCCTGAAAGACCATGCCGATTTTCCGCCGCAGGTGGGGCACTTCCCGGGAACGCATGCGCGCCACGTTTTTGCCGTTGAAAATCACCTGCCCGGAGGTGGGCAGCTCCTCGCGGAAAATGAGCTTGGTCAGGGTGGATTTGCCCGCTCCGCTGGGACCGACCAGAAACAAAAACTCGCCCCGGCGGATATGCAGGTTGATATTTTTCAAAGCAGTGACGCCGTTCTGGTAAACCTTGCTTACACCGTAAAAATGGATCATCAAACACACCTCGATTGACTGCGTCATTACCAGGCTGAAAGGTTGTACCCGGAACAGGCGGCGGGACCCGGAAGGGGGAGCCAGCGACCCACCGGGTAATATCTTTCGACAACAATACTTAAGTTCCTGTTTTAAAACCCAAAAAAATGAAACAACCTCCCCCCCGGACGGGGAAAGGCTGTAGAAAAATAGCTATTCAAACGAGAAATTACCTGCTTTAGTGAAGGCTGGTGTCACACCCCGGCGCAACTCCGGCCCGCTTCGGACGGGCAGTCGCCGGCGCAAGACCTCCGCCGGCAACGCAAAGCCACCGTTGCCCCCGCCGCGCTCAGCTTCTTTTTCGGGCCACCGCTTCCTTAACCACCGCCGCCAGCCGCGCGGCCGTCAGGCCGAACCGCTCGAGCAGTTCGGCCGGTTTACCCGATTCGCCGAATACATCCGGCAGCCCCACCCGGTGGACGGGCACCGGACAGCAGGCGCACACCGTTTCGGCCACCGCACCGCCCAGCCCGCCGATGATGCTGTGCTCCTCCGCGGTGACAATGACCCCCGTCTCACGCGCCGCCCGCCGCACCGCCTCCTCGTCCAGCGGTTTGATCGTGTGCATATCGAGCACCCGCACCGCCATTCCTTCCGCCGCCAGAGCCTGCGCCGCCTCCAGAGCCGCGGCCACCATGATGCCGGCGGCGATAATCGTCGCGTCGCCGCCGTCACGCAGCATCACCGCCCGGCCGGGCTGAAACTGAAAATCGTCCCCGTGCAGCACGGGCACCCCCGGCCGCCCGAGACGGATGTAGACCGGCCCGGGGATCTGCACCGCCGCCCGCACCGCCGCTCTGGTTTCCACCGCATCGGCCGGCACGATCACGGTCATCCCGGGCAGGGCGCGCATCAGAGCGATGTCCTCCACCGACTGGTGGGAACCGCCGTCTTCGCCCACCGTAATGCCGGCGTGGCTGGCGGCGATCTTTACGTTCAAGCGCGGGTAGGCCACGCTGTTGCGGATCTGTTCAAAGGCCCGGCCGGTGGCGAAGATGGCGAAGGAACTGCAGAAAGGGATCTTGCCGGCCGCAGCCAGCCCGGCCGCCGTGCCGATCATGTTCTGTTCGGCGATGCCCATGTCGAAGAACCGCTCCGGAAAGTGCCTGCCGAAGTCGAAGGTCTTCGTGGACTTGGCCAGATCGGCGTCCAGCACCACCACGTCGGGGTTTTCCCGTCCCAGTTCCACCAGCGCTTCACCGTACGCCTCCCGGGTGGCAATCTTTTTCATCGCGTCCGTTTCCTCCTTTTTATGCCAGCTCGGCCAGCGCTCTTTCCACTTCCTCCGGTTTCGGGGCCACGCCGTGCCAGCCCACCTGGTTCTCCATAAACGAGCAGCCCTTGCCCTTCACCGTTTCGGCCACGATCATCTGCGGCCGGCCCCGCACCTGGCGGGCGTTTTCCACCGCCCGCAGTATGGCGGCCATATCGTGCCCGTCGATAACCTGCACATCCCAGCCGAAGGCCCGCCATTTATCCGCCACCGGTTCGGGGGACATCACTTCCCGGATCGGGCCGTCGATTTGAAAACCGTTGTGATCCAGAAAGGCCGTCACATGATCCAGCCTGTAGTGGGCCGCCGCCATGGCCGCCTCCCAGATCATCCCTTCCTGGATTTCCCCGTCCCCGAGCAGCACGTATACCCGGTAGTCCCGGCCGTCCAGCCGGCCGGCCAGAGCCATGCCGTTGGCCGCGGCCAGCCCCTGGCCCAGCGAGCCGGTGGACATTTCCACGCCGGGCAGATGCTTCATATCCGGATGCCCCTGCAGGGGGCTGCCCAGGCGGCGCAGGGAGGACAACTGTTCCACCGGGAAAAAGCCCCGCTCGGCCAGCGCGGCGTAGAGCACCGGGGCGGCGTGGCCCTTGGAGAGCACAAAACGGTCGCGATCCGGCCAGTCGGGCCGCGCCGGATCGAGGCGCAGCACGTGAAAGTACAGGGCGGCCACAATATCCGCCGCCGAAAGCGAACCGCCGGGATGCCCCGATCCGGCCGTTCCGATCATGCGGATGATATGCCGGCGCAGCTGTTTGGCTTTCTCCTGCAGACGGGTGATTTCTTCTTCTGTCGGCAACCTTTTTTCCTCCTCGCAGGTAAAATATGCCGACCGGTCGAGTGGAACCGGTCGTATGGTACATACAGAGCCATACGTTTGCAACCTTGAAATAAATATCCGGCCGGCGGCAGGGTTCAGGACAGCGGCGGGCGGTATTTCTCCCACTGTTTGAAGCCCTCGCCCAGCACCTCGTGCACATCGGCCAGCACGACAAACGCGCGCGGGTCTATCCGGTAAATGAGGTCCTTTAGCCCGGTCACCTCGGAACGGTTGACCACCACAAACAGCACCTCGCGCGCCTCCCCGGTATACATGCCCCGCCCCTTGAGGGCGGTGGCGCCGCGGTTCATTTCCCGCAGAATCACGGGGGCGATCCGGTCGACATGCTCGGAAATGATGAAAAAAGCCTTGGTATAGCTGATCCCTTCCTGCACCAGGTCGATCAACCAGGCGGTGACAAAAATGGTGATCAGCGCGTACATGGACAATTCCCAGGAATGAAAACTGAAACCGGCGAACAGCACCACCATGCCGTCCACCAGAAAAAGCAACTGGCCCACATTGGCCCCGGTGTAGGTGCGCAGCACGGCCGCCGCCAGATCCGTACCCCCGGTGGTGCCGCGGTGGCGGAAAACCAGCCCCAGGCCCAGCCCGGTGAGCACACCGCCGAAAACGGCGGCCAGCAGGGGGTTGTGCGTGGGCACGGGCAGGTAGGGGGCCAGCCCGTCGATAAGAAACGAAAGGCTGATCGTACCATAGAGAGAACGGAAACCGAATTTCAGGCCCAGCCGGTAGATCCCCAGGGCAAACAGCGGCACGTTCAGAACCAGCATGGTCAGCCCCACCGGCGTCCCGGCCAGATAGTGAATCACCGTGGCCAGACCGCTGACGCCCCCGGCGGCGATTTTATTGGGGATGAGAAACAGATCCAGTCCCAGGGCGGTGAACAGCACCCCGGCCGTTACCCCCAGAAATTCGGCCAGAGCCCGCAGCAGCAAACAAATCAGCCCCCCGTCGCGGGACCGGCCGGCGCCGGACACAGGCACCGGTCCCCGCGCATCCCATCAACTCTAGCTTGTCCCCAAACAGGTAAAGATATCAGGTTGACGGACACAGGGTAATATTATTCTTGCCCCGGCAACAAATTCCTGCCGCAGGCGACAAAAAAGCCGGAGCACCGGGCTCCGGCAACAGATCGACTGTTAATGTGAATAATAAAACTTCCCCGGCGCGGAAAGGCCCGCAAACACGCCGGGAAGCGGACAAACCACCCGGCAGCGCCGGACGTCCTACCGCCCGCCCGCTCCGGCACGCTCGAAATCCGGGCAGGTTTTCCAGGGCGGCAGGAACAGGCCGCGCAGGCGGCAGACCCCGGCATCGGCGCGCACCGAAGCGTAGGCCGAACTGAGCACGTTCAGCCCGGGGAAGTTCTTTTCCAGCCAGGCCGGATCGTTGCAGAAAAACCGGCATTCGGCGCATTTTCCCATCGCGCAGACCTCCGCCACTCAATGTCCGGGCGGGACGGGTCGCACCGCCCCGCCCGCATGAAACGGCCTACCGGCCCAGTTTGGACCAGAAGCTCTGGAAGGCAATGGTGGAAAGAAGAAAGCCGAGCACCACGTTCACCGCCACCCCGATGGTAAAGGCGCCGAACGGCTTCCAGCCGGTGGCTTTGAGCTCCCGGAAACGGGTGGTCAGGCCGATGCTGAGGAAGCAGAAGATAAAGGTCCAGGTCCTCAGGGCGCTGATCGGCGCGATCAGATTGGGCTGGACCACCTTTTTAAATTCCGCGGCCGGGAAACCGGCGGTAATGGCGGTCATGAAAATGGAAGCCACAAAGAAGCCGATCACGAATTTGGGGAAACGCCACCAGATCTCCATGGCGTTCGGCCTGACGCCGCATTCTTCCTTCTCCCATTTCAGGCAGGCAATCAGGGCGAAAATAAAGGACCAGATGCCGATCCACATATCCCTGCCGATCACCTTCATCAGGGTGAACGCCTGAATGGCCGCGTTTTCGTTGCCGACCATGTGGCCGTAAGAGGTGGCCGCGGCGAAGCCGGCGGCGTCGGCGAACTCGGAGGTCCCGATCCAGGCGCCGGCCACACCGGCGGGCAGATGCAGCGCCCGGGCCACGAAGGGCAGGGCCAGGATCATCACCAGCGCCCAGACCACCACCAGGGTCACCGAAGCGTACAGGTGTTCCTTTTTCGCCCCCACCGCGCTGGCGGCGGCCATGGAAGCGGAGACGCCGCATACCGAACCGCCCATGCCCAGAACGGCGGCGAACCTCCGGTCGAGGCCGAAGAAGCGGGTGGCCACGTACATGATGGTCAGGCAGGTGCATACGGAAACAATGGTCGCCTGAAGCAGAGCCACGGGTCCGGCGGATGCGACCAGGGTAATGGGGAAAGTAGCGCCCAGAAGCACGATCCCGGTCTTAATGTAATATTCCACCCGGAATCCTTCGGTCAGCCAGGCGGGCAGCGGCACCACATTGGCGATGATCAAACCGACAATCAGGGCCACCAGCGGCGGTTCGAGATTGAATTTCTGGGCGTTCACCCAGCCGCCGACGGCGAACATGATCACAGAAAGAATATAAAGGAATATGAAGGACGGAATGAATTTTACCGGTTTGATCCCCATTACGGCGGTGGAAACGCCGAAAAGCACCAGCCAGGCGATCAACTGCAGCAGGTAAAGATTCAGGTTCTGGCTGAAGTGGGCGGCCAGCTGACCGAAGGTTGCCCATTTGAGACCGCCCGGGTTGACGGAGAGCGACTTGATGACGGTGCTCCCGTTAAAAAAGGCGATGACCGAAACAATGACAATAAAAATGCCCAGATAAATCGCCCACCAGTCTTCCTTCAGATAGAGTTCTTTCCAGCCGCCGGAAGACTGTTTCGGCGCCGCGGCGGGTGAAAGATCACCGCGGCTGTTTGGTTCAGGCAGGTTTACTCCTCCCTGCATTTTTACCCCCCCTTGAGTCGAATGGCAGGCAACAACCATAACAAGCACTGTTTCTCAATCAATTCTCTTCCATATCCCACCCCCTCTTTAAAATTAAATTATAATCAATTCACAGAGCCATAGTTGTCGCCCGGACGACATCGGTGGGCAGATAGGTGCACATTATGGGCAAAAAATACTCATAGGGCTAAAAAGCATGCAAGTGGGCACCTGCCGCCCACTTGCGAGGAAAAACATCCCATTTTGAGAAAAATAATTTACACTTATCATTATCATAATTATTCGTCAATTAGAATTCAATTCCTTTTTTGATGTGCATTTTTATAAAAAAGTAAAAAAAAGCGGTTCAACCGCTTTCCGGCCGTTAATCCGGCCAATAAACAATCTTTTTAACATTAACAACCATGATTATTGAATACAACCCGGCACGGTTTCTGTTTTCTTTTCATGTCATTTGTTTTATCCCCAAACGCGCCCGGAACAATCCACTCATCCCCGCGCCTTTTCCCGCAGGTAGGCGGCGATAAAAGGATCGATCTCGCCGTCCATCACCGCGTTGACATTGCCGATTTCCACGCCTGTGCGGTGATCCTTGACCAGGCTGTAGGGATGAAATACGTAGGAACGGATCTGACTGCCCCAGGCGATTTCGCTCTGCTCCCCGCGCAGGGCGGCCAGTTCGGCCTCTTTCTTTTTCATCTCCAGATCGAGCAGTTTCGCCTTCAAGAGCTTCATTGCCGTGTTGCGGTTGGAAATCTGGGAACGCTCGCTCTGGCACTGCACCACGATACCGGTGGGCAGGTGGGTGATGCGCACGGCGGAATCGGTTTTGTTCACGTGCTGGCCGCCGGCGCCGCCGGAGCGGAAGGTGTCGATCTTCAAATCCTCCGGATCGATTTCCACTTCCACATCTTCCCGCACTTCGGGCAGCACGTCTACCGAGGCGAAAGAGGTGTGCCGGCGTCCGGCCGCATCAAACGGGGAGATGCGCACCAGCCGGTGCACCCCTTTCTCCGCCCGCAGGTAACCGTAGGCGTAGGGGCCGGCCACCATCAGCGTGGCGCTCTTGATCCCGGCTTCGTCGCCGGGCAGCACATCGACCAGGTCCACCCGGTAGCCCTTTTCCTCGGCCCAGCGGGTGTACATGCGCAGGAGCATCTGCACCCAGTCCTGCGCCTCCGTACCGCCGGCGCCGGCGTGCAGGGAAATGATCGCGTTGTCCCGGTCGTAGGGGCCGCTTAAAAGCACCTCCAGTTCCGTTTCTTCCACCCGGCGGCGCAGATTTTTCAGTTCCCCGGCCACCTCGCCGGCCACCGCTTCGTCGTCTTCCTCCTCGCCCAGCGCCAGCAGGACGGATAAATCCTCGTGGGCGCCGGCCAGCGTCTGAAAAGCGGACAGGCGATCCTTCAGCGCGGTGAGCCGCTGCGTCACCTGCTGCGCCTTTTCCTGGTCGTCCCAGAAGCCGGGGGCGAGCATGGCTTCCTCCAGTTTTTTTATTTCCGCCTCTTTGCCGGCGATGTCAAAGAGAAACCCTCAAATCTTCAATGCGTTTACCCAGGTTTTCCAGCTCCCGGGCCAGTTCGGCGTACATAACGCTCACCCTTTCTCTTTAATGTGTATAATCGCTTTTAAAGCGGCCTGCGCACCCCGCCGCTCCAACACCCCGGTACGACCTGGCCGCAGTTGCACCATGGCGTGTTTTTCAACCGGCCTGCGCCCGGCCGCAGCATTTCTTATATTTTTTGCCGCTGCCGCATGGACAGGGATCGTTGCGCCCCACCTTCTGCTCCCGGCGCACCGGCTGCCGCGGGCCTTCATCCTCGCCGCGGTTTTCCACCATCCGGCGCTGGCGAGGCTGCGGCGTCTGCACCACGTTCACCCGGTAAATGTAGCGCACCACATCTTCCTGGATGCTGGCGATCATATTCTGAAACATTTCGTAGGCTTCGAATTTATATTCGATCAGCGGGTCCTTCTGGCCGTAAGCGCGCAGGCCGATGCCCTCACGCAGCTGGTCCATGGCGTCCAGATGGTCCATCCATTTTTCGTCCACCATGCGCAGCAGCACCACCCGCTCCAGCTCGCGCATCATCTCCGGGCCCAGTTCGGCTTCCCGGGCTTCATAGGCGGCCAGCGCCCGCCCGGTCAAATCGTCCTTGATATGCTGGCGGCCAGTATCACTGAAGTCCTCCGGGGTCAATGCGTGCCCGGGCAGGAAGAGATCCGCCGCCTGCTGCAGCAGACCGGCCAGATCCCATTCCTCCCGGTGCACCCCCTCCGGACAGTAGGATTCCACCGTCCGCTCGACCACATCCCGGATCATCTGCTGGATGACTTCCTTCAGGTTTTCCCCCAGCAGCACCTGTCGGCGCTGCCGGTAGATGATCTCCCGCTGCTGGTTCATCACGTCGTCATATTCCAGCACATGCTTGCGGATGTCGAAGTTGCGGTTTTCCACCCGTTTCTGGGCCGTCTCGATGGATCTGGTGATCAGGTTGTGTTCGATGGGCATATCTTCTTCAATGCCCAGCCGGTCCATAATGCCGGCGATATTCTCCGAACCGAACAGGCGCATCAGGTCGTCTTCCAGGGAGCTGAAAAACTGGCTTGAACCCGGATCGCCCTGCCGGCCGGCCCGGCCGCGCAGCTGGTTGTCGATGCGCCGGCTCTCGTGCCGCTCGGTGCCCAGGATGTGCAGGCCGCCCAGGGCCACCACCCGGTCGTGTTCCTCCGCGGTCTGCTTTTTGAATTTCTCCAGCACTTCCCTGTACAGCCGCCGCACTTCCGGGTCGTCGGCGGACGGATCGTAGCCCTGGCGGCGCATCTCGGCCTGGGCGAGAAACTCCGGGTTGCCGCCGAGCAGAATGTCGGTGCCGCGGCCGGCCATGTTGGTGGCGATGGTCACCGCGCCCAGCCGTCCGGCCTGCGCGATCACTTCCGCTTCCTTCTCGTGATACTTGGCGTTCAGCACCTGATGCGGAATGCCCCGCTTTTTCAGCATCTCGCTCAGCTTCTCCGACTTTTCGATGGAGATGGTCCCCACCAGCACCGGCTGTCCGGTGGCGTGCCGGCGGGCGATTTCCTCCACCACCGCCCGGAACTTGGCCGCCTCGGTTTTATACACCACATCGGGCAGGTCCCGGCGGATCATCGGCTTATGGGTGGGGACGACCACCACATCCAGGTTGTAAATCTTGCGCAGTTCTTCCTCTTCCGTGGCCGCGGTGCCCGTCATGCCGGCCAGCTTTTCATACATGCGGAAATAGTTCTGGAAAGTGATCGTGGCCAGGGTCTGCGACTCACGCTCGATGCGCACCCCTTCCTTGGCCTCGATGGCCTGGTGCAGGCCGTCGCTGTAACGACGGCCGAACATCAACCGGCCGGTGAATTCATCCACGATGATCACCTGGCCGTCCTTGACCACATAATCACGGTCCCGTTTCATCAGTGCGTGGGCCTTGAGAGCCTGCTGCAGGTGGTGGGTCAATTCGAGATGCTGATCGTCGTAAAGGTTTTCCACCCCCAGCCACTTCTCCATTTTGGCCACGCCTTCCTCGGTAATGGCCACCGAGTGGGCCTTCTCATCCACCGTATAATCGATATCCCTGGTCAACCGGGGCACCAGGCGGGCAAAGTTGTAATACAAATCCGTGGCTTTATCCGCCTGCCCGGAAATGATCAGCGGCGTGCGCGCCTCGTCGATGAGGATGCTGTCCACTTCGTCCACAATGGCGTAATACAATTCCCGCTGGACCAGCTGATCCGGATGGATGGCCATATTGTCCCGCAGGTAGTCGAAGCCGAACTCGTTGTTCGTGCCGTAGGTGACATCGGCGTTATAGGCGCGGCGCCTTTCCTCCGGCTCCAGGCCGTGCACAATCAGCCCCACGGACAGGCCGAGGAACCGGTAAATGCGGCCCATCCACTCGCTGTCCCGGCGGGCCAGGTAGTCGTTCACCGTGACCACGTGCACCCCCCGCCCGGTGAGGGCGTTCAGGTACACCGGCAGGGTGGCCACCAGGGTCTTGCCCTCACCGGTTTTCATCTCCGCCACGCGCCCCTGGTGCAGGACGATGCCGCCCATCAGCTGCACGTCGAAGTGGC
>Ga0315298_1007284_pt1 | contig 14665 bp, 9 predicted proteins | sample WHS_1_MG_FD_203077 | JGI IMG/M metagenome (GOLD analysis project Ga0315298, IMG submission 203077) | Extremophilic microbial mat communities from Washburn Hot Springs, YNP, Wyoming, USA - WHS_1_MG | ecosystem: Environmental > Aquatic > Thermal springs > Hot (42-90C) | place: USA: Wyoming... | reverse complement strand
ATTGCAGGATACTCTCTTCTAAATATTTAAATTCTTCATCGGTTAATGGCGGGAGCAAGTTTTTAAATTTGTCGTTAATTTTTAGTTCTAAAGTGTTTGTTGACATTTTTTACCTCCTTAAATTAAATTCAAAATTTGCTTGTCTATCTTTATTCAATTCTTTCATTTATTGTTACCCTCCAATAAGCGCAAAACAACAAAAGCTGGAAAACCCAGTTCCTAAGGTTGTACTAATCTGACTAACAATATAAAACAATAAAACCCTACCCAACAGCATAAAATTCATTTTATGAATGTTTATGCTGCGCTTTCTTGAGAAAAAATGTTTCATAAAAAACCTCCAAATTTTTTTTGCAGATTTTCATCTGCTACTTAATGCAAAAAGTGCAGGTTGAGTCTTTTTCGTTTTTTTTTTCGTTTGTTTGCAGTTTTATTGTATTTGAATTTGGTATGCTCGATTTTTTGGATAAATAAAATATATGCTTGTCTGTATGTTAAAATTCTTTCTGCAGTATTTCGTAAATTATAAAAGTATAAGTAATATATAAATAAAAAAATAAATAGCTCCTGACCAGTTTTTAGACTGTAGAGAGTTTAAAAGGCTATTAAAGCTACAAAGCCATTTAAATGTAATGTTTTTATACAATTGCCAAAAATTGTTTTTTATATAATGCATTTTTTTGCAGGTTCAGTGAGATGTTTAAATAAATAGCTTTATATAACTGTAAAAATTTATTATTTCACAAAACATTATCAGGACACTGTAAAAATATACATTATGTAGATACTTAAAATCCGTTTATTTTTTGCTTTGTAAGTTATTTAGTGTTTGTTGTTGTCTGCAAGCTTGCTTCGCTTTTGCAGTTAGAAATAAACTTGTGTTTATTTTATGCAAAAAATACAAAAAAGTTGTTTGATAATTTTCTAGATCTATTGTTTTTTTCGAACTCCAACCTGCACAAATTTGCATTTATATAGAAACTATTTTTTTTAGGAGGTACTTGTTATGACTCAGATTTTAGCGACGGACATCGGTTACGGTCACACAAAGTTTGCTTACGGTGATAATTTAGGTAAATTTCCTAGTTTAATTTCGCATGCTGTAGAAAGTTATGTTGGGATAGGTCAAAGCGATTTAGTTCTTTATAACGGTGAATATTATTATGTTGCAGAATCAGCTAGTGATTCTCCTCAGTTTATTCTGCCTAATTCTCCTCATTTTTTAGTGAAATACAGCCCCGTTTTTCTGTATCACATTATGGAAAGGTTAAAATTCCCAGAGATTTCAACAATATGTGTTTCTTTGTCGCTTGCAGATTACAAAGAACACAAGAATAATTTAAAAAATTCTTGTTCTAAATTTCTTATCAATCAAAAGTATTTTGAAAACAAAATTCTTGTTGTACCTCAGGGTGTTGGAATTTGGTATTACTGCGACCAGCCAAAAAATGCAGCTATAATTGATATTGGATTTAACACTATAGATGTGCTTGTTGTAGAAGATTCTATACTGTCAGTGGATAAATCTTTTGGGCTCGTTGATAAAGGTGCTGTTATTTTGGCAAGCAATGTGGCAAAAATATTTTATGCAAAGTACAACGATCAAATAAGTAAATATTTAGCAAATGAAATACTTTTAAATCACGGCAAAATTAAATATGAAAGAAAAGAATATGACCTTTCTGAGGACATAGAAAAGCTTAGGGCTAATTACACCGAAAAGGTTTTAGCTGATGTTTTTAATAACACTGATTTTAAGGGATTACTTAAATCAATTGATACTCTGATAGTGGCTGGCGGCGGAGCGTATTATTTAGATGGAAGCTTTATTGAAAAAGAAGGCATACTTGTGCCCAATAAACCGGATTATGCAAACGTTTTGGGATTTATTAAGTATGCAGAAAGCAAAGAAAAACAATACCTTATTAAGGAGGATAATATGTTTGGAAAAGTAGATATTGTTATTCGTGTTAAAATTGAAGTTTCTGAAGAGGTTGCCGAAGCACTTGAAATGCTTAATAAAGTAAATATGAAAAAATTGTTTTTCACTAGTTTCCTTAATATGTTTGATTCTGCAGACTCCAAAGAGTCTTATAACAAAATGCTTAATTTTGTTATGACATCTAATAATATCAATATTAATAATGCAAGTAATCAAACAAAAAAAACAAATGATGAAAAGTTAGTTGGAGAATTTGAAAACAATATTATGAATTTTTGCGGGATTAAAAAAGAAAAATAAACATAAAATTATGAACTAACAAATATTAAATCTTGTAAAAAAAACAAAAAATAAAATTGTAAAATTGACAATTTTTACTGTAAAAAAAGGCGTTTTGTAGCAGCATAATTAATTCACAAAACACATATTTTTTACATTACATATATTACAAAAAAAATAATAAAAAAGTAATTATTTATATAAATGCTATTTTATCAACAAAAACAGGCATACACAACAAATTTAAATGCCCACTCAACCTGCACTTTTTGCATTAAGTAGCAGATGAAAATCTGCAAAAAAAAATTTGGAGGTGTTTCAATGTTTTTTACTGTTACTTGTGATGCAATTAAAGATACAACTTTTTTTGCAGTGTTTGTTAAATATCTAGCGCATTTAGTTCAAGGTGATATTAAAACAAACAAGTTATTAAATTTTATAAGCATAACTTGCGTTTATAGCCTCCTAAACCTGCACAAAATTGCATTATATGCGAACAAAAAAATGGAGTTAAAGGAGGTAAACTTATGTTTTTAGATCTTGAATCAGCAATAAAAGCTTTTGAAGAAAAATTCCCGCAGCATGAATTCGATTGGAAAATCGCATACAACGGTAGGAGAGCAACGGCAAAATGCCCGTTCCACGATGACAACCACCCGTCTTTCAACATTTTCTTAGGCGATAACGATAGATTCTATTATAACTGCTTTAGCTGCCATGAGTCAGGCTCTGTAGATGTGTTGTCAGGCGGTGAATTATCGGAAGAAGATAAAAAAAGAATTGAAGAAAGTAAACAAAAACAGGTAATATTAAAAACATTAAGAGACAAAACCAAAGAAAATCTTGTTTATGCTATACAAAACGACTCACTAGCGGGGCAGTATTTTTGCAAGCGCACCAATTTATCTGATAAATTGGCTGTTGATTTTCTTGAACATTACTCAGACATAGGCTTAATAGATAGAAATATAGAACTACCTGATTTTATAGACCAAAAACAAAGAGAAAGACTCAACAACGGTAGTTATTTAGCCTTTTTTTACAGAACAGTTGACGGCTGGATAACAATGATTCATGTTAGAAAAATAAATACTCATGATTTTGAAACAATCAAATTATTTAAAGTCCCGTCGTTTTTTACAAGAAACTCAAATATGTTTTCAGATACAAAAGTTATTTTTTTAGTTGAAGGTGAATTTGACGCACTTGCAATGGACGCAGCATTATTTGCAGAAAACCAAGCTGTAGCGGGTGACTTTGCTTTTGCATCAGTAGCTGGCACAAGCGGCTATACACTAGACGTGATAAATGAGGCTAAAAAAACTGGTGCAGCAGTTGTTTTACTGCCTGATAACGATGACGGCGGTGAGAATGCGCTTATTAACTTATACAAAAATCTTAAACAAAAAAAAATAGACACAAGCGATATACAAATAGCTAAAATTCCGGAACATTTTAGCTACGACGAAAATGAAAAAATAAAAGACGTAGATGAGTGGTTTTTTGGCAGGAAAACCACAGAAATCAAATTGTATTTAAGCCTTTTAAAAATACAAACACTCAAAGAATATGCTGCAAATATTGAACTTAAAGAATATTTTGAAACACTAAAAAACATTGATATATACCCTGCCAACATCAAGGAAATATTAATAAAACAACAAGAAAACAGATTTAGCAGTTCTTTTATAGAAAAAATTGAAAATGTAGGTGAAGCTTGGGATAAATACATAAATAAAGGCAACGATATAGTAAATGCAGGCGGAATCGCACTACAACAAGGAGCAGTAAATTTAATAGCCGCAGATAACGGTATAGGCAAAACATTTATTACACTACAGCTATGTGTTAATTACATCTTAAAAAAGATGAAAAAAGTGTTTTTCTGGGCTGGAGAAGATGACAAAGCAACAATCATAAAACGACTTAACTTAATTTTTAGCGGAATGGACAGCGAAGAGGATATAGAACTTGTAAAAGAAAAGCTAGATATAGCAACATATCTATCAGAACCTTTTTTTAAAACTGATTACGGCAATGTTGAAGAAACAAAAGAATTTAAAATATTCAAACAGCTTTTGAAAGACGACCAATACGGCATGATAGTTTTAGACCCATTGTCAACATTTTTGATGATGATACCTGAAGTTGACAACACAAAAGTCCGCTGGGGAATGACAAAATTCAACAACATAGTTTCAGAAACCGATAAAATATTAGTTTTTACTCATCATATCAATAAAGATTCATTGAAAGGTGACGGCGCACTAAAAGAACTCAATGAAAAACTAAAAAACGGCGAAAACATGGATACACACAAGGTTATAGATATTGCAAACGGCTTGAAAACGGCAATTAGAGGCGGTATGGCAATTACTGACCTACCCCGCTTAGTTTACTTTGTTTTAGCAACACAGCCAGATGTAGACGGCTATGCACAAAGATTACTGTTTAGAATAAAATCGAATGCGGGTTTACCGCAGGAATATATACCGATCAAACTGCCGTTTAAGAGCCAAGCGCAACAACAACAAGCGGCACAGGCACAAACAAAAATGGCAGCGAAAACCAAGCGGAGCAAATTAGACAAAACAATAGAATTTGCAAACAGTTTCGACGATTAAAATGATAAAATGAGGAGGTAAAAATGAAAAATATCGCAAAAAAATCAGAAAAGGTTAAGGTTAGTAAAAAAGAAATCGCAAGAGTAGAAATACAACAAAAACTAGCGCATATAGGCGGTGGGTTCAATGATCTTGGTGTTGCATTAAGAAATGGAGCTTTTTTTGATACACAAAGACAACGACAGCGAAAACCAAAACGTTATGAAATTAAGATATTTGATGAAAATTTTGGAATCATTATTAAACGTGATGAAAACACGATTTTACATCAGCGGGTTTTTGAAGCAACATTGGAATTAGGAAAACCAATAGATGATGAAAAATTAATAATTGAAAACATGTATCAACTAAAAAAACTTTCAGGAATTAATACAGACATGAGCGACAATGAGATAATTAAAATGCTAACTGAGATATTAACTACAACTATTGAACTATACAAAAAAAACGAAAGCACTGGAAAATTTGAATTATATTCAGCTTTTCATTTGATCGGAAATATTGTACCTATTGACAATCACAACCCAACAACAAAAGCAAACAGCCCAAAACAATTAGAAATAAGACTAGATAAAGAATTTAAAAAAGCAGTAAATAGCTTGACAAAGGTTAAAATTGATAGAAATCTATTGCAGTACATTCATCAAAACATTAAAAGTGCTTATATTGACCGCATAGTAAAGTTTTTTTTAACACAACAAAGAAATCAATCATTTGAAAAGGCTGGTTTCTGGGCTTTAATAAAAATGATTTCAGATTTTCCAATTACTAACAAAAATAAACAAACTGTAGAGTATAAAATAGATAATCTAACTGATAGACATAAACGCCGAATATTAGCTGAAATTGAAAAAGAATCAGATAAAATGAAAGAATTTGGAATTGAGTTTAACAGAAAAGAGCAAAAAATATCTTTTATTTTTGCAAATAATATTCATAAAAACAAAGTAATAATAGCATATCCGAGCCTACCAAAACCAACCCCCCCAAACCACCCCTTATTTATAAATAAGAGTGGTGGTTTTTTCAAAAAACAAAAAATAAACATACTATTTTGACATTTAAAAACCCGCATTCAAAAGTTATTTTTTTATTTTTATTGGCGATTTTATTGTTTTTACGGCAACGGACATGCTATTTGGTATTTGCGGACATGCTATTTGGTATTTTTTGAAAAAGCGGACATGCTATTTGGTATTTGCGGACATGCTATTTGGTATTGCTAAAGTAACTTTAAAGTAACTTTAATACAAAGTATACTTTAAAGTAAATGCAAAAAAAACTTTGCTTTGCTTTATGCACGCAAGTTTTTTTTGCTTGATCCCACCCAACCACCCTGGTACACAAAAAAAGCAAACAATTCTTTTTTTTTTGTTTTTTCTTGTAGATACAGACTCAATACCAGCACAAAGTCTTTAAAAAAAGTGCCGCCCCGCAGCGGCTGAATGTAAATAAGCGAAACGAACGTGAAGCGAACGCAATTTTTATCACGAAAGATAAGCATGTTATTTTAAAAAAACCGCCAAAGGTTTATGCCATTGAAACAACATAAACGAATAATTTAAACGCAAAACAGGCGTGGCTTGTAAGCCTGTATTTTTGGCGGTTTAGCTGCTATTATTCAGCTATTATAGCTGAATAATAGCAGCGGCTGAGCTGGACGCTTGCCACTCGCCGCCAAAAAAAACAAAAATTTTTTTCTTAGCGTTTTTATATAGTACAAAAAACCTGGCAAAATAGACAAAACATGCAAAATGCGACGCCCAAGAGCCTGTATCTTGCCTACCCGCCGCAAATCGATATGTTTTTTTGTATATAACAAAAAAAGTTGTCAAAAAAACAAACATCATTTGATATTTGTTGTGAAACAAAAACCTTATTAAAAAAGCCATTTTTTATTTTATTCACGATTCTAATGTTTTTAACAACATCTAAAAAAATACAAAACTAAAAGCATAACTCTTTCGTGGATATTTTTAACTATCACTATAGTAATAGCAAAAAACCTTGCTTCACTTTAGTTACGCAAGTTTTTTTGCTTTAAAAAAAGAAGATCATACAAAGACATAAACTCTATCTATAAAAAAATAAACAATTTTTTTGTTTTTTTTCTTAACACAACAGACCCTACCATACGGCAAAGTAACCCCACAGGCGCCGAACCAACTTGGCGCCTGTGGAATAAGCGAATAAAAAACCCCAACCTGCACTTTTTTACATTAGTTAGCAAATATTTTTTTTTGCTCTAATTTGCATTAATATACTATGTGGGGCAAAAAGCCCTACAAAGGAGGTATAAAATGAATGAATCGAAGATAATCGAAATAACAAAAGGTAAAAAAAGAGGTAAAAAAGGTAAATTTGATTTTATAAATGATTTTATAAATGATTTTATTGATAACATTGATTTTTCTGAGCTTGTGCTACTTTTCACAAGTTCACAAATGTTTGACATGCAAAAAGATATTAAGAACAAAAATCGTAGAATTGAATCAACATCATTTTTCAACGATTTTGTTGTATCAATAAGCAGAATAGAAAATACTATTTATCATAAGAGGGCATTTGACACATTATTGCAAACATGTAAACCGCACGACACAACAATAGAAACTATACTAGGTATAAAAAACGGCATGGCGCTAGAAATCAATGATATGCATGAATTTAAAAAGATCGCAGGATTAGAAAAACATACGGACGAACAAGTAGCTGATATGATTGAAGATATTGTGCGAACAAATATAGATATAAGAAAGATAGATAAAAACAAAAAACAAACAAATTTTCTATTTTTTAATCTAGCCAGTACAAGTAGCAAAATTGACATTGAAACACGAAAGTATATAGATTTCACTTTCTGGTTAGATGATATTTTTTTAGACATACTTACTGCACTAACAAAAACAAGAATAGACGCAAACACGCTTAAATATGTACATCAATATGCAAAAACTGCAGTAGTCGAAAGAATAATCAAGTTTTTTTTGCCGCTACACTCAGAGATGATTTTTAAAAATGATGATTTTTTAATGTTACTTAGACAAATTAGCGACATACCTATATTTAACAAAAAAACTAAAGAAAATGTTTATAATAAGTTCGACGACGAATCTGGCCAGTATCGCAATGAGATATTAGCAAACATTGATACTGAATTAGAGCTGCTTAAAGAATTTGGTATTGAGTTTAACAAAAAACAACTTTTAATATCTTATAATCCGATGAAATCAAAGTTTTATAAGAGCAACATTTTATCAGTAGACTATTTCAAAAAAGATAATGTTTGAATTTTAACTTACTTTTTTTATTGTTTTAACAACAACAGACATGTTATTGAATAGTTCTAAAGTAAATATTAAAGTATACTAATATTAAAGTATACTTTCTATAAAAGTATACTTTAAAAGTAACGCCCCACCCTAACACACAAAAAAAATTCCTTTTTTGTTTTTTTTAACACAACAGACCATAACATACAATAGAGTCTCTAAAGAAAGCCCCACCGTAGGATAGGATAAAAAATCGCCAACCTGCACTTTTTTGCATTAATACATTATATGAGATTAACTAACTGTTAAACATTTTATGCTTTTTTCTACAGAAAGGTATTTTATGCTCAACATATTTACTTACTTTACTACTTTTTCTCTTCCAACCTGCACTTTTTTACATTATGTGAGAGTAATTTTTAGGAGGTGTACGATGCATTAATCAATTGAGAACATAAAAACGTTTTGGATTTTTTTGCGGATTTTGGAAATGAAACGAAAAAAAAAAACAAATTAACCTAAGGAGGTTTTACAATGACACTAACAGTTTTGGATGCAATCAATAAATTTCTTTATGAGTTTAGCGAAGAAAAGTTCACAAACAGTTTTGTTATAGGAAAAACTACAAACTACGTCATCGATGAATATCCTAACGTCGATGAATATCTTGTCTCCCTTGATACAGACCCCCACACTTTCAGAGAAAAAGGTGAAGATATGATAAATACTATTATCAAAGCTTTACGAAAAGCAGGGATAAGCGACGATATAATAGCAACCAAATCCGACAAAATAGTTTTTAAAAAACTTGCAGAACTTCTTGAAGATTATTACCCCCGTCTTGCTTTTAAGATAAAACCTGATGCTTATGATCGCAAGTTTTCTATCCAATTTAATATGTCCTGCTTTGTTTCTGATGATTACGGGCAAATCGATTTTACCAGCGATACAGACATAGAAGAAGCAATTATCGAATCAATTTGTTCCGCAAGAGCTGAGTTAGCGGTTCTAGTTGATAAATCTAAACTAAACCGAATTGCTAACTACATAAAATATCAAAACCGCAAAAGTAAATACAACGATGCAGTTGTTATTATTGAAAATGAAAACAAAAACAAAAACAAAAACTTTTCGGTCGTCTCTTTTGTTAACAACGTGATTAACCTTAATCGTAAAAATTTTGACTTGGAGGAGGTACGCCAGAGCGGAGATAGTATGTGCCGTGTTCTAGATGATTTTTTGGATTTGATAATTAAAAAAACCCCCAAACTAGAAAAATATGTTAGCAAATACAAAAATCATGACGACATCGACGATTGTTTGCTGCAAGATGTTCTTATGATGTTCCTTAAACTCGAAAATGAAAATTTAATACTGCGTATGAGCCAAAATATTAACAGCGGTACCTCTATTCCAAAGGATTTTTTTAAAGTACAGCTTAAAGATACGTCAAACAACGACTTGTTGGCGGAAAGCTACGATAAGAATCTTAGAAAAGCCGTTATTGACGTAATAAAAAAAATGATAAGAAAAGATGCTTTTCATCTTTGAACCCTACGTAGTTAGCTATTCTTTTTACCCAAAAAGGACAAAATCTGAGCCTCTAAGCTCACCTGCCCTTTCTGGGGCTTTCTATCAAAAAAAGGAGGTGTACGATGCATTAATCAATTATGAATACAACAAACGTTTTTGGATTTTTTGCGGATTTTGGAAATGAAACGAAAAAAAACAAATTAACCTAAGGAGGTTTAAAATGACTTTTTTTGAAACATTTTACAAAGAATGTTTATCAAACCCAAAAAAACTAGATTATTTTCGACTAAATAAAGTTCGCTTCACAGCACTTTATATCAGTATCTGGGGTGATAAATACTCTGTTTATTTTGATATTTTCCCCACCAATCTAGACGTAGATGATGAAGATGCAATGCAAGAAGACACTGACTTGATAAGGGCTATCACGAATGCTTTGAAAGCTGTTGGCCTAGGCGATGTAACGATAAGTGAACGTGAAAAAAGAACTTTAACAAAAGTTGCTGAACTACTAAAAGACTACAGTCCATTTTTAGAGTTTAGCTTAACACATCATTCTTCTGTCGAATACAATATCGAATACGATGACGAAGACGATGAAGATTCTCTACCCCAACCCGTTTATATTGCTAAATTCCAAACCGAAAACAACGTCTTTAGTAGAATTAAGAGCAGCGAAATTGAAATGGAAATTGACGAAATCATAACGGAATCGGTATATCAAGCAATTGAAAATCTAAAGGTTAGGGAATATGAAACCATAACTGGCAAGGTTGCTGAATTTATAGCCTACGACGATGTTGTGTTTACTATGAAGAAAAAACCCGCAGCAGTAGACAAAGACAAAAACGAAGACGAAGACGAAGACGGAACATACATCGTTCAGGTTCAAAAACCAGCGCCCGCCGCCGCAGCTAAGGTTCAAAAATTACCATCAACGCCGCAAGAAACGGAAATAGAGGATACGAATCTACTATCAGCAATTCATACAGCTCTAAACCAAAACAATATTGTAGTAGAATCATATCACGATCTAACTTTCCGCAGAGTCAGCGAAGTTTTAGACGAATTAAAAAACGAAAACATAGTCTTTAGAATCAGAGCAGACAAAACTTTCGGCTGCCCGAAAGGTTTTGCAGGATATCCCGGCACATGCTATAGAGCTGAGTTTAAAGATATGGAAAAAATAGATCCATACGGCAAACATGGGAAAATAATTGCTTTTGACAACCAACCAGATGCTAGAAAAGCAATTATTAATGCGGTAAACAGGATTATAAACAAAATGAATTTAAAATTAAAATACTAAAGGAGGTTTAAAATGACGCTTTTTGAAGCAATTGTTGAGTTTTTTAAGAATGAAGACTCTAAAAGCTTTCGCATTAGTCTTCTTCTTGACGAAAAATACAACTACAAAGTTGTATTTGGCACTAATACTAACAATGTCAACGCTTACATGGGTTTAACTACCACCTACAACCTAGACGATGCTGTTTTAAACGCTATCGCCGAAATGGATGATTTAGATAATCTAGCGCCGTACAGAGAAGACATAGAGGTAACCGAACGCGAAAAAAGGGTTTTAAACAAAATCAAACGGATTCTTAACGATGAGTATCTATACAATTCCCAAGCTTTGACTTTTTCTATAGAGAAAGAGGATAAGGAGGACGGCAAAAAACAATATGAATACAAAATTTTATTCGATTTTTTTCCAATTAATCACACATCTTTTTTGCCTGAATACTATAGATACAAAATCGAATCGGCATGGGATTTAGAGGACTCAATTAGGTTAGCGGTTGCAAGAGCAAATGCATACAATCGAACCCTAATGGAAATGAGTATTTTAGGCAAAATTGCCAAGTTTTTGTACTACAGCCGCAACGAATTTGGATCTCTTGTTATCAAACAAAACCCAGACAACGGTGAATTTGTTTTCAAAATGTCAGGAGCATTCTACAACTATTCTCCCTATTTTCCCGATGATGAAGTTGAAGTAAAAACTGAGGGTTCCTTTCATGACGCTGCGGAAGATTTAGCCGAAAAACTTGGACTAAATGTCAGGCTTCCAATGAAACCAGAAATAAATACCTTTAACTTTGCCGATATCTATCATGTTTTTAAAAAACTGAACAATAAAAACTTGATGTTTAGATTATCTCCTGGTTGTCTTTTTTATGCTGCGGAGTTTATCGATACATCAAAAAAACAGTTCGTGGATGACGAACATTATCAAATAGCACATGCTTCCCAAAGAGACATTAGAAAAGCAATTCTATTCGCAGTAGACGAAGCATTGACAAAGATAAATGCTGCAGTGCCCCAGAATGAGCAGACTTGAGCCTCTAAGCTCACCTGCCCTTTCTGGGCTTTCTATTAAAAAAAGGAGGTGCACATGCATTAATTAGATATGAACGTTAAAAAACGGCTTTGTTTTTTTTAGGTTTTTGGGAATGAAACGAAAAACAAATTAAAATTAATAACCTTAGGAGGTTAAAAATGACGCTTTTTGAATTAATCAGAGTTAATGTTGAGTCTGGAAGCAACAACCAATTTAAAGTAAAAAAGGACAGTGAAGATAAATACACTGCTCTTTTTGATATTGATGATGGAGTTAAGTTTAGCCAAAGCGGCAAAGACTTAATAGATACTATCGTCAATGCCGCAAAAAAAACGACCATAAGAGACGACATAAAAGTGACCGAACATGAAATAGCAGCTTTAAACGAAGTCGCCGCATTAATCGACAACTACAGTCCGTTTCTTTGTTTTTCTATATTTAATCCTGAATGTCCTGAGTGTAAAGAAAACGAAGAAGGTTCTATTCTATTTTATTTTACAGACGAAAGCGAAGGTCAATACGGTCGAATTTCTAAGCATATAATAAGCGATTTGGATTTTGAAGAAACGATTAGAAAATCAACTCATCAAGCAGCTTTAGAGTTAGCGGTTTTAGACGAACAAACTTGTTCGGCTGTCATTGCTAACTACATTTATTATGAGAATAAAAAAAATTGTGACAATCATGTGGAGGTTGTTATAAAAAGAGAAAACAACAAATACTCCGCTTCAATCCGCGCCAACAGTATTAGTTCTGATAGTACTGATACTACCGCACAAGCAGAGCCACAAGCCGAACGCTTAGAAGATGCTGTTAAAGCTGCTATCAAAAAAAACAAAACTTTGGCAGAGTACATCGGCGAATACTATTTGAACCGCGCAAATGAGCTGTACAGCTATGATTTAATTAAAGTTGATATGATATTAAACAAGCTAAAAAACGAAAACATAATACTAAGTATTCGCGAAAATTTTGATCTAAACGACGAAGATGCTTGGCTAAAAGGCTTTTATAAGGTTGAATTTAAAAATACATCCAACGACAAAGTATTAGCGGAAAGCTGCAACAACAATCTAAAAAGAGCCGTTCTTGCCGCATCAGAAAAGCTGATAGATTTGTATCATTTGTCATCTAAATCGCTTAGATAGTTAATTATCTATTTTTGCCCCAGAAAGGACAAGGTTTGAGCCTAGCTCACCTGCCCTTTCTGGGGCTTTTTTTTTGCAAAAAATATCCATTTTGGATATTGGTATAGATACAGCCAAATTTTTGTCAAAAATCATTTGAAAACTTTTTTTTTATAAATTAAAAAATCATTTTTATATTTTTTATTCATAATTAAAGATATAAAGAGATTACAACATCAGGCGCTATATTAACGAATAGTAAATTATATGATAAAAAATTAAATAATGAACGGGGTTGTCCAAATTTGGACAACCCCGTTTGACTCCTATCAACACCCGTGAAGAGATTGCAAAACTTGTAACTTGTAACTTAGAACGCTCTTTGCCGAATTCGGCCACAAGCGTTTATTTTTGAACGGCTTCTTTGTGAATTCACAAACGATTCTTTGTTATTACATATAATTAACAACGTGGGGGCGTCGGGCGCCCCCACGTTGACTTCGTATTATTTATATTTTACGAATATTAAAATATGAAAATGTGTAAAAAAAAGAAGAGGGAATTTAAGTTTGTTTTAGACTAATTTCTACTCACAATATCTACCATAATAGCAATGAAATTGATTACACTCATAAAAATTGAAACAATGCGGATGCCAATAATACGGTCTGTAGTAATAAGGCTCATAATAAGGCCGTGGGTAAACGGGAGGCTCTCTATAAACCACGCAACCCGTAATTAATAAAAGACTAATTGTCATTATGCCAACTTTGAAGAAACTTCTTAGTGTGCTTAGGTAATTATTCATAATCAATCCTTATTCATATATTGAATCTTTTATTTAATTTTGTCAAATTTATCTTTAAAAAATTTCAAAAAAATGAAGAATTATAATTTAGTGTTTATATTGCAAACAAACCATAGCTGTATAATTTTTTGATATAGATAAATAACATAAAGAATAGGGGTTCTCAATTTTAGTAGACTCTTTAAATGTAAATTGCCAATTTATTTAGCTGCTATATACTAATACTCCAATTTTTTTATATTTGATTTTTACATAAAAAGCGAAATGTCGAACTCATTTTAAACGTAAAAATGCAGTTTTTATCGCTACAAAATACTCAAAAAAGCTATATAACTTAAAGGTACACCCCTTTTCAAGTATTAAAATCAAGTTAAATTTCCCGCCTTTGGCCCCCAGTTACCATTAAACAATTATATGATAACTGCATTTTGCTCTTAATTTAGTTCATTTGCCATCAATTCAGCTTGCTTCAAAACATTTTCTGTAGCGAGTAATTGTTGATCTGGTGGGTATCCGTAACGATTTAAGATTCTTTTTACATCACGTCTTAGCCTTGCCCGTACACTTTCTTTTAGTGTCCAATCAATGGTAGCGTTACTTTTAACACTTCTAAAAACCTCTATCGCGATTGCTGCTAACTGCTTATCACCTAAAACTTCTTTTGCGCTATTATTATTTGCAAGTGCGTCGTAAAAAGCCAGCTCATCATCAGTCAGATTAAGACTTTCTCCTCTTT
>Ga0315298_1007281_pt1 | contig 14667 bp, 12 predicted proteins | sample WHS_1_MG_FD_203077 | JGI IMG/M metagenome (GOLD analysis project Ga0315298, IMG submission 203077) | Extremophilic microbial mat communities from Washburn Hot Springs, YNP, Wyoming, USA - WHS_1_MG | ecosystem: Environmental > Aquatic > Thermal springs > Hot (42-90C) | place: USA: Wyoming... | reverse complement strand
TGCTAGCCGCCCTCGCCCATCGCCAGCCCGATCGAGTGCCGATGGACTTCGGCAGCACCCGCACGACAGCCATTCATATCGACGCCTATCAAAACCTCAAGCGCTACTTCGGCATCGAGGCTCCCGACCGCATTATCGACCGCGTACAACTGGCCGTGGCGGTGGACGACACCATTCTCGAGAAGCTGGACATCGACACTCGCGGTGTCTGGTACGGTAGCCCCGACAACTGGCAGGACATCCAGATCGACCCCGAGACCTACCAGGACGAGTGGGGCGTCGTCCGTCGTCGCCCACCCGACTCGCACTACAACGACCTGATCCAAAGTCCTCTGGCAGGTGAGATCACCATAAAGGACATCGCCAGCTACAAGTGGCCCGATCCTTACGATCCAGGTCGCCGACGCGGCCTCAAGGAGCGAATGGAGGCCCTGAAGAAGACTGATTACGCGGTCGTCCTCAACTTGGCGGGAGGAGTCGTGCACATCAGCCAGTACTTGCGCGGCTTCGAGGACTGGTTCGTTGATATGGCCGTGGACAAGGCCCTGGCAGGCGCCCTCCTCGACGCCATCGTGGACTTCGCTGTTGCCGTCAACGAGGCTGCCCTTCAGCAGGTCGGGCACCTGGCCGATGTGGTCTTCTTCGGCGACGACGTGGCCCAACAGAACGGCCCCGCTGTTTCCCCGGCTACCTACCGGGAGGTCATCAAGCCCCGCCATAAGCGAATCTTCGATGGCGTGCGCAAGTACACCGATGCCCCCATCCTCTATCATAGTTGTGGCTCCCTGGTCGCCCTCTTGGGCGACATCGTGGAGATCGGCGTCAATGCCATCAACCCCGTCCAGACGACTGCCAAAGGCATGGATCCCGAGGTGCTAAAATCGCGTTGGGGCGACAAGCTGAGCTTCTGGGGTGGCGTCGACTCTCACCGGGTTCTTCCGCACGGTACGCCGGACGACGTGCGCAGCGAGGTTTTCCTCCGCATCAGACAGCTAGGCCGCAACGGTGGCTACGTGCTCAACTCAGTGCACAACCTGCAACCGGACGTGCCGCCGGAGAACATCGTGGCGATGTTCGCGGCTGGACTCGAAGCGAAGGAATAGGACATCCTGAGCCAGATGCAAAGTGCTCTGACCACGAGGGGAACAGGGCCCGTGAGGCGGGTCGGCCGTGAGAGCAAGGTGGATCAGCTGAGACTGGCTGGTGGCACTCTCTCGATTCCCTTGATTCTCTGCGCCAGCTCCTTCTTGAGCTGAGCGAATCGCCGCTGATACTCCGGCGTATCGATGCGGTCGGTGGTCATAATGAGTGCATCCTCGCCGTTATCGCTATAGTAGCGGCGGCGAATGCCTTCCTCGTGAAAGCCGTATTTGCGATAGAGGTTCTGCGCCACTACGTTGGAAACGCGTACCTCCAGGGTCACGCGCTCAGCGCCCATCTCCATCGCCTGCTCTATCAGATTCTGCAAGAGCATTTCGCCGAGACCGTGCCCCCGTCCGATACGCCGCACTCCGATAGTGGTGATGTGGGCCTCGTCCAGCATCAACCACATTCCAGCGTAGCCAAGCAAGTCACCGGAGAACTCGGAAGACTCGCTCCAGCCAAACGGCCTTAGCATCTGCTCAACCACTCGCCGCATAGTTGAGGTCGAGCGACGCGACGTGCCATCTCGCCCAGCCTCGGCAGCCGCCTCGGCGCCTTCCGTTTCCGCTGCCTTTTCATCTGTGGGCTCCACCCACCTGACCACCACGTAACGGCTGAGACGATTCTCGCGCAACTCGCGCCGGTAGGCGTGCGCCGGCCAGGGCAGGTTGAAGCACTCGCGCTCTATCTCCACCACCTCGTCCACATCCTCTATCTGCATAGGCTCCACTACGTATGGCAACCTGCACCTCGATGAATGAGCCCGCTGCCCTCTCCTCAATCGTCTTGCGGTGGCAGCAGCGTATTACTTGTAGCTTTCACTGTCAACTGCCGGTTAACCGCGCTCGCGACGGCTGACGGTGATCGCTGGCTTGCGCAGGTACAATGGCTGTAGCATGGCCACATCATCGACTTGCCCAGCCTGGAGGCGCCTCCAGGCCAGCTCGGCCAAGAAGCCCGCCCGGCGGAAGTTGGAGGCAGCAGAGGGCAGCCGCACTAGGTCACCACACGCCTCCAGCAGCGGTGGCAGCCAATCTGAGCGCCACTCACCTACCAGCAATGTCGGCTCCCGCACCAGCCGTACCAGTTCCGGCGGGTCCACTAGCTGGGGGGACTCTCTCTCCGTCCAGCTCTCTCCTTCCCAGGCGTACAATGCAGTACTGGCTTGCCCACGCCCAGCATCGAGGACGGGCCGCACCGGCAGGCCAACGCCGTTGTGGGCGTAGGCAGACACTGCCAGCGTGTTCACGCCAACGATGGGTAGATGCAAAGTCAGGGCCAGGGCTTTGGCCGTGGCCAGGCCTACCCGCAAGCCATTGTAACTGCCCGGGCCTAGCGACACCCCGACCCCACTGAGGTCGTGTGGCAACAAGTTGTGGGCATGAAGTAGATTGACTATCTGAGGCATAAGCTGACGGGTGTGATCCTGCCGAGCCAGCCACGTGCACTCGCCTCCCATCACTCCATCGTAGAGGGCCACACTGGCGATCGCCGTCGAGGTGTCAATGGCCAGCAGCATCGTCGCTCCTCTTCCAGCACTTGACCCGGAACTCGTGCAGAAGCTTCCGGTAGCGCTCACCTCTGGCCTCAAACACCAACTCGCGGTGACGAGCATCTGCCACAGCGAAGCGTATCAGGAGGTGTTCGTGGGGAAAGGCAGCCTCCACTCGATCCGGCCACTCAGCCACTGCCACGCCGCCGCCTTCGAGATACTCATCAAGCCCCAGCTCAAGGGCTTCGGCTGGGCTCCCGATACGGTACAGATCGAGATGAAACAGCGGCAGACGCCCGCGGCGGTACTCGTTGACAAGAGTGAAGCTGGGGCTGGTCACCGCCTCCTCGATGCCAAGGCCGGCAGCGATGCCCTGCGCAAACACGGTCTTGCCAGCACCGAAAGGCCCCTGGAGAAGTATCAGGTCGCCAGGCTTGAGCAGCGAGGCGAGGCAGGCGCCGAGCTTCCTAGTCTGTGATGCGCTGCGGCTCAATAGGCCGGCAAGAGTAGTATCGGTTACTGCCATCATGATACCAATTATAAACCGACAGACGACTTGTCCACAACGAGCTGCCCTGCTATACTGACCACAGCGCGCTGCCAAGGATCGTGCATTGCTCGAATAGTGCACAGCCAAGGATGGTGCTCCAGTCCATGCGTGTTGCCGTTATCTCTGACGTGCACAGCAACCTGGCGGCTATGCAAGCCACCCTGGCCGATGCTAGCCCCTTCGATATTATCTGGTGCCTGGGCGATCTGGTAGGGTACGGTCCCGAGCCCAATCAGTGCATTTCCCTGCTACGACGGTACCCGCACCTCTGCGTGGTCGGCAATCATGACTTGGCCGCCATCGGTAAGATATCCGTCGAGGATTTCAATTCCGATGCCGAGGCCGCTGCGCTTTGGACCCGCCGCCAACTGACTCCTGACAGCATTGCCTATCTGGAGAGGCTCCCCACCGCTCTCATCGAAGGCGATTGGACTCTAGTGCACGGCTCGCCTCGCTCACCGGTGTGGGAATACATTCTCTCCGCCAGCCAGGCAGTCGAGAACTTTCGGGCTTTCTCTACCCGCTACTGCTTCATTGGGCACTCTCACCTCCCGTTGGTGTTTGCCCTCAGCAGCGACAATGACGCTCGATGCCAGCTAATCCAGCCGCCCCCCGATACGCGGTGGCGACTGGGCGAGGAAAGGCTCATTGTCAACCCAGGGGCGGTCGGGCAGCCGCGAGATGGGCGTCCCGAGGCCGCCTATGTCTTGCTGGACAGCGAGGCAGGCACACTCACCTTCCGCCGCGTTTCCTATAGCGTGGCCGAAACCCAAGAGAAAATGCGAAAGGCGGGCTTACCCACTCGCCTTTGGGCTCGCCTCAGTTACGGCTGGTAGGCCAGTTTCCTCTGACATCGGCGGCGCCAATCTGGTAGAATAGTGTTGGGCACGGCAGAACCTCTGCCGGGCCTACTTTATGGATGGGGACCAGCGTGGCTAACGAGCTGGCCGGCGCGGCTGCTCCGCTGGGATTGGGGGAAGGAGAGTAGATGGCCAAGTATATCTTTGTGACTGGCGGGGTAGTCTCATCAGTGGGCAAAGGGGTTACCGTCGCAGCCATCGGACGCCTCCTCAAAAGCCGTGGCGTCTCCGTCATCGCGATGAAGCTGGACCCCTACCTCAACGTTGACCCCGGCACTATGAACCCCTATCAGCACGGCGAGTGCTTCGTTACCGAAGATGGAGCGGAAACCGACCTCGACCTTGGTCATTACGAGCGCTTCATAGACGCCGACCTCACCCGTGCCTCCAACGTCACATCCGGCCAGGTCTACTCTGCTGTGATAGGCCGCGAGCGCCGGGGCGACTTCCTGGGCGGTACCATTCAGGTCATTCCACACATCACCAATGAGATCAAGGACCGCATCCGCCGAGTCGCCAACCAAAGTAAGGCCCAAGTAGTCATCGTCGAGGTGGGCGGCGTGGTAGGCGACATCGAAAGCCTCCCCTTTCTGGAAGCCGTGCGCCAGATGCACGTGGAGGTCGGGCCAGCCAGCGCTCTCTACATCCACGTTACGTTGCTGCCTTACATCAACGCTACCCGCGAACTGAAAACGAAACCAACCCAACACAGTGTGAAAGAGCTGCGCAGTATAGGCATCCAGCCTGATGTCATCGTGCTGCGCTCGGATTACCCAGTGAGCGACGACCTCAAGGACAAAGTGTCCCTCTTCTGCGACGTCGAGAAGCGCGCCGTTATCCCTATGCTGACGGCTGAGACCATCTACGAAGTACCGCTTATCCTTGAAGACGCCGGTCTCGGTGACTACCTGGTAGAGAAGCTTGGTTTGGCCGCTAGTGAGCCCCAACTGACCGACTGGAGGAACTTGGTCAGCCTCATCAAGCAGCCTAAGCGATCGCTTACAATCGGCCTAGTAGGCAAGTACGTGGAGCTTCACGATTCCTACCTTTCAATCAAAGAGGCGCTGCACCACGCCGCCATTCACCGTAACCGCGACGTCGTCATAGACTGGATCGACTCGGAAACACTGACCCCCGCCAACGTCGAGGAGCGCTTACGCCACCTCAGCGGCATCCTGGTGGCTCCGGGCTTCGGCAACCGAGGTGTCGAAGGCAAGGTACTAGCCGCCAACTACGCCCGTACCCGCGGCATCCCATATCTCGGCGATTGCTTGGGCATGCAGGTAATGGTGATCGAGTTCGCTCGCCACGCTTTGCGGTCACCGGAAGCGAACAGCACCGAGTTTGCGCCTGATACGCCTCACCCCGTGATCGACCTCATGCCGGAGCAGCGCAAGCTATCCAATAAGGGCGGCACCATGAGACTGGGCTCCTACCCTTGCCAGTTGGTTCCCGGCACCCGAGCCTGGGCCGCTTATGGACAGCCATTGGTATACGAGCGGCATCGCCACCGCTTCGAGTTCAATAACGAGTATCGAGAGCCGCTGGTGGAGGCAGGCTTACGTATCAGCGGGCTTTCGCCCGATGGCCGGCTGGTGGAGATCGTCGAGCTGGCCGATCATCCTTGGATGGTGGGTTGTCAATTCCACCCCGAGTACCGCTCGCGACCGACTCGCCCGCACCCGCTATTCTTGAGCTTCATAGAGGCTGCCAAGGAAACCATCCTGGACGGCGACCAGCGGCCACTACCTCTGGAGCAGATGCTGGCATAGCATGTGATGCGTGATGAGCTAAATAACAAAACAACGAGCAATGAGTAGAAAACGCGCCGCGCTGGCCGCTCATTGCTCAGCACTCCCGCAGGAGGTGCGAAAGGTGAAGCTCTTTCTGGACACGGCGAACGTTGAGGAAATCAGGCACGCGGCCAGGCTGGGGTTGCTCAGCGGCGTGACGACTAACCCTTCTCTGATGGCAAAGGAGAAGGGTGCCGACTTCAAGGAGACGATTCAGGAGATCTGCGCCCTCGTCCCCGGCCCGATCAGCGCTGAAGTGACTTCGACCGAGGTAGCCGAGATGCTGGAACAGGGCCGCGAGATCGCGAAGTGGGCTCCCAACGTGGTGGTAAAGATCCCGATGATCGAGAGCGGCCTCGAAGCAACCTCGATCCTGTCTAAAGAGGGCATCAAGGTCAACATGACTTTGTGCTTCTCCACTAACCAGGCCATCTTGGCGGCTACCGTGGGAGCCGCCTTCGTCAGCCCATTCGTGGGGCGCCTGGATGACGTGGGGCACGAGGGTATGGAACTCGTAGCCGACATTGTCCGAGTCTATCGCAACTATGGCATCAAGACCGAGGTCATCGCGGCCAGTCTGCGTCACCCCGAGCACGTTACTGCCGCTGCTCGTGCTGGCGCTGACATCGCCACCATCCCCTACAAGGTCTTGATGCAGATGGTGAACCACCCGTTGACGGACGTCGGCCTGAAGCGCTTCATGGAAGACTGGGCCAAGCGCTAGTCGAACAGGCTCATATGCCTTCGGTTGGCTGCTCACCGTGCTCCCAGAATCAGTAGTGTCCGGCCAGCGCGATTGCTAGCTGGCTGAGCCAGGCGCCCGGAAAGGCCATCCTGGCGTTCTCGGCAGTGCCGGCCAGGATGGTTTGCGTTCTTCGCCGGCGGTTCTGGCATGCAGCTTGCGGTATTCCTAGATGCAGGGTCGGAGCCTGGTAATTCGCCACCCGCTTCGCTGTTCGGTGGTATTTGGGCGACCTCCTCGCACGCTTACGAATGCAGGCGGACGCGAGATGCGGCTTGGTAGACGTTTGACTGCGGTGATTGTTGGTGCTATAATTCGTTCCTAGGGTGAAACCGCGTGTTGAACCCGCAGCTTAAGCGTCTCCTCGGACACCAACCCCAGTTATCGGGGTACGGTTCCCCGCAAATCACCCAAGTGTAGTCTATTGTTTGTTGAAGACATTCGAGCGCTAAGGCTTCTCGTTGAGTAGTGGAGTGCTGGATCGCTGCGCTAGGCACTTCTCCTCTCTGAGCGTTCTCAGCAACCATACCAGGCTGCTTCGCCTGCGGTGAATGGTGGTGAGCACGTCTGGAAGCCCTTGGTGTTCGTTTCGTAATTAGTTACTTCATTCTGCCACCGTGGAGCGGCAAGTGCTGAACATTGCAGAACTCGAATCCAAGACCCGCGATGAATTGATGGACCTGGCGAAGGAGCTCGGCGTCAGCGGCTACAGCAACTTGAAGAAGCACGAACTCGTCTTCAAGCTGCTGCAAGCGCAAACGGAACACGAAGGCTATCTATTCGACACTGGGGTACTGGAGATCGTGGAGGACGGTTACGGCTTCCTACGGAAGGACCCTAATTTCCTCCCCAGTAACAACGACATTTACGTCTCTCAGTCTCAGATCCGTCGATTCGGCCTTCGCACCGGCGACCAGGTGACGGGGCAAGTCAGGCCACCCAAGGAGAGTGAGAAGTACTACGGTCTGCTCAGGGTCGAGGCAGTCAACGGGCTAGACCCGGAAGTGGCCAAGCGACGCCCTCACTTCGACTCCCTCACTCCCATCTTCCCCGAAAGGATGCTCAAGCTCGAGACTACGCCCACTAACCTCACCCAACGCCTGATCGATTTGGTGTCTCCTATTGGCCGCGGGCAGCGAGGTTTGATCGTCTCACCCCCCAAGGCCGGCAAGACGACTGTACTCAAGCATATTGCCAATGGCATCACTGCCAACTACTCAGATGTGCACCTGATTGTTCTCTTGATCGGTGAGCGTCCGGAGGAGGTGACAGACGTCAAACGGTCGGTGAAGGGTGAGGTTGTCAGCTCCACCTTCGACGAGCCGGTGGAAGATCATCGCATCGTGGCCGAGATGGCGCTGGAGAGAGCCAAGCGGCTGGTGGAAGGCGGCAAAGACGTCGTCATTCTGCTCGACAGCATTACCCGCCTCTCACGCGCCTACAACCTCATCGTCCCTCCCAGCGGTCGCACTCTATCGGGCGGCATCGACCCGGCGGCCCTCTACCCGCCCAAGCGCTTCTTCGGTGCGGCTCGTAATATCGAGGAAGGCGGTAGCTTGACCATCATTGCCACCTGCCTCATCGACACTGGCAGCCGTATGGACGATGTCATTTACGAGGAGTTCAAGGGCACAGGCAATATGGAGTTGGTGCTCGACCGCAAGCTAGCCGAAAAGCGTGTCTTCCCGGCCATCGATATTCCTCGATCGGGGACACGCCGCGAGGAGCTCCTGCTGGACGAGGCCACCCTGCGCCAGGTTTGGACCCTGCGCCGTATGGTAGCCGCAATCGGCGGAACCGAGGGCATCGAGGCGCTGATTGCGCGCATGCCCAAGACGGCCAATAACCGTGAGTTCCTGAGCACGCTCAGCAAGGATATCGTTTAGTCCGTTTCTGGGTGGGCCTCTGGCCCAGCCGCTTTAGGCGCGCTTCTGGTCCAGAATGACGAGTTGCGGTCCTTCGGGCAGACTAGTGGAGGTGACAGTCAGCTTGGATTGGCTTTGCCATTCCTTGACTCCCATCTCCCGGCAGAAACGCTCAACCGGGTCCAGCTTAGAATTGTCAGCCCCAGCACCGTAGTGCATCGGCACCACGATTCTCGGCTCGATCAGGTTCACCACTTCCACGGCCTGAGCGGCATTGATGGTCGTTTCGCCTCCGACCGGTACCAGGAGCACGTCGACATCGGTCATGGTCTCTATCTGCTCCGTGGTCGGGATATGCCCAATGTCACCCAGGTGACAGACAAGGACGTCCTCCAGTTCGATGAGGTAGGCAGTGTTTCGCCCACGCTTCCGGCCGCTTTCTGCATCGTGGAAGGTGGAGATGCCGGTGATAACGATGCCCCCGATCTCGTACTCGCCCGGCCCATCGACCACCTTCGGTGCGCCGCCCACTCCAGCCACGTTGGCGTGGTTGGAGTGCCGGTGACTGATCGTGACGATATCTGCCGTCGGGTGGCCCATGCTCTGGCCGCCTGCTTTAGCATATGGGTCTGTCAATACAGTTCCATCCCTGCCTCGCAGTCGAAAGCACGAGATGCCGAGCCAGGTAATATCCATTCACTAACCTCGCTTTTTCGCGGATTCTCGTGGAGATGGTAAGGGACAGAAGACGAGCCTGTCAAGGAAAGCCCGCGGGCCGGCGATGAGTAGTTAAGGGCGGAGCCATGGAGATTATCAGCCGCTTCCCATCAACCGTTGTTGGCCCCGGCTAGGGCTGTTATAATCTCTCTGCTGACCGCCAACTCCGTACTAGAAGGGGCCTTCACCCGGATGCACGTTCGTCATCTGTCCCTGGCCAACTTCCGAAACTACGCTCGACTAGAGCTAGACCTGCCGCCGGGGATAGCGGTGGTTAGCGGCGACAACGCGGCCGGAAAAAGCAACCTGCTCGAAGCGCTGTACTACTTGGCTACCGCCAAGTCGTTTCGCGCTACGTCGGATCGCGATCTCATCTATTGGCTGGCTCGCGACGAACCCTTGCCGTACTTCCGGGTGGTGGCAGAACTGGAGCGAGAAGGTCAGGTCTCACGCCTGGAGGTCGCGGCTAGCGACGACAGCAAACTTACGGCCAACAGCAATGGTGGATACGCTTCCGGCGCCCGTGGGATGAGCAAACGGCTCAAAGTCAACGGCGTGGCGAAACGCGCACTGGACTTCATTGGCCTTGCCAACGTTGTTATGTTCTCTCCTCAGGACATGGAGTTGGTAGACGGGCCTCCTCTCATCCGCCGTCGCTACCTTGATGTTACCATCTCCCAAGTCGATCCGCGCTACGTGCGTGCGCTCGCACACTACAACCGAGTTCTCACTCGCCGCAATCACCTGCTTCGTCTGCTACGTGACCATTCCGGCTCCAGCGACCAGATGGTCTATTGGGACCAGGAGTTGGCGCGAGCTGGCGCCTACATCCTCAGCAAACGGCAAGAGACGATCGGTACCTTGAGCCAGTTGGCAGCCGACTTTCACCGCCGCCTCACCGCCAGTCAGGAGCGGTTGCGAGCCATTTATCGCTCCAGCCTGCAGTTGGTTGAGGCGGCCAATGGTGCCCCGGAGCCACAACAGAACGACTCCAGCAGCAGAGCAGGGCTCGAGGTGGCGCCTCCAGCCATCGACAAGCCTACCTCTCTCACGGAAGCGGGACTCCGCGAAGTCTTCTCCACTCGTCTCCAACAGGGCAGAACCCGAGACATCTCCTACGGAGCAACATTGCTGGGGCCGCATCGTGACGATGTGGTGTTTCTTCTTGACGAGCGAGCAGTCAGTGTCTATGCGTCTCGTGGCCAGCAGCGTACAGTGGTCCTCGCGTTGAAGCTGGCTGAGACTCAGTATCTGCGCGAGTGCACAGGCGAGCCTCCCATCCTGCTGCTGGACGATGTGCTCTCGGAGCTAGACCGTGACCGCCGTTCTTATGTTCTCAGCGTCATCGAGCCCAGACAGCAGGTGCTCATCACTACCACCGACCCGGAACAGTTGGAGCCCTCCTTCCGAGAGAACTGCACCTTGCTTCGGGTCGAGCGTGGAACTGTCGCGGTCCATCCGCTGGCGCGATTGACAAAGCCGCTGGCTTCCTGAATAATAGAGGCACAGTCGCACGCTGGAGGCCCCCTTGACGTCCCACTCCTTCTACCGCAAGTGGCGCTCGCAGACCTTCGCCGAAATCGTGGGCCAGGAACACGTCACTCGCACTCTGCTCAACGCCCTCAGTCTGGGGAGGCTTAGTCACGCCTACTTATTCTGCGGCCCCCGTGGGATCGGGAAGACTTCTACCGCCCGCGTGCTCGCCAAAGCCGTAAACTGCCAGCGCAACGGCCGGGGTGAGCCTTGCAACGAGTGCGACCTCTGCGTTGCCATCAACGAGAACCGCTGTCTCGACGTCATTGAGCTCGACGCTGCTTCTAACCGAGGAATAGACGAGATTCGCGACCTACGCGAGAAAGTGAACCTCGCACCCAGTCAGGCCCGCTACAAGTTCTACATTCTTGACGAAGCCCACATGCTCACTACTGAGGCCTGCAACGCGCTGCTCAAGACACTCGAAGAGCCTCCCGCCCACGTCATTTTCATCCTGGCCACCACCGAAGTTCAGCGCCTACCGCCCACCATTCTTTCCCGTTGCCAGCGCTTCGACTTCCGTCGGCCTTCCTTGCCAGTCATAGTCGAGCGACTGCGCTTCATCGCTGAGCGCGAGGGGCTGGAAGTGGAGCCGGGGGCACTAGAGCTGATCGCGCGAGCAGCCACGGGCAGCCTGCGCGATGCCGTAAGCCTGTTGGATCAATTGGTGGCCTACAGCGGCCCGCGTTTTGGCCAGACCGAGGTACGAGCAGCCCTGGGTGTAGGCGAGTGGGAAAGCGTGCGTGGCCTCGCTCGGCTTGTATTGGAGCGCCAGTTGGCCGAGGGTCTTCGCCTCATCAATCAGGTGGTAGTCGAAGGAAACGACCTGCGCCAGTTCTGCCGCGAGGTGGTCGAGTACTTGCGGAAAGTCATGCTCTTGCAGCTCGGCGGCGACCAGGCAGACTTGGTTGACGCAACAGCGGAAGAAATGGAGGCACTGCGCGACCTGGCCCGCACTGTCCCTCTGGAACGCACGGTGCGCGCTGTGAAGCTTTTTCAGGGGGCCGAAGTGGCACTTCGCGCCACTGTTCATCCCCAGCTCCCACTCGAGTTGGCGCTGGTGGAAGCAGTGATGGAGGATGGCAGAGCCGTGCCGGTCAGCGCACACCAACGCCCACATCCGACGGCGGGCGAGTTTTCTTCCCAGCCGCATCATCGCCTCGGTCCGTCACTCAGCGAAGAACCCGTGCGCGTTCCCGCAGGGGACGACTCATCGGCCAAGACCGTTGAGATACCGACAGAACGAGTTCGGCCAGCCACTTCTCCAGCGACGTCAGCTGAAACGATCAAGAGCGCGGAGACACCAGCCAGTACGACCCCACCTGTGGGTTTGACTGCCCAGGGCACGCAGCTTGAACAGGAGTGGAGGCAGGTCATTGAGGCTATGGGAGCGGTCAACAAGCGGATCCAGGCACTGCTACGCTCCTCCTGGCCGGTCGGAATAGAGGGAGACACGCTGGTAGTGGGCTTCAGCCATCGCTTCCATCAGCAGGCCATCGAGGAGGCCAAGAGCAGAGTGCTGGTCGAGAGGGTGATCGGTGAGGTGCTGGGCAGGAAGTGTTTTCTTCGCTGCACGCTCGCCAACAATGTTCAGCGTGAGCAAAACGCCGACATCACCGAAGACCCGCTCGTACAATACTCAGTCGCCCAGGGAGCACGTATCCGCCGAGTGAATATGGGCCCGTTTGAATCGAGGCCGGGGGGTAAGCCATCAGGTTGAGGCCGAGACGTGCCTCCAGATACCGACCGTTTACATCTACTATGTCCGAGGCAGCCCATCCCAACTAAGGAGACCAGAATGCAGCCGAACGTGATCCGCCAGATGCAGGCAAAGCTGATGAAGATGCAAGAAGAACTGGCGAACGAGACAGTGGAAGCGAGCGCCGGAGGCGGAGCTGTTACCGTTGTTATGAACGGACACCAAGAGGTCAAGTCGATCAAGATCTCACCTGAGGCAGTAGACCCCGAGGATGTGGAGACGCTGGAAGACCTCGTGTTGACCGCCGTCAACGAGGCGGCCGCCAAGTCGCGCGAGCTAGCTGCCAAGCGCCTGGGCGCTATCACGGGTGGGCTACGCATCCCAGGGATTCTTTAGTTGGCACTTGATAGAGCAGTTGGCAGGCGATAGAGGCTGGCGAGACGCTGGTAATCAGACACCTCTCGCTCCACCCACGCTTCGTCCCGGCCCTGCAGATTCGCCATCAGGCGAGCGACCGTTGGCGCCACCTCCAACGAAGCCGCACAGTCCAGGATCAGCGCTCGCAGACGCCGCGAGAGAACATCCTCTAGCTTTACGGGCATCTCGTTCTCGATAACGAAGGCAGCCATTGCTCGAGTGTAGGGCAGCCGAGGGTGTAAACGGCCCGGGTAAAGCGCCTCATAGCTGCCGATCTCGGCCGACGTTGCTGCCAACTCCTTCCACTGAGCGTGAGTTCCCTCCGCGCCATACAGCTTGAGATTTCTGGTGGGACAAGCTCGTCGAGGCAAACCGGCCACAGAGGCGGCGGCATTGACGGCTGCCTCCGCCATCCGACGGTAAGTCGTCCACTTGCCGCCCGTTATGGAGACCAGTCCTGAGGGGCTGACCAGCAAGGTATGGTCGCGGCTAAGCGCCGATGTCCTGTCTGTGCTTCCTTTGACAAGCGGCCGCAGGCCAGCATAGGCAGACAGCACATCGGATTCGGTCGGCTTTTCAACCAGATAGCGGCCAGCGTGCTTCAGCACGAACTCCACCTCGGCCGCGAGCGGTGCCGGCTCTTCGTCGGGCCCGGGCACCGGCGTATCAGTGGTTCCCAGGAGTGTTCGCCCTTGCCAGGGAACGCAGAAGAAGACGCGGCCGTCGTCAGTCTTGGGAACCATGACAGCCGTCGATCCAGGCAGGAAGCGCCGATCTAGTACGAGATGAATCCCCTGGCTGACAGCCACGATTGGTGTGGCGCTCGGGTCATCAAGGCGGCGCACGGCATCGCAGAAGACGCCGGCAGCGTTTACCACACAGCGAGCCCGCACCGTGTACTCGCGTCCGCTCTCGGCATCACGGACTACCACTCCGCTAAGCTTCTCCCCCTGTTTCAGGAGCGCCGTCACTTGCGCATAGTTCAGAAGAGTTGCCCCCAGGGCTTCCGCCGTGCGGGCCAGACTGATAGCCAAGCGAGTATCATTGAACTGAGCGTCACTGTAGAGTACACCGCCTCGGAGCCGCTCGGGCAACAGGGTAGGCACCAATTGCAGAGCATTTGCGGCATCCACAAACGCGGTCCCCTTCAGCCCCAGTGAGCCAGCCAGTACGTCGTAGAACGTCAACCCCACCCCGTAGAAGGGCTTTTGCCACCATTCATATGCAGGGACTAGAAAGCGCAACTCGCTCACCAGGTGAGGTGCATTGTGGACGAGAAGTCCTCTCTCAATTAGGGCCTCGCGTACCAGCCGAATGTTCCCTTGCGCCAAGTATCGCACACCGCCGTGGACCAGCTTCGTGCTACGGGAGCTAGTCCCCTGAGCGAAGTCTCGTGCTTCTACCAATAGGACGCGGTAGCGGCGGCTCGCTGCATCTACAGCTGCTCCCAGGCCGGTCGCACCCCCGCCGACGATCACGATATCATAGAACTCACCCAGCCTTGCCAGACTGTCCGAACGCTTCATCCTGTATCTCCTGATCCGACGGCTCCTTCGCCTCGGTCTGGCGAAGATGATAGCACGGACACTCACATCCGACCACCCCAAGCACTGCCTCTTAATCAAACCAGTAGCCGTTGATGGCAGCTTCGAGGTGGGGCGGAACGAGGTTCTCGCCTTGCTGAGGCCAGTCGAAACCCCAAAGGCAAGTACGCTAGAATGTCTGCATGAGACCGCGCGCAACCTTCGAGGCGCTGAGAGACAAGGGAAGAACGGTGACTAGGGCGGGTGAACACCCTCTGTTCTGAGCGCGAGTTCGGCTCGGTTGGGTTGCGGGAACCAGAATTAAGTCAACGA
>Ga0315298_1007279_pt1 | contig 14669 bp, 15 predicted proteins | sample WHS_1_MG_FD_203077 | JGI IMG/M metagenome (GOLD analysis project Ga0315298, IMG submission 203077) | Extremophilic microbial mat communities from Washburn Hot Springs, YNP, Wyoming, USA - WHS_1_MG | ecosystem: Environmental > Aquatic > Thermal springs > Hot (42-90C) | place: USA: Wyoming... | reverse complement strand
GGCCCTGGAGAGATTAAAACGATTGCGCCTTGAGTTTTTACCGCAGTTGAGTGTCCGGAATGTTCACGAACTTGTTAAAGCTATAGAGGTAAGAAGCATGGTTGCCATTGCCGAAATGATACTCCGCAGCGTTCTTTTTCGACGAGAAAGTAGGGGGTTTGTTTTCAGAGAAGATTATCCTTTGACCGACAACATCAATTGGTTAAAATGGATCATGGTGAAAAAGGAGGGGGAAGGGATGAAGGTTTGGGCAGAGGAATTCCCCACACCATATATTACCCCTCCTCGTGACGTTTATCCACCCCGGTAAGACCCATGGCTATCGAAAGGATCGATTACGAAAAATGCATCAACTGCCATCGTTGCTATGATATATGTCCGATGGATGTTTTCGGATTATTGGGAGAGATTGTTTTTCTCTCATACCCCGCTGATTGTGCCCGATGCTTTCTCTGTAAGCGTGTCTGCCCTGCAAATGCCATAACGATAAACGCCCTCCCCGTTGTTCCTCTCCCTGATCCATTTAGTAATCATGAACCTTAAGAACACTAAAAAGGGAGAATTTTCCCTTCCGACCTTTCCCGCATAGGGGAGTTGTCATGAATAGGAACTGTCGTGCGGCTGTTATCGTCGCCCATAACGAACCGTTGGTTATCAGAGAAATTCCCATTCCAGAGTTGGAACCAGGGGCGTTACTGGTACGAATAGCAGTATCAACCTTGTGCGGTACCGATGTACATCGCTGGCATGGACCGCTGCCTAAAGGTGATACTTTGCCCATTATTATCGGACATGAACCATGTGGATATGTGGAGGCAATAAAGGGTGAACGTACCGACATTTTAGGAAATCCTGTGACTATTGGGGACAGAATCATTTGGAGTTATGTGGCCTGTGGAAGTTGTTACTACTGTAGTGTCGCCCTCCAGCGCTGTATTTGTCCCCACAGGGTGTCCTGGGGGCATCAGCGATGTGATCAATATCCATACCTCTTGGGTAGCTGCGCTGAATATATGTATGTACCTCCCTCCTGTTTAATCATCAAAGTTCCACCTGATGTTCCGTCGACATTAGCTGCGGCCTCTGCCTGTGCTTTTCGGACGATTATGCATGGATTTGAGAAGTTGGGACCGGTTTATGCGCACGAAATTGTATTAATTCAGGGTAGTGGACCCCTTGGTATCTTTGCGACAGCAGTGGCAAGGGAGCATGGGGCCAAATGTATATTGGTTATCGGTGCCCCTCAATCTCGTCTGGAAGTGGCAAAGCGGATGGGAGCTGATGATGTTCTGGATTTAACTGTGGTTACAGCAGAAAATGATCGCCGCCAGTGGGTACTGGAGAATACGGAGGGTCGTGGCGCGGATATCGTTATTCAGGTAGCGAATAATATGGCCGTACCGGAAGGCCTCAACATGTTGCGCCGAGGTGGCCGGTATGTTCATATAGGTGCCGGTGGACAGGCGACTATTCCCGTAGAAAACCTTCCCCAGGAGATGGTTCTGTACACCATTCGTTCCGGTGAACCTCGCCATTGGTTACAGGCAATCGATTTTCTGGCATCCCGAAAAAACAATTATCCCTTTGAGGAAATAATTTCAGCATCGTATACCCTCGATAGAGTAAATGAGGCACTGAATGCCATGGCAAGCTTCCAGATCGTAAAGCCAGCAATTGTTTTTGAGTAGTTCAATTTAAGGAGTCCAATAAAGAAAGGTGGCCCAATGAAAAAAAAGTCTATTATCATTTTTGGGATAATTATTTTCCTGGCCAACAATACATATGGAATAGACAAAAGACCGCATGATTTCACCGAGCTTGCCCTATACAAGGGGGCGGACCGGCAGCATATTCTTGAAGAGGGGGCAAAAAAGGAAGGAAAGCTTACCTTCTATACCTCCGGCATCTTAACCCAGGCCGTGCGGCCCGTGGTGGATGCCTTTGAGAAGAAATATCCCTTCATCAAGGTAGAGATCTGGCGCGCCTCTACGGTTGCCCTTACCTCCCGGGCCGTAGAGGAGTTTAAAGCGGGGAAACACCTCCTCGATGTCATGGAAGGCACCCAGACAAATATGTTAATCCTCCAAGAGATGGGCATCGCTATCCCCTTTTTCTCCCCCCAGTTTGCCTTTTTAGAAGAGGAGGCCCTGACCATGGCACCCACGGGAGGGGCTTATGCCGCTGCCTTTCGGACGAGCGGGATCGGTTTTGGTTACAACACGAAGTTACTGCCCAGGGAAGAACTGCCCAGAACCTATCAGGACCTTACCAATCCCAAGTGGAAGGGGAAGTTGGCCGTTGCCGGTAGTGATACGGGTATCAACTGGGCAGCCTGTATCTACCATAATTACGGTGAGGACCTTTTAAAGAAAATAGCGGCTCAGGGTTTTGCCGTTCATATGGTTTCCGGTCAGGCCATGCTCGATATGGTGATCAACGGTGAGTATGTAGCTTCGCCCACCATCTTCGATTCCCACGTCTTCGGCAGCCGCAAGAAGGGGGCACCCGTGGCCTGGGTTCCGCTCGAGCCGGTGCGGGTCAATATCGGACAGGTAGCCATTGCCAAGCATGCTCCCCATCCCCATGCGGCCCTCCTCTTTGCCGACTTCGAACTCTCAAAGGAAAGCGCCGAAATCCATCGCTCCGTGGGCTACGACAACTTCCGCAAAGATGTTCCCCCCATCGACCAGCGGTACAAAAAATACTTCGGTAAAAATACAATGGCAGACATCAAAAAAGAACACGAACTTTTCAACCGACTCTTTGTTAAAAAGTAGGGAAACCTGTGGAATGAAAAGCAATAAATCCCGGTGGATAATGTTGCTCGTGGGGGCGGTGCTCATCTATCTCATCGTCCCCCCTTTTTTCTTCCTCATCAAAACGAGCTTTGTTTCGGGGGATACCCTCTTCCAAACACCCACCTTCGGTCTGGAAAATTACTGGAAGGTTTTAAGTTCCGCAAGTACCATCCAGATCCTGGTCAATACCTTGCTCTTTGCTATAGGCAGTTCTCTCTTAGGACTACTCATCGGTGGCACCCTGGCCTGGATTGTAGAGCGAACGAACACACCGCTAAGAAAGCTCGTTTATGTGGCCGTCTTCCTGCACTTTGCTACCCCGGGGATACTTAGGGTTATCGGTTGGATCCTCCTTTTGGGACCGAAATCGGGTTACATAAATGTGCTAATCCGGAAACTCTTTTCCCTCCCTCAAACCTCAGGGCCACTCAATATCTTTTCCCTGCCAGGGATGATAATGATTGAAGGTCTCATGTGGGCAAGCCTCGTTTTTCTCCTCATGGCGGCACCTCTACGTTCCATGGACCCGGCCTTGGAGGAGGCGGCCGCCATTTCCGGTGCCGGTATCATGAAAACCTTACGCAAGATTACCCTTCCCCTGGCCCTTCCCAGCATTCTTTCGGTCTTACTCCTTGCCTTTGTGCGCTGCTTGGAGGCTTTCGAAGTACCCGCCTTAATCGGTGTCCCTGCCGGTGTGCATGTATTTACCACAAAAATCTGGTTGGAAATTAAAAGGGACGTTTTCCCTGACTACGGTGTGGCTTCCGCCTATAGTGTCTTTGCCCTTACCCTCGTGGGCATCGGTTTGTACCTTTATGGACGGGCCACCCGGGCAAGTTATAAATTCTTTACCATCACTGGCAAGGGTTATCGACCTCGGGTCACAGACTTGGGAAAGTGGCGCTTTTTGACCATGATACTCATCTGCCTTCTCCCCCTTTTCGACCTACTTCCCCTCCTGATGCTTGCCTGGTCATCATTTTTACCCTACTATGCGGAACCCTCCGTTGAGGCCCTCTCCCGCTTGACCCTCAACAATTACCTAAATACCTTAGGCAGTTTTCGGACGATAACGTCGGTGAAAAACAGCTTTTTGGTAAGTACCTCCGGCGCCACCATGGCCGTCCTCCTGGCCTTGGTCGTCGTTTGGTTCGCTGTGCGGACGAAACTAAAGGGCCGCTGGTTCCTCGACAGTTTAGCCTCCTTTCCCCTCGTTTTCCCAGGCGTTGTTCTGGGCGTTGCTATGCTTAAGACCTATCTCTCTTTGCCTCTGCCCGTCTATAATACCCTCTGGATCCTCATTATTGGCTATATCGTCCGCTATCTACCCTACGCCATGCGTTACTGCCATCCTGGGCTTCTCCAGATCAGCAATGAACTCGAGGAGAGCGCCTACATTTGTGGGGCCAACTGGTTTACCACGGTAAAACGCATCCTTATACCTCTTATGCTCCCCGCCCTTTTCGGAGCCTGGATATGGATCTTCCTCGTCAGTTTTCGAGAGCTTTCGCTCTCCATCATGCTCTCCGGTCCTACCACTCCTGTGGTGGCGGTGATGATTTTCGAACTTTGGGAAAACGGCCAGGTCTCCGAGGTAGGAGCTTTCGGGGTGATGCTCTCCGTGCTTTTGATGGTTGTTTCTCTTGTTTTCCATCGCTTCATCAGGTCCAGAAGTATAGAACAGTAAAGGAGAGGCCGAATGGGTTACGGAATTGCCCAAAAAGGGGCGAAAAATCTCATTTTCGATTACGTAGGAATCAGAAAGGACGAAAGGGTTTTAGTCTTAGGCGACACCTCCACCGATAAGAGGGCCATCGACCTCATAGCCCAGGCCGCACGTTGCGCCGGCGGGAGGGTCTATGTGCTCATCATCGAAGAAATTTTCGATCCCGCAGGAAGTGGCCTGGTGGACCCCCCTCCTGTAGTTGCCCAGGCCTTTTATGCCTGCGAGGTAGTGTTAAGTTTGATTCCCGTCTTCAAAATGCAGTGGTCCACACCGTCTATCGCAAGGGCCATAAAGGAAAGGGGGGTACGCTTCGCCTATATCGGTCCGAACACGAAAAAGGAATTGGCCAAAGGATGGGCCCGGTTGCCGGCCGAGTTGGCTTTTGCCATAGGAAAAGAGATGCTTAGGGAATTGCAGAAGGGCGGTGAAAGCCTCCACATCTTTGCGGAGAACGGTACCGACCTTACGGTTAAGGTGGACCCTCTCACCTGGGGAGGGGCAGCTGCCCGTGGACCCATAAGTAAGCGGGGGGCCTACGGGGTCGTGCCGGCCTGCACGATAGGTACGAACCAAATCAAGGAGGCGAGAGGAACGCTCATCCTCGATTTCCTCGAAAACGAGGGGCCCCGCGGGGGGAAATGCGAACTTTTCATCGAAAATAGTTATCTGGTGGAGGTAAAAGGGGGAAGAGTTGCCCAAGCCTTTAAAAAGAAAGTGTTTTCCACAAAAAATGCCAATATATTGAGCCAAATCTCCTGGGGAACAAATCCTCTGGGTATAATCGAGGATTACCTCAAACCACCGTGGAACAAAGACAAGATGGCCATCTTAACGAGACAGGCGGGGGTCATGCATCCTGGTTTCGGGGCAACCCCCTTCCACCTCGGGGGAGAAACAGAAAAAAGCGCCTTCTTCCACACCCACGGCATTTTACTCAGGCCGACCGTTGTCGTGGGTAAAAAAACCATCATAAGTGAGGGGCACTTGACTTTCCTTACGACACCGGCCATAAAAAATCTGGCCCATAAATACGGGATTGATTTCTCTTAAGCAGGTGAATCTATGGTCAAATATACAAAGGAAGGAAACATCAGAATAATAGAACTTGAGCACGTACCCGTAAGTGAGCCGCTGTGGGGGGAATTTCTCTTTTCCTTTGATGAAGTGATGAACGAGGTGGCAGAAGATAGGGAAACGTCCGTTGTGGTCATGGCGGCTGCCGAGGGAGCCTTAGACTTGACAGAGGTAATTCCCCTCCTCGATTACGAACTCTACCCATCCCTTACGGCCACGGTCTCTCGTCTTCCGTCACCGCTCATTACAGCCGCTGGAGGTAACATCGCGGGACCGGGACTCGAGCTCTTTCTTGTAGGTGATATAAGGGTAGCCTCCGTCGACTCCCTCTTTTCCCTACCCCAGGTAAGCTTAGGTTTCCTCCCGCACGATGGTGGTACCCAGAGACTTCCCCGTTTGGTGGGAAGGACAAAGGCTTCCGAAATGCTCTTAACCGGTATGTCCCTGAAAGACCAGGAAGCCCTTAGGTACGGCCTTGTGCACCGACTGTACCCGCCGGAGACGGTCAAAGATGAAGCCCTGAAACTTGCCCGCAATTTGAGTATCCAGGCACCCTTTGCCCTTAAATTTGCCAAAGAGGCCATAACGAGAGGCATGGAGCTTCCCCTCGCGGAGGCACTGCGAATGGAGGCAGATTTATACTTCTTGCTCCACACCACAGAAGACAGAAAGGAAGGTATCACGGCCTTTCGGGAAAGGAGAAAACCCCGATTCTTGGGAAAATAGAGGATACCGATGGGTGATTTCGAAACGATAATCTTTGAAAAAGAAGAAAACATCGCCTACATTACCTTAAACCGCCCCCAGGCGTTGAATGCCTTCAACATCAAGATGCGGGATGAACTCTTCGCCGCCCTAAATGCCGTAAAGATTGATGGGGAAATCAGGGTACTTGTGCTAAAAGGAAACGGAGAAAAGGCCTTCTGCGCCGGCGCCGACCTCAGTGAATTCTTGACGGCCCCACCACCAGTTATGGCGAGGGAGGTCCGGTTTTTCCGGGACCTCTGGGGACTCTTCATGACCATTCCCAAACCTCTAATCGCTGCCCTCCACGGTTACATCTTAGGTTCAGGGATAGAAATGGCCCTTTTTTGCGATATCAGGATTGCCTCTGAGAATGCCCAATTTGGCATGCCCGAGGTAGGCTTGGGCATCATTCCAGCAGCCGGCGGGACTCAGACACTACCCCGAACCATCGGTCGCTCTCGGGCCTTAGAGATGCTTTTAACGAACCGCTGGCTGAAGGCGGAAGAAGCCTACGCCGTGGGCCTTGTGAATGCCGTTGTTCCAAAGGAGGAGCTCCTTGCCGTAGTGGAAAAGAAGGCCAAACTCATCGCCTCCTTCGACCCTACCTGCGTAAGTTATATAAAAGAGTTGATCTGGAAGGGGAGCGATTTGCCCCTGACCGAGGCGCTTCACATGGAAGAGAGAATGGCGCACCTGCTTAAAGCAAAAAAGCAAAGGGAGGTAAAACCTTGACCACGGCCGATTTACTTGACATTGCCGCCTCGATCTGTCCCGATCGAGATTTGATAGTCTTTGAGGGAAAGAGAATTACCTACAGTCAATTTCTCAGGCGGGTTAATCGCCTGGCCGGGGCCTTGCGGGAAATAGGGATCGGTTTTGGGGATAGAATCGGCATCCTTGAGGTCAATTGTCCCCACTATGTAGAGACCTACTTCGCCTCTGCCCGACTGGGAGCAATTTTTGTTCCCCTAAACTTTCGGGCCAAGGAGGGGGAAATTTCTTATATGGTAAACCATGCCGAATGCAAGGCTCTCTTGGTCGGAGAGCGATACCTGCCTCTTATCAGTGCCATTCGCCGTGAACTACCCACGGTACAAACCTTCATTTCCCTTACCAAAAAAGAGGAGGGCTTTCTTTTCTACGAGGATCTATGGGCAAAGGGTACTTTAAGCGAAGACTTTCCCTCGGTGGAGGACTCAGATACCACCATCCTCATGTACACCGCAGGTACAACGGGGAGACCAAAAGGCGTTCCCTTAAGTCACGAAAGCTTTGTAAGTTACATTCTCGAAAATGTGGAACCCGCCTCCTTAGAAATCGAGGAGCGGAATCTCCTCTCGGTGCCTCTTTACCACGTAGCCGGCATGCAATCCCTGATTGCCTCCGTCTATGGGGGAAGGACACTCATCCTGATGCGCCAGTTCGAGGCCAAGGAGTGGTTGCAGATCGCCCAGGAAGAAAGGGTTAATCGGGCCATGCTTGTCCCCACCATGCTCAAACTCCTCATCGACTTACCCGAATTCGAGCAGTACGATCTATCCCATCTAAAGGTGCTCACCTACGGTGCCGCCCCCATGCCCTTCGAGGTGATCCGCCGTGCTGTTGAACTTATGCCCTGGGTATCCTTTATCAACGCCTTCGGGCAGACGGAGACGGCCTCCACCATCACCGCCCTGGGGCCGGAGGACCACCGCATAGAAGGAACGGAGGAAGAGAAAGCAAAAAAGATAAAAAGGCTAACCTCCTCCATCGGTAAACCGCTGCCCGACGTAGAGGTAAAGATCGTCGATCCCGCAAACCGTCCCCTGCCCCCCGGAGAGGTGGGTGAAATCGTGGCCCGGGGAAGACGGGTCATGAGAGGCTACTGGCGTGACCCCGAAAAATCAGCCCTGATGATAACGGAAGATGGTTGGTTAAAAACGGGCGATCGCGGCTGGATGGATGAAGAGGGTTACATCTATTTGACCGGCCGGGCCGACGACCTCATTATCCGGGGAGGAGAAAATATTTCCCCCGAAGAGGTGGAAAATGTGCTATACTCACACCCAAAGGTGGAAGAGGCAGCGGTGATCGGTATCCCCGACCCAAAGTGGGGTCAGGAGGTATGTGCAGTTGTCGTATTGAAACCCCAAATGAAGGCAACAGAAGAGGAAATCATCGCCTACTGTCGGGACCGTCTGGCGGGTTTCAAAAGGCCCCGATCGGTAATTTTCGTAGATGCCCTGCCTCGCAACGCCTTGGGAAAGGTCTTAAGAAAGGAACTCCGAGAAATTTACGGGAGGAATCATCACAATGCCAAATGAAGTGGGAAAAAGATACGTCTGTACCGTATGCGGTGCCGAATTCCTCGTCACTCGCGGGGGTAAAGGCACCCTTTACTGTTGCGGCAAACCGATGGAATTAAAAAAATAATTGTTTTATAGAGGGAAAGCAATGGCCCAACTCGGCAAAAGATTCCGCTGTGAGGTCTGTGGCACCACCGTGTTATGTACCAAGGCAGGTGCCGGAACACCCCAATGTTGCGACAAAGAAATGCAACCCCAGGACCCCAAACCCCTACCTTCCTCTGACTGACCGTGAATTTGCTCCAAGGGATCAAGGTTATAGAACTCAGGGACGAAAAAACTTCGCTGGCCAGTGCTATTTTTGAGGGTTTAGGGGCAGAAGTTACGCGGATAAATAAAGGTGATCCTTTCCTCAGGCGTTTATTATCAGTAGCTGACCTTCTTCTTGATGCCACCCTTGAAGAAAAGGGTAAGGATGAACCTTGCAGAATCAATCCGTACCTTACTCATGTATCCATCACAGGTTTCGGACTCAAAGGACCGAAAAAATCCTATCTTACCTGTGACCTCATTGCGCAAGCCGAAGGGGGCGCTCTCTATGTTACCGGCCTTCCCCATAAACCACCCTTAAAGCTTGCAGGAAAGCAAGCTTACCGCATTGCCCAGCTCTACGCCGTGGTAGCTGCGCTACTTGGTTTGAGAAAGCGAAGGTTAGAGGGTAAGGGGTGTTTCATCGACCTTTCCCTGCAGGAGGCCGTTTGTGCCACCCTGGAGCGTGTCCTGGTTAATTTTCTGCGGGAGGGCAAAATCACAAAAAGGACAGGCCATAGCAGCGATGAGAACTTCACCATCATGCACGCTTCTGACGGCTTTTTCCTCGTGAGTCAAAAATGGCAGCAGGAGGTCCTTCAAGAATGGCTGCAACAGGAAATGGGATATAAGTTACAGCAGAAAGAAAATTTTTCAGAAATTTTAGGAAAGTGGATAGGAAAGACAAAAAGGGAAGAATTGTTTTATCGGGGACAGACGATGGGTTTTCCCTGGGCACCTGTGGCCACACCCTATGAGGTACTCAGCAATCCCCAGCTGATAGCCAGGGGTTTCTTTTCCCATTCATCGGTACCCTATCATATCCGTTCTTCCCAAAAGTCTGTGCCCGCCAGACCGGGAAAGAAAAAAGCAACGGTTTCTCAGAAGATACTTTCGGGAATCCGGGTTCTCGATTTTACAAGAGTAATGGCCGGTCCCTATGCCACCCGGCTTTTGGCCGATTTTGGCGCCGAGGTCATTAAGATTCAAAACAAAAAAACGGCAACCGGCGCCGAGGATAACCGCTCATCCTACTTCCAGTTCTGGAACCGCAATAAAAAAAGCATAACCCTAAACATGGCCCGTAAGGAGGCAAAAGAACTATTTTTACAGTTTGTGGCAAAAAGTGACATCGTTGTCGAAAATTTTACCCCGCGTGTTATGAAAAACTGGGGATTAAGCTACGAATATCTTACGAATTTTAGGCCCGACCTTATTATGCTCAGTATGACCGCCATGGGCCAGGAGGGACCGTTTAGTAACTTTACCGCCTACGGTCCTACCCTTCACGCCTTAAGCGGTCTTACCTACTTGACTTCCTACGATGACAAAGTTCCAGTGGGACCGGGTTACGCTTATGGAGACGTGGTTTTCGGTCTCTGGGGCGTAATTGCCATACTCGGGGCCTTGGAATACCGGGAAAAAACGGGTTACGGCCTTTTTATCGACCTTTCCGGTCTGGAGTCCCTCTGTCTTATGCTCCTACCCGAACTTAAGGCCGCCTCTTCTGGAGAACTGAAGAACGAAGAAGACGCTGCCCCCTACGGCTGCTACCCCTGTAAGGGAGAAGACCGCTTTTGTGTCCTTGCCATCTTTGCGGAAGATCAATGGCTAAGACTCTGTGACTTAGCGGAGCAGGAATCCTGGAAAAGAGATAGGCGTTTCGCCGATAAACAAAAAAGAAGGGAAAACGGGGCCCTCCTTGATGAACTCCTTTCGCAATGGACGAGAAAACATGAAGCGGAGAGCCTCATTAAAGAACTCCAGGGCGCCCATATCCCTGCGGGCTTTGTCCAGAATGTCCGGGATCTGTTTTATGACCATCATTTAAGGGAACGGGGATTTTTTGTCCCCTTTCCTGAAGGAGGAAAGGAAAACCCCTTTGTCGATACCTATCCCTTCCGGATCCCCGGGGAAGAGATGTGCTTTCGGCGTGCCCCGGCCTTAGGGGAGCATAACTACGAGGTTTTCCGTAACCTTTTGGGCTTAAGTGCGGAGGAAATAAAAACCCTGCAGGAGGCAGGTGTTATTGAATAATCAATGGAGGATGTTAAAATGGATTTGGGTTTGCAAGGTAAGGTCGCCCTTGTAAGCGGAGGAAGCAGTGGTATAGGAGAGGCCATTGCCTTGGGCTTGGCAGAGGAAGGGGCCCAGGTCGTTATTTTCTCCCGCAATGAGGGTCAATTGAAACGTAGTGTCGAGGAGATAGAAAAGGCCACGGGGCAGAAGGTCTTTTACTATCAGGCAGACGTAACGAAAAAAGACGATGTGGACCGCATCGTCAGCGAAACAAAGGCCAAATTCGGCGCTGTGCATCTCCTCGTTAATGCGGCAGGCAGCGGCCTGGCGGGTAGCTTCGATGAAATTTCTGAAGAGGAATGGCGGGATAATGTGGAGCTAAATTTTTTAGGTGTGGTCCGCTGCTGCCGGGCCGTGCTTCCCATCATGATTGCCCAGGGTGGTGGAAGTATCGTCAACATTGCCGCCATCTCCGCCAAGCAACCCCGCTCCGGACAGATTGTCTCCAATGCTACCAAAGCGGCGGTGGTTAATTTCTCCAAAACCCTGGCCCTCACCTACGCCCGTAACCACATCCGGGTCAACTGCGTCAATCCGGGCCTTATCCTCACCCCCAGGCGGAGGCGACATATCATCGAAATCGCCCGGGGGAAGAAAGTGACTGAAGAGGAAATTATCAGGGAACAGGCCTCTGTTATCCCGATGCAACGTCTCGGGGAAGCCAGGGAGGTGGCGGCTGCGGCCCTTTTCCTCCTCTCGGAGCGAGCAAGTTTTATCACCGGTGTCGCCCTCGATGTCGATGGAGGAGAAAACCGCAGTCTCTAACGCAACAAAAGGGAGGGTAAAAGATGAAAAGGGGTATAGCCATTTTGAGTACAGGGGAAATGGGCCATCGGGTAGCCATGGTGCTTAAAAAAAATGGGCTTCCCGTTTTTACCTGGCTCGAAGGAAGAAGTGAACGGACGAAGTATTTGGCCCAACGGGCGGAGGTGGAAATCGTAGATACCTTAGAGGAACTCCTCAAAAAGGTGGATTTGGTCCTTTCCATTACCATCCCTTCGGCCGCCCTCACTGTGGCCCAGAGGATAGCTGCAAGCGCCGGAACAAGGGAAGACAAGCCTCTTTTCGTCGATGCCAACTCCATCTCCCCCTATACGGCGGGTGAAATAGAAAAAACTTTAGCTGCGGTAGCCATCCCCTTTGTAGATTGTTGCATCATCGGATCGGCCGCCAATTTAGAGAGGGGCACCACCTTTTATGCTGCAGGACCCTGGGCAGAGAAATTTTCCCATCTCCGGGATTTCGGCCTTACCGTGGAAATCATCGGAGAGAAAAACGGTCAGGCCTCCGCCTTCAAGATGGTCTATGCGGGCTTCACTAAGGGAGTAAGTGCTCTACTCGTGGAGCTACTTTTATTGGCCCGGAGGATGGGTATCTTGGATAAAATTCTGGCACTCTACCAGAACAGATTCCCCGAGGTGGCCCGTTTCGCCCGAGAGAATCTCCCCCGCCTTCCCTTCCGTGCCTCACGGCGGAGCGAGGAGATGGAAGAACTTGCCTACACCCTTACCCGGGAAGGCCTCAACCCAATCATGGCCCCGGCCGCTCAAAAACTCCTCGCAGCGCTGGGAGAGCTAAATTTAAAGGATAAGTACGGGGAATCCGCCGAAGAAAGTTGGGACTTGCCGGCGGTTTTAGACATCCTCTTGCAAAAACTTACTTAAGAAGGCGGCCCAGACGACTCCAGCGGACGGTGTGGTTCTCACCATCCCAGGACCAATAAATAATGAGGGCCTTGCCCAAAACATCCTTTAAATCCACAAATCCCCAAAACCGACTGTCGTAACTCTGATCCCGGTTGTCCCCCATGACAAAAATCTTCCCCGGAGGTACCTGAACGGGGCCGAAATTGTCCCGAGGCTGGACCTCCCCAGGGATTATGGTATCGTCGGTATAAACACCGTATTCATCGTGGTAAGGCTTGCCGTTTAAGAAAATCTGCTTGTTTCTTATCTCCACCGTATCACCAGCAATTCCTATTACCCTTTTCACAAAATCCTTGGAACGATCCTCCGGGTAAATGAAGACGACGATATCTCCCCGGGCCGGCTCTTTCACCGGAATTAGGGTCGCCCTAAGGAAAGGTATCTTTACCCCGTAAATAAATTTGGTCACGAGGATATGGTCACCCACAAGCAGGGTTGGCTTCATCGAGCCCGAGGGAATCTTGAAGGCCTGAATGATGAAGGTTCTGATAAAGAGGGCGATTACCACGGCAATCGCTATTGCTTCCACATATTCCCGTATCTTCGATTTCACGTCCATAAGCTTCGATCCTTTTATGAGTAAATATTTATCAAGACGGTGGCCGTCATGGTGATGGCAAAAACACCCTTTAAAGCAACGGTAAGGGCGGCCCAGAGAAAACTACCTGCGGTGGTCCGCAAAGAGGGCTTCATCTTCATCTGTTTTCTCATTTCCCAAAAAAGCAGGGCCAGAAAGGCCCCGCCGAAGATACCCAAAAGGGCACCTAAACCCCAGAGGAACGGCGTAAGCAGATAAAAACCCAGACATGCCCCGAGCAAAGCAAAAAAGAAGTTTTGTTTCGTAAGTAAGAATCGGAAGTTGCCTCTCATCTCCATGAGAAATCCGATGATTTCTGCAAGTAAGGCGACCATGAAGAGCAAAAGGAGGACTTTGAAGCCGAGACGCTGAAAACCTCCCCCTAAGTCACCGATCACCGCCGCCAGGAAAATAATAAACGACCCCGGAAGCCCCAGAGCAGCTGCAAAAATACCCAAGAAAGAAAGAATAATAGCCACGGTTACGGCGAATTCCATTCTCTCCTTCCTATTTTCTCTTGATCCGGGAGGGACGCACCCTTTCCCAAGCAAGCACAATGGGACTGGCAATATAGATGGAAGAATAGGTTCCCACCACCACCCCTACCAAAAGGGCAAAGGCGAAATCGTGGATTACCTCCCCCCCGAAAAAGAAAAGAGCAACTAGAACAAGGAAAACGGTAAAGGAAGTAAGGATGGTTCTGCTTAGGGTTTCGTTAATGCTTAAATTGATGATTTCCCCTAAGTCTTTCTTGATGCCCTTTCTCACATTTTCGCGGATGCGGTCGTAGACCACAATGGTGTCGTTGATGGAGTAACCGATGATGGTAAGGAGGGCAGCCACGATAGTTAAGGTAAACTCTTTATTTAGCAGAGAAAGGGCGCCCACGGTAATTATGGTGTCATGGATGAGGGCGAGGATGCCTCCTACGGCATAGCGGAACTCAAATCGCCAGGAGATATAGACAAGCATACCCAACCAGGAAAAGATGATGGCCAAAATGGCCTTGCGCGTTAAGTCTTTGCCCACCTTTGATCCCACCACTTCTACCCGTCTGATCTCCACGGCACCCTTACCGAAGACGCTGCTCAAAGCCTCAGCTATATGGCTATCCAAACCTTTTAGAGCAGAAGAAGACTGCGCCGTCCTGATAATAACCTCCTTCTCCCCCACCTGCTGGATGATGCTACCTTCGAGATGGAGCGGCCGTAAGGCCCTTCGGATTACTTCGATTTCGGGATGTTGCTGAAACCTAACCTGGACCAGGGTGCCACCGGCAAAATCGATACCGTAATTGAGACCTCCATGATATACGACAGAGGCGATACTTAGGACAATCAAGGCAAGAGAAAGGGCAAAACAGAGTTT
>Ga0315298_1007278_pt1 | contig 14670 bp, 13 predicted proteins | sample WHS_1_MG_FD_203077 | JGI IMG/M metagenome (GOLD analysis project Ga0315298, IMG submission 203077) | Extremophilic microbial mat communities from Washburn Hot Springs, YNP, Wyoming, USA - WHS_1_MG | ecosystem: Environmental > Aquatic > Thermal springs > Hot (42-90C) | place: USA: Wyoming... | reverse complement strand
ATGTCACCGCCAGAAATGTCCGTTCAAAACCGGTCCGCTGGGACATCTGGCAAAACACGCGTCTCAGAGGCGATGCCACATGCTATGTACCTGTTTCAGGAATCAACGGAATCAAGAAAATTACATCGCCGCGCGGCCAGCAGCCAAGCCCGCTTTTCTATACATTAACAGAAGGATTCTTTTCTTTTCTGGAACCCTATTTTCCTGAACACTCCTCTGACATCTGGACCAAAGCTTTTCTGGTACCAGATGCACCCTGGATGGCTGCGTTTACAGGCAATATGTTGTTTATCAAGCGCTTCCCTTCATACCCCGATTCCCTGATGCATCCTGCACAGGCACCGGTAGAGGTATATCTGCGCCGTTCGTCAGACCCGGAGAAGGATATTCTTGAGATGGAACACCACAGCTCATACAGGGTTCTCCAGCCGGGCGAAAGCATGGAGGATTATGAAATTTGGGAAATTTATCCATACGATGGACCCAAAACCCCGCAGGATCATATTGCTTTCCTCAGAAAAATGGGGTTGCAGGAACCGCTGAAAACGGATTTTTCCTCATCCGGCCAGTAATACACCAGCCGGATGACGAAAAATGCTGTTATCGGATAACCTGAATCCGTTCGGTAAACACATCTGTTTTTGCCGGATTCTTAACCAGTACCCTGCACAGGTAAAAACCCGACTCAATCTGCTGAAGAGCGAGGGGAATGGATGTTTCACCGCTGCTGACTGTGTAGCCGGCCGATTTCCGGAGGATCTGACCGTTAAGGTTCAGAATCTGCACTTCGACATCAGCGTTCCGCTCTGAGTGAATCTGCAGATAAGCCACATCATGTGCCGGGTTCGGGTAGATCCTGATCTGCGAAAAGGTTGCCTTGTTATCCCGTATGCCAACAGTAATTACCAGATTTTCCGGCCAGGTTGCCAGTTCAATGCCGTTTCCTGTTTTGAGGTTTCTGCTGTACTGTTTGTCGGTTGAATTGTTCCAGTGTTCGTGTACGCCCAGGCTTGGTATCGGGGAACCGGTATTGTCCGGATCGTAGGTTATTCCGGTAGGCCAGTTAGCTGAAGAAGCCGCCTGATGCAAGTAATCATCAACCCCATTCCAACCCGGGTTCTTTGAAGAAAATTCTGTTCTCAAAAAATCGTAACACACTGATTCAAGAGCTACCTGATCCTGTCCTACAAAAATAGAACTACAATAATTTCCATTAAATGGAGCCATAGTCCATTTTTGAGGTCTGTGAAGCTCGTGCTCACTTCCTCCGAAAAGAGCATCAATAAAAGTAATAATAGTATTGCCACCCAAGTATTTACAGCCCATAATATCAACAAAAACACGATATTTTTTATAACCATCATTAGTAGGATTATTTTCAGAAACGGGACTTACAAAGATGGATGTAAATGATCAGCTCCAGATCTTGTGTGAGAACCAAAATGATTCTTTGCACCAAGAGTTATTCCGGCTCTAACATGTCCTTTCAAGTTTGCAACATTAATAAGATAACGAGCCTGAAACATTTTATCATAAATATAATCGTAGTCTGCAGAAGGCATGACTGTTTTATGATCTGAATAATTTATAGCCTTAAAATCCTGATTAGGGAAAATCTGCGTCCTTGAAGTAAACTTGTTAGATTTATCCACATAATGAACATCAGGAAATTCAGAATGCCAGGCATCATAATTGTGTTTTAAAATATGGGATATAGGATCGCCGATGTATATATCTTGTTGAAGAACCCCGTATTCATTCACCAGTTGCCTTAAGAGAGACAATACCAAGGGAGGACTGGTTTGACATGCACCACTATAATCATTTCCCGTTTTTTCAATATAGTCCCCATTTTCTGTAATATTCCAACTTCCGGTAGTTTGATTAATTTTAATAAAAATAATATCTCCAGGCTCATAGCTCCGGGTTTCAGCATACCGTTTTATATTATGATACCGAAACAAAGTATCCCATGCGTCAAAAACACTATTTTTACCAGTTAGCAATAAAACAGCACGCTCAAGCATTCGGTCAACACTATCTTGTTTAAAATTAGAAGCTGTCCAAAATAATTGAGTACTTGTATTGATAGCATTGATTGCAACAGCTGATGGGTTCCACACCCATACAACCCTTCCGGGGATAATACCCCTGGCATCACCCATCGGAGCGTTGGGGCCATCGGGAGGTGCCTGAACAGTGAGCCGGGAAGCAGAAACCTGATCGGTATCACTGGCAAGAACCAGAAATAATCCGGTTATGGCCAGTGAGGCAAATAAAAAGGCTGGAAAGAATTTTCCACCCTGCAATTTCTGCCTGGCTTTTTTCAGACCAAAACCGGCTGTACCTGCTCCGATCAGATACAAAATGAATCCCGACATCACGGGTGCTGCCGCCCGCATGCACGGATAAGCAGCCCGGCTGGGTTTCGGAATAACCCGAATAAGAAACCATAGGGTGGAAGCTATGCCTGTGATGAAAAACATCAGCCTTGCACTCAGTCTCAGATTCCTGCATTTTGAGATTCCCTGAAGAAGTAAACCTTCTAAGCTTCTCAGAAAAGTTTTCATGATTTTCAGTTATAGTTTATTGAACAACAATTTTCCGCACAGCATTCCCAAGAGCGGTTGGGGTATGCACAAGATAAACACCCGGACGCAGGCAGGAAGCATCAATTGAGTAAACTCCGTAAACTGACAAATCTTTCTGCTGCTGACGGAGGAGAATTCTTCCGGCCATATCGGTAACAGCAAGGGTTTGATTTCCCGATAACCCGGTAAACCGGATTTCTTTCATACCCGGCATAAACCAAGCTTTAAAGGAACGTTCGGGAGAATCATGGACAACAGAAACAGGTGCAGAACCAAGAAGTTTCATAACTCCAAAATCATCAGCATTCATCCAATGATCGTTATAATGTGTTTTAGTTACAAAAACTGACCCGATGAAATTATCCCTGGTACCATCCGGTTCGTCATTATCACAATATGCCATAGAAAAACCCATAATTTTCCCTTCCGTAAGCGTAATTCTCGAAGCTTCAGGATTGGAAGGCGCATAATTTTCGCCATAAATTTTCAGGGCCATTTCCCAGAAAGTGGTATCTCCTGAACGGCGGACAATGAATTACTGAAAGTGGGAGGCATAATTGGCTATCGTTTCATGGTCCCAGTCGGTCCCGGCAATGTCGCAGGCAACCATTCTGGAAGTGGTATCTCCGTCAGCGGGATAATTCACCATGATGTGGTAGGAAAAGGCATTTTCCGCATTTGTACCCCATTCGGTGCCGAACGTACCTGTCCCGTCAAACACATGCAAACCTTTAGAACGGTTTTCATCAATGAAAATTTCGGGCAGGTCGTAATTGGGGTATCCTCCGCCTGTACCAGGATTTGAATTGTACACATAGCCGTCAATGTACACATCATCGGTAACTTCCAGAAATACATACAAAAGGTTGGTTTGTGAAGACCAGACTGCTTTGTAGCGTCCTGTAAAATCGGATGCAGGCAGAGCAGTACCCCATTCAATCCAGACCTGGTCGATGGCCTGCCAGTTAACAGGCTGCCAGCAGTTGTCCTTTGCGTACCCGTCAATTACGGGCAACGGAGTTACATCAGGCACCTTTACGGTATCGTCCTGTATCCTGGCCGAAACAGCCATGGCGGAATTATTCAAACCAGCGGCCAGAGAAAATAAAAAAAGAAAAAAACAATAACGCATCAGAAATAATCGTTAGGTTGGAAATCGGTCAAAGGTAGATCAGTATAAATACAATTAAGAAGGAAAAAACCCGCAAGGGAATTTCCGATTAATGAATTTCCGATTAATAAATTTCCCATTTCCCATTTCCGATTAATGAATTTCCGATTAATGAATTTCCGATTTTCGATTTCCCATTTCCTATTAATGAATTTCCGATTAATGAATTTCCAATTTCCCATTTCCCATTTCCGATTAATAAATTTACGATTTCCGATTTCCCATTTTCAATTAATGTGTTTGAATTTTCATAGCATTATCTCGTGCAGGAAATAGGAAATCTTCGGTGATTTCCCATTTCCGATTAATGTGTTCTGGTTTTCATAACGTGTTCTCTAACAGGAAATTGGAAATAGAAAACTGGAAATCAACATTTAGTTGTTGTTCAGTAAATAGCTTCGGATATTTTCGGCAATTCTGTCAATCAGCCGTTGCTGAGCTTCATGACTGGCCCAGGCAATATGAGGGGTCAGAAGAATTCTTTCCGGATGTTTCAGTTGGAGGAAAGGATGATCGGCAGGAAGCGGTTCAGAGGTAAATACATCAAGGGCAGCTCCGGCGATCCATCCTTCATCAAGAGCTTCGGCAAGGTCAGTTTCATTGACAATACCACCCCTGCCCAGATTCAGAAGATAAGCACCGGACTTCATCATCTGCAACTGTTTTTTCCCGATCAGTCCCCTGGTAAGATCGTTAAGAGGCGCATGAATGCTGACAATATCGCTGGATGCGAGCAATTCCTCCAACGACAGCCGGAGGTAAGGAACAGAGTTGTTTTTCCCGGAAGTGGAATAGTAAACCACTTCAGCACCGAACGCCGTGGCTACTTTTGCCACATGCTGTCCGATAGTCCCCATCCCGATGATTCCGAACCGGAGGGTTGCCAGCTCAGAAAAATCAAAATCATGGCAGGAAAAAACTACTGATTTGCTGTAATGGCCGGCTTTTATCCACTCATCAGCCTGATGTACCCTGTTCATCAGGGTTAACAGCATGGCAAAGGTAAGCTGTGTAACACTCGGCGTTGAATAGCCGGCCACATTTTTCACAATGATGCCTTTTCCTGCAGCATAATCCAGATCAATATTGTTCATTCCCGTTGCCGCAATACAAATCAGGCGGAGGGAAGAACAACGATCCATCACCTCCCGGTCAATTCTTACCTTGTTGGTGATGATGATCTCGGCATCGGCAATTCTTTCTATTCGTTCTGATGCTGAAGTAAGGGGATAACTTACAAAATGGCCCAGTTTCTTCAGCGGCCCGAGATCAACCTTTCCAAGGGTTGCTGCATCGAGAAATACAATTTTTTTCTCAGAATTCATACTCAATGAAATGGCCCAGTTTGAGGTATTTATGATAAAGTTTCCGGTAAATTTCGGTATATTCTTTTCTGGGTTTGTATTCGTATTCAAATCCGCTTCCCATTTTTTTCTGTGCTTCTTCAACTGAAGGATAGATTCCTCCTGCCACAGCGGCTGCCATGGCGGAACCCAGGGCGCATGCCTGTTCGGAGCGGGCCACCAGAATGGGCATACCGAGCACATCACAAACAGTTTGCATAACAAACGGCGATTTTTTAGCCACACCGCCCAGAGCAATCACCCCGTCAATCCGCACGCCTTCTTCTCGGAAGCGGTCAACAATCCGCAAAGCCCCAAAAGCAGTGGCCTCAACAAGAGCCCTGAAAATCCGGGGGGCATCAGAACCCAGAGTAATTCCCGTAATGGCACCTTTTAATTCCTGATTGGCATCGGGGGTACGGCGTCCATTCATCCAGTCGAGGGCAACCATGGCTGTTTCATGGGGTGGTATCTTCTCCGCCGCGGCAGAAAGTTCAGGAATGATGCGGTCAAGAATTTCTTCTTCCAGTTTTTCCTTTGTTGCGTTGTCAACCAGTTTGCTCTTTTGCAATATTTCCTTCACCGGCCATGCCAGAACATCCCTGAACCAGGCATAGATATCGCCGAAGGCCGATTGTCCGGCTTCCATTCCCAGCATTCCCGGAACAATAGAACCGTCCACCTGTCCGCAAATTCCCTTAACCAGCTTCTTCCCTGCTTCGCTCATAGGTGCAACCAGCATATCGCAGGTTGAGGTACCCATCACTTTGCTGAGATAGTAAGGCTTGATTTCTCCTCCCAGGGCGCCCAGGTGGGCATCGAAGGCCCCCACTCCTACGGTAACCGTTACAGGCAAGCCAAGCCGGGCGGCCCATTCGGCCGATAGTGTACCGGCCGGAACGTCAGACGTGTAGGTCTCAGTGTACAGCCGGTCACGCAAGCCCTTCAGAAGCGGATCAAGGCGTACCAGAAAGTCCTCGGAAGGCAGTCCTCCCCATTCTTCATGCCACATGGCTTTATGCCCGGCGGCACAGCGGCTTCGTTTCAACGTAAGAGGATTGGTATTTCCTGTCAGTAAGGCAGGTATCCAGTCGCAATGTTCCACCCAGGAAAAAGCTGCCTGCCTCACCTTTTCGTCTGTTCTGAGGATATGAAGAATTTTGGCCCAGAACCATTCCGACGAATACACCCCGCCTTCATACCTTGTATAGTCTGTGCCGCCCCATTTTTTTGCCAGTTCGTTAATTTCGGCGGCTTCCTTCACCGAGGTATGGTCTTTCCACAATATAAACATGGCATTGGGATTCTCGCTGAATTCGGGAAGGAGGGAAAGAAGCGTTCCTTCCCTGTTCACGGCTACAGGGGTAGAACCTGTTGTATCGACGGAAATGGCGACCACCCTTTCCGCAGTTCCTGCCGGCGCCGAGGCAAGCGCTTCCTTCACGGTTATTTCCAGCCCTTCCATATAATCGAGCGGATGCTGCCGGAACTGATTGGCAGCCGGATTACAGTATTTTCCTGCTTTCCATCGAGGATACCAGAAAACCGATGAAGCCACTTCAGCGCCGGTTGAGGCATCAACTATCAGTGTACGCACCGAATCAGTGCCGTAATCAATTCCAATAACAAACTTTTTGTCCATACCAGATAATTTTCAGATGTTATTGTCCGTAATATTTGTTTTTTCCGTGCTTTCGCAGAAAATGCCGGTCAAGCAGGTAATCAGGAATCCCACCTGCCTTTGACAGTAGGCGGGAATGGAACGCCATCCGGGCCACTTCTTCAAGCACAAGGGCATTTTCAACCGCCCTGGCCGGTGTATCTCCCCAAACAAACGGACCATGGTTCCGGACCAGCACTGCCGGGATATTTTGAGGATCTATTCCTTTAAAACACTCAACAATAACCAGGCCGGTATTCTTTTCATAATCTTTTTCCACCTCATCACGGCGCATGGAGCGGGTACAGGGAATCTCTCCATAGAAGTAATCGGCATGGGTAGTGCCCAGGGGTGGAATACCCAGGCCGGCCTGAGCCCAAACAGTCGCCCAGGTTGAGTGCGTATGGACCACAGCCCCGATTGACGGAAAGGCTTTATATAGCTCAAGATGCGTCGGTGTGTCGGAGCTTGGCTTCAGATTACCTTCCACTGTCCTGCCATCCAGGTCGACGACTACCAAAGATTCAGGCCTCAGGTCTCCGTAATTGACCCCGCTTGGTTTAATCACAACCAGGCCGCGTTCCCGGTCAATGGCACTCACATTGCCCCAGGTGAGAATAGCCAGTTTTTTCGCCTGGATTTCGAGATTGGCGGCAAGAACCTCATTCTTAAGCAATTCAAGCATATTCGGACGTTTTATGGTGACAAATCAGAACGATGTTTAAGGTGCTGCATGTTTTCTTATTTTAATTGTGAGCCGTTCTTTTACTTAACAATTGCCGCAAACACCATTTCGTGCAGAACCTCCGGCCGGGTTTTCGGCAGGAAAATCCTTTCCAAACGGTATTTCAGGTACTGCGGTTTTAAATACTGAAATGCATTCCGGCCTCCTCCAGTTTATTGTACTTTTTATTGTCAAATTTATAGAGCCAGGCTCCTTTCCGGGAGCCGCTCTTCTCTTTTTCGTCCAGTTTTTTGAGGATATTGAGCTGAAATATTTTCTTCCGGAAATTCCTTTTGTCAAATTTTTTGCCATGGATACCTTCGTAAAGGCGCTGCAGCATCGGAATGGTGAATTTCTCAGGAAGCAACTCAAATCCAATGGGTTGCGACCTGGTTTTTCTTCGCAGTCGCCTCAGTGCCTTATCAACCATCACATCGTGGTCGAAAATGAGCGGAGGTTTTTTGTCGAGCAGGAACCATCGGGCACCATGCTGTTTCCCCAGATCACTGTTATAGTCTTCTGTACGGATAAGAGCATAATAGGAAACAGAAATAACCCGCTCACCCGGATCACGTTCCACTTCACCGTAAGTATATAATTGTTCAAGGTACACTTCCCTGAGTCCTGTAAGCTGATATAAAACCCTTGCAGCGGCTTCATCAAGGCTTTCATTTTCCTGCAGAAAACCTCCCATGAGCGACCATTTTCCCTTCATGGGCTCAAAATTCCGCTTGATAAGAAGCAACTTCAGCCCATCCTGATCAAAGCCGAAGATGATACAATCAACGGCAACGTAGAATTTATGGTGCTCGCTATAGTACCCTGAATTGTCCATCAATTACCAAAAGTATATATAGAAAGCAACAATAATGCTCACGATAATAACAGTATGGATCACATCCCATGCATTCCAGCTGGCCCTGGTTGCAGCTTTCTCTTCCGGAGTGGCGGCGTAATAGGTATACCGGAGTTGTTCTTCGGGGGTGGGTTTCGTAAGGAAGCTCAATACCACCATAAAAGCAAGGCAGAAAAAGAACAAAAGCACAGTATAATGCAGCCAGTTTACAGCAGCTATCTGATACAGAAAGCCGTATTTATGCACGAACAATTCGCTCATTCCGGCTTTTGCCTGCGACAGATAAGCAGATGCGTCGGTAACATTGTTATTCTGGATTGCTGCATAGGCCTGGTCGGTAAGCTGTCTGAACTGATCGCCCGCCTGCCCGAGCACGGAAGTTATTTTTTCACTCAGATCATGCACTCCTGAAAGGATCTGGTCTTTAAGGCTGGCATTGAAATGGGTCAGTTTCTGCACATATTTTTCGGCACCTACTGCAAGAGCGGCCTTGGTTCCATAAATTACATTCAGAGCCAGTCGGAACATACCAAGTGTGAAGCCGGTTAAGAGTCCCCAGAAAGCGGCTTTGGGTGTCATCTTTTTCCAGAATACCCCGAGAAGGAAGACTGAAGCGATAGCGGGAGCAAGCAACCCCTGAACATTCTGCAGGTATTCGTACAGCACTTTCCCGAGGCCCAGCATAACAGGAATCCAGACAATGCCGAGAATCACCACCGCCGCCGTAGCAAGACGTCCTACCGTTACATAATGCTTTGGTGGCCGGTCAGGAACCATTTTCTTGTAAAAATCTTCCACAAAAAGCATGGCGGAGGAGTTGAACAGGGAAGCAAGTGAACTCATAAGTGCCGCAAGAAGTCCGCAAACTACGATTCCGGTAACTCCATTGGGCAGAAGTTGTGATACCATGGCGGCAAAAGCCGAGTCACTGCTAACAACGTTCAGAAGACCTTTCTGGTTCAGCGCAAAAGCGATCATGCCCGGAACAAGAAAAATAAAAACCGGCAGAAGTTTGAAATATCCGGCCAGGATGGCACCTCTTCTCGCCTGGGTTTGATTACGGCCCGAAAGGACACGCTGAACGATATACTGATCGGTGCACCAGTACCAGAACCCTATAATTGCTGAACCCAGCAATACTCCGGTCCACGGAAATTCCGGATCGGAAGAAGGACGGATAAGATGAAGATTGGGCCCGACAAGCCGTTCTACTTCAGCCCATCCTCCCACTTTAATCAGGCCGACAATAAGGATGATAATGGAGCCAAAAAGCAGTACCGGCGTCTGCAGAACCGATGTATACATAACGGCACGCATTCCACCGAATATTGTGTACAATCCGGTGATAAGAACAAGCCCGACCGCACTGATCCAGAAAAAGTCTATACCCCATAATTTGTCAATATTGAACACTGTTTTAAAGACCACACCTCCTGCATAAACCGTAACGGCAACTTTGGTAAGCACATAACTCACAAGGGAAATCACAGACAGTACAGAACGAGAACCTCTGGAAAAACGCCGTTCAAGAAACTCCGGCATGGTAAAGATTTTAATCCGGTCGTAGAAAGGTACAAATACCCAGCCCAGGATAAGAATAATCCAGGCATGCATTTCCCAGTGTGCCATGGCCATTCCGCTGAGAAAACCCGCTCCGGCAAGACCCACAAGATGCTCCGAACCAATATTCGAGGCAAAGATGGAAGAACCGATTGATAACCACCCGGCATTTTTCCCTGCCAGAAAATAATCCACGGTATCTTTTTCGTGCTGCAGGAGAACCCATACAATAATGCCAATCAGGCCAAGAAAGAAAAGCCCAAGAACAATCCAGTCAAGCTGATGCATAGTTTGAGGTTTTAATGTTTAAAGGAAAAGAACAACAATATCAATTACAAGTGTAAATCTAACACCTGATTCGGAATTTCCAAAATATTTCAAAAATATTTTGGGGGAAAGGATTTGTTTCCTTTGTTATCAAAATACAATTTCTATTTTTGTTTTTGCAATAACATAAAAATACAGGTATGGAAAGTTTCAAACTTGCATTTGTTGATTATGCCATCATGCTGGTTTATTTTGCCTTTGTGCTCGGGATTGGCTGGGCTTTAAAAAGGTATATGAAATCGGCCAAAATGTTTCTGGAAGCTGGCCGCGCCCTGCCCGCCTGGGTTACCGGGTTGGCTTTTATATCAGCCAATCTGGGCGCACTGGAGGTTATGGGGATGGCCGCTTCAGGGGCAAAATACGGTTGGATGACGGTGCATTTTTACTGGATTGGAGCCATTCCGGCCATGATTTTCCTTGCACTTTTCATGATGCCCTTTTACTATGGTTCAAAGGCTCGTTCGGTGCCCGAATACCTCAAACTGCGGTTTGATGAGAAAACAAGAGGCTTTAACGCATTTGCCTTTGCCATTATGACGATTTTTGCCTCGGGCATTTCGATGCATGCACTGGCATTACTGGCCAACAGGCTTCTGGGCTGGGACTACAACCTGAGTCTCTGGATTTCAGCCGCCATTGTACTGGCCTACACTTACCTGGGAGGCCTCAGTTCGGCCATTTACAATGAAGTGCTTCAGTTCTTCCTGATTGTCATCGGATTTTTCCCGCTGGTTTTCCTCGGATTAAAAGGTATAGGCGGCTGGGAGGCAATGAAAGCCAAGCTTGATATTCTGGCCCAGGGAGCAGGTTTTCAGGAAGGAGCCTTCATGCATACTTGGAAATACACCGGATCACCCAATTCCAATCCGATGGGGGTTGAATGGTTTGGAGTGGTTATGGGGCTTGGGTTTGTCCTGTCGTTTGGTTACTGGTGTACAAACTTTCTTGTGGTTCAGAGGGCCATGGCTGCGGGTTCCATGAATGATGCGCAGCGGACTCCTCTGATAGGAGCATTTCCCAAGATGCTCATTCCGTTCCTTGTCATCGTTCCGGGACTGATCGCTCTGGCCTACACGACTGTTTCTCCTGATTTTCTTACTGATGCCAGCGGCAACAAGGATTACAACCTGGTTATTCCCAACCTGATGGCAACTTATTTTCCCAACGGCGTCCTGGGTCTTGGCATTACAGCACTTCTGGCGTCGTTTATGAGCGGCATGGCAGGAAATGTAACCGCTTTTAATACGGTATGGACCTACGATATTTACCAGTCCTACATCCGTCCAGGGCAGAGCGACAAACATTACCTGCGTGTTGGCCAGCTTACTACGGTTTTCGGCGTACTGGTCAGCATTCTTACAGCTTATGTTGCCAGGTCATTCAATAACCTTATGGACTTTCTCCAGCTTGTTTTTGCTTTTGTTAATGCTCCTCTTTTTGCCACCTTCCTGCTGGGAATGTTCTGGAGGCGAACCACGGGCCATGCCGCTTTCTGGGGACTTATCGGAGGAACGCTGGCAGCAGCCCTGCATCACGGATTTACCGTTCCGGCCGGAGCAACATCCCTTGTCAAAGGAGGATGGACGGGATTCGTTCTGCATACCTACCCCAATGAAATGGCCCAGAACTTCTGGACAGCCATATGGGCATTCAGCTTCTGTCTGGTGCTGACCATCATCATTTCACTGCTTACCAAACCCAACAAGACAGATGAAGAACTGAAAGGCCTGGTATATTCGCTTACTCCGCGACTAACAGAAAAAGAATACGTCTGGTATAAAAAACCCACCGTACTTGCTTTGTTCGTGGGTATTGTTGCATTGGTTCTGAGTATTATTTACTGGTAAAAAATAACAGCTATGGGCGTAGATATTAAAATTCCTATTGGTCTGATGTTCTCGATCCTCGGGATCATTCTTACCGTATTTGGTATCATCAGTAACGGCGCTCCCATCTATCAGCACTCCTTCAATATCAATATCAATTTGTGGAGCGGGATTTTCATGCTGGTTTTCGGCGGAGTCATGCTCTTGCTTGCTTATCTGTCTAAAACCAGAAAAGAATCATAAGGGTTGCACCCAACTTCGTTTTGCATCCCTTCCATGAGAAACTGAAAATGTCAGCGGGTTGGTTAGCCATACCAACCTGTTGACATTTAATAAATTAAAAAAACTTCGTCAACGAGCAAAAACAGATTTTCAGGACTGTGCCTCAGCTTTTGAAAAATATATACGGTATGTTCCGTTTTCCTGCCTGCTGACCCATGTCCTGCAACCCAGAGAAACAGCTTTTTCTATCAGGGGAGCGGGAAGAAAAGGAGCAGAAAGCAGGTAGATTTTCCCGGGAGGTAAATTTTTCAGCGCCGGAAGAACGGTAAAGACCGGTTCTTCTCCCCTATCGAGAATTTCGGCAGCATCAGCCCTGTCAACTATTTCAGATTCGTTATACCAGGCAGGAACAGGCTCCTGATTAAATTCATCATCTCCTTCGATGTCCTGAATAAGATCCTGGGCCGTTTCTTTTCTCAGACGATTAATCACATCCTCAACTTTTAATCCGGCAATGGAGGCAGCATGTTTCAGCGTAGTAAACCGGGCAATGGTGCGGCGGAGCACAGGATTTTTCAGCTTCTCAAAGGCAGGGGAAAGCTCCATCAGAACCTTTTCCAGCTCAGGATATACTTCAAGCAGTTCGGAAACTTTGGTATGAGGGGTAATAATCAATTTGTGGTTCATGTGTAAAATATGATTTTAGGATTACGGTTATTTCCCATTTCCCATTTCCCATTTCCTGTACGAGATCACGCCATGAAAACAAGAACACATTAATCGGAAATAGGAAATCGGAAATTTTCGAGGATTTTCTATCTCCAATTTCCTATTTCCTTCACGAAATCACGCTATGAAAACAAGAACACACTAATCGGAAATGGGAAATCTGAAATCGGAAATTTAATGGTAAATTCATAATGAGAAATTCGAATCTTCTTTTTTTCATTTTTTTGTTTCGTATGCGAGGATGCGTCTTTCACCCTCGAGTTTTCTTAATTCAGTTAGATCCTGCGAAACTTCGAGCGTTCCGATGTACTGGTTGTGTTCATCCCGCAAAGCATAGTACGCAATATGGATAAACCGCCCCTTCATCTGTATCCAGAAAGGAGCATAATTTTCCCTGCCTGATTTAAAATCATCCAGAATTTTTTCAACAATGTGCACACTTCCAGGAGGATGACACAAACGCACATCCCGGTTAAGTATTGCCCTGTTTCTGGTGAAGATACGGTGACTACCCTGCGAGAAATACTTAACCTTATCGTTCCGGTCTACAAAAGTAACATCAACCGGAAGCGTATTCAAAATGGCCAGTAATTCCTCCACAGCAAAACTTCCGGAAGGAAGGCGTACAAGGCCATCACCCGGAGTCTGACCGGAATCAGGCGCGGCCTGACTGACAGATGGAATCCATTCCACCTGCGGGTCGTACAGGCAATACCCGATATCCAGCGTCTGCCGGTGTACTTCATACCATTCTGCTTCTGTGAGTGAATCCAGTGCCATCGGGAAAAGAATTTCCTCTTCCTTCCCAATCATATCCTCAACAGCTTTCAGCGCCGGCAAAAGCATCATGTCGGCCACAGCCAGCAATTCATCCCTGTCGGGCGGACAAGCCTTTACCGATTCAATAGCACCCCGGAGCAAGGTTCTGATTTCATCATGCTTGCCCCACATCACTTTTGGCGGACCCGTTATGCCTTTCTTTTCAAGGTATGGAAATACCAGATACTCTTTCCGTTTGTAATGCTTATCCACATCCATCAGCTGATTAAACAGGCCCTGAATTTCCATGAGACTTTCATGCAAGGCATCATCGGAAATGTTCCGCACGCGTTCTATAGCTTTCCTTGCTTCGCCTGTTACATTGCGGATTGCCTTGTTTTCTTCAATAAATACATCAACGGGATGACCCGGAGAAATTTTTCGCTGTGATGAAGTATCAATATGACCCTCCAGCACCATTGTATGCAGGTCACAGAACTTAAGCACTTCATCAGCCGGTAAACCTTCCGCAATCAGTTCCTGCTCGGTTTCTACCACTTCGTTATAGGGAACCTGCTGAAGGTGTTCAATCAGTTTATTCCGCACAGTTTCAGGTTCTTCGCCCCCATGCAGACGCAAAATCAGTTCTTTCAGCCGTTTTTTGCGTTGTTCAGAGTTATTGATAAATTCACTCATAATTTTAAGATATTTAGTACTGATTTGCAAATATACTTATTTAGATCAAATAAACACAAGTACCATGAATTACCAAATCCATGGTACTTCGGATAAACAATATCAGCTGTTTGATGTCTGGCACCAAACAGCTGATACAATACTCCTCAACCTACAGTAAAAATACCGGATCGAAACTATAAGTCGATCCCCTCAGGATTAAAGAG
>Ga0315298_1007275_pt1 | contig 14675 bp, 12 predicted proteins | sample WHS_1_MG_FD_203077 | JGI IMG/M metagenome (GOLD analysis project Ga0315298, IMG submission 203077) | Extremophilic microbial mat communities from Washburn Hot Springs, YNP, Wyoming, USA - WHS_1_MG | ecosystem: Environmental > Aquatic > Thermal springs > Hot (42-90C) | place: USA: Wyoming... | reverse complement strand
TTTACCCAGACTTGAGACCCTGGGTGTGACTTATTATTTGAGGATGGCATTGCCGGTCTAAACCCGAGATTGCTTCGGCACTTCGTGCCTCGCAATGACGAGAGGGGAGACCTCGTAAGGACGAAAAGGAGGGGGCCTCGCAACGACGAAAAAGAGTAAGGCTTGGACGGACGAAGGGGAGGCCTCGCCATGAGGAAAAGGCCCCGCCGTGATGACAAAAAGGGGGCCTCCCAACGATGAAAGGGTGGGGGGCTTGCAGGGACGAAAAAGAGGCCTCGCCATGGGGGTGAGAAGAGGCCCTTGGAAGGGGAAGAGAAGGGCCCTCAACCTTGTCATTGCGAGCGAAGCGAAGCAATCTCACGGGCTGGGCTCTAAGCCCCCGCCTGTTTCGGGATGAGGCTCACAACTTCCTGTTTTGCGAGGGTGAATCGAGTTCACAGCCACTCATTAGCCAATCGGTCCCATAGCAGAGTATTTGTCCTGAAGTGGAAGGGCCAGCAATGAGATCATTTACCTTCTCGGTATCAACTATAAGCCAAAATCACGCTAAAAGGGGATGGACCTCTTTTGTGGGGGCAGCGAGCTTGAGAGAAAGAAGAAAGGACGTTTGTGCCGAATGAAAAGAATTGGGATTGTCGCCAAGCGAAATAAACCCGAAGCGATCGGGGTGACCAAGGATCTGACAGAGTGGCTCAGGCAAAGGAAGATCGATGTCTACGTGGATGAAGAAACGGGTAGAGGGCTCGATTTGCTTTTTTCCGGAACGAAGGTCAATCGGATTTCGGGCCGAGATCTATCGCACCACGTTGAGGTCGTCATCGTTCTTGGCGGGGATGGAACCCTCCTGAGCGTGGCCCGTTTGGTCTGGACCTCGAAGACCCCCATTCTCGGGGTCAATCTGGGAGGGCTCGGGTTTCTCACGGAGATCGGCCTCGAAGAGCTTTATCCGGTTCTCGAAAGGGTCCTTGGTGGGGATTTCGAGGTCGACGAAAGGGATGTGCTTGCCGTAGGGGTGCTGCGTGATGGAGAGCGAAAGGCCGAGTTTACGGTGCTCAACGATGCGGTCATCAACAAGGGGGCCCTTGCCCGAATCATTGACCTCGAGCTGACGATCGACGGCCGCTACCTGACCACGTTCCGCTCGGACGGCCTGATCATTTCGACCCCTACCGGATCGACGGCCTACAATCTTTCCGCCGGCGGCCCGATTGTCTACCCGTCCCTTCACACCGTGATCATCACGCCCATCTGCCCCCATACGCTTACGAACCGCCCCATCGTCATTCCAGACCATGTCACCGTGCAGGCCACCCTCAAGTCCCGGGAAGAAGAGGTCATCTTAACCCTCGATGGCCAGATCGGGTTTCCGCTGACCTATGAAGACATCGTTGAGATTCGGTCCGCTCAAGGGAAAATCCTCCTCATCAAGTCACCTCACCGCCACTACTTCGAACTCTTGCGAGAGAAGCTGAAGTGGGGAGAGCGATAAGGACAAAGGGATGTTAGAGGTCCTTCGCATTCGGAACCTGGCGATCATCGAGTCGTTGGAGCTCTCGTTCTCCAAGGGTTTGAACATCCTCACCGGTGAAACGGGCGCCGGAAAATCGATCATCCTCAACGCCGTTCACCTTCTTTTGGGAGATCGGGTATCGGAGGATCTGGTCCGAACATCGGAAGAAGAGGGAAGTGTGGAAGCCGTCTTTGATATCTCCCACAACAACACGGTTCGCGAGAAGATCGAGGCGAGGGGTCTGGAGCCTTCAGGCCGCGGAGATTCGAACCGGCTGCTGGTGCGGCGACTCATTTCCCGATCGGGGAGGGGGCGAACGTACATCAACGGAAACCTGGCCACGATGGGTGTCCTCGCTGAAATCGCAGAGGACCTTCTGAGTATCTACGGGCAGCATGAACATCAATCGCTTCAACGGGTGGAAACCCATCTCGAGTTTCTCGACGCCTTTGGAGAGCTGACGAAGCTTCGCGAGGCCTTCCAGGAACGGTTCGAGCGATTCGTTTCCTTGTCGGAAGAGGTGGAGCGGAGACGAAGGGAAAGGGAGCAAAAGGCCAAAGAAAGGGAGTTGATGGCCTTTCAGTCTCGGGAGATCGAGGCCGCTGGGATTCGACTCGGCGAGGACGAAGCCCTGAAGCAGGAGCGCCAGGTCCTTCATTTTGCAGAGAAACTTCTGGAGTTTGCCCAAACCTCGGAGAGCCGACTTTATGGGGAAGAGGGGTCGGTGATCGAAAGGCTTCAGACGATCCTTCACCAGGGCAGGGAGCTTTCACGGATCGACCCTTCGCTCTGGGAGCCCTTGAAGACCCTTGAAGGGGTCTTGGCCCAGGTTGAGGAGACAGCCCTTTCGTTTCGAGAATATGGGAGACGACTGGAGGTGAACCCCGAGCGCCTCGAAGCCGTTGAATCCCGTCTCGAAGCCATCGATCGCTTAAAGCGGAAGTATGGGCCGACGATCGAAGCGATCCTTCTCTACAAGGAGAGGGTGGACGAGGCTCTTCGCTCCTTTGACGCGGACGAAGGCCGTCTTGGAGAGCTGGAGGCCCTTCTTTCGCCCCTGGAGAAGGAGATGCTGCACGTTGCCCAGTCCCTTTCCACATCGAGAAGGCGGGTGGCGGAGAACCTGAAGCGTCTGATCGAAAGGGAGCTCGCTTCTTTGGGAATGAAGAAAACCACCTTTGAAGTGCTCGTCGAGAAGGCGGCCCTTACGGCCAAAGGTATGGATCGGGTGGAGTTCCTCATCTCCCCGAATGTGGGCGAACCGGTGAAGCCCCTGGCCAAGATCGCCTCGGGAGGGGAGCTTTCGAGAATCATGTTGGCCATGAAACGCATCTTGGCGAATGTGGGAGCCCGCCAGGTGCTGATCTTTGATGAAATCGATTCGGGCGTCGGAGGCGCTACGGCAGAGGTGGTGGGCCGAAAGCTCAAGGAGCTTTCGAAGGAGCACCAGATCATCTGTGTGACCCACCTTCCTCAGATCGCCTGTTTTGCCGACCTTCACCACAGCGTGAGAAAGGAAAGCCGGAGCGGAAGAACGCTCACGCGGGTGGAACGGCTGGAGGGGGAGGCTGTGGTGGACGAGATCGCGAGGATGTTGGGAGGGCTCAAGATCACGGAAAGGACCCGGGCCCATGCAAGGGAGATGATCGAAAACGCGAGGCGATCCTGATGGGGGGGCGGCCGCAGAGGAGGACAGGCGGCCGAGAAATGACCGACCTTGGAAAATTCACGACCAACCCCTTGCGGCTGACGAGCAGGAGTGGGCGAAGAAGCTAAGGGAGCTTGAGATGATTCGGAAAGCCAAAGTGAGCGATGTGAAGGAGATCCAGAAGCTCGTGAAGTTTTACTCCGGTCGGGGAGAGATGCTTCCCCGATCCTTGAACGAGCTTTACGACCATTTGCGGGACTTTTTTGTCTATCTTCAGAAACGGCAGATTGTGGGGATTTGTGCACTCCATGTCTGCTGGGACGATCTCGCGGAGATCCGATCTCTTGCTGTATCGCAGGAGATGCGAAAGAAGGGAATCGGAGCCCGTTTGGTCGAAGCGTGTCTAAAAGAAGCAAAAGAGCTTGGAGTCAAAAGGGTGTTCGCTTTGACCTATCAGGCCGATTTTTTCGAGAAGTTTGGATTTCGGAGGGTGGACAAAACGGTGTTGCCCCACAAGATCTGGACCGATTGCTTGAACTGCGTCAAGTTTCCCGATTGCGATGAGGTCGCGGTGCTCAAGGAACTCTGAAGGTGCTCCGCGGTTAACGTCCCGATCCCCTCGCCGCGGTTGGTCAGGGGATCCGAGGCAGAGCCTGCTCAGTCCTCCTCGCCCAAGAGGATTCTCAAAACCGTGTTGGCCTGATGGTGGGCGGCAATGCCCACCCGAGGTGCCATAAGCCCCATCCCTGGCTGAGCCGCGGTTTTCTGATCTCCGACGATGAAAATTCGGGAAGAGAACCGGAGGGTCCGGATCTCGTTGCTCTCCCCGTAGCCCGCTACACCGGAGGCCGCAACGATATACTTGTCAGGCATCGTTTCCGAGACAGCATTGATGAGCATGGCTTTCTGATCTGCCCGGTCAAAGGCCTCGACGATGACCCTGGCCTCGTGGAAGATCCGCTCGACGTTTTCTCGATCCAGTCGCTCCGAATGGAGCTCAATCGATACGAAGGGGTTGATCCTGAGCAAATTCTCTCGGAGGGCCTCGGTCTTGAGCATCCCGATCTGGTCGATGAAATACTGCTGCCGATTGAGATTTGAGGGTTCCACCACGTCAAAATCGGCGAGAATCAGCTTTCCTACTCCCACCCGGGCCAGGGCGATGGCAATGGCGGAACCGAGTCCGCCCAAACCAGCAATTCCGACGACGCCCGCTTTGACTTTTTGGTGAACGCCGGGCGTATGCCTGGCCATCATGAGCGTTTCCATCTCTTCCCGGGATGGAATTTCTCCCTTCTTGATCAGACAGATCTCGTCCCCTGAAAAAACAGGTTCGTCCGAAGATACGGGAAAGCCGTTGTAGATGATGAGGTCGGCATCCGGCTTAAAGCGTTTCTTCAATTCGTAGAGCGTAACGGGAGAAGGCAGTGATAGAAGCTTCTCGTTCACTTTGACCTGGATCGTTTCGGAAGTCTTCTTATCCATACGATTCCAGATAAAAGAATAAAGTCGTCCTGTCAAGGCAAGGGAGAATCCAGCCCTCCATTACCTAGCCAAGCCCCGATGCTTCACAAGAGTGAATTGATGCCACGGTCGCCGAAGCGGGGCTTTCGCTTCCTTGAAGTGCCGCCACAAGGCCTTCTTCGCGCCCTCTCCGGGGGTCTTGAGCAGGATCTATTGCAACATGAGTGTTTACCAGCGGATGAGACTGCTACCCCAGGTGAGTCCCCCTCCGAAGGCGGTCAAGATCACCCAATCGCCTCGTTGGATCGTACCGCTTCGGACCGCCTCGTCAAGGGCAATCGGAACAGTCGCTGATGAAATGTTTCCGTATTTTTCGATGGTAAGATAGATCTTTTCAAAGGGCACATCGAGCCGCTTCGCAACCTGTTGAAGGATTCGAATATTGGCCTGATGGGGGATAATGACCTTCGCATCGGCGCATCGGATTCCATTGTAAGCCGCCGCTTCCTCGGCTGCTTCGGCAAAGCGCCTCACCGCCACGCGGACCGACTCGTTGGCCCGGATCATGCGCAGGGTATGAAGTTTTCGGTCTACGCTTTCGTAGGAGATAGGGGTCGTCTTGGATCCTCCTCCCGGAAGAAGAAGATTTTCGCCATTGGCTCCATCCGTGTGGATGTGAACCGAGAGGATTTCAGCCACGGACCTTCCATCTTTCTCAAGAGGTTCCTGAGCCTCGTTCCCCTCAAAGGCCTGAAGCACCACAGCCCCCGACCCGTCTCCCCAGAGAATGCAGCTTTCTCGGTCTGTCCAATCGAGGGTTCGACTCATGATCTCTACAGAAGCCACCAGCGCCGTCCTAAAGGTTCCCGCCTTCAGATACTGTTCGGCCACCGAGAGACCAAAGAGGAACCCTGAACAGGCAGCCGTCACATCAAAGGAAACGGCCCTTTCGGCTCCCAACTTTGCTTCCAACCAGTTGGCTCCAGCGGGACAGCACGTGTCTGGGGTCATCGTCGTCATGATGATCAGATCCAGATCGTCAGAGGTGAGGCCCGCCCTCTCCATGGCCCTGAGAGATGCCTCTTTGGCAAGGTCTGAAGCATAAACGTCGGGTGCGGCGATACGTCGTTCCTTGATGCCTGTTCTCTTGTAGATCCACTCATCGGTTGTATCGAGAATTTTCTCGAGGTCATGATTTGACAAGATCCGTTCAGGAAGGTACGAGCCCGTCCCGAGTATCCCAATCCTCGTCTTTCCCATCCCCATTCTCCTTTGGGTTTATTCCTTTCGTAGAAATTCTCTTGGGCGGTCCACTCCGGTAATGTCGAGGTAGACCCTTGGTACGCGCTTTCCTACGGCACAGAGGATCTCATAAGGGATCGTACCGGCCTTTTCGGCCACTTCTTCGGCACGAATACGTTCCCTCCCTTGCTTCCCGATCAACACGACTTCGTCGCCCACGCGAACTCCAGGAACGTCTGTCACATCGACCAGGGTATAATCCATGCATACCCTGCCGACCACCGAAGCCCTTCTCCCGCCCACAAGGACTTCACCTCGATTGGAAAGGCTCCATCGAAAACCGTCTGCATAACCGACAGGAAGAACAGCAATGCGGCTTTCCCTTTCGGTTACGAAGGTTCCGCCGTAGCTCACCCTCGCCCCAGGCGGAACGGATTTCAGGAAATGAATACGGGTCTTCCACGTCATCACCGGTTTAAGACGGAGGCAGGGCTCATGGACCGCAGAGGGATAACAACCGTAAAGCATGATCCCGGGCCTCACCAGATCTGCCGAATACGAGGGAAAAGCCGCCAGGTTTCCGCTGTTGGCTATGTGGGCATACCGGTACGAAACACCCTTCTCTCTGGCCAGGGACAGGGCTTCTTGAAAGGCCTTCCATTGGCGATGGGAATATGTGCCTCCCTCCTCGTCGATCATGGCGAAATGGGAGAGAATTCCCTCCACCTCGATTCCTGAACATCGCTTCACTCTCCGCAGAAAATCGGACCATGCGTTGAGCGAAACCCCCAAACGGTTCATCCCCGTATCCACCTTCAGATGAACCTTTGCCTTTTGGCCACGTCGTGTTGCCACATGGGAAAGTTCTTCGAGACTCTCTTTCTGGAAGACGACCGGAGTGAGATCAAATCGGAGGACCTTCTCCGATTCTCCGGGAAATATGCCTCCCAGAACGAGAATCGGTGCCTTGAGGCCGCCCTGCCTCAACTCGATCCCCTCGTCCGCCAAGGCAACCCCCAGGTAGGCAACCCCCAGTGCTTCCAATTTCCGGGAGACCCGCACAGCACCGTGGCCGTAGGCATCCGCCTTGACAACCCCCAAGATCCGAGCGCCCTTTGGGATCCTCTTCTCAATCCGGCGATAGTTATGCTCCAGAGCTCCGAGATCAATCTCGGCAACCGTGGGCCTTCCCACCGCTGCCTCGCTTTTGCCCTTCCTCACCATAAACCCGTCTCCCATTCAAGGAAAAACAAAAAGTTTCTTTAACACTAATCCCTACCCGAAGTCAATCGAACCCCCGTGTCTCGGCGGTACCGACGACCCACATCAAGGCTTGACCTCCGGTTTTCCACAAGAATGAACCTTCATCTTGCAATGAATCCTGCCCAAAGGGCCCTGGTGAGGACGGCAGAGAGGGCTTGTAGCGGCACCTCAAGGAAGCGAAAGTTCCACTTCCGCAAACTCTGCGGCACTTCACTCTTGGTGAAGCATAGGATAACCGTACAGATGTCAAGAAAACTCCCTTGACAAGGCCTCTGAGGCCGTCCTCGCAGGGGCTCCGTTATGGAACGGACGGGGGAACATAGGGACTCCTTCCCGCTGCTCCGTAATGCAACAGGCACGAAAAGTTGAAACCCCCACTCATCCGTTCTATAATTCCAAGGGGTCTCGAAAAGGATCGAAGGGGTTCAAAGATGATGAGTCTTGAACCCTTTTGGGTCGTCTTGAAATCCTCTTCGGTTCGGATAGAGCCAAGGAGAGGGGAGTGATTTGTCATGATCGGAAACTTGGTTAAGAAGATCTTCGGAAGCAAGAACGAGAGGGAGCTGAAACGAATCCGGCCCTTGGTGGTTCGGATCAATGAGCTGGAAAGCGAAGTCCAAGCTCTTCGAGATGATCAACTTCAGGCGAAAACGACGCAGTTCAGGGAGCGCCTCAGCCAAGGAGAACCTCTGGACGAGCTTCTTCCAGAAGCCTTCGCGGTTGTTCGGGAGGCTGCCCGAAGGACCCTCGGGGAACGACACTATGACGTCCAGCTCATCGGCGGGATTGTCCTCCACGAGGGAAAGATCGCGGAGATGGCTACCGGCGAGGGAAAGACCTTGGTGGCCACGCTTCCGGCTTACCTCAATGCCCTGGAAGGAAAGGGCGTTCACATCGTCACCGTCAACGATTACCTTGCCAAACGGGATAGCGAGTGGATGGGCGTGATCTATCGTTTCTTAGGCCTCTCGGTCGGGGTGATCGTCCATGAACTGAACGATGAAGAGCGAAAGAAGGCCTATCAATGTGACATCACCTACGGAACGAACAACGAATTCGGCTTCGATTATCTTCGGGACAATATGAAGTTCAGTCTCGACGATTATGTTCAGCGCGATCTCAACTACGCCATCGTCGACGAGGTCGATAGCATCCTGATTGATGAGGCGAGAACTCCCTTGATCATATCCGGTCCGGCCGAGGAGTCCACGGACAAGTATTACAAGATCGATCGGATCATTCCCGCCCTCAAACAGGGGAAGGACTACCAACTCGAGGAGAAGAGCCACACCGCATTTCTCACCGAAGAAGGGGTGGCCCACGTGGAGCACCTCCTTCATGTCGAGAACCTCTACGATCCCCGAAACATCGAAATCCTCCACCACGTCAACCAGGCGCTGAGGGCTCACACCCTTTTCAAGCGGGATGTGGATTACGTGGTGAAAGATGGGCAGGTCATCATCGTGGATGAGTTCACGGGAAGGCTCATGCCCGGCCGAAGGTGGAGCGACGGGCTTCATCAAGCCGTGGAAGCCAAGGAAAGGGTTCGAATCGAAAACGAGAACCAGACCCTCGCCACCATCACGTTTCAGAACTATTTTCGGATGTACAAGAAACTGGCCGGAATGACGGGAACGGCCGATACGGAAGCTACCGAGTTTCGGAAGATCTACAACCTCGATGTCGTGGTCATCCCGACCAACATGCCTCTCATTCGGACGAATTACCCCGACATCATCTACAAGACGGAGGAAGAAAAATTCCGGGCCGTGGTCCGGGAGATCGAAGAGCTCCATGCCAAGGGACGTCCCGTCCTGGTGGGAACCATCTCCATCGAGAAATCGGAGCGTCTCAGCCACCTCCTCAAGAAGCGGGGCATCCCTCATAACGTCCTCAACGCCAAGCACCACGAGAGAGAAGCGGAGATCATCGCTCAAGCCGGGCGTGTGGGGGCCGTAACCATTTCGACGAACATGGCGGGACGAGGAACCGACATCCTTTTAGGTGGCAACCCGAAGTTCCTGGCCAAAACCCTCGCGGGTCCCGAGGCGGACGAGGCGGCGATGCGAAAGGCCTACGAAAAGGCCTGTGCCATCGTTCAGCAGGAAAAGGAGAAGGTGATCGCCCTTGGAGGGCTTCATGTGTTGGGAACCGAGCGTCACGAGTCGAGGCGGATCGATAACCAGTTGAGGGGCCGGGCAGGAAGACAAGGCGACCCGGGTTCCTCCCGTTTCTATCTCTCTCTCGAAGACGATCTGTTACGGATCTTCGGTTCCGAGCGGATCTCCCATGTCATGGATCGGCTGGGCATCGAGGAAGATCAGCCCATCGAATCGAAACTCGTCACCCGGCAGATCGAGTCGGCCCAGAAACGGGTCGAGGCCCATAACTTCGAGATTCGAAAGCACCTCCTCGAATACGACGATGTGATGAACAAGCAAAGAGAGGTCATCTACACCCAACGCCGCGATGTCCTGGTCGGAGAAGATCTGAAGGGGTCCGTGTTGGAGATGATCGAAGAGCAGGTCGAAGGGATTGTGGACCTCTTTGTGGACGAGAAAACCCACCCTGAGGATTGGGATCTCAAAGGGCTTCAAGACGCGATTTACGAGCAGTTCTCCTTTCGTTGTCCCCTTCCATTCGACGGCCGGGACGGCCTGAGGCCAGAGCGCTTGAAAGAATGGGTGATCGAAAAGGCCAAGGAGGTTTACGAGAAAAAGGAAGAGGAAATCGGGCCCCTCCTGTTGCGACATCTCGAGAAGATGCTCATGCTCCATGCCGTGGACTACCACTGGAAGGATCATCTCCTTGCCATCGACCAATTGAAGGAGGGGATCGGACTTCGGGGTTACGCCCAGAAGGACCCACGGATCGAATATCAGAGGGAAGCCTACCAGATGTTCCTCGAGATGCTGGAGAGGATAAAAAAGGATACGGTACAGAAGCTTTTTGCCGTCCAGATCGCCCGGGAGAAAGAGGTAAAAGAGCTGCGGGCGGAGCGACAGCAGAGGCTCATTCTGAGTCGGGGTACGGAGCCGGGCGGTGAGAGCGAAGATGGTCGCGGTGTGACCGTTCGGCGAGAGGGCAAGAAGGTGGGGCGAAACGATCCCTGTCCTTGCGGGAGCGGGAAGAAGTATAAGAAGTGCTGCCTTCTTCGGGAGACGCAGCCCCGGGCCTGAGCTCCACGGGAGGGAAACGACAGACGAGGTCGAGGATGAAACGGAACGTTAGGGTACCAGGATTTCTCTTTTCAGGGGTATCGGTCGGCATCAAACAGGTTGGCAAGAGGGATTTCGGCTTGATCTATTCGGAAACCCCCTGTTCCGTGGCCGGACTCTTCACAACGAACGCCGTGAAGGCAGCACCGGTACGGCTCGATATGGAGAGGCTGAAAGGAGGGAGGGCCCAAGCGGTCGTCGTCAACAGCGGCAACGCAAACGCCTGTACAGGGGCTCGAGGTTTGAAGGATGCCCGAAGGATCGCCGCACAGGTAGCCAAGGAGCTCAAGATCGACGAAGCCCTGGTCTTCGTTTCCTCGACAGGGGTGATCGGGGTTCCTCTGCCTGTAAAAAAGATGGAAGGAGCGATTCCGGACCTGGTTCGGGGCCTCTCACCAGAGGGTTGGATGGAAACCGTCGAAGCGATCATGACGACGGACACCTTCCCGAAGGTTGAGACTTCGAACTGCCGGATCGAGGGACGAACGGTCAAGCTTGCAGGGATGATCAAAGGAGCCGGCATGATCCGGCCTAACCTCGCGACCATGCTTTCATTTCTCGTTACCGATGCGAACATCGAATCGGCTCTTCTTCAGCAGATGCTCCGAGAGGTCTCTGAGGGATCCTATCAGCGGGTCACAGTGGATGGCGAGACAAGCACCAACGACACGGTCTTGCTTCTCGCCAATGGGAAGGCCGCACATCGCCGCCTTTCACGGATGGATCGCGACGCTCGAATCTTTCAGGAGATGCTTTCAGAACTCTGCGAGCATCTGGCCAAGAGCCTCGTGAAGGACGGGGAAGGGGCAACGAAGTTCATCGAGATCGTCGTGGAGGGAGCTCGAGACGGAGAAGACGCGAGGAGGGCTGCTTACGCGGTTGCCCATTCACCCTTGGTCAAGACGGCCTTTTTCGGCGAGGATGCCAACTGGGGTCGAATTCTCTGCGCCCTCGGCCATAGCGGTGCCCGGATCGATCCAGAGCGAATCGACGTCTCGTTTGATCGGATGGCGATCGTTCGAAACGGGATGGGTGTGGGAGGCCGGAGGGAAGCGGCAGCTTCCCGGGTGCTCAAGAAGAAGTCTTTCACGGTGACCATCGATCTTCACCAGGGGAAGGGCCGATTCTCTCTCTTTACAACCGATCTCTCCCTCGATTACGTCAAAATCAATGCATCCTACCGGTCCTGACCCGTGCCGAGAACCTTCGCCTCGGGATTCGGGGAGGCATAGGTTTCGTTTTCATCGCTTCAAAGTCGCCTTTTGACGAAGGGGCTTGAGAAGGAAATCGAGGGCATCGAGAAGGCTTGGGAAGAGAAGATCGGCTTGGGTCAAGGTCGAAACCACGGTTCCCTCTTTGCTGAGGACGGCGAGTCCAAGGGCTGCTTTCTCCAGGATCTCGGCGTCGTCAAGGCCGTTTCCAATGGCCACTGTTCGGTCGGGACCCACTTGGTTGAGCCATCGTGATTTCTCCAGGGAACCTTGGCCTTCGGAGAGGCAAACGATCTCGGCTTTCACCTTTCTCAGAACCTCTTTCGCCTTTTCCTTCTTTTCTCCGGTCAGGATGTAGATCCGAGCCCGCTTGGCAAGGAGGTTCAGCTTGTCCTTGACCTTCGGGTGGACCCTTCCGTCCAAGGCAAGGGTTCCCTCGAAATCGATCAGGATGGAATCGATGGCGAGGGGTTCACGACCTGGCCTGAGAAGCGTGATCATGGATTCATCCTTTCATGCTAAGGTGTCGTTGTCTCATCACCTCATATAAGATCATGCCACCGCAAACCGATGCGTTGAAGGAAGTCATCGGGCCTTTCATGGGAACGAAGAAAAGGCGGTCACACTTCTTTTTCACAAGGGGACGCATGCCTTTGCCTTCGGCTCCGATGACAACGGCCAGATCGACGGTGAAATCGACCTCGTAAATCCGCTCTTTCGCTTCGGCGGCTGCGCCAAAGACCCATAAGCCTTCGTGTTTGAGCGCCTCGATCGTCGTGGCCAGGTTCGTGACTCGAGCCACAGGGAGATGGGCGGCGGCCCCTGCCGAGGCCTTCACGACCGTTGGCGTCATTCCCACGGCACGGTCCTTTGGAATGATGAGGCCGTGGGCTCCACACCCGAGAGCGGTGCGGATAAGGGCTCCGAGGTTGTGAGGATCCTGAATGCCGTCGAGAACGACGAAAAGGGCTTTCTCCTTCTTCTCTCTCCAGCGCTGAAGGATCTCGTGCAGGTCCGCATAGGGGATTTCCTTGAGAAACGCAACCACACTCTGATGAAGGCCTCCTCCGGCCATTTCGTTTAAGGCCTCGTTTGAGACCGTCAAAACAGGAACCCCTCTCTTTCGGGCGAGGTCGAGGAGGGGCTGAAGGGTGGAAACGGAGCGGCGCTGCCCCAGGAGGATTTTTTCAACCTCCACGTTCGGCGATTTCAGCGCTTCCTCAACGGGATGAATTCCGTAAATGATCTGGGTCATAGCTGATCAGGGGATGAATCAGGAGATGTCTTCAAGTATCCTTTCAACGGCCTCGAGGGGATCCGGAGCTTCACGGATGGGCCGACCGATGACCAGATAATCCGCGCCAGCCTGAATGGCCTCTTTGGGGGAGAGGGTTCTTTTCTGATCGTCTTTTTTCTCGAAAGGGTGCCGGATGCCTGGCGTCACAATGAGGAACTCCTTGCCACAACGCCTTCGGATGATCTCGATCTCCTGCGGCGAGGCCACCACGCCATCGAGACCCGCCTTGAGAGCCAAGGCGGCGAGCCTTCCGACCGCCTCGGAGACAGGGCCCTGAATCCCCACCTCGCTCAGGGCAGCCTCGTCCATGCTGGTAAGAAGCGTCACGGCGAGGATCAAGGGCCTGGGGATGCCCATCTCCTTGGCCATCTTTCGGGTGGCCTCGAGGGTTTTTCGCATCATCTCCAGACCGCCCAAGGCGTGGAGGTTGAACATGGTGACATTGAGGCGCGTGGCTTCCTCGCCGGCTCTGGCTACGGTGTTTGGGATGTCGTGGAATTTGAGATCGAGAAAGGCCTTCTGGTTCTTCTGCCGGATCATATCGATCACTTTGGGACCCGAATGGGTGAAGAGTTGTTTGCCCACCTTGAACATGCCGATCCGGTCTTTGAGCAGAGAGACCCAGCGCTGGGCCTCGGAAAAATGATCCACATCCAGGGCAAAGATAATCCGCTCTCTCGGGTGGCGTAAGGTCTCGGCGTTCATCGGAGGCCATCCTCCATGGAATGTCTTATAATACAAACAAATCAAACCCTTTGTCAAACAACGGAGAATGAAACGGGGCTCAAGGGGTTTTCGAAAGAGCAGGCTTTCTTCTTTTTGTCGATTCCAACCCGATGAGGCGTATGATGAACCCAAGAGAGATCGAAGAGGAGAACCGCAGAATCCGCTTTCTCCGATACCTGGTCGACTTCTCCATCCTTTCCATTCAGGAGGGTGATCTCAGCCGGGAAAAGGCCCTCGAGCTTGTCGAAGAAGTGAAACATGCGGCCTGTGGGCTCTTTCCCGGGAAAGAAGAGACCTTTGAGTTGATCTATCGTCCTCGATTTCTGAGAGCCATCGAGGCTCGATTTGGTCCTTCGTAGGTTAGCTCGCCCCGGCTGGGCCGTCTCCCCCTTTCCCCATCAAAGGGCCAGTGGGGCCATCTCCTCTGCGATCATGGCCCGGATCCGGCTGATCACTTCTTCTTTCTTGACAAGCGTGATCTCTTTGGACCGTCTCTTCTTGATCTCGACCCATCCCTTTTTCAAGTTCTTCTCTCCAAGGGTGATACGGAGGGGGATGCCGAGAAGATCGGCATCCTTGAACTTCACCCCCGGGCTCTCCTCTCGATCGTCATAGAGAACCTCGATGCCCTCTTCTTCAAGCTTCCCATAGAGCTCTTCGGCTGTCTCCCGAAGAGGGGCCACCTTCAGGTTGACAGGCACCAGGATCACCTGAAAGGGTGCGATCGGCATGGGGAAGATGATGCCGTCGGCGTCATAGGACTGCTCGATGGCTGCTGCGACCGTCCGCCCCAGGCCGATGCCGTAGCAGCCCATCACCATCTCCTTTTCGTTCCCTTCGGGGTCGAGGAAGAGGGCTCGCATGGCCTTGCTGTACTTGGTGCCGAGCTTGAAGGTGTGACCCACCTCGATGCCCTTGTCGGTTCGTATCTCCTCGCCACAAAGGGGACAGAGATCGCCCGGAGTGAAACGGCGAATGTCGCCAAATCGATCGATCGTAAAATCGCGACCGGGATGGACATAGAGAAGATGGGCGTCCTTTTCGTTGGCCCCGGTGATGAAATACCTTTGAACCCTCACGTCTTCATCGGCAACGA
>Ga0315298_1007272_pt1 | contig 14678 bp, 14 predicted proteins | sample WHS_1_MG_FD_203077 | JGI IMG/M metagenome (GOLD analysis project Ga0315298, IMG submission 203077) | Extremophilic microbial mat communities from Washburn Hot Springs, YNP, Wyoming, USA - WHS_1_MG | ecosystem: Environmental > Aquatic > Thermal springs > Hot (42-90C) | place: USA: Wyoming... | reverse complement strand
CAATCTGCCCAAAGGCGCGGAGAGTCGGTAGGGCGCGCAGTCCACTGCGCGCCGGGGTTGTTTGTGCAGACCCGGCTTCAGGTTTGAATCTTGTTTTCCGCGCCCTTACGGGCGCGGCTACGTTTACCTTGCAGTGCTGTAGCGGCAGTGTGTGACCGCCGGGTTTTGTCATGCCACATTTGTGGGACCGTCTTGGTGCACCCGCGCTGAGGAAGAAACGGGCGGCGTTTGCAGAACGCCGGTACAAAAGTTGTGGTATCGGCGCGCGCCCCTTTGGGGCGCAGCTACACACGTGCCAAAGGCTGTACGACGTGGGAGCACCCTGGCTGTGCTCGAGCGAACCCAAAGCGGTGTCGCCGCGCGCGGTGGCGCTCGCTCTGCCACCGCACTCCCAAGCATTCTGCATTCTGCAGCAGTAGTCTGTGACCGCTCCGTTCCGCTGTCCCGGATCGGTGGGGGACGAGGCAATCCTGCAAGGGCGCGCTGTGCTGGTGTCACCGCTTTTACAAAGCGGGGTCGCTGCCCGCACGCCTCCAAACAATCTTTGTGGCTCAGCTCTTCAGAGCTGCGCGAACATTGTCGAGCTGGCCTGCGCTGCCGAGGATTTTATTTTTTGCGGCGATGTATCTGGCGTACTCAGCCATGAAGACCTTGCCCGGGGCACGCAGATCGAAGTTTTCCGGGTACAATGCAAAATGTTCGCGGTGCACCCTGCACCAGACAAGCCGACCGTCGGTGTCAATGTTGACCTTACAGACGCCCATTTTTGCGGCTTTGGCAATGTCGCTTTCTTTCACACCGCGTGCATCTTTGAGTTTGCCGCCGAAAAAGTTGATGCGGCGCACTTCGTTCTCCGGCACCGAGCTTGAACCGTGCATGACAAGGGGGAACCCGGGTAAGCGCCGTGCGACTTCCTCGATGACAAAGAAGGCCAGGACAGGTTCATGTTTGAATTTGTAGGCACCGTGGCTCGTGCCGATTGCGCATGCGAGACTGTCGCAGCCGGTGCGTTTGACAAACTCTTCGACCTGGTCGGGGTCGGTTACGAAGTCCTTCAGCTTGTTCCACAGCTCGGCGAACTTCTGGTCCCTTTTGATTTCGTCGAGCGTTTTACCTGCTGCAACTGCCGCGTTTAGTTCGCGGAACCAGCCTTCGACAACATGCGGGTCTTCGCCTTTGACGTGTTCTTCAACACCGCCGAGTTTGCCAAGCTCGGCTTCTACCGCGATGCCATTTTCGTGAGCGGCATCGCACACACGCTTTGTGATTTGGATGTTTTTTTCGAAACTTTCGTGGCTGGCATCAATCATTACAGAGGTGTAAAACCCGCTTTTGATGCAGTCCATGCAGGTCGCCTCGTCGCCGTGGTCAAGGTGCACTGCAAAGATTGCCTCGGGAAAAATTTCGTCTGCAGCACGGATCATTGCCTCGAGCAATCGTTTATCGGTGTACGACCGTGCGCCTTTTGAGATTTGCAGTATGAAGGGTGCTTTGCTTTCGATGTTGCCGCGGAACAGCCCGACAACCTGCTCGGCATTGTTGATGTTGTATGCGCCAAGTGCGTACTTGCCGTACGCGTGCTTAAACAATTTTACCGGTGAAACAATCATTGCTCAGTCCAATAATTTTTTGTCGGCTCCGGATCAGATTTTCCGTGCTGATCCGCAGGAGCCGAAAACCGGGCTGAACCTACAGCGTCATGTTGTCTGCGTCAAATCGAATGTGAGCAATGTGACCCTGCGCATGTCGCGGTGAGTTCGCTTGTTGCACGCGACTTGTGTGCGTTGAGTGGTGCGATTTTACGTCCTGCGGCGAGGTTTATGTGAATGATTCACAACGACAGTCTTGCAAACTTGCTTGTAAATCCGTGGGTACAACACACCTATGAACGGTAAGTTGCGGTATCGTTCGGCAAAATCGAGTCCGTACCCGACAACAAAATAGTCCGGTATTTGGAACCCGACGTAATCGGCTTGAACGTCTTCGACGCGGCGCGACGGTTTGTCCAGCAGCACGCAGACGCGGATGCGGCGCGGTTTAAGTGCGTGTAGCCTGGGCAGCACGTAACTGAGTGTCTTGCCGGTGTCCAAGATATCGTCCACAACCAGCACATCCCGTCCGCGCACGTCAAGCCGTAGTTCTTTGGTGACAATAAGCTCGCCGGATTCTGTTCCGGGGCCGTAGCTTGTGACTCCGATAAAATCAAGCCGTAACGGGATTGCGATGTGCCGGAGCAGATCGGCAAGGAACATCACCGTACCGTTTAGCAACGACACAACCACAAGCTCGCGTCCGCGAAAATCGCGTTCGATCTGACGCGCCAGTTGCCGCACGCGCCTGGCGATCTGTTCCTCGGTAACAAGCACACGTTCAACTTCCCTGCGCCAACGCGCCGGGACGGGCGCGGCACTTGCACCTGGGCACTGGATTGTGGATTTGCTGTTCAAGGTTTGCTCAGGTTTGCATTTTAAGATCGGCCTCGGCTGAGTGCGGTTTGAAGACCGGCACCTCAAACGAAGCAACGTAATCCGCGCCCGGCACGTGCGCCCGCGCTTCCAACAGCCATACAACTCTGTTGTCGGGGGTATCATCGCTTTGCCTGCAATCATCCGGGATTGTAAATGAAACTGGGAAAGCCGTATGCATCGGGTCATCCACAGGTGCACTAGCTCGAACCTGTTGGGTATCTTCCCAAAGAATGACAGTCTTTGAACCTTTACCGGTCCCGGTGGTGTTCAAACAACGCAGCCGAACGATGAATCCATCAGGTGGCTCGAGCCGCGTGGAAAGTTCGATCTTCCCATCGAGTTTGCCACCGATAATTCCCGGCACGGTTGACATCTTAAACACTGAAAGGCCGAACTTTTTTCGTCTGATAGTTTGCAGCGTGCCGAGCGCCACCAAAACCGCAACCGGTACACCGACCAACACCAATGGTAATAGTCCAGTAGAATCCGGTCCAACCTCAGTTCGTGAAAATGCTGTGCTGTAAACAATTCCCGCAACGAGCACGCCTGCAGCCACAATAAAATATGCGTAAGTTGGGTATTTTTCTTGTTGCGCGATTTCGCCTTTTGCCCAATCTGCGCGCCTCAACCAAGGCGCCAACCCAGCAAGACGCGCCAGTCCAGCCGCCTTGGCGCGCTGTTGTTGCATGTGCAACAACACGAATGTTATTGTGGCGATGCCGCTTACGGTGAATCCGGCAATCATCAGTGGTACGGCCTGTCTTGTGCGGCCGTCGTGGAATGTCTTCAAGCCGAACGCGACCAAAATTGCACCCATGGCGCTGCCGAGCAGCAACACGCTCATCGCAGCCGGTCTGGGGGAGTGCAGTTGGTCAGGTTCCATGGGCTAGATATGTTTTGAGTCGTTTTCGTTCTTCACGGTGTAGCCTGTGTTCTGCCGTTCGAAATTGACCTGGTTCTTTTTCACGTAGGCGTTGAACAGGTCGTCTGCGCTCATGCCGAGCACTTGAGCGAGGCTGATCAAAAAATGCAACAGGTCAACAACCTCGACCCGCGCATTTTGTTCGTCGAACTTTTGGTATCTGGCCCACCATTTCCACGGCACACTGTCGGTCAGCTCAGCGATTTCTTGTGACATTGCACGGCAAAAGTTGAGTATCCATTGGACTTTTTCCTCTTGCGACATGCGTTCGGGCCTGATGCCGATGCGTTCGTTGAGTGCTTTCTGCATTCGGAAGAGTTCGTGGAGTTGGTCGGGTTTTTGCATACCGACTGAGCATTTGACCGTAAAGTGCAAGACGCAAGCCTAAATTGTTCACAACACGGTCCCATGCGCGCACATAACCAGACGATTGACATTGACCGGCCAAAGCTCGATCCGGCTTGCTTGAAGCCGGCTGTGGCACAAAACACAGCCGCAAATTGCACTTTTGCACTTTGAACTTTGGCCGCCTGAACTTATAAAGAAAGCCATGCTGCCGAGTTTCATGACCCAGGGCGGGCCTGTATTATGGCTGTTGCTGTTGATTAGCGCACTTGCAATAGCAGTGTTTGTCGAGCGGCTTGTGCATTATCACAGGGCGCAGATTAATTCGACTGAGTTCCTGAACGGCATACGGACAGTGCTCAGGCGCGAAAATGTTGTCGAGGCAATCTCGATCTGCGACGCCACGCCTGGGCCGGTACCCCGACTTGTAAAGGCGGCTATTCTAAATCGTGATCAAGACCGGGATCGTGTGCGTGAAGCGATCGAACAAGCCGGGCTGGTTGAGGTGCCGCGCCTGGAAGAAAAACTAAATTTGTTGGCAACAATCGCGCAAATTGCGCCGTTGCTGGGTTTGCTTGGGACGGTGCTGGGATTAATTCAGGTATTCGGCCAAATCGAGCAGGCCGGTCTGTATGCACAGGTCAGCCAACTGGCGAGCGGCATATGGCGCGCATTGATCTGCGCTGCAGCAGGTCTAGCGGTGGCAATACCGACCTACGCCGGCTACAACTATCTTGTGCACAGGGTAAACGAAATCGTGTTGGACATGGAACGAGCCGCAGCCGAGATCGTCAACATTGTCACTGAAAAACCCGGACAACAACCGAGATGAAATTCCCGCAGTCAACACGCATTTTCACAGGCCGACTTGATCCTGCACCGTGGCTGACGGTGTTTTTCCTGCTCATAATTTTTTTGTTGCTTGCCGGCCTTGTGTACACGCCGGGTGTGCGTGTCCAGTTGCCTGATGCAGTGGGTCTGCCCGGTACCGACAAACCAACTGTTGCAGTTGCCCTGGCGCAAAACGGCCAATTGTTCTTCGAAAACCAGTTAATCGAACCGGCGCAGTTAAAAAAACGATTGCAGACGGTCGCACAAAAATCGCCCGAGTCGGTTGTGCTCATTATTCGTGCCGATAAAGCAGCACGGCATGAGTCGGTGCTGGACCTGGTGTTGCTGGCACGCGAGATCGGGATTACCGAAGTGTTGGTGGCGACGTTACCACGTCCATTCGAGCCTACCAAACCCGCCCCAAGCACACGGTGAATAGTTCTCAGGTACAAAACGCTGTTGCACAGCCACATGCAGTTGCGTGGGGCACCGGCAGGCTCGCGGTTTTGGTAGTTGCACTTTTTATTGGGCAGGTCGGGTTTATTTTGCTGTTTGCAGAACGTGAGAAACCCGTCCAGAGACAAACCCGGGCTGGCCCACGAGTATTGCTTGTCCATGAGCATGTTGATGTCGTTGCGCTTGCAGGTGAGCCGACCCTTTTTGCATGGGCTGGGCCGCACACATTTTCCGGCCAGGCATGGTTTCGCACATCGGCAAAGGACTACCCACAGTATAAATGGACTGAACCGCCCGCGTTCTTTGAATTGCGTCCTGCGCAGCTTGTAGGTTGGTTCGAAAGCGTGATTAACGAGAACAACGGTCACACGGTTGACGTTGCGGAAAAAATTGTGCCGGATTTCAACCTGCACACAACAGAACCTACCCCAATGCTTTTGCGCGATAAATCCACACTTGCGATTACCGGTGACATTGCAGCCAGACGGTTCCGTTCGCAATTTGATTTACCGTCTTGGCACGCAAATGACGTGCTGCGGCCGACTATGGTGCGCGTTGTAGTTGACGCAAACGGCCAGGTCCACTCGGCAACATTGCTTTCGCAAAGTGGCTCCGAGCAGGCCGATAAATTTGCATTGGACATCGCAAAATCGGCCGAGTGGGAACCGTTACCGGAAAGCCGCCCACAACCGCTCGGTTCCGCACCGACCGGACTCACCTCAGGCACGATGATTTTTTACTGGCACACAACGCCTGGTCCGGCCACAAACACACCCCCGAAATCGAACTGAGCAATGTCAGTTGCAGCATTAATTTTTGCATATGTGGTTGTTACGCTCGGTGCAATTGCCGCAGTTAGTTTCTATCACGAATTACAGCGGCGGCGGTTCGAACCCACACATTCAGAAGACCGGATTTTCAGGTGTTTGCACTGCAGTTACGTTTACACCGATGACGCTGACGTTGACCTGTCGCGTTGCCCGCAATGTGGCAGAATGAACAGCCCAATCGAGTTTTAGGCCGTTTGCACCGTGCAAATGTGCCCGAAGGCAAATGGCCGGCCTGTTGCACCTGTGGTGGGGTAGTCTGTACGCTCTGAGTCGTGTGGCCCCACCGGCTCGGATGGGCGCTTAACCCAGATTTTGCTTTTGCATGGCGCCATCGAGAACTGGCGAATGCACAACCACCAGAGTTCCGAGCTGTTGGAAGTACGTAAGCCAGAAGCGTTGGAGCTGAAGATTTACGGTTTAGTGCGTTAAGTGGGCCATTGTGGCTTCAGCAGGCGTAAGGAGGTGCAAGTGGGACTCGGCGGCAACAATAAAACCTGGGTTTACGCAATTGATCGGTTGGCGAGGCCGATGAAGCCAAGTGATTCAATCTCACCTTGGCAGTCCGATTAACATGGAGGGTCGAGTTTTACCTCGACCGATTTGGTTTTTCCGGTTTCATATGGGTCACAGTCAACCGCTGTGGCGCAGAGACGCACAGGCCGTGTTTGGCTGGCTGACCCGGCCGTGCTGCCGAGCTCGTGCTGGCAGTTGAAATTGGTTTCCGGATGCCACGGCGAGGCGGCCCTACCATTCTCGGCTGCGGACAACATTGCTCCAGCGTGCTCGAGTGTGCCTAACAACGGCTGTGGCACAGACGCATAGCCTCATGCGTCCGTGCCGTTACCATTTGCCAAGTTAGCAGGCGCGCGACTGTAACAGTCGCAGAAAACCTGCGGCTAAGATGGCCGCGCGCCAAATCTGCCGAAGGGCGCAGAGAGTTGGTAGGGCGCGCAGTCCACTGCGCGCCGGTGTGGGTCGTGCAGACCCGGCTTTCTCGGCCGGAATTCTACCGTCCGCGCCCTTACGGGCGCGGCTACGGAGTCAGTAGGGACGCATAGCCTCATGCGTCCGTGCAGTTGTTATTTGCCAAGTTAGCAGGTGCGCGACTGTAACAGTCGCAGAAAACCTGCGGCCAAGATGGCCGCGCGCCAAACCTGCCCGAAGGCGCAGAAAGTCGGTAGGGCGCGCAGTCCACTGCGCGCCGGTGTAGCTCGTGCAGACCCGGCTTTCTCGGCCGGAATTCTACCGTCCGCGCCCTTACGGGCGCGGCTACAGAGTCGGTAGGGACGCATGGCCTCATGCGTCCGTGCCGTTACCATTTGCCAAGTTAGCAGGCGCGTGACCGTCCCGGTCGCAGAAAACCTGCGGCCAAGATGGCCGCGCGCCAAATCTGCCCAAAGGCGCAGAGAGTTGGTAGGGCGCGCAGTCCACTGCGCGCCGGAGTTGCTCGTGCTGACCCGGTCTTTCGGCTCGAATCAGGTTTTCTGCGCCCTTACGGGCGCGGCTACGCTCAGCTTGCAGTGCTGTAGCGGCAGTCTGTGACCGCCGGGTTCAGTTGTCCTGCATTTAGCGGACCGTGTTGCTGCAACCGTGCTGGGAAAAACTGCCGGCGTTCGCACAACGCCGCTACAAAAAGCTGTGCTGATGCGTGCTTGCGCTTGCTGTACCACCCACACTCCAAACTGTGGAGTACGCGGGCGCAATGGCCGCAAAGGCCCAACGACGGTGTTTAGTGTAGTCTGGTCTTGCGTGTGCGGTGTAAGAATTGTTAATCGCGTGCTGGTCAATTTGCTTCGACCCGGTTAACATGACCGGCGCTGGTGAATGCCAACACCAAAAAACGGTTTGCCGAGGCGCTTGCTGGTCTGGGCCGGCTTGCGCTGCTCGCGCGGGAAGCTTTCATCTCGATTCGGACCGTACGGCCGAACTGGCACGACCTGCTTTACCAGATTTATTTCATGGGCGCAAAATCGCAGCCTGTTGTGCTTATTACAGGCGCGTTTACGGGCATGGTCCTAGCCACACAAACGTACTTCCAGTTTCACACTGTCAAAATGGACACTGCAACATTGGCTGTGGTTGGGGTGGCGATGTGCACCGAACTTGGCCCGGTGTTAACCGGGCTTATGGTTGCCGGACGCGTCGGCGCAGCGATGGCAGCCGAGATCGGCACGATGCGTGTGACCGAGCAGATTGACGCGTTGCGCACGCTTGCAACGCATCCGGTTGATTACCTTGTTGTGCCGCGTCTGATAGCGTTGCACGTTGCAATGCCGCTTCTGACAGCCGAGGTGATCGCGATCGGCATAGCAGCAGGGTACATTGTGGGTGTGCACCTGCTTGGCATTGACCCGACGTATTCATGGCATCACATGCTGCGGTACACCGACAAGGAAGACCTTGCGATGGGCATCATTAAATCATTCGTATTTGGCGGCATAGTGGCACTCGTCGGCTGTTACAAAGGCTTGAACTGCGGTGAAGGCGCCGAAGGCGTCGGCCGTGCCACAACCGAAGCGGTTGTGTATTCGTCAATAACGATTCTGATTGCAAATTTTTTCCTTACGTTGACGCTTGGCAAGATGCTGGGCGTGTTATGATCGAGACACGTAACGTTAAGAAAAGCTTCGACACCAACGTTGTGCTGGACGGTGTAAGCTTCAGCATCGAAAAAGGCGAGTCTGTGGTGATAATTGGCCGCAGCGGCAGCGGCAAAAGTGTGTTGCTGAAGCTGCTGATTGGTTTGCTGCGGCCGGATGCGGGTGAGGTGCTTGTTGCAGGCGAAAACATCTGTGCCATGGACGAGCGCCGGTTAATGCGTGTACGCAAACGGTTTGGCATGGTGTTTCAAGGTGCCGCGTTGTTCGACTCGTTGACCGTGGCGGAGAACATTGCATTTGCTTTCAGGCACGACCGGACCATATCGAGACAAGAAATCGAAAAACGCGTTGCTGAAGTGCTAGAGATGGTTGACCTGCCGGGTATCCAGAACAAAAAACCTGCCGAACTTTCAGGTGGAATGCGCAAACGTGTCGGACTCGCACGCGCAATTGTTTACAGGCCTGAGATTGTGCTTTATGACGAACCGACAACCGGGCTTGACCCGATCGTAGCCGACAGTATCAACCAGTTGATCTTGCGCGTACGCGACCGGCTCAATGTGACAAGTGTTGTTGTCACGCACGACATGCGCAGTGCGCGTTGTCTGGCGCAACGTATCCTGATGTTGCATGACAAGAGAATCTATGCAGCAGGCACACCAGACGAGTTTTTCGCCTCGACGGACCCGGTCGTGCGACAATTCATTGACGGTGTGTCAAACCCGAAGGAAGTTTACTTCTGACGCATGAACCCCACGAATCTGGAACGGAAAGTTGGGTTGTTTGTTGGCGTTGGCCTTGCGCTGTTGGTGGTGCTTGTTGTGCTGTTCAGCAAAGGCGTCTCGTTCAATATCCAGGCCTATCGCGTACACATGCACACCAGCAATGTTGGCGGGTTAAAACGCGGTGCAGCGGTGCTGATGTCCGGCGTGCAGATCGGCAGTGTGTCGGCCATCAAACTCGCCCCGGACGGCCGCGCTGTGACTGTCACACTCAAGTTGACCAAACACGTGCCTGTGCATCGCGACGCAAAGTTTTACATCGAACAGTCCGGGTTCCTGGGGGATCAATATGTCACGATTGTACAGACCGACAATGCCGAGCCGCCACTGCGTGACGGTGATGAGGTCGCATGCGAGCCGCCGTTCAACCTGCTTGAAGTTGCGCGTGCAACTGCACAGTTCATCAAGCGGATTGACGATGTGGCAGCAAAGATAGATTCTGCAGTTGTCGAGCTGCGCCAGTTCGTACTTAACAAGGAAACACTCTCCAACGTGGCTGTCACAGTCAGCGCCATGCGAACTGCCTCGGAACACGCTGCTGCTGTCGCAGACGGGTTTCACGCGCTGGTTTCCACCAATGCGGACACCATAACGGCGACTCTGACAAACCTCGCTGTTTTCGCTGATCGGCTTAATGCGGTTGCAAGCGCATTAAACGACCTGACCACAACTAATGCGCCTGAGGTCACCACCGTAATCCGCAACATCGAGTCAGCCTCGGCTGCGTTGCGCGAGCTTTTGCAGGATTTGCAGGCGGGCAAAGGTCTGGCAGGAACCTTGCTGCAAAGTGAACCGTTGGCTATGCACGTGTCTGTTTTGGCAAGCAACCTCGCGATAACCAGCAGCAACTTGAACAGGCTGGGTTTGTGGGGTATTCTCTGGAAACCAAAACAGCCCAGAACAAATGTTGTCGTCACACCGACGCATCGCGGTCGAACGCCGTTCGAGTAAATGATGTCGCTGTGGATCATACGAATTTTGTTTTTGGCCATGACAACCCTGGCCGGTTACGCCGTCAGCCAGGTACGGCCCGAATACGTCGCCACAAGCCACAGCGGTCTTATCGGCATGGTGATCGGGTTCGGGTTCGGCTGGTTGTTGATTGCTGTTGACGAGATGCTCAAGGGCTTTTCGCTGCGCGCATTTTCAGCCACAACGTTCGGCCTTATCCTGGGCACGGTCGTGGCGATGCTGATTGATCGGTCCGGCCTATTTGAGTATCTGGAGTACAGGCCCACCCGCTGGTTGATTCGGCTGTGTCTGTTCCTCGGGTTCGGTTACATCGGTATTGTGCTTGCAATGCGCAGTAACAAGGAAGATTTCTCACTCATAATACCGTACGTCAGGTTCGCCCCACAACGGCAACCTGAAAGCCTGCTTGTGTTCGATACAAGCGTCATAATTGACGGGCGCGTGGCTGACCTGGTGGAGGCGGGCTTGTTCGAGGGAACAATTATCGTGCCGCGTTTTGTGCTGCGTGAGCTGCAGCAGATCGCCGACTCCGCCGACCCGCTCAAACGCGCGCGTGGCAGGCGGGGACTCGAGATGCTCAACAAGCTCAGGCGCATGCAACAGGTCGAGGTGAAAATTCACGAGGCCGAGTTCCCAGATGAAACCGATGTTGACGCGAAACTGGTCCGGCTCGCGCGTAACCTCGGTGCAAAGCTTGTGACAAACGATTTTAACCTGGGCAAAATTGCCGAGTTACAGTCGGTCAAGTACATCAACATCCATCAGGTTGCCAAGGCGCTTAAGACGGTTGTGTTGCCCGGTGAAACAATATCGCTACGGCTTGTGCGCGAAGGCAAAGACAAAGGCCAGGGTGTTGGATACCTACCAGATGGTACAATGGTGGTGGTAAACAACGGCCAGAGTTACATCGGCCAGGAAATACAGGCCCAGGTGCAAACTCTTGTGCAGACAAGCGCAGGCGTGATTGTATTTGCCGAGGTTAAACAGGCGCCGGCTGCTACCTCGGTTTCAACCTGATGTTCTGCTGGCAAACCGGACCCGATGAACCTTGTCACAGTTTACACCGCACTTAACCCGGCTGACGCACACCGTGTGCGCGCACAGCTCGATGCGGCCGGGTTTCACCCCGTGATTTTGCATGAGCTGTCGGCCTTGAGTTTCGAAGGGTACACACTGGGTGCAGGCGGCATTTTGGTGCAGGTGCCCGATGCCGAGGCCGACGACGCAAAAGCTTTGCTTGAAGCGCCTGATGAATCAGTTGAATGAGTCGAACTTACTGCAAATTGATTAACCAACTCGCGCGCCTGTTGCAGGTGGGCGAGCTAGCTCTCGACCAACCTACACGCCAAAAATACGCCGCTGATAAATGGTTTGCGAGTCATCTGCCTGATGCGGTTGCATTGCCCCGCAGTACGGCATCGGTTTCGGCCATACTGCGGTTTGCAAACAAACATAAAATACCAGTTACACCGCGTGGGGCCGGGCACGGTTACGTTGGCGGGTGCGTCCCGGTGCGGGGCGGTATTGTGCTGTCGCTCGAGCGGATGAACCGAATTATCGAGATTAACCCGCGCGATTTTGTTGCCGTGGTTCAGCCGGGTGTAATCACGCAGACATTCCAGGAAGCGGTCGAGCGACTTGGCCTTTTTTATCCGCCAGACCCAGCCAGCCGTGACGAGTGCACCATTGGCGGTAACATCAGTACAAATGCAGGTGGCCCGCGCTGCCTCAAGTATGGTGTCACGCGCGATTATGTGCTCGGGCTTGAGGTTGTGCTTGCAGACGGCGCGGTGCTGCGGCTGGGCGGGCGCACCCACAAAAACAAAACCGGCTTCGAATTGCACAGGTTGTTTGTCGGTGCTGAAGGTCTGCTAGGCGTGGTCACCGAAGCCACATTGAAACTAATCCCACTGCCGCCCTTTCGCGCCAACGTCGCTGCTGGGTTCAGCTCGATGCAACAGGCTGCACGCGCGCTCCAGGCCGTGTTCGAGGCGGGGTTGCTCCCGTGCGCACTCGAGCTTGCAGACGAATTCACGCTTGCAGCAGCTTACAAACGCACCAAGAGCAACCAGCTCCGCGATTGCAAGGCGCATATGATCGCGGAACTTGATGGGCAGGAGAAGTCCGTCCGAGCCGAGCTTCGTACACTCGAGCAGATCATTCGCAGGCATAACCCGTTGTTTGTCCAGCGCGGTTTTGGCGCCGATGAATGCGAAAAGGTCTGGAAAGTACGACGCGAATTTTCATACGCATTGCGCGACACTGGCCTGACGAAGCTCAACGAGGACATTGTCGTGCCGCGCAGCCGGCTCGAGGACCTGTTTGCGTTCACAGCGCGGCTGCAGGCAAAGTACAAGGTCCCAATCGCTTGTTTCGGACATGCAGGTGACGGGAACATCCACACAAACGTCATGGTTGACTCGAGCGACCCTGCTGCAGTTAAACGCGCTGATATGGTCCTGGACGAGCTGTTCAGACAAGTGATAGCATGGGGCGGGGCTATCACCGGCGAACACGGCATCGGCATCGCAAAACGGCGCTGGTGGTCTTGGGCAACAAGCTCGCAGGTGCGCAAGGTGCACCGGCTGATCAAGAATGCACTTGACCCGAACGGAATACTGAATCCGGGCAAGTTCGTGTGACGCACATGCCGGGCAAGCTCAACTTCCTGACGTTGATTGAACGCAAACGCGATGGCGGGCGGTTAACAGCCGGGGAACTCGCCCAAATCGTCCGTGCTTACGCCGCAGACCAAATTCCGGATTATCAGATGGCTGCGTTTCTGATGGCGGTGTACTTCAGTGGATTGAATGCTGACGAGACCCGCGCACTTACACTGGCAATGCGTGACTCGGGCGTTACGTTACAGTTCCCAAAGGATACACGGCCACTCGTTGACAAACACTCGACTGGTGGTGTCGGTGACAAGGTTTCACTGCCGCTTGCCCCGTTGCTGGCATGTCTCGGCTTTCGCGTGCCGATGATCTCCGGACGTGGCCTGGGCATCACAGGCGGTACACTCGACAAACTCGATTCCATCCCCGGCTTAAAAACGCTGTTGCCGACCGAGCGCATCGTGGAAATCGTCCAAACCGTCGGCTGCGTCATCTGCGGCCAGACAGACCAAATGGTACCGGCGGACAAAAAGCTTTATGCGCTGCGCGATGTGACAGGTACTGTGCCGAGCATACCGCTCATCGTCGCTTCGATCATGTCAAAGAAGCTTGCTGAAAGGATCAGTGCGCTTGTGCTTGATGTGAAGTTCGGTCGTGCGGCTTTCATGCAAACCATGACCGACGCACGAAAACTCGCCAAGGCTATGGTCACTCTTGGTAACCAGTGCGGCGTCAACACCCGCGCGATTTTGACGGACATGAATACACCACTGGGCCGCGCCGCGGGCAATTGGCTCGAGGTGAAAGAAAGCGTTGAACTGTTGAATCATCGAACCGTTAAACCGAACCAACGATTCAACGATTCAACAGTTCAACGATTTAACGACCTCCGCACGCTCGTCCTGACCTGCGCGGCGCATCTGCTGGTTCAAACCGGCCGGGCCAGGTCATTCGCCGCTGCTTACAAACAAGCTGAAGATTGCTTGAACTCAGCTGCACCACGTAAGAAATGGGACGAGATGCTCGTCGCCCAAGGTGCCGATCTGGATGCGTTCAATGAAAAACTCGCCCATGACTATACCGCACCGGTCGTGCTGGAATTAAAGGCCAAGCACGACGGTTTTGTGTCGAGATGCGACGCGCGCGTAATCGGCGAAGTGATTCGCGACCTTGGTGGAGGCCGGCTTACAAAAGAAACCAAAATCAATTTCGATGTTGGTGTTGACAGACTCGCCAAACCGGGTGACAAGGTACAACCCGGCTCGACCCTGTGCCGCATTCACGCTGTGACGTTGGCCGATGCCGACGCGGCTGCAAAACGACTCGAAACCGCCTTTGCAATTTCAAGAAGCGCGCCTCGACCTAGCCGGCTTATTGCCGAGGTCATAACCCGTTAGCCCATTCGAGCGTGCCGACAGCATCTTGCTGGCAGTTGAAGTTGGTTTGCGGACGCCTCAGCGAAGTGTCCCTACCATTTTCAGTTGCGCACGCATTGCTCCAGCGTGCGTGGGATGTCCATACCAACCTCTATGGTGGGGCGCATGGCCTCATGCGTCCACGCAGTTGTCATTTGCCGAGTTGGCAGGCGCGCGAGCGTCCCGGTCGCAGAAAACCTGCGGCCAAGATGGCTGCGCGCCAAATCTGCCCAAAGGCGCAGAGAGTCGGTAGGGCGCGCAGTCCACTGCGCGCCGGTGTTGTTTGCGCAGACCAGGCTTCGGGTTTGAATCAGGTTTTCCGCGCTCTTACGAGCGCGGCTACGTTTAACATGGAAGTCATCCGTTCAACCGAACCGAAAGCGGTGCTGGAGCACCGCGCTCCAAAAACTTCTCCTCCAATCCTTCACAGTAGAAGCGCAGA